>JABLTT010022726.1_pt1 | contig 19760 bp, 21 predicted proteins | sample 7160061 | NCBI WGS metagenome assembly JABLTT01 (sample SAMN14651232, study PRJNA627086) | human gut metagenome | isolation source: feces | host: Homo sapiens
GCGAAAGACGGTATTCATGGCACAGCCGGACCCCGCGGCAGCCATGTGCCTGCCGCGGCGTCGGAGATACATATCTGCCCCGAATGCGGCGGCCCCGTGGAGCATGAGGGAGGCTGTGTCATCTGCCGCAACTGCGGTTTCTCCAAATGCGGATAAAGCTGCGTCGGCATAAGGCGGCAAACACATCCCCAATATTTTGTGGGTGAGCCCGTGAGAAAAAGATTTGAAGCCCCATCTCTAGAAAATATATATTTTCATGCGGCAGCTTCAAATATATATGCGCCCAAACTGCATACTTCAAAACAAAAGTACATGCCATGCTTCGCTTCGCGCCGGGATCCGGCGCGGAGCGTTTTTCAACACGGACAAGGAAAACTTTCAACATTTCAACCGAGTTTTACACCGAGTATAGCGGGTTTTCCACAGCTTTTGTTGAAAACCCTGTGGAAAGCGTTGAAAAGGGCGTAAAATAGGCCCCGGTTTTCCACAATATTCCGCGAATGTTACAGTTTGTACATAACTAATTGTTGAATACTGAAAGAGGTTTTGATACAATATCTTTATATCGCCGCCGGTTTTTCCGCCCGCGGCGGATTCAACAAAAAGCAATATCCGCCCGCGGCGCGGGCGGTGGAGAAAGGAACCAAACGTTTCATGAAATGGGTCTATAAGCTCGAACGGAAATTCGGCCGCATCTGCATTCCCCATCTGATGCTGGTCATCATCGCGGGGCAGGCCATGGTTTATCTGGCCAATCTGCTCAACCCAGACATCCTGCTGCTCAGCCGTTTTTCGCTGAACTGGGCCGCCGTGATGCACGGCGAGGTGTGGCGGCTGTTCACCTTTGTGTTCATTCCCCAGAGCACCAGCCCGCTGGGCCTTGTGCTGACGCTTTATTTCTACTATCTCATCGGCAACACACTGGAAAATACCTGGGGCGATTTCCAGTTCAACGTCTACTACTTGTGCGGCATGCTCGGGGCCATCTTGGCGGCTGCGCTCACAGGTTACGGCACCAGCTACTACATCAACCTGTCGCTGTTTTTTGCTTTTGCCATGCTCTACCCTGATTTTCAGGTGCTGCTGTTCTTCATCATCCCCATTAAGATGAAGTATATGGCCCTATTCTCGGGCGCGCTGTGTCTCATCGACCTGCTGATGGGAGACTGGAGCACCCGGGCGGCGGTGCTGCTCTCGCTGGCAAACTTTCTTCTGTTTTTCGGCGGGGATTTCTTCCGCACGGTCAAGCAGGAGATCAAATACCATAAGACGCGCCGTACCTGGCAGAACCAGAACCGCAGCAACTGGCGCTGACACGGGGAATTTGTGCCTGCACCCGCGCGGCAGTGGATTTTTCGTGCGATCTGTGCTAAAATGAAAGCAAGCAGAAGGCGCACCCCGCGCCCTGTAATGTTTAGGGGGTATTGTTATGAAAATGATCACCGCGATCGTCAACAAGGAAGACGCAAATGCTGTTTGTAACGCACTGACGAAGGGCGGCTTTTCGGTAACAAAGCTGTCCACTACGGGCGGTTTCCTGATGGCGGGCAACATGACGCTGCTCATCGGCACCGACGATGAAAAGGTGGATAAGTGCATTGAGCTGATCGCCTCCTGCTCCAAGCAGCGCAAAGAGGTGGTGCCCAGCACCGCCAGCTACGGCATCGGTGTCACGACGGCCTATCCGCTGGAAGTGACTGTGGGCGGCGCGACGGTGTTCGTCACCAACGTGGAACGCTTTGAAAAGCTGTAATGGCTGCGCTGGATTCCCTGCTCGGAAATGAAACACTCAAGGAAAGCCTCTCGGCCGCGCTTGCGGCCGGGCGGCTTTCTCATAGTATCCTGCTTTGCGGCGAGGCAGGCACAGGTGCGGGCTTTGCCGCGCGCTGCCTGGCCGCGGATTACCTTTACCCAAACGGCGGCGCCTCCGCCGCTCAGGTTTTGGCGGGTCAAAGCCCGGAATACCTGCTGCTGGCGGGCGAAGGCGTTTCCGGGGATATCCGCGTGGACCGTGTGCGCGAGGTGCGGCGGGAGATATTCAACACCGCGCTCTCCGCTGGAGGACGCGCCGTGCACATCAAAGGCGCGGACAAGCTGAACGGCGCCAGTGCCAACGCCTTGCTGAAGGTGCTGGAGGAGCCGCCTGAGGGTGTGCTGTTTATCCTGACGGCGCCCAGCGAGGCGAACGTGATGGCCACCATCCGCAGCCGCTGCTGCGCCTATTCCCTGGCCCCCGTGGCCGAGGAGGTGTGCGCGGCGTATCTGAAGAAGCACTTTCCAAAGGAGCCTGAGGCCGCTCGGTATGCGGCGCTGTTCGGTGGGAAGATCGGCAGTGCGAAGCGCTGCCTGGAGGACGCGGCCGGGCGGACGCTTTTGCTGGACGCGCTGAAGCTGGCGGGCCTGGCCGAAAAACAGGACGTTTACGGCGCATTGGCGCTGCTTTCCAAATATGAAAAAGACCGCGCGGGCACACAGGCGCTTCTTGGCCTGCTGCTGAACGTGTGCAGCGCTTCACTGCGGGGCAGCGAGGCGGCCCAAAGCCCTGTAAGCCCGGCCCGCGCCGCGCGCTGCGCAGGGGAAGCCGGAAAAACGGCCCGGCTGCTGGCAGGCAATGTCAGCGGTAAGCTGGCGCTCACCTGCCTTGCCGCGCGCCTGACGGCATGAGCCTGCGCTTTGGGCGGGAGGGCTTTGCCGGCGGGCGGAGACTTTGCGCGGATATTTCTTCCCCGCGCCCCCACTCTCTTGATAAAACGCCGCTTCAAATGCCGCGGGCGGCGGAACTGACACCCATTGCAGCGGCGGCGAAAGGAAAGAAGCTATGACAAAAGTGATCGGCGTCCGCTTCAAAGCGAACGGCAAATCCTACTATTTCAGCCCCGGCGAGCTGGAGCTCCAACAGGGGGACCACGTTATCGTGGAAACGGCCCGGGGAACAGAGTGCGGCGAGGTAGCAAAAGGCCCTCATGACGTGCCGGATTCCAGCATCGTCAAGCCGCTCAAGACGGTCACGCGCATGGCGGACGCCGTGGATGTGCGCCGCATGCAGCAGAACCGCGCGGACGAAAAACGCGCCTTTTCGGTGTGCGAGGAGCGCATTGCCAAGCACAAGCTGGACATGAAGCTGGTGGATGTGGAGTATACGCTGGACCGCAACAAGATCCTGTTCTACTTTACGGCCGACGGACGCATCGACTTCCGTGACCTTGTCAAGGACCTTGCCGGTGTGTTTCGCACGCGCATCGAGCTGCGGCAGATCGGCGTACGGGACGAGAGCAAAATGCTGGGCGGCTTGGGTATTTGCGGCCAGCCGTTCTGCTGCAGCCGTTTTCTGCGGGATTTCCAGCCGGTGTCCATCAAAATGGCCAAGGAACAGGGACTCTCGCTCAATCCGGCCAAGATTAGCGGCAGCTGCGGCCGCCTGATGTGCTGTCTTGCCTACGAGCAGCCGGCATATGAGTATCTGAACAGGATCACTCCGGGCGTGGGGAGCATTGTCAAAACGCCTGAGGGAGTGGGCGCCGTGGTGGAGACCAATGTCATCTCCGGTACCCTGCGCGTGCGGATGGACCCCCCAGCCACCGGCTTCAAAACGTTCCACAAGGACGAATGCCAGTATCTGCGCGGCGGCAAGCGCGCACCCATCGCGCCGGACCCGGAGCCGGAAGAGATCACCGAATGAACGCTTTTGCCCCGCGTAGGTTTGCGTCTGCCGGGCCGCGCGGGGAAAAGCTGTTTCCCGGCGTGTAAAAAGTGCGTGAAAGTGGCCCTGCGCCCCTTGAAAAATCCGCATTTTATGTTAAAATGAGAACACATGGAGGCACAGCCTCTGGCGGCTGCATGCGCTGACCCGCGCCGCTCGCGCACGCTGCCGTAAAAAATTCGATCGCGCGGAGAAGAGGATGGATACTTATGGCTTACAAAATTTCTGACGACTGCATCGCTTGCGGCACCTGCGCTGGCGTGTGCCCGGTTTCTGCGATTTCCGAGGGCGACGGCAAGTATGTCATCGACGCGGACGCCTGCCTGGATTGCGGCACCTGCGCCGGCGAATGCCCGGTTTCCGCTATTTCCGAGGGTTGATTTCCCGGGAAAAGCAGAGCAAAGCAACAAAGAGGCGGGCACCGTGCGTGCCCGCCTTGCTTTTTCCTTATTCAGGCGATTTCGGCCTCTGCATCCGCGAGGGGCCTGAATTTTTGATTTGAGCGGCCTCCTCTACTTGGGCGTGCCGCTGAAACCGATTCGAAAGGAGCCTCCGCCTTTGCAGCAGGAACACCTTGCCAACGGCACACCCGTTTTCATCACGCAAAGCCACCGTTTTGGCCAGGATGCACTGCTGCTGGCTCACTTTTGCCGCGTGCGCCGCGCCGAGGCTGTGTGCGATCTGGGCACCGGCTGCGGGGTCATTCCCCTGCGCTGGCACGACAGAGGGCACCGCGGCCCATGCCTTGCGCTGGATATCGCGCCCGGCGCCGTAGCGCAGCTGCACGCGGCGGTGCAGGCTGCGGAGGCCTGGCATATCACGCCGGTCACAGCAGATCTGCGGGACCTTGCAGGCCTGCACCCATATGCCCAGAGCCGCGATGTCGTGGCCTGCAACCCGCCCTATTTTACAGGTGGGCGCGTCAGTCCGGACGCGGCGCGGGCGGGTGCGCGCCATGAGCTTTCCTGCACGATGCCCGATGTATGCGCGGCTGCGGGTCTGCTGCTGAAAGACGGCGGCAGGCTGTGTGTGTGCCAGCGTCCGGAACGCCTGGCGGACGTGCTGTGCGCAATGCGCGGCGCGCGCATTGAACCCAAGCGTCTGCAATTTGTTATGGCCCGGCCTGAAAAAGCGCCCTGGCTGGTGCTGGTGGAAGGCCAGAAAAACCGCGCGCCGGGCCTGCGCGTGCCGGCCCCGCTCGTTACCGCGCGGGCAGACGGCCGCCCCAGCGCGGCCATGCTGGAAATTTACGGAACAGAACCGAAAAAGGAGGCCCCATGAGCGGCACTTTGTATATCGTGGCAACGCCCATCGGCAATTTGGGCGACCTTACCCCACGCGCGGCGGAAACCTTTGCAAAAGCGGATTTTATTGCCGCCGAAGACACCCGTGTGACGCTGAAGCTGCTGAACCACCTGGGCCTGAAAAAGCCGATGGTGAGCTATTATGAGCACAATCTGAAAGAGCGGGGCGGCTATATTCTGGACCGCATCGAGGCCGGGGAATCCTGCGCGCTGTGCAGCGACGCGGGTATGCCCGCCGTTTCCGACCCCGGGGAGGTCATCGTGCGGGACGCACACGCCCGGGGCATTCCCGTGGTGCCCGTGCCCGCGGCCAGCGCCGCTGTCACGGCGCTGTGCGTTTCCGGGCAGCCGACGGGTCGGTTTGTGTTCGAAGGTTTTCTGCCTACCAACCGCCGTCAGAAAAAGGAGCGGCTGGCCGCACTGCAAAACGAGGAGCGCACCGTGATTTTTTACGAGGCACCGCATAAACTGCCCACGACTTTACAAGACTTGGAGCAGGCGTTCGGACCGGAGCGGAGCCTGACCATCTGCCGGGAGCTGACAAAGCTGCACGAGGAGATCCGTGTCACCACCGTGGGGGATGCCAGCGCTTACTATAAAGAAAACCCGCCCAGGGGCGAGTTTGTGCTGGTGATGGCCGGCGCACAGCCATGCCCTGCGCAGGAACTGACGCTGGACGACGCCGTCGGCCTGGCGCGAAAACAGATGGCCGCGGGCCAGAGCGCCACGTCGGCGGCAAAATATGCCGCTGCGCACAGTGCATTTTCCAAGAGCGAAATTTACCGCCGCTGCCTGGAGTAAGGCGCGGCCTGAAAGGCGGAAAGCATATGAAGCTGCTGGTCGTTTCCGACGTCCACGGAGATTTGGACGCGCTGGAACGCGCGGTGGATGCCGAAGCGGATGCAGACGCCGTTATTTTTTTGGGAGACGGTCTGCGGGAAGCGGAGAACCTGCAGGATATGCGCCCGGAGCTGAAGATTTACAGCGTGCGGGGCAACTGCGATTATGCCTCCTTTGCCCCGCCGGACGGGCTGGCCGCTTTCGGCGGTGTGTTATTTTATTATACACATGGTAATTTATATAATGTAAAAAACGAACTGGATACACTTGCTGATGCGGCACGTGCACGCGGTGCGGACGCAGCGCTTTATGGACATACCCACTGTGCTGGCTGCGAGGAGCGGAGCGGTGTGGTGCTTTTCAACCCCGGCGCGCTTTCCCGGGTGCAGGGGCGCGGCAGCTATGGTGTGGTCATGGTGGAAAACGGCGCGCCGCGTTTTGAGCACAGACGGGTTTGATACGCGCCCGTCCCGAGATAAAGGAGAGCGGCAACTGTAAAAACCGCCGCCCGCGCAGCCCTCATAAGAGGGAATCCGCGGGCGGCGGTTTTTTGATTGTTCCGTAATGCTTACCCGGTTGGACGCGGGACGGCATGCAAGGCCTGAAAAAACGACCTCGATGACCGTGGCGGGATGTACGATCAGAGCAGATAGCGAAAAATTTCATCCCGCTGCTCGTATTCACACAGCACAGAAAGGCCGAAGCAGAATACACGCTGTGCTTCCGACAACGGGCTTGGCAGCGGCGCGTCCTCCAATGCACAGCGCGCCAGCGCATCCTGCTGGGCCGGGGTGAGCAGAGCTTCCGCTTCCTCAAACGTCATAGCCATATATGCTCATCCTTTCCGGCAGCGTTCAGTCGGCGAACAGCGGCGTGGAAAGATAGCGGTCGCCGGTGTCGGGCAGCAGTGCCACGATGGTCTTGCCCGCGTTTTCCGGCCGTTTGGCCAGCTGAATGGCGGTCCAGACAGCCGCGCCCGAGGAGATGCCCACCAGCACGCCCTCCAGACGGCCCACCAGACGGCCTGCGGAAAAGGCGTCCTCATTCTCCACGGGTATGACCTCGTCATAAATATGAGTGTCCAGAACTTCGGGCACAAAACCTGCGCCGATGCCCTGGATCTTGTGCGGCCCGGCTGTGCCCTTGCTCAGCACCGGAGAGGCCGCAGGCTCCACGGCTATTACGCGGATGGCAGGGTTCTGCGCCTTGAGATAAGCGCCCACGCCGGTGACGGTGCCGCCCGTGCCCACGCCTGCGATAAAGATATCGACCTTGCCGTCGGTATCGGCCCAAATTTCCGGCCCCGTGGTGGCTTTGTGTACAGCGGGGTTGGCCGGGTTGACGAACTGCCCGGGGATAAAACTGTCCGGAATCTCTTTGGCCAGATCTTCCGCCTTGGCGATGGCACCTTTCATGCCCAACGCACCCTCGGTGAGCACCAGCTCTGCACCGTAAGCCTTCATCAGCTGGCGGCGCTCAACGCTCATGGTGTCAGGCATGACGATGATGATTCGGTAACCCCGCGCGGCTGCCACAGAGGCAAGGCCGATGCCGGTGTTGCCGGAGGTGGGTTCGATAATGACGGAACCGGGCTTCAGCAGGCCGCGGGCTTCCCCGTCGTCGATCATGGCTTTGGCGATGCGGTCTTTCACGGAACCGGCCGGGTTAAAATATTCCAGCTTGGCAAGGATGCGGGCCTTCAGCCTGTGTTCCCGTTCAATGTGGGACAGCTCCAACAGCGGTGTTGCCCCGATCAGCTGGTCAGCGGATGTATAGATACGGCTCATAAAAATTTCCTCTCTGAATGATGTGCTTGTATGTTCCGGCAAAGCCGGGCGGAAAGGGCTGTCAGCAACAGCGCCAGCACAGGCACAGCCGCCCCGGCGGCTGTGTGCGGAAAGGATCTGAGGTGTGAGGCTTCATAAATACCAACCTTTCAGATAGGTTTATAGGGATTATAACCCGAACCGGTCCGCTTGTCAAGGAGAAAGCAGGAAGTTTTTGCCGAGGTCTGCAGTTGAATTCCTATTAACCCAACAGTATAATAGGTTTATATGTGGAAATCTAAAAAATAGCTTTTGGTGGGTCTTGGACTATATGGGCAGTCCTCGGCCATTGAGATAAGTTTTTTATTGCAGAGAAATAAAAAAAACAGGGTTTGAACTTTTGCTATCGAAAAGTTTTAAAACATAAATACCCTTGCAAATACTGGTTTTTGTGTATCAAGACACTTAAAATTACAATGAGTTTGGCACTTTGGCGTCCCCGGAGTTGCCCGAATTTCTTAGGGCAATAAAAGGCACCAACTTTAAATTTATCGAGGAGGCGAACAATGATTAAAGTAATAAAAAAAGCGTTTGTTGTCATTGGGAAAGAGGGTTCAACGCTAGACGGCGCGGGCTTTATTCAGAAATTGTGGGATGATGCAAACGGTCACTTCAGTGAAGTAGCACATCTGGCGAAGAAAGATACAAACGGAAATATTGTGGGAATATGGGGGGCCATGTCCGATAGTTCTCACGCATTTAATGCCTGGGAAGATGGCTTTAGCAGAGGCTTGTATCTGGCGGGAGTGGAATGTGTTGATAATGCAGAAGCACCGGCTGGATGGACAAAATGGATAATACCAGGTTATGAGTATATAGTTGTTGAAAACCATAATGGAGCGTTTGAAGATACCATTAAACAAATGAATGAGGAAGGTATGTCGCTGGTCGGAGCAGTTCACGACTATACCGATCCAGCAACGGGAAAGGGTTATATGTATTTTCCGATAAGAGAAATTTAATAAATTTGTATTTGTATACTGTCATAGATGAAAACGAGTGATTTTTACGGGAAGGGTGCCCCTTTCCACTGCTTGCTACGGGATTTTTCGCAAAGGAACAGAAAGGAAATGATAATCTCAAGGCAGGGTCTTTTCTTTGATATATTGCGCAGCTAAATGGCGTTTTCAGGGGGACATGTATAAGCATTTTACCCCGTCGGTTTTATTGCCGGTACTGTTTTTATGGCAAGGTTTTTGAACTTCGAATGCGTAACCATTACGGCGATGTGAGAAGGTACAAGCGGAAATGGGAAAACGGTTGAAAATGCAGGCAGTTTCCGCACCTCAATAAAACTCGCAAGATGTTATAAGACAATTTCCGTCTATACAATCCATAAAAAATAGCCGCAGGCTGTTTTTAGGCTTTGCGGGACGTCCCCGGCCCGCGGTCAGTAAGATAAGCTTTTTATTGCGGAGCAATAAAAAGGCCGCGGGAAAGGGCCCGCGGCAGAGGAAACAAAAAGAAACGGAGGAACGGCTGTATGATGGTGTCCACCAAGGGGCGCTATGCGCTGCGTGTTATGATCGACCTGGCCGAGCACCAGGCAGAGGGATATATCCCTCTCAAAGCTATTGCCCGGCGTCAGGATATCTCGGAAAAATATCTGGAGAGCATTCTCAAAAGTCTGGTGCAGAGCCAGTTTCTGACAGGCGTGCGCGGAAAGGGTGGGGGCTACCGGCTGACAAGGCCGCCCGAGCAGTATACCGTGGGAAGCATTCTGCGGCTTACGGAGGGCAGCCTGGCCCCCGTGGCCTGCCTGGAACAGGAGCCGGTGGAATGTCCGCGCAGGGCCGAATGCCGCACGCTGCCCATGTGGCGGAAGCTGAACGCGCTGGTGCAGGATTATCTGGACGGCATCACGCTGGCAGATCTGACGGCCGAGGCCCAGTCCGCCGACCATTATGTGATTTGACGCGGCTCCGTTCAGGCATAGCGGTATTTTCCCCTTTTTCGCCACAGAAACCAGGCGCTCACCGCCAGAGCCAGAAGTTCGGCCACAACGATGGCGAGCCAGATGCCGTCCGTCCCCATGAGAGCGGGCAGCACCAGAACCACGGCTGTCTGGAACACCAGCGTGCGCAGGAACGAGATAACGGCGGAAACAAAGCCGTCGTTCAGCGCTGTAAAGAAGCCGGAGCTGAAAATGTTGAAGCCTGTGAGCAGGAACGAAAGCGAATACAAACGAAAGCCGCGGCAGGTCATCGCCAGCAGCGCCGCATCATAGCCCACGAATATCCTTGTCAGCGGAAGAGCCAGCGCCTCGGCAGCTGCAGTCAGTGCCACTCCGGCCGCGCCCACCAGCAGCAGGCTTTTGCGGAACAGGCTTTTCAGCTCCGTGCTGTTCCCCGCTCCATGATGGTATCCCACCACGGGCGCGCCGCCGATGGAATAACCGATGAAAATGGCAATGAAAATAAAGTTGACGTACATGATGACGCCATAGGCGGCAATGCCGTCCTCCCCCGCCAGCTGCATGAGCTGAAAATTGTACAGCACTGTCACCAGTGAAGAAGAGAGGTTGGTCATCAGCTCCGACGAGCCATTGGTGCAGGCTTTCAGCAATGCACGGCTGTCCAGCTTCGTTTTTCCAAGCCGCAAAAGGCTGCGGTTGGGCCGGGCAAAATACAGCAGCGGTACGCCGCCGCCCACAAACTGGCTGGCGGCCGTGGCAATGGCAGCGCCCGCCAAGCCCCAGCGGAACACGGCGATGAACAAAAAGTCCAGTATGATATTGGTAAGCCCCGCGGCCACGGTAACGCCCAGGCCAAAATGGGGCTTTTCTGCTGTGATGAGAAAGCTCTGGAACACATTTTGCAGCATGAACATCGTCTGGCCCGCCAGCAGGATTCCGCCGTAAACGACGCAGTCCTCCAGCATGGCACCCTGTGCGCCCAAAAGCACGGCGATGGGGCGCAGGAACAGCAGCCCCAGCACGGAAAAAACGATGCCTCCGCCGATGGTCACATAGACAAGCATGGAAAAATAACGCTGGGCCCGGCCGCTGTCCCCTTCACCAAGGGTACGGGCCACAAGAGCGCTGCCGCCGGTGCCGATCATGAAGCCAAGCGCGCCCAGGATCATCAGCAGAGGGAAAATCAGGTTCACGGCCGCAAAAGCCGTTTTGCCCACAAAATTGCTCACAAACAGGCCGTCCACAACGCCGTAAACGGAGGTAAAGATCATCATGACGATGGACGGCGCCACAAAGCGCAGCAGCTTTCCCGTGGTGAAGTGGTCGGATAATTGGATCCTCATAGTATGCTACTCCTTGAAACGGTTGGGATAAATGTGCCGCGCGCATGTCCGCGCGGCAGAAAAATTGCGCCCGGATTTCCAAAACCGAGCGCACTCGTCATCTTCTCCGGCTGTATGGCTGCGGCCATACGCCCTCCGATGGGATATGGAAATTTACAGGATGCGCCCGGCCTCTGCCCGCAGGCGGGCAAGATAGGCGTGCGTCAGACGCAGAAGGGCCTGCTGGTCCTCCTGCGGCATGCCGGAAAACGCGCGTTCCTCCATGGCGGCCACAGGGGCGGCCTTTTCTTCCACCAGCCTGCGGCCCTCCGGCGTCAGGCAGATGTGCATGTCTCTGCCCCGTCCGGGCTGAAGATACAGATAGCCATCCTGTTCCAGCCTGCGGATGGAGGAATTGATGGTCTGCTTGCTGATGTAGGACAGATCGCAGATATCCCGCTGCAGGCAGCCGTCGCCCAGAAGATAAAGCGCATACAGAATGATGGAGGCGCTGTCGGAAAGCCCCTGCCGCAGTGCAAGATTGTGGTAAAGATCGTCCAGCTCTTTGTAAAGCCGGTTGAATTCCCGTATTCCGGGGCCTTGTCCCATATGCATGCCTCCCATATCCGATTTCGGACTCAATGCGTTTATTATAGTCCGATTTCATACTTAAGTCAAGGCTCTCAAGCAAAAAGGGATAAAAACAGTCGGCGCAGCTACTATTTTTTACGCGCATCCGGGCACTTTGTGCCCGGGCGCCTGAGATCTTAAGGCCGTGGGACGGAGGGCCCACATGGCCGCTTTTTATAGCTTGCTGTGCAAAGCTATAAAAAAGCAGCCGGCCGGAAGATCCGGCCGGCTGTTCTGGCGCAGCGGGAGGGATTCGAACCCTCGTGCGATTGCTCGCAAACTGATTTCGAGTTTTGTGAAGTGTGTGACAGGAACGGCTCATCTTGTGTCAGTTTCAGACAGCTTTGTCCCCGCCGCAAAACCGCATAAATGCTGGGCTTTTCACATCGAGAGCCCGAGAAAGCCCGCTGTTTCAGGATAGTTCGAATGAGTCGAAAAATGCGCCAAAATCCGCATTTTTGGAAAGAACTGCGGAAAGAACGGAAAGAACTCAGACAGGAATGTATAGACATGGGCTTTTATGCCGCAGTTTTATAAAACAGCAAAAAGTTGGTAGCGACAGCGAGTCGTCGTGAGAGCGCTTGCAGCCGAGCGTGACTTTTTGCGGAGAGGAGGAACGGTGAAGCGGGCGACCGATTTTCACGAAGTGAAAATCAGAGTAAGCGGAACTTGTTCCGACAAGGCAATACACAGACAGTCACACCGACAAATATGATTTTGAAAGGTGTATTGCTATGAACAACGAAGCCATCAACTGGGATGAGATTCCCGATATTATCACGAAGGATCAGCTTTATCGGATTTGCCATATCAGCAAGTCTACCGCCCGGTATCTTCTGCAAAGCGGAAAGATACCCTGCTATTACACTGGCAAGCAGACACGCTGCTATAAAATCAAAAAGGAGGATGTGATTGCCTATTTAGAGGATCGCAAGATCTTTCCGGAGGCTTATTCTGCACCAAAGGGGTGGTATAAGGGATATTATGAGATTAAAATGGAGGTCAATCTTCCGGATGAGATCTTGGAAGATATGCAAGAGTATTATACATATCTGCTTTCCAAATATAAAGATGTTCTGACTGTTTCCGAAGCTTGTAAAATCACCGGTTACGCTAAAACTTCTATCAACAACTGGTGCGGTAACGGGCACCTAAAGGCATTTAAGCGTGGCAACGCTAATTGTATTCCGAAAGTGTATTTCGTTGAGTTTCTTTGCTCTTCCTATTGGATAAGGTCCAATAAATTGCGCAAATTGAATAGAGGATAAAAAGAGACATGGTTTGCAGAACTCTGGTAGAATGAAGTCGCGACACACCATTCTGAAAGGAGTCTGTAAACCATGTCTGAGAAAATTGTACAGCTAAACGAGGAAGTAATCAAGGGTCAGCTTAAGGAAATGGTCCGTGGCAGCGTGGAAGAAACTCTGAATGAGTTGTTGGAGCAGGAAGCGGAGAAACTGACCCAGGCTGCCCGTTACGAGCGCAATGAGACCCGTCAGGGCTACCGCAGCGGCCACTATGACCGGAACCTTACCACCACCTCCGGAGACGTCACGCTCCATGTGCCTCGCCTTAAGGGCGTCTCTTTTGAAACAGCCATCATTGAGCGGTATCGCCGGCGAGAGAGCAGCGTGGAGGAAGCGCTCATCGAGATGTACCTTGCCGGCGTCTCCGTACGCCGGGTGGAGGATATTATCGAGGCCCTGTGGGGCAGCAAGGTATCTCCTGCCACCATCAGTGAGTTGAATAAGAAAGCCTATGTCCACATTGAGGATTGGCGGAACCGCCCGCTGCAGGGAGGCAAGTATCCGTATGTCTATGTGGATGGCATCTACCTGCGGCGCAACTGGGGTGGAGAGCATGAAAATGTTGCGATTTTGGTGGCAATTGCGGTGAATGAGGACGGATACCGTGAAGTTTTGGGCGCTGCCGAGGGTATGAAAGAAGACAAGGCCAGTTGGGTGAATTTCTTTCAGTGGCTCAAAAGCAGAGGATTGGACGGCGTGAAACTCATTGTTGGGGACAAGTGCCTGGGTATGCTGGAAGCTGTGGGAGAAGTGTTTCCTGACGCCAAATACCAGCGTTGCACAGTCCATTTTTACCGCAATGTATTTTCTGTTGTTCCTCGCTCCAGAGTAAAATTAGTGGCCAAGATGCTCAAGGCGATCCATGCCCAGGAAAGCAAGAAGGCCGCCCGTGAAAAAGCGAAAGCTGTGGTGGCCCAGCTGAAAGAAATGAAGCTGAAAGAGGCTGCCAAAAAGGTGGAGGACAGTGTTGAGGAAACGCTGACCTACTGTGATTTTCCCTATGAACATTGGACCCGGATCCGCACCAACAACGTGATTGAGCGGCTGAACCGGGAGATCCGCCGCAGGACTCGGGTGGTGGGAACCTTTCCGGATGGCAACTCCGCTCTTATGCTGGTCTGCGCCCGCCTGCGCCATGTAGCCGGCACCCAGTGGGGCAACAAGAAGTACATGAATATGAAGCACTTAGAGGCGGCTCTGGAAGACGTCTCTATTGCTGGCTGACCTCATTCAGCCAGAGTCTGCAAACTAATTTGCGCATAACTCTTGACGGCACCTAATGTTGTCCTGGTTAAATGCAGCATTATTTCTAATTCCAAAACGAATTTGTGACAGCCCATCCAAAACATTGCTTTTACCGCTTTCATTTTTACCAACAATAGCAGTAATTCTAGGTTCAATTATTACCTCATTTTCTTTATAATCACCAAATGATTTATAATTGATTAGTTTCACAGAGTGAACATACATTAACTAAATCACATCCTTCAATTTCTTTGTTACAAGTTTTGCATCGCAGCGAGAAGTGCTGCGTCCTTTTTATAATTCCTTAAGGATAGCCCCTCAAGAATCTTTTTCTCCGTTTCCGGAGTCCAATAAATTTTCAAATCCTCTTTTGCACGAGTTATGGCGGTGTAAAAGATATTGTGAGTAATAAGCTCTTCAACTTCGTTTGTAATAACAATCTTGACTGATTTATACTCCAAACCTTGTGCCTTGTGAATTGATACTGCATATGCTACTTGGAAAGGTACAATAGCATCTGAAGTATCATCGTCATCATCGGTACTACGATGTTTGTCTACCCAAAAGCCAATAATGGAATTGCCTTTATCTGATGTACCAACTAAGGTAAAATCATAATCTTCTGCTTCCCAATCAGTAATGGCAATATCCAGTTCTACATCAAAGCGAATTTTGTCTTCTGTTGGCTCGATATCCTTTATACGCCCTTTCATATTGTTATAGATCAAGGGTGCAAATCTATCGGATTCATTAAATAAAATCGGATCTCCAATTTTATATGTATTGATTCCCCAAACAATTTCAGGATTGGAATTACTACTCTGCAAGAATCTATTGATATTGTTAATGCCGTAAAGTCCATCGTAATTTAAACACAATATAATTTCATCATCTTCCGAGTGCTCAAAAATTGATTCATCTAACTTTACAGTATATTTACCTTTAACCAGCGGTTCAAGAATATCGTCTTGAAGTTTTCTAACTCTATCCCAGATGGTGAGCAACCTTTCATTGGTGCTGCGGTATGGTTTTGATAATTCAGAAACAGATGTCTCCGGCACGAAAGTACGTGCAATGCTAAACCAATTTCCAAATAATATTGCTTCAATCTGAAACACATCTCCAACTAATACAAGGAGCTTAAAAGTAGCCTTCTCCAGAATGTCTCGCATATCTTTATTGCTCACCGTACTACACTCATCAATAAACAAGATATCGCATTCTGTATTAGTGTTATAATCAGACAAAAATTTAGCAATAGTTTTAAAGTCACAATTACCTGCATTCACCTTTCGGCGCATGTTATCTACAGCAGGATTTGTATTTGCCAAATACAGCTTTTTGCGATCATTATAGAGATTCGAAATATGATTAATAAGGGTTGATTTTCCGGTTCCCGCCGAACCATAAATTAGAGCAACGTGAGAATCCGAAAATATCGTTTTAAGAGCATTGAGCTTTTCCTTGCTATCAATTCGGTAAGAAGGATTCTTAGATAGCCATGATTCTATGAAATCACTGTAACCAGACATTCCAGTTGAAGATAACTCTTTTAGCTTTTTAATGATTTTCGTTGTATCGTCAACATACCCCCTCATATATAAATGGTCTTTGTAAATGCAAAGATACCGCTCTGCATGTTTTCCTTGCATATACAAGAGAGTTGTATTTTCTTATTAACCCATTTATATCATCAAATCGTTCCAACTCACTTAAGGGTGTAAATAGAACACCCTCTTGTTCGGTATTATTCTGTATTGTACGAGCAAGAAATTCGTGTTCTCTGTTACCCGAATTAATACATTCAAATAAATCATAAATTCGTGGATTATGTTTAATCAAAGATGTCGCATACGGCATTTGATCAAACGGAATACAACCCCAACGCAGATGCAAACCAGATAACCTTTCACAAGTTTCTCTGCTGTATTGGCGCCGCATAACCTTATTATTCATTTTGTGTAGGAAGTAACGAATAATATTGCTACCGGGTGCTTTATCTTTTATAAGGTCATGGGATTTGTCAAGCAGATCAAAAATATGAGTAACTTTGGCTTCTTTGGTACACTTAGCTTTTGCCCAAGAATAATATAAATCTGATGATGTAACCAAATCAACAAGACTCATTCGAGTGCCCGTAAGGAATTTCATCAGATCACGGAACTCGTTATTGCCGGCACCAATTTGAGTGTGACTGCCAAAAAAATCGGCAAATCGATTAACTTCACAAGGTCTTATGGATACTTCCCAACTATCAATAATTTGAATAGGCATAACTTTCCCAAGCACGCCGATTACATCGTTGTGTATGGAAAGTCTAACTGCATAATTATCAGAAAGATCAAGAGAGGTGAACGCAATTACTCTATCAAATTTGCTAGCTTCATCATTTGCTACTGTAAATGTTACTTCGTAGAAAATATGATGCTTTACGAAAAAAGGTTTGATTTTCTGTATGTACGCACGATCATTATAAGGATTTCGTGTTGCATAACGACTCGGCTTAACAATGCGAACAGCAATTTGCTTATAGTACTCCATTAAGTTATCGTCTAAGTTTAACGGAAAATCATCAATGTTCTCTAGAACATCCATATTATACTTTTCTTTGAGGAACACCTTAATCTTAAGAAGATACTCATAATACTTAAGCATCAATCTTTCAGATCCGCCCTCATCAAATGTATAATGAGACACAGATTTTTGAAGAAGATTATGAAATTTACTCAAGAACCGGAGTTCTCCTTTGGTTTTAACAAATTCCCAAGCAGCTTTTTTATCCTGATAATCGTTAGGGTCGGTATCAACACCGTTTGAGTAAACTTTTTGAACGATATACTCTACAAAGTTTCTAAGCTGAGCCAAAATATTCTGCGATAATAAACCTCGCTCGGAGGCATCAAACACAGAAATGTTTCGGCATATTACTTTGTTGGTGTCAAATATAGCTTCATCTACTTTTAGCATTCGAATACCTCCTTGTATTAAATCAAATGAATTGCAAATTACAAAAAATTAGCGCATTAATAAATATTATTCAAAAGCTTTCCGGTACCAAAGCTAGTTTGTTAATTGACTCGTGAGCTCTGACGAGGGAATCGTATACAGCCAAGACATCTTCGGAATCCCATGTGCGGAGCGATTTCTCGTCAATAACTCCTGCACTTTCGTTTATGATCTTTGCAAGTTGTTCTTCATCGGCAACGGCAACAACTGCTTGAACAGCAGCGTTGCTTTGTGCTTTCTTGAGGTTAAGGATAAGGCTATCTATTGAGCCTTTGGACTGCACCTCAAACACATAGATCGCCTTGCCCATATTGCCGATTTTTGCTTCCCAAACGGCATCTACAACCGCACCGGTAGTAATCTTGACTTCGGAGCGACTATCAAAACCAAGCAGTTCACCAATGGCAACCAACTTTTCTTTAATCTCATCGTGGAGTGATTTTGAATCCTTCACGGTAACAGGTTTCTTGACTTCAGGGATAGCAGGAGATATGGGAGACTTCTTTTCAGCAAGTGGCAAAATTTCATCCCACATAAAATAATCCACAGCCAAAAGATCATAATCATCTGCACCGGCTTTTTTGAGTCCTGCGGCGATCTCTTTTGCAATAGCACATACTTCCGCATACTTCTTTCCGGTGTACTGATAGTTGTATTTTGGCATATCGGGGATATCAAGATAGCCATAACAAAGGATAGTTGTCTTATTAAAGATTACATATTCCTGCGGGTTTGCGTATGTAAGCAACTCGCTGATAGTTGCAGGACCCATACCCTTTATGGACTTCAAAAATACATCCCAACGCTTTTCAATAGGGCTTGTACCATATAGCAATTCAGCCAATTGTTTTTTGAGCGTAGCAAAACCATTGTCAGCAATCATTTTGTCAACAACATACTTCTTATTGCCCCAAATAAGCATAGACCATAGCTTGCTGATGTACTCTAAGAATTCCTCCTCAGTCATAGCCAAAAGCTTGTCCTTGGTAAACGACTGGTAATACTCTTTGCGCTCTTTCCGTTCAGCCCAATTTTCTTCGTAATATGCTGCATTGAATTTCTTTTTCTTCGTGAATTTAGATATTGCTGAATTGAGTTTTTGTGTATTCATAGTAATTGCTCCTTATTCAACAGATACCACTTTTTTAGTTGCATTGATTTTTGCATCGCTATAATCGACTACATCTTTGATTGCAATCTTTTTCATTGCGGATATAAATGCTTCCATAAATGCAAAATCAATTTTACCATTCTTTTCGGGCAATCTGATATCTTTATGCTTTACAACATTCCATCCACCCAATTTGTTTTTGTAGGAATAAATCGGCAGATCGGTCACTTTGTTAATGCACATAACCATAAATAAATACTGATTAGGTGTAGGCTTGTTTTCTGCCAATTTCCATTGGATAGCATAAGAATCCGAAAGAACAGTAAAATCTCTTGACTGATAATAAGCTCTGTAAACATCGCTATTAGAGGGGAGCAAGATTACATTGTTTATAACGGTTGCTCCCGTTTTGGGTGCATAATAATTTAGGCCTTGATTTTGGAAACTTGATGTGAGACAAGGAAGTACATAATCATCAGCCGGCTGCTTAGGCAGTTCTTTCGCCTTGTACGGTAATTTTTTTGTTGCTACTTTTTCAAAAAGATTACCTACGGTATATGTACCCCAATTATCGTCGTCGAGCTCAGCAAATCTTTGAAGAGCGTCAAGCTCTTCTCCCGACAATTCATAATTGTCGAATCCGCTTACTTTTAAGTAAGCGGATAGCTCAGCTATCCGCTGAGCTTCCAGCTCAGCTATAAAGGATTCCATAAAAACAAAATCGATTTCACCATCTTTGATCGGAAGTTCTACGATGCAGTTTTTTGCTATTTTCCAATGTCGTGCATATCCGAGATTAGGAATTTGCTTTTGCCAAGCTGCAATGATCCACAATAAGCAACGAATATTATGGATGCTTGGCAATAACACCTTCACATTATCAAGGACTGAAAAACTTTTGGTGGCGATATTGAAAGATCGTGTGTGATCTCCAAAAGTGACAAAAACAGGGTGTTCATCGTCACAGACAAATTCGGGGGAATCGGTATATCCAATTATTCCGTTATTAGTTGACTCGGAAGAGTATGCAGGGAAGGAAGATTTATCTGATAAATCTTCCTTTGATAACATATTGGTAATCTTTTGCGGTTTAAACAATTCGCTTGTTTTGTATTTGCCCCACTTAACTGTCCGCAATTTTTCATTAAGTGAGGCGGTCATTTTCCCAGGCGGTTGTCCTCCGCAGACTGATTTTTCAAAAGTGTCGCTACTTCCCAAGCAAGGTAGTCGCTAACAGTTTTCTTAAAATCTTCTATCGTCGGTTTTGTATCAATAGGCGAAGTTTGGTTCCAATCAGCACCGTTTTCTGGGTCGATAACACCTTCGTAATAGTCCTGTTCAGCAAATATACTCATCTTACTTTTCCCAAAACGGACTAAATTAACGAGCTCTTGGTATCTTTCCTTGGCATTATCGGTATCCCTTAAATTGTTTGTTGATTTCTTTCGTGCCGATCTTGGGAACCTCTGATTTAATCCGCACTACCGCGCATGCGCGAGAGATGGTAAAATAACACTATTAAAACGATGGTGGTGCAAGAAAATGAAACAGGAA
>JABLTT010072154.1_pt1 | contig 19742 bp, 16 predicted proteins | sample 7160061 | NCBI WGS metagenome assembly JABLTT01 (sample SAMN14651232, study PRJNA627086) | human gut metagenome | isolation source: feces | host: Homo sapiens
CGGCGAGATCGGCATGGTGCTCCAGGATACCTGGCTGTTCCACGGCACCATCCGGGACAACATCCGCTACGGCCGCTTGGATGCCACCGACGAAGAGGTGGAGCATGCGGCCCAGATGGCCTGTGCCGACCACTTCATCAAGACGCTGCCCGGCAGCTATGACTTTGAACTGAACGAAGAGGCCAGCAACGTCTCCCACGGCCAAAAGCAACTGCTGACCATTGCCCGGGCCATCCTGGCCGACCCCACGGTGCTGATCCTGGATGAAGCCACTTCCTCGGTGGATACCCGCACGGAAGTGCTCATCCAGCAGGCCATGAACCGGCTGATGCAGGGCCGCACCAGCTTTATCATCGCCCACCGCCTTTCCACCATCCGGGATGCGGACCGCATCCTGGTGCTCAACGAAGGCGACATCGTGGAGCAGGGCACCCACGAAGAACTGCTGGCCAAAGGCGGGTTTTATGCGAACCTGTACAACAGCCAGTTTGAGCCCACCGACGAGGCGGTATAGCTTCATCGGGCCAACCAAAGGGAGGCAGCTTCGGCTGCCTCCCTTTTTCCGCTGCCCGGCCTGCCAGAAGCTGTGGCCTATTTTCGTCTATTCTGCTCCTGTCTTTCCCCTCTTCCATTTGGTATAATTTTTACAAAGCTAAATGATTTATAGCAATCCAATCAACCATCCCTTATTTAGAGGAGTCCCTTACTAGGAGGTGCAATCTATGCGCAAGAAATGGATCCGCCTGTCTGCCATCACAGGCACCGCTCTGTTGGCTGCGTTCCTCTCTGCCTGTTCCGCCCAGCTTCCCGCCGATGCAGAAATGCCCAAAGAAGTGGAAGAAGTAAACATCAGCATCGGTTCGGATTATCCGGTCTACTCCGACATCGCTTCCATGGTCCAGGCTTCCGATTGCATCGTCATCGGGCAGTATCAGGAATTTCTTTCCTCCTGGAATATGGACCGTTTGCCTGCTGACCCCACGCAAGAGGACCCAACTTCCTATTCGGAAGGGCGCCTGTATTCCTTTGCAGTCTCCCAGGTGCTGAAAGGTTCTAATGTGCCCGATGAGATCACCATCAACAAAGCTTTTTCTGTCCAGGCATATTATCCGGTCAATGGCGCCAATGGGCAGACACAGTCCCTCTCCTATCAGCTGCCCAGCCAATATTATGTTGCCCCAGAATATGGTACGCCTTATCTCCTTTTCCTCTCTTACAGCCATGCCAACGACATCTACTTTGCCATGGGCGAACCGGGTGAGGTGATCTTCCAAGACGATGGCACGGTGGAAGTGCGGTCGAATCTATTTCACCCCTCTCCCACCCAGCCGGCAAGACTGGAGGCCCAGGCCGAATCGGACACCACGGTCTATCAAATCTCCATCGGCGGGACGGACATTGGCCGCTATGCAGAGGAAGACTTCCTCTCCGGCATGACGCAAAAAGATCTGTTGGCAGAGATCGAAACATGTGTTGCGGAATAGGGCGGCCGAATCGAGTTTATACGATCCAAACTGCATTCTGCCATTTTATAGAGAGGAGCGATACGAATGAAACGGAAGCTCTCTACTGTGGTCATTTGGCTGGTCACTGCTCTTTTCGCTTTCTCTTTTGCTCTGCCCGCGTGGGCGGCCTGGATACGGCTGTTTGTGATACACAACGGCAATCCCTTTGCCCCTGCCGTCAGCCGCTTTGCCGTTTTTGAAACGGTCGACCCCGTGTTGGAGCAAGCCTCTATCCTTTCCAGTTTGTGGACCACTCCCACCCTGTTTTTCCTTTTGCTGCTCTGTCTCGCTGTGCGGCGGGAAAGCCCGCGGACGATGTTGTTTACCATCTATTTTTCTTTGGCCGCTGGCTTTGCTCTGCTCTTTTTGCCCCTTTGTTTTCCGGCCGCACACCATCCTGTCACTTATATCTCCTTAGAAAATCTGCTCTTTTATTGGGCAAGGGGCAGCCAAGGACTCCAATGCATTTTTTTGCTGGGGCCTGTTTGGCTGCTCTTGGCCCATTGGCTGCCCCGCCTTCGTTCCGGCGGACCAAACGCCCTACCCCTGTGTGGTCCTGGCTCCAAGCTGTCTGCTGCGTTCACTTGGCTGTCTTCCATTGCTTTTGCCTTGTCTTTGTCCTTTTCCTCTTGGATGAGCCTGGTTTGGCAAGGGACCCTGCTCCTTATGCCGGAAGATTCTCCTCCTTACCAACATATATCTGATTTGCCGGGCTTTTGGGGCTGGGCCAACCGGGCGGAGCTCCACCGGCTGATCAGCGGCCCCATTGCGTTGTTTTTGCTGGGTCTGGTGATGCTGTGCCTCGTACTGCGCCGTGTTTCTTTGCAACACTTCATCTGGCATCTGTATTTGACTTTTTCTTTGAGTTTTCTGTGCATTGCCGCCACCACTTGGGTCCCTCTCCCACTGGGCTCAGGCTCTTTGCGGCACTGTTCCCTTTCCACCATCCTGTTCTCCGCTTCCTCTTTCATCTCCGCATACTTGCCCCTGCTCTTGCTGTGCGGCGTATTCGCCCCGCTTTTGTACGCTGTCGGGCTGCGCTTGCTCCAACTCTACCGCAAAGGCAAGCTATGGCAACGGCAGAACCCGATATGACGCGCCACGCCCCTCTTCTGCATCCCCTCGCCCTCTGGTGCAACACCAAGGCTCTTTTGCGCAAAGACGGTTTCCCGCTTATGGCAGGGATGTTTTGGGCAGGCGCCGCCGTTGCATTACCCTGTTTGCAGCGCAAATCTTCCTTCCACTCTCCTTTTGCTATGCTCCATTGGCTAGGATAGAACCGGGGTCATTGAGACCTGTCTCATCGGGATCCTGCTGGTGCTGTCCTCATCGATCTGGCAGAAACAATGGGAGGAATCAAGCTGAGATCATCACAAAAACAGCGTCCCGCAGACTGCAGTCTGCGGGACGCTTTCTTCTTTCTTTTTTCCGATCTACGGGTTACAGGTTCATCCAGCCCGCATCGGAGGGGTTCTGCCGGAATGCTTGCAGCTTTTTCACATCATCCGGCTGGATATAATTCTGCTCCAAGGCCACTTCCACCAAAGCGCCGTAGTTGGAGAGAGAGACGTTTTTGACTTGGGCGTCGTTCATCCGGTCGATGCCTTTTTGCAGCCCATAGGTGAAGATGGAGGCGATGCCCAACACCTGGGCGCCCGCTTCCCGCAGCACATTGACCACTTCGATCACCGAACCGCCGGTGGAGATCAGGTCTTCCACCACCACCACTTTCTGGCCTTTTTCCACTTTGCCTTCGATCTGATTGTTGCGGCCATGGTCCTTGGCGCTGGAGCGCACATAGCACATGGGCAGGCCCAGGATGTTGGCCACCAGGGCGGCGTGGGCAATGCCGGCAGTGCTGGTGCCCGCTACCACTTCACAATCGGGGTAGTGCTTGCGGATGTTTTCCGCCAAGCCCTGTTCCACCTGGTCGCGGATGGCCGGGTAGGACAGGGTGAGCCGGTTGTCACAATAGATGGGGGACTGGATGCCGCTGGCCCAGGTGAAGGGCTGCTGGGGCCGCAGGAACACGGCTTTGATCTCCAGCAGGCAAGATGCGATCTTCTTTTCCATGTTTTCCATCGTTCTTCCTCCTTTATTCTCCCAGGAAATCCCGCAGCACGCGGCGGTAGGCTTCCACCGGGTCTTGCGCCTTGGTGATGGGGCGGCCCACCACGATGTAGTCGGTGCCGATCTCCCGTGCCTTCTGGGGCGTGGTGATGCGGGCTTGGTCGTTTACGTTGCCATCTGCATAACGGATGCCGGGGGTCACGGTGAGGAAGGCAGTGCCGCAGGCCTCTTTGACGATCCCCGCCTCCAGCGGCGAGCAGACCACGCCGTCCAGCCCGCTGTCGCAGGCATTTTTGGCGTAGTGGCGCACGGTATCCTCAATGCTGGCCTCGATCAGCAGTTCTTTGTGCATCCGCTCTTCTGTGGTGCTGGTCAGCTGGGTCACGGCGATGAGCAGGGGCACTTCACCGGCAGCCCCTTCGGCCAGCCCCTCTTTGGCGGCCCGCATCATGTCGGCGGTGCCGGCGGCGTGCACATTGGTCATGTTGACCCCCAGGCGGGCCAGGTTCCGCATGGCCTTGTTCACCGTGTTGGGGATGTCATGGAGCTTCAGATCCAGAAAGACGTCGTGGCCCATGCTCTTGATCTGGCGCACGATATCCGGCCCTTCGCCGTAAAACAGCTCCATGCCGATCTTGACAAAGGGTTTTTCCTGCTGGAACTGCCGGAGGAAATCCAGCGTCTGCTGGGCATCCGGGAAATCGCAGGCGATGATGACATCATGTTTTTTCATTTAGAGCGCCCTCCCTATGATTTCTTGCAGGTCGTTGATTCCATATTCGTCCATCTTGCGGGGCAGGTCTTCAATGATCTTGGGGCAGGCCCAGGGGTCCACCAGGTTCTGGGCCCCCACTTGGATGGCAGAGGCGCCGGCGGACAAAAATTCCAGCACATCGTCCGCATCCCGGATCCCTCCCACGCCGATCACCGGCAGATCCACCGCCTGGCAGACCTGGTAGACCATGCGCAGGGCCACCGGCTTGATGGCCGGGCCGCTGAAGCCCGCCATCTTGGTGGAAACGATGGGCTTGCCTGTGCGGGGCTCGATGCGCATGCCGAACAAGGTGTTGATGAGCACCAGGCCGTCGGCGCCCGCCTGGGCCACCGCCTTGGCAATGGCCACGATGTCCGTCACATTGGGGGATAGTTTCATATACACCGGTTTATGGGTCACTTCTTTTACCGCCCGGCACACGGTGGCCGCGGCCTCCGGGTCGGTGCCGAAGGCCATGCCGCCGTGCTTGACATTGGGGCAGCTGATGTTGATCTCCAAAATGCCGATGTCCTCTTCTTTGTCAAACAAGGCGGCGGTGTAGGCGTAATCCTCCACCGAAAAGCCCGAAATATTGGCGATGGCTTTTTTGTGGAACACCTGGCGCAGCTTGGGCAGCTCCTCTTCGATCACCTTGTGCACCCCGGGGTTCTGCAGGCCGATGGCGTTGAGCAGGCCGGCTTCGCACTCGGCGATGCGGGGGGTAGGGTTGCCAAAGCGGGCTTCTTTGGTGGTTCCCTTTAGGCTGATGGAACCCAGCTGGTCCAGATCGTAGTGCCGGGCAAATTCATAGCCAAAGCCAAAGGTGCCGCTGGCGGGGATGACCGGGTTGTCCAGTTCCCAGTCCCCCAGCTTGACTGTCAGTCTTCCCATTAAAATTTCACCTCTTCACTGCGCATCACAGGGCCATCGACACAAATGCGTTTTGTGCCCACCAAAGTCTCACAGCTGCAGCCCATGCAGGCGCCAAAGCCGCAGCCCATCCGCTCTTCAAAGGAGAGCTGGCCCCGGCGGCCCATGGCATGCACGGCCCGCAGCATGGGCATGGGGCCGCAGGCAAAATAATAGTCGTAGTCCAGCTGGGCCATCACATCGGTGACAAAGCCCTTGGTACCCATGCTGCCATCCTCTGTGGCCAGATAGACCGGGCAGCCCAGCTCTTCGAATTCCTTTTGGTAAAAGACCTGTTCCTGTTTGCCAAAGCCCAACACGGCAGATACCCGCTTGCCTTGCTGCACCAGCCGCTTACACAGGCCGTACAGGGGCGGCACGCCCACGCCGCCGCCGATCACCAGGCTGTGTTCCCCGGCCTCTTCCATGGAAAAGCCGTTGCCCAGCCCGGTCAGCAGGTCCAGCTTGTGGCCGGGCGCCATGGCCGCCATCTGCCGGGTGCCCCGGCCCACGACCTTGTAGATCAAGGTCATGGTCCGGTCATCCCAATCGCAGATGCTGATGGGCCGGCGCAGGTACAGCCCTTCCAGCTGGATGTTGACAAACTGCCCTGGGTTTTCTACAAACCCCATATCGCCGGCCAGCACCATCTCATAGGTATCCAGGGCAATGGGCCGGTTGCTCACGATTTCATAGATCCCGTTTTTCATTTTTTCCCTTCGCTATCTATGGTGGAAACGCCCACAGTGATCTCTTCCAGCACGTCCAGCAGTACGCTGACGGTATCCAGCGATGTGAACATCGTCACGTTGTTCTCCACCGCGCAGCGGCGGATGGCAAAGCCGTCGGTGTTGGCCCACTCGTTGGCGCCCAAGGTGTTGATCACATACGTCACATGGCCCTGGCGCAGCGATTCCAGGATCTCTTCGCTGCCCTCGCTGATCTTGGCGCGGCTGCGGGTGCGGATGCCGTTGTCTTTGAGGAATTGAGCGGTGCCCCGGGTGGCTTCGATGTTAAAGCCCAGGTCATAGAACCGGCGCACCAGGGGCAGAGCCCGTGGCTTGTCCTCATCGGCGATGGTGACGAACACCGTGCCGTAGTTGGCCACCCGCATGTTGGCGGCTTTCAGCGCCTTGTACAGGGCCCGGTTCAAGCTGTCGTCATAGCCGATGGCTTCGCCGGTGGATTTCATCTCGGGGGACAGGTACACATCGGCGCCCCGGAGCTTGGAGAAGCTGAACACAGGCACTTTGACATACCAGCGGTTGCGGCGGGGCGCTTCGCCTGCCTGATAGCCCTGCTCTTTCAGGCTGTGGCCCAGCATCACCTTCGTGGCGATCTTGGGCATGGGGATGCCTGTGGCCTTGGAGAGGAAGGGCACGGTGCGGGAGGAGCGGGGGTTGACTTCGATGACGTGGACCGTCTCATCTTCGCTGACGATGAACTGGATGTTGAACAGGCCCCGGATGCCGATGCCCCGGCCCAGCCGCTGGGTATAATCCAAAATGGCAGCCCGGGCTTTTTCCCCTACGGAGAAAGTGGGATATACGCTGATGGAGTCGCCGGAGTGGACGCCGGTGTGCTCCACGTGCTCCATGATGCCCGGGATGAGCACTTCTTCGCCGTCGCAGATGGCGTCTACCTCCAGCTCTTTGCCGGCGATGTACTTGTCCACCAGCACCGGATGCTCTTCGCTGGCCACCACGGCTTCCGCCAAGTAGCGGCGCAGGGCTTCGTCGTCCCGCACGATCTGCATGGCCCGGCCGCCCAGCACATAAGAGGGACGCACCAGCACCGGGTAGCCGATCTGCTGGGCCACTTTGACGCCGTCTTCAATGCGGGTCACCGCCTGGCCGGCCGGCTGGGGGATCTGCAGTTCGTTCATCAGCTTTTCAAAGCTGTCCCGGTTTTCCGCTCTGTCGATGGCATCCACATCTGTGCCGATGATCTTGACGCCCAGGGCATGCAGCCGGTTGGCTAGGTTGATAGCCGTCTGGCCGCCCAGGGAGACGACCACGCCCATGGGCTTTTCCAGTTCGATGACGTTCATCACATCTTCGATGCACAGGGGCTCGAAATACAGCTTATCGCTGACGGTGTAGTCGGTGGACACGGTCTCCGGGTTGTTGTTGATGATAATGGCTTCGTACCCCGCCTCCCGGATGGCCCAGATGGCGTGGACCGTGGAGTAGTCGAATTCCACGCCCTGGCCGATGCGGATGGGGCCGCTGCCCAGCACCAAGACCGAAGGCTTGTCTGTGACGATGGATTCGTTCTCCTCTTCATAGGTGGAGTAGAAGTAGGGCACATAGGATTTGAACTCGCCGGCGCAGGTGTCGATGGTCTTATACACCGGGAAGATCCCCTTTTCTTTGCGCAGGCGGAACACCTGGAGCTCGTCCATATCCCAGCATTTGCCGATGTAGGCATCGGAAATGCCCATGCGCTTGGCCTCGGCCAACACTTCCCCATCCCCGGGGTTCTGGCGCAGCACTTCTTCGTATTCCACGATCTTGCGCAGCGAATCGATGAAGAAGTAATCGATCTTGGTGGCCTGACAGATCATCATCAGATCCACATGGCGGCGCAGCAGCTCTGCCATGGCGTACAGCCGCTCGTCGGTGGGTGTGGCGATCTCCTGCATCAGCTCGTCGGTGGTGTAGCTGTCGAATTTCTGCTTCCAGATGTGGTTGACGCCCGCTTCCAGGCTGCGCACTGCCTTCAGCATGCACTCTTCCATGGTGCGGCCGATGGCCATGACTTCGCCGGTGGCCTTCATCTGGGTGGTCAGCTGCTTCGAAGCCTTGTCGAATTTATCGAAGGGGAACCGGGCCACCTTGCACACCACATAGTCCAGGGCGGGCTCAAAGCTGGCCGGCATGCTGCCCAGCTGGATCTCATCCAGCGCCATGCCGATGGCGATCTTAGCCGACACCTTGGCAATGGGGAAGCCGCTGGCCTTGGAAGCCAGCGCCGAAGAACGGGACACCCGGGGGTTGACTTCGATGACGTAGTAGCGGAAGGAATAGGGGTCCAGGGCGAACTGGACGTTGCAGCCGCCTTCGATGCCCAGTTCCCGGATGATGCGCAGCGCGGCATCCCGCAGCATGTGGTATTCTTTGCCCGTCAGGGTCTGGGCCGGGGCCACCACCATACTGTCGCCGGTGTGCACGCCCACCGGGTCGATGTTCTCCATGGAGCAGATGCCAATGGCGGTGTCGTTTTTATCCCGCATCACTTCGAACTCGATCTCTTTGTAGCCCTTGATGGATTTTTCCACCAGCACCTGGCCCACCGGCGACAGGTTCAGCGCGCTCTCCGCCAGCTTTTCCAGCTCTTCATCGTTGTCGCAGAAGCCGCCGCCTGTGCCGCCCAGGGTAAAGGCGGGCCGCAGCACGATGGGGTAGCCGATCTTGTTGGCCTCTTCTTTCGCCTCTTCTACCGAGTGGGCGATGAAGCTGTCCAGCACCGGCTCGCCGATGCGCAGGCACAGCTCCTTGAACTTCTCCCGGTCTTCCGCCTGGTCGATGGAATCAAAAGAGGTGCCCAAGATCTCCACGCCGCACTCTTTCAGCACGCCTTTCTGGGCCAGCTGCATGGCCAGGTTCAGGCCGGTCTGGCCGCCCAGGGTGGGGATCATGGCGTCGGGGCGCTCTTTGCGGATGATCCGGGCCACGTATTCCAGATTCAGCGGCTCCATATACACTTTGTCCGCAATATGGGTATCCGTCATGATGGTGGCGGGGTTGGAATTGACCAGGATCACCTGGTATCCCTCTTCTTTCAGGGCCAGGCAGGCCTGGGTGCCCGAATAGTCGAACTCGGCGGCTTGGCCGATGACGATGGGGCCGCTGCCGATGACCAGTATCTTGTGAATATCCGTACGCTTAGGCATTGTGGTTTCCTCCCTCGCTGTTCTTCGCCATCATCTGTACGAAATCGTCGTACACATAGACGCAGTCATCCGCGCCAGGCATGTTCTCCGGGTAGTGCTGAACGCCCAGCACTTGCTTTTCTTCCTGCTTCACGCCTTCCACCGTGTGGTCCAGCAGATGCCGGTGGGTCACTGTCAGGCCTGTCCCCGCCAAGCTGTCTTCGCAGATGGCGTAGCTGTGGCTTTGGCTGGTGATCTCCCGCTTGATCTCCCCGCTGTGGATGACGGAGATGTTGCCGCCGTTGTGGCCGTGCTTCATCTTATATGTGCTGCCGCCGGCGGCCAATGCGATGATCTGGCAGCCCAGGCCCACGCCAAAGATGGGCAGCTTGCCCCACAGGGCCTTTGTCAGCTCCACCACCTGGGGGCATGCCTGGGGGTCGCCCGGGCCGCTGGACAGGAACAGGCCGTCGGGCTTGAGGGAGAGCACGGTCTCCGCTTTGGTGTCATAGGGCACGATGGTCACATTGCAGCCCCGGGCCGTCAGGCAGCGGATGCTGCTCTGGCGGATGCCGCAATCCACGGCCACCACATTGTAGCGGTAGTTGGGCGTGCGGCTGTAGCGGATCTTCTTGCCGCTGACTTTCGCCACCAGGTCTTGGGCCAGCTCCATGTTCTTCAGCTGCTCCATGGCCTTGTCCAGCGGAGTGGCGGCGTCGGTCAGCAGCACTTTCATGGAGCCTTCGTCCCGCAGCATGCGGGTGATGGCCCGGGTATCCACCCCCTGGATGCCCGGGATGTCGTTTTCCAGCATCACTTCCGCCAGCGTCTTTGTGTAGCGGAAATTGGAGGGCCGGTCGTTGTACTGCCGGACGATCAGGCAGCCCACCGGGCACAGGCGGGATTCGTAGTCTTCGTCGGCCATGCCGTAACTGCCGATGACCGGATACGTCATCACCAGGGCTTCGCCGGCGCTGGCCGGGTCGCTGAGAATTTCCTGGTAGCCGATCATGGCGGTGTCAAAGCTGCATTCACACAGGGCTTCCCGGCCGCTGCCGAAGCCGGTGCCCAGGAACTGGCGGCCGTTGGCGAACACCAGTTTCCGGTCTTTGCGTTCCGTTTTTTCCATTTTCTTTATTCCTCCACGTATACGGTCTGCCCACGGTAGATGGTACGCACCACTTTGCCGGTCACATGCCAGCCGTCAAAAGGCGTACTTTTCCCCATGGAGTAAAATTGATTGCTGTCAATGGTGTATTGGGCCGCCAGATCCAGCAGCACCAGGTCTGCCTGGTTGCCCGGCTGGATGCCGCAGGGCACGCCCAGTACTTTGGCCGGGCCGTAGGTCATGAGCCACAGCAGCCGCTCCAGAGGCAAGATGCCCTTTTGCACCAAACCGGTGTGCAGGGTGCAAAAAGCGGTCTCCATCCCCACGATGCCCATGGCGCTGCCCGCCAGGCCCCGGCTTTTTTCCTGGGCGCTGTGGGGCGCATGGTCTGTGGCGATGGCATCGGCCGTGCCGTCGCGCAGCGCCTGCCAAATGGCCTCCCGGTCCGCCTTGTCCCGCAGGGGCGGGTTCATTTTATACCGGCCGTCGTCCCCTTGGATGTCCTCGTCGCACAACAGGGCGTGGTGTGGGGTGATCTCGCAGGAGACCGGCGCCCCCTGGGCCTTGGCCTGGCGGATGATCTCCAAAGTCTCCTTGGCCGACACATGGCACACGTGGTACCGGCAGCCGGTGGCGGCGCTCAGCGCCACATCCCGCTCCACCGGCTTGTACTCCGAGGCGCTGCAAATGCCCTTGTGTCCGTGTTTTTCCGCATAGGTCCCCTGGTGGATATAGCCTCCGTCCAGCAGGCTCTCGTCTTCGCAGTGGGCCGAGATCAGCGCCCCTACTTTGGCGCAGCGTTCCATGGCCTGCCGCATCATCGCCTCTTGCTGTACCCCTTTGCCGTCATCGCTAAAGCCGGCGCAGCGGGTGTGCAGCCCTTCAAAATCCACCAGTTCCTGGCCTTTTTCCCCCACGGTGATGGCGCAATAGGGCAGCACCCGCACCAGGGCGCCCTGCTGGATGCAGGCTTCCGAGACGCTCAAATGCTGGTCGCTGTCGGGCACCGGGTCCAGGTTGGGCATGGCGCAAATGGTGGTGAACCCGCCGGCTGCCGCCGCCTGGGTCCCGGTGCGCACCGTCTCTTTGTGGGCAAACCCAGGCTCCCGCAAATGGACGTGCAGGTCGATGAAGCCTGGGGACACCACTTTGCCTGTGGCGTCAATGACTTGGCACCCCTCGCTATCCAGCCCGGGCCCCACCTGCTGGATGACCCCATCCCGGATGCGCACATCGGCTTCCACCAGCCTTTGGCCGTCGAATACCCGGCCGCCTCGCACGATCGTATCCATGGCCATACCTCCTATCAATCGCACAGGGCCCGCTTGATGGCGGCCATGCGCACAAATACGCCGTTGTTCATCTGTTTAAAGATGCGGGAGCGATCGCATTCCACCACGTCGTCCGCAATCTCCACGCCCCGGTTGAAGGGCGCCGGGTGCATGATGATGGCTCCTTCTTTCAGCCAGGCCAGCTTGTTCCGGTCCATGCCGTAGCGGTCGTGGTACTGCTCTACCGTCAAATGCATGTGCTCCGCATGGCGCTCGTGCTGCACCCGCAGCAGCATCACCACATCGCTCTGCCGCACCGCTTCTTCAAAGGGCTTGAAGTGCATGCCCTCTTCCATATATTCTTCCGGACCGCTGGTGCACACCTCCATGCCCAGCCGCTGCATCACTTCAAAGTTGGTGTGGGCCACCCGGCTGTGGGAGACGTCGCCGATGATGGCCACCCGCAGCCCTTCGAACCGGCCGAACTCCTGGCGGATGGTCAGCAGGTCCAGCAGCGATTGGGTGGGGTGGTTACCTGTGCCGTCGCCCCCATTGAGGATCTTGGCATTCACATGGCCCAGCAGCTGGTTGTAATATTCGTTCTCCACATGGCGGATGACCAGCAGGTCGGTGCCAAAACTGTCGAAGGTCTTGACCGTATCGTAAAAGCTCTCGTTCTTTTGCAGGGACGAACCTGCCGGATTAAAAGAAATGACCCGTAAACCCAGTTTGCATTCAGCCATGTTGAAGCTGTACTGGGTACGGGTCGAGGGTTCAAAAAAGAGATTGGCGGCAACGCGGCCTTCTAAGCCGTGAAACACTTCGCCGTCGTGGAAGGCCTGGGCCTGTTCCAAAATAGAGTGGATCTCAGATACTTCCAGGCTTTTTAGATCCAACAGATTCTTTCCCATGTAAACCTCCTGTTCTGCGGCGCTGGCCGAAAGAAAAGCCCCCAGACACCTGAAGGCTTCGTTCTCATTTCCCATAAAATTCGCTGCTAATTTGTCTGGCCTCCAACGCCGCCATACGAAAGATGCCTAAAATTTCTTATATTATACACGACCACTTGGCAGATTGCAAGTATTTTCTGCAAAAAAAGCGCCGCCCCCTTTTTGTCAGTCCTGTTCCGCTTCCCCTTCGCCAATGTAGGCAAAGCGGGGCACGCGGCGTCCGTCCCGCTCCACTTCTTCCTGCCACATGGCAAGGGGACGCACCCAGATCTTCCGTTCCCCGTACAAAGGCTGGTAGATCACGTATTCTTCCAGCGTTTCCGAATGGATGGCCGTACCGAAGACCTGGTATTCCCCACCCTTAAAATGGCGGTACCGGCCCGGCCTCGGCCCGGCAGTCTGCTCCTCCTTCACGAGAGCACCTCCTCTTCCGGTCCGAAGATCTGGTTGATCTCCTCTTCTTCCAGCAGATGCTGGATGGAGTTGAGCAGCCCCTGTTTGCCTTCGGAGAGATGGGCTGCCAGCGTGTATTTATTCATGGCTGTGGTATCCATATAGAAACAGTTCTCCACTTGAAGCTCCCGCACCAGCAGCCGTTCTTCCAGCAGCATCTCAAAAGGTGTCAGCGGTTCAAAGAGCCCCTGGCTGGCCTGGCGGTGGAGCTGGGTGCCGGGGAACAGCTTGAGGGCCAGCACCCAGATGTTTTTGGGGTGGATGCGGTTATAGAGCCGGGCCGTCTCGATGGCGTGGGCTTTCCACAGGTGTTTGCCCCCCAGCCCTAAGATGGATGTGACAAAATAGCCGATGCGGGCTGCATCCAGCTTTTGAAAGGCCGTCAGCATGTCGTAGACCGTCTCGCCTTTGTTGGCCAGCAGCAGTACGGTATCACTGCCCGACTCCACCCCGATGTGCAGGTCGCAAAGGCCCATGTCCCGCAGGGCCCGCAGTTCTTCCGGCGTCTTCCGCAGCACGTCGTCGGCCCGGGCATACATGGCGATCTCCTGGACCTGGGGCATATAGTGGTGGATCCAGGCAAAGATCTGCAGCAGCTCCCGGGCGGGCCGCATCATGGCGTTTTGCCCCAACAGGAACACCCGGTTGCCCGGCACCTGCAGCCGGGCCAATGTCTGCACGCTATGGTGTACCTCTTCCAGCGGGATCCAGCAAAACGGGTCCCTTGTAAAATCGCAGAAGGCGCATTTGTGCCAGCCGCACCCCAGCCCAACTTCCACCAGGATGCTGTGTTCCTCCTGCAAAGGCCGGTACACGGTGCCATTGCGGTATAAAGAAGCGAATTCCTCTTCTCGTGTCATGGTGTCCCCTCCTTTTCTCCATCATACCATCCCCCGCCAAGCCCCACAAGAGGCAACTTGTCCAGGAGCCCCATTCCGGGCAAATTGGGGGGAGATTTCCCCACCGATTTGTGCTATGATAAAAATCGAATGAAAATGATACCCAGGCGCGGTGATCCCCACCGGCCGCCCGGGAGAAGGAGAACCAATGGAAGACAAGCAAAAAATCGCTCTATTTGAGCAGACCCCTGTACCAAAGGCCGTGCTGCAGCTGGCCGTCCCCACTGTGCTCAGCTCGCTGGTCATGGTCCTTTACAACCTGGCCGACACCTATTTTGTCGGCATGCTGAACGACCCCATCCAAAATGCGGCCGTCACTTTGGCAGCCCCCATCCTGCTGGCCTTCAACGCCGTCAATAACCTGTTCGGCGTGGGCAGCTCCAGTATGATGAGCCGGGCTTTGGGGCGCAAGGATTACGATACGGTGTACCGCAGTTCCGCCTTTGGCTTCTACTGCGCCATTTTCTTCGGCCTGGTCTTTTCCCTGGTCTATACGGTGTTCCAGCATCCGCTGATGACCATGCTGGGCACCACCTCTGAGACCATGGAAGCCACGGCCGCCTATTTGAAGTGGACCGTGACGTTTGGCGCGGCCCCCTCGATCCTCAATGTGGTCTTGGCCTATCTGGTGCGCTCCGAAGGCGCTTCCCTCCACGCCAGCATCGGCACCATGAGCGGCTGCTTTCTCAACATCCTCTTAGACCCCATCTTTGTGCTGCCTTGGGGCCTGAACATGGGCGCCGAAGGGGCGGGCCTGGCCACTTTCCTTTCCAACTGTGCGGCTTGCGGTTATTTCTTTGTGCTGCTCTACTGCCGCCGCAAGAGCACTTATGTGTGCATCCGTCCCAAGATGTTCTCCCTGCGCAAGCCCATCGTCCTGGGCGTGTTCGCCGTCGGTGTCCCTGCCGCTATCCAGAACCTGCTGAACGTGACCAGCATGACAGTGCTCAACAACTTCACTTCTGGTTATGGGTCTGATGCCGTAGCGGCCATGGGCATCACCTATAAGATCAACCAGGTGCCCATGAACATCGCCATGGGCCTTTCCCAGGGCATCATGCCCCTTATCAGCTACAACTACGCCAGCGGCAACATCCGCCGGATGAAGAACACCTTTGTCTTCACCCTCAAAATCGCCCTCACCTTCTTGTGTACTATGGCGATCGTCTACTTTGCCGGCGCCGGCGTGCTGACGAAGCTGTTTATGGATAACGAACAGATCATTGCCTATGGCACCCGGCTGCTGCGGGGCTTCTGCCTGGGCCTGCCCTTCCTCTGTGTGGATTTCATCACCGTAGGTGTGTTCCAAGCCACCGGCATGGGGTATTTCTCCTTTTTCTTCGCCATCCTCCGCAAGATCATCCTGGAGATCCCCATTCTGTATGTGCTCAACCGGCTGTATCCTCTCTACGGCCTCTCTTACGCCCAGTTCACCACCGAGGTCATCCTGTCCATCGTGGCTGTCACAGTGCTGGTGCGCCTGTTCCGCAAGTGGTTCCGCGAAAACCCGGACCCTTCCCCCCAGTCTGCCAGCTGAGTCTGGAGTGACGGCTGGTGCACCCCTCTCAACTACACAAACAAGCGAGCCAAGGGCTGCCCCTTGGCTCGTTTCCTTATCAAAATCAAAGGTCCGCTTTTCATTTCCGGAGGTACACATGGAGATCACACAAGAACGTCTGCTGGAAGCCAAACGCCAAATCACGTCCATCCAACACAAGCTGGGGGAGACACGGAAGACGCTGGAGGCCAAAGAAGAGCCCCGGCGGTACCGCTCCCAGATCACCTTAATCAAACGGCGCTTGGATGCCTTCGAGCTGGCCCTCCAGCTGATCGACCGAGAATTGAACCGATGGTAGAAACCGGTCATTCCTCCCGCCCCAGCAGTGCGGCCGGACGGATGGCCCCATCCCCGAATTTCTGGCGGATCTGGTCCACCGACCGGGCCAGTTTCTCCCCCCGCCCATCGTCGAACAGGCTGAGCTGCCGTGTCTCCTGGGTGAGGGAAATGGCCGTCACCGTCATCATCCGGATGGGTTTGCCCAGGTGCCAGACCCGTCCAAACACATCCATCGCTCCCTGGTACAGCTCCCCGGTGGTGTCTGCCGGCTGCTCCAGCTGGGTCTGCCGGTCGATGCAGGCAAACTGGGGGTCTTTGATGGTCAGCTGCACCCCCCAGCAGCGCAGGCCTTTTTGCCGCAGGCGGGCGGCCACGTCTTCGCACAGCGCCAAAATTTCCACTCGGATCTCCTCTTCCCCCACGAGATCCCGGCGGAAGGTGCGGCCGCGGCCGATGGATTTGGGCGTCTCGTGGTCGCCCATGCGCCGCACAGGCTCCTGCTCCAGCCCATGGACATATTCGTATAAGCTGTGGCCGTGTTTGCCCAGCAGGGCCTCCAATGCCTGCCGGCTCCGTTCCGCCACATCGCCGATGGTGCGCATGCCCGCGCCCCGCAGGCGGGCGGCTGTCACCGCTCCCACCCCCAGCAGCGTTTCCACCGGCATGGGGTACAGCACATCTTGCCAGTTCTCCCGGTTCAGCTCGGTGACCGCATCCGGCTTTTTCATATCGCTGCCCATTTTGGCAAACACCTTGCAAAAGGAGATGCCCACCGAGACCGTGAGCCCCAGCTCTTCTTTCACCGTCTGGCGGATGCACTGGGCGATCTGCCAGTTGGTGCCGAACAGGCGGTGGCTGCCCGTCACGTCCAAATAGCTCTCATCGATGCTGGCAGGCTCCACCTGGTCGGTAAACCGGCTGTAGATGGCGTTGGCCTTGGCGGAGTATTCGGCATACAGCTGCCGGTGGGGCGGCAACAGCAGCAATTCCGGGCATTTCTTTTTGGCCTGCCAAATGGTCTCCGCCGTTTTGACGCCCCGCTGCTTGGCCAGCTCGTTTTTGGCCAGGATGACCCCATGCCGTTCCTGGGCGTCGCCGCCCACGGCCATGGGAACCTGGCGCGCCTCTGGATGGAACAGCATCTCCACCGAGGCGTAAAACCCATTCATATCCACATGTAAAATATCCCGGTCCACGCCGTCCCCTCCCCTCGCTTTCCCTTTTGTTCTGCTTTTATTATAGAACATTTGTTTGCAGTCTGCAACCCTGCCGCTCCTCAGTCATATTGCCTGTCCCCCGGCCATACATTGGTGGTAAGGACTTGTCTATGCCAAAAGGAGCTGAAGAAATGATGGATCACGCAGCGTCTGCTTCCTACGCCGCCAAGGGCCTGAGCCCCGAGGCCGTGGAGCGCTCACGCAAAAAACACGGAACCAACGAACTGACACGGCACAAACGGATCACATTCTTTCAACAATTTTTGTCCAATTTTGGCGACCCGATCATCAAGATCCTGTTGGCCGCCCTGGTGCTCAATGTGCTCTTCCTCTTCCGCGACGCCAACTGGTTTGAGACGCTTGGCATCGCCTTAGCCATCTTCCTGGCCACCTTCGTCTCCACCCTTTCGGAATACGGCAGCGAATCCGCCTTCCTCAAATTGCAGGAGGAAGCGGCCCGGGGCCAATGCCGCGTGCTGCGCCAAGGCCGGGTCCAGCAGATCCCTGTGGCCGATGTGGTGGTGGGCGATCTGGTGCTGCTGGGCGCCGGGGAGCGGGTGCCCGCAGACGGCATTTTGGTGCGGGGCCGGCTGTCTGTGGACCAAGCGGCCTTAAACGGCGAAAGCAAGGAAAAAAGCAAACAGCCCGGCGGGCCGGGGCCCACTGAGGGGGGCTGGGACTTTTTATCGGAGAACCAGCTGTTCCGCGGCAGCGTGGTATGCAGCGGCGACGGCATCCTGCAAGTGCTGCGGGTAGGCGATGCCACCTTTTACGGCGGCATGGCCCGGGAGATGCAGGAAGAGACCCGGGAAAGCCCCTTGAAGCTGCGCCTTTCCCACCTGGCAGAGGTGTTGAGCCGCCTGGGCTTTGTGGCGGCGGCAGCTGTGGCCGTGGCCGACCTGTTCAATGCCTTTGTGCTGGATTGCCGCATGGACCCCCAGCTGATCGCCCAACTGCTCCACAGCCCGGGCCAGGTGGTCTCCCTGGTGCTCCACGCCCTGACCCTGGCCCTGACGGTGATCGTCATGGCCGTGCCTGAGGGACTGCCCATGATGATCACCGTGGTGCTCTCTTCCAACATGCGGCGCATGCTGAAAGACCATGTGCTGGTGCGCAAGCTGGTGGGCATCGAAACATCGGGCAGCCTGAACATCTTGTTCACCGATAAGACCGGCACCCTCACCCGGGGCAAGCTGCAAGTGGCGGAATTTATCACAGGCAGCGGCAAATCCTTCTCTGGCGCGGAGCAGCTGCGCACCCGGGCGGCAGAGGTCTTCCGTCTGGCTGCATTGAACTGTGTGTGTAACAATGATGCCATGCTGTCTGCCACAGGGCGTCCTTTGGGCGGCAATGCAACGGACCGGGCCCTTTTATCCTTTGTCATGCCCTATGCCCGCCCTTTTCTCCAAATACCGGTGGAAGAGCGCATCCCCTTTGACAGTACCAACAAGTTTTCCGCGGCCACTGTGCCTTCCGGCGACCAGCCGGTGCACCTGGTCAAAGGCGCGCCGGAAAAGATCTTGCCGGGCTGCACCCATTGTATCGATGAGCAAGGCCGGCGGGTACCCTTGTCCCCCGGCGCGGTGGAAGATCAGTGGAAGCGGATGACCCGCCACGCCATTCGGGTGCTGGCTCTTGCCTATTCCAATGGGCCGGTGCACCCGGCCGGGGCTTTTTCCGGCCTGACCCTCATCGGCCTGGTGGGCATCCGGGATGAATTGCGGCCCGAGGTGCCCCAGGCCGTGGCCTCCATGGCCCAGGCAGGCATCCAGGTGGTGATGATCACCGGCGACAACCGGGATACCGCCGGCGCCATCGCCCTGGAAGCCGGGCTCATCACATCGCCGGAAGACCTGGTACTGACCAGCGCCGAACTCTCCTCCCTGTCTGACGAAGACCTGAAAAAAAACCTCAAGCACCTGCGGGTAGTCGCCCGGGCGCTGCCCCAGGATAAATCCCGGCTGGTGCGCCTGGCCCAAGAACTTGGCCTTGTGGCGGGCATGACGGGCGACGGCATCAACGATGCGCCGGCCCTCAAGCGGGCGGACGTGGGCTTTGCCATGGGCAGCGGCACCGAAGTGGCCAAAGAAGCAGGGGATATCGTGATCTTGGACGATAACTTCGCCTCCATCGTCCGGGCCATCCTCTATGGCCGCACCATCTTCAAGAGCATGCGCAAATTTATCGTGTTCCAGCTGACCATGAACCTGTGCGCAGTGGGCGTTTCGGTCATCGCCCCGTTTTTGGGCATCGATACGCCCATCACCGTCATCCAGATGCTCTGGGTCAACATCATCATGGATACCCTGGCCGGCCTAGCCTATGCAGGGGAGCCTCCGCTGCCTGAGTACATGGAAGAGCCGCCCAAGCGGCGGGATGAACCCATTTTCAACAGCGCCATGCTCCAGCAGGTGGTGTGTATGGGCCTCTACACCATTTTCCTGTGTCTCTGTTTCCTCAAACTGCCCCTGATCCGCCGTCTGTTCCACTTTGAAACAGACCCGGTGTATCTGCTCACTGGTTTTTTTGCCCTGTTTATCTTTTGCGGCGTGTTCAACAGTTTCAACGCCCGCACCGAGCGGCTGAACCTGCTGGCCCACCTGCGGGGCAATCCCCTTTTCCTGGTGATCATGGTTGCCATCGGCCTGATCCAGGTGGCTTTGCTCTATTATGGAGGTGCGCTGTTCCGCACCGTTCCGTTAGAACCCTCCTCCTTTGTATTGGTGCTGGCCGGGGCCTTCTCCGTCATACCGGCCGACCTGCTACGAAAATATGCACAGTCCCTGCTGCGGCAGGGACTCGCCCCGCGATGAACCCGGCGGGGCGGCAGCCGTGGTGCTATTTGCGAGTCAAACTCGCAAATAGCGGTGGCTTTTCCCCACCCAGCCTGCGGGC
>JABLTT010071771.1_pt1 | contig 19676 bp, 21 predicted proteins | sample 7160061 | NCBI WGS metagenome assembly JABLTT01 (sample SAMN14651232, study PRJNA627086) | human gut metagenome | isolation source: feces | host: Homo sapiens
AAACGAATCTCATAAGCCGACATATTCAGAACCGGGAAACGAGGAAAGCCCCGATGAAGAAGTTCTGGAAGTGGAAGAACCAGGCGGAACGGACGCTGTTCCTGAACGGCACCATCGCCGAGGAAAGCTGGTTTGACGATGATGTCACGCCGCAGCTTTTTAAAGAGGAACTGATGGGCGGAAGCGGAGACATCACAGTCTGGATTAACTCGCCAGGCGGGGACTGTGTAGCGGCTGCCCAGATCTATAACATGCTGATGGACTATCCGCACAACGTGACTGTGAAGATCGATGGTATCGCAGCCAGCGCCGCCTCGGTTATTGCGATGGCTGGCACGAAGGTGCTGGTATCGCCGGTGTCCATGATGATGATCCACAATCCCATGACTGTGGCCATGGGTGATACCGCAGAGATGCAGAAAGCCATCGAGATGCTTGGCAGCGTGAAGGATTCCATCATCAACGCCTATGAAATCAAGACCGGGCTGTCCCGCGCCAAGTTGTCCCATCTGATGGACGCTGAGACCTGGATGGACGCGAACAAGGCGGTGGAGCTTGGCTTTGCCGATGATATTCTCAAACGCTCCGATGTACCGGAGGACATGGAGCCGCCTGCGGTGTCCATGCTCTATTCCAAAGCGGCTGTGGTTAACTCCCTCATGGATAAGATTGCAGCCAAGTGCAGGACCAACCCTAAGAAAATTGAAGATTCCAAACCCAAGGGCCGCTCCGTAGACAGTCTCTACGAGCGGCTCAATCTTTTGAAAAATTAAGGAGGATACCACAATGACGATTCTTGAACTGCGCGAGAAGCGAGCCAAAGCCTGGGAAGCCGCAAAGGCATTTTTGGATTCCCATAGAAACGATAAAGGCATCCTATCTGCCGAGGATGATGCCGCCTACACCCGCATGGAGCAGGAGATCACCGACCTGGGCAAGGAGATTGCCCGCCTGGAACGCCAGGAGGCACTGGATGCAGAACTGAACCGCCCGGTGAACAAGCCCTTGACGGGTAAGCCTATGAACGGCAAGGAGAAGGCTAAAACTGGCCGTGCGGCGGATGAGTACCGCCAGAACTTCTGGAACATGATGCGTTCCAAAGCACCGATGCCTTCTGTAGTGAATGCGCTGCAGATCGGGACGGATTCCGAAGGCGGCTATCTGGTGCCGGATGAATATGAGCGTACTCTGGTGGAGGCGCTGGAGGAAGAAAATATCTTCCGCCAGCTTGCAAAGGTGATCCAGACATCCAGCGGCGACCGGAAGATCCCGGTGGTGGCATCCAAGGGAACTGCCTCCTGGATCGATGAGGAGGGAGCCTACACGGAAAGCGATGACTCCTTTGCGCAGGTATCCATTGGAGCCTACAAGCTGGGAACGATGATCAAGGTTTCCGAGGAACTGTTAAATGACAGTGTATTTGACCTGGAGTCCTATATTGCCAGGGAGTTTGCGAGAAGGATCGGAACCAAAGAAGAGGAAGCCTTCTTTACCGGGGACGGTACCGGAAAGCCTCTGGGAATCCTGGCTGCCTCTGGCGGTGCGGAAACCGGTGTGACGGCGGCATCCGCTACTGCGGTGACAGCGGATGAACTGATAGATCTGTTCTACTCTCTGAAATCCCCGTACCGTAAAAATGCGGTATGGGTTTTGAACGACTCCACCATCAAGGCTATCCGCAAGCTGAAGGATAACAACGGCCAGTACCTGTGGCAGCCGTCCCTGGTAGCCGGTACGCCGGATACGATCCTTGGCCGGCCGGTGAAAACCTCCGCTTATATGCCTGCCATTGCGGCCGGGGCGAAGACCATCGCTTTTGGTGATTTCTCTTATTATTGGATCGCAGACCGCCAGGGGCGTTCCTTTAAACGCCTGAACGAACTGTATGCGGCAAACGGTCAGGTGGGCTTCCTTGGTTCCCAGAGAGTGGACGGCAAGATGATCCTTCCAGAGGCTGTTAAGGTGCTGGTACAGAAAGCCGGATCTGCGGGTTAAGGATACAGATAACTATGGAAGGGCGTGAGGATAGCGGCCATGCCCTTCCACCCTGTTGGAGGTGAGGATGATGGTGGTAACGCTGGAAGAGATGAAACAGTATCTTCGGGTTGATTATGAAGATGATGACCAGTTGATTACGGGTTTTATAGCATCGGCGGAGCAGCTTTGCCGGGATGTCCTCCGGGCTGATGAAACAACGGATTTGGAAAAGGATGGGACCGTAAAAATTGCTGTCATGTATGCAGCCGCATATTTCTATGAACACCGGGAGGAAGCGGACCATCATGATTTGGCTCTGACAATCCGCTCCCTTCTGTTTGGCTCAAGGAAGGAGGCTTTCTGATGAAAATTGAACTGCTGAATGTCAGGATTTTCATATCAAAGAGTACGGTGGTCACCGATGCCATCGGAAACCGCCGGAATGAATGGCAGCCTTTCTATACCTGTTATGCGACGGTCAGCGGCGAGGCCGGGAAAGAACAGACTGACGCAGGGATGGTGGTGGATGACTCCAATATTGATTTTACGATCCGCTGGTGCAAAAAGGCGGCTGAAATTGATAGTACCCATTTCCGGGTGGAATTCAATGGGGAGCTTTACAACATCGCCGCTGTGGATCATACGGAGACCGATGAGGATGGCAACGAAACCGAGACGGACACCCGGCTGGATATTACGGCGGTGAATGATGGCAGGAACTATGTGTACGATGAGGAAGCAGTCGAAGAAATCGGATGGATCTGGACGACCGAGATCTGGGAGGATGTGACGCTGGCAGGGAACCTGCTGCGGAAAGCCAATGCCCGGATTGCCGAGTTGGCCAAAGGCGTCACCAGCATGGAATTGACCATCGTGGATGAATCGGATACCGGTGCAGATATCGGGGATATCCGGGCAAGAATGTATGTGCGCTGCATTTCCAAACCGCACGGGATTGACGGGACATACCTTTGCCTGAGCCGTACACGGGACTATCTTGACCCTTCCGGCAACACCATCACGATAGGGGCTGCCGGTGTCCGGCTAACCTCTGAGTCTGCGAAGCAAGACCAGAATATCACTTCTATTGAAGATGATCTCTTAGGGCAGACCTCCAAGATCGAGGTGATTACGGGAAAAGTCGATCAGATCAATGCACAAAAGATGTACCGGACGGAACTGGTGGTGGATGGGGTGAACATCTTCCGGGATAAGGGGCAGCGCAGCATCCTTCGCTGCCGGGTGTATTCGTGGGACAAGGAAATCACGGATACCCTTCCGGCCAGCAGCTTTGTCTGGCATCGGAATTCCGGCCGGGAAGACTTCGATGCAGATTGGGACAGTTCCCATATCGGGATGAAATCTATCATAGTTACCACGGAAGATGTGACCGACAACGCATCGTTCTATTGTGAAATCACGATTTAAGAAGGAGGAAATCGATATGCCTACTGTATTAACTTCCAGCCAGCAGACCTTTGTAGATATTACGGACCAGAGGAAACTGTCGGCTTATATTACCTCCAATCTGCCGAAGTCTCAGATTGAAGATCCCAACGTGCTGCCCCATACCTATGCGCCGGACTGGGCCAGCACACCCCTGACCCTTACCCCGGTGGTATTTCTCGACCAGACCAACCTGGCGCTGGACGCATCGGGGCTTACGATTTCGTGGAAACGGAAGGAGGGAAACGGAGCGGAGGCAGCGCTGACCTCCGGGGAGAGTGTCTCTAAAGGTGTTCTAACGGTCAATGCCAACAAGTTGGCAGCAGCCACTTCTGGGATGCTCACCTATCTCTGCTATATCAGCTATTACGACTCGGAGACAAAGAATACCGTCAATATCTCCGCCGACATCACCTATACGCTGATCCGTAATGCACAGAACGCAAAGCTGGCCTATCTTGCGGCAGATACTTATGTATTTAAGTATGACGCCAATTCTTCTCTGGTTGGGGCAGCGCAAGCTACTTTGACGGCACAGGTGCAGGGAGTCACGATCACGGCATGGCAGTATAAGGACAGCACCGGGGCATGGAAGGATTATCCCACGACTCCGGACAACGCCAGCATTTCCGGCGGTACTTTGGTAGTGAAACCAGATCATGCTGTCTTTTTTAATGGGGTGGCCCAGATCAAGCTGGCGACCGATGACCCAGATGTTTATGATACGACTTCCCTCACGAAGATCTATGACGGCTCCCAGGGCGAACCGGGTGCAGCCGGAACGGGCGGACTTTCCGTCATCCTTGGGAATGAGGCGCAGAACATTGCCTGTACCTCCGGCGGGCTGGTAGCAGCGGCAACTGAGATTACCATTCCCTTTATGGGATATTTAGGCATTGCACAGGTTGCATGCACCTGTACGGTAGGGATGCTGCCTTCTGGCGTGACCGTAAAGAGCAATACTGCAGCGACCGCTTCCAAGGCCGGAACGGTGGTGCTGTCTTTTGCCGCCAATGCGACCCTCGGAGGTGCAACCGTTCTGAATGGTACGATAGACCTGACCTTTACCGTGTCCGGGGCATCTGTTGTGAAGAAGTTTGCATGGACAAAATCCAACAAGGGCAGCAACGGAGCCAGCGGTGCCAATGCGATTGTGTTCTCCGTGTATGCACCGGAAGGTACTGTTGTCATTAACCAGTCCGGCAGCCTTGCGTTGGCAGCGGTTGGTTATGACGGCGCTTCTGAGATTACGACAGGAGCTACCTATCAGTGGGCGAAATACACGGGCGGTGAATGGGAGGATATCAGTGATGAAACTTCTTCTACCCTGTCTGTATCGGGGGCAGATATCGTGAATATCCAGTCCTATCGCTGCACGATGACCTATAAGGGTAATACCTATGAGGATGTGATTACGGTAGAAGATAAATCCGACCCTTATGTATCGGAGATGCTTTCCATCGGAGGCTTTACGGTCAAGAACAATCTCGGCGGTGTGGTGCCTTATGTGATCGTCCGTACCAACCAGAAGGAAGTCGATCCGCTGCTCGGCAGTATCTCGGAGACGGCTCCGTCCAATCCAGAGGAAGGTGACTTCTGGTATCAGGTGGATCATTCTGCACAGACGGTTACGCTGATGAAGTATTCCGGCTCGGCTTGGGCGGCTGCGACAGAGAAACAGTCGTTGACCTACACATGGTATGCGCAGGACAAGGATGGTCATGCGGCAGAGTTTGATAAGGCCGGGAAGGTGATTTACCTTTCCGCAGCGGATATTGACAGTATCCTGACGCTGCAGTGTGATGTATCCAACTGACCGGAGGTGATCGCATGGCGCTTATCACCAGCTGTCAGGCAACCTTCCAGAATTTCTCCGGTTATGAGGATGACCTTGCCTCCTTGGAGGAAAACATCCGGGAATGCTACTCCGAGATCACGAAAACCTCGGAACAGATCAATATGTCCGTCCGGGAGGAATTCATTTCCCGCTCAGAAATGGAGACGATCCAGAAGGATTTTGAAACCAGCATTACTCAGAGCAGCACAGAAATCCGGATGGATTTCACTACGATTACGGACGAAATCAAGGAAAATGTCTCTACGAACCAGTTGCTTTTGGAGGAATATATCCGGTTTAAAGGTGCTTTGATTGAACTGGGAAAAGTCGGGAACGCCTTCACAGCAGAACTATCCAACGAGGAACTGGCCTTTAAAGAGAATGGACAGAAGATTGCCTATATCTCCAACCAGAGCCTTGTGATTACCAATGCGGAGATCCGCAACAAGCTGTCCCTCGGCAACGAAAGCCGGGGGTGGTTTGATTTTATACCGAGAACCAACGGGAACCTTTCAATCAAATGGAGAGGCCCGGTTTAAAACGCTGATGATGGAAAGGGGTGAGGACAATGGCATCCAGCGGCAGTTTTTCCGGCTCCATCCGGGATGGCCACTATAAGCTGCGGGTGGACTGGTCGCAGAGCAAGAATGTCTCTGCCAATACGTCTACCATTACCTGTAAGCTTTATCTGGTGAATGACTGGAGTCTGAATATCAGTGGGCGAAGCGACAATACCTGCACCATTGACGGATCGGCTCAGACTTTTTCCTCCCCAGCGATTAGTACCACGGGAACACATTTGCTGGGAACGGTATCAAGGACGGTCAATCATGCCAGCGATGGCAGTAAGTCCTTAGCGATTTCAGCAGTGTTCCAGATCCGGGCAACCTTAAGTGGGACGTACTATGGAACAATCACAGCCAGCGCCAACATTACGCTGGATAGCATCCCCCGTGCCTCCAGCGTATCTGCTGCAAATATGACGATGGGGTCTGCCGGTACGATTTCGATCAACCGTGCTTCTTCCGCTTTTACGCATACGCTGACGTATTCCTTTGGAAATACCAACGGGACAATTGCAACCAAGACAACGGCAACTTCTGTATCATGGATGCCAGCTCTTTCGCTGGCCAGTCAGATCCCAAATGCGATCAGCGGTACCTGCACAATCACTTGTACGACCTATAACGGAAATACGAATATTGGTTCCAAAACCTGTACGCTGACTTTAAGTATTCCTGCCAGTGTGAAACCGACTATTTCCAGCCTGACTGCTTCCCGGATTGATGGAGAAGTGCCAAGTACGTGGGGAATTTATGTGCAGACAAAGTCCAAGGTAAAGCTGACGATCAACGGGGCGGCTGGAAGTTATGGCTCCACCATCAAGTCCTACTCCATTACGGGCGGCGGGTACAGTGGTTCCGCGTCCACGCTGACGACAGGTTTCCTCAATAATTCTGGGACGATTACCTTTAAGGCCACCGTAACGGATTCCAGAGGCCGGGTATCGGCGGAGGCTTCCGTTTCGATCACGGTGACCGCCTATTCCCCGCCATATTTCAATTCCTCCCTGTCCCAGCGGTGCTTAAGCAACGGGGCGCTGGATGATGACGGGACATACATCCACGCGCTGGTGTCCTTTGGCTATTCCACTTGTGGCGGGAAGAATACTCTCAAAACTTCTGTCCAGTACAAGCAGGTGGCTGCGGAGCAGTGGACGGACGCCGGGGTGACCTTTGCCTCAAATACAGCTTTTACCTATGGCCGGGGGCAGATTTCTACGGAGACCTCCTATGATGTGCGCTACACCTTGGAGGATGCGTTTTCCACCATTTCCGTACAGGAGATCGTCTCCACGGCTGCCGTGGTCATGGACTTTAAGAGCGGCGGCAAAGGCGTGGCGATTGGGAAGGTATCAGAAAGCGATAATACCTTCGAGGTGGCCGAGAACTGGGATGTGAAGGTCTATGGGATGCTGCTGAAGGAATACATCCAGCAGTTTGCCAAGACTATGTACCCCGTGGGAAGCATTTATATGAGTGTTAGCTCAACCAATCCTTCCACCTATTTTGGCGGGACGTGGGTGGCATGGGGCAGCGGCCGGGTGCCGGTAGGAATTAACACATCGGATAGCAACTTTAATACGGTGGAGAAAACTGGTGGCGCATCGGCGGTTACTCTGACTACCAGCCAGATGCCAAGCCACTCCCATGCTAAAGGTTCACTGGCTACAGCGAGTGCCGGGGCGCACACGCACAATATACAGAACCAGAAAGCCGCATGGGGTACGAACAGCGGGAACAGGGTTCTTATTGATGCCACGTCCGGGTATACGGCAGTCACCAATAAGACCACGACCTCCGGAGGGGCGCATACGCACACCATTTCCGGCTCCACTGCGGCTGCAGGTTCCGGCAGCGCCCATAATAACCTGCAGCCCTATATCGTCTGCTATATGTGGAAGCGGACAGCATAACTTTATATTTTCTGGGAATCAGCGACTACTCTTCGGAGCAGCCGCTGATGGCAGGAAAAAGGCGTGACTCTAAGCACCGGGTTCTCCGGAGGGGAGAATCCATCCGGGCTGATGGGAAATACCAGTTTAAGTACCATGTGAATGGGACTCCGCATTTTGTATACAGTTGGCGGTTGGAACCAACGGACAAACTTCCAGCAGGAAAAAAGCCCTGCCTATCCCTTCGGGAACTGGAAAAGCAGATCGGCTATGACTTGGATTCCTTATCTGATCCCACTGGGAAAAACATGACAGTGGAGGAACTGGTAGAAAGGTATCTGTCAACGAAAACCGGGGTAAAGCCGAATACCCTGGCGAATTACAAATTTGTGAAAAATCTTTTGAAAAATGAACCTTTTAACGGAAAGAAGATTTCCCAGGTCAAGACTTCGGACGCAAAGCTGTTTCTAATAAAGCTCCAGAAGGATGGCAGAAGGTACAGCACAATCAAGACTGTCCGGGGCGTGCTGCGGCCTGCCTTTCAGATGGCGGTGGATGATGACATCCTCCGCAAAAACCCATTTGGTTTTGAGCTTGCCACGGTGGTAGTCAACGACAGCGTGACCAGGGAGGCGATTACCAGAAAACAGATGCGGCAGTTTTTGAAATTCGTCCATGACGATAATGTGTACTGTAAGTATTATGAAGTAGTTTATATCCTTTTTTACACAGGAATGCGTATCTCGGAATTTTGCGGACTGACACTGAAGGATCTGGATATGAAGAATCGAATCATAAACATTGACCACCAGCTACAAAGAACTTCCGATATGCGGCTGGTTATCGAGTCAACGAAAACCAATGCAGGAACCAGGAAGCTGCCCATGTCCGAAGATGTATTCCGGTGCTTCCAGGCCATCATCGAGGACCGCGAAGCACCAAGGTATGAGAGAGTGGTGGACGGATACACAGGATTTCTGTTTACGGATAAAGAGGGCCTTCCGTTGGTGGCGATGCATTGGGAGCATCGATTTAACCATATGGTAAAACGATACAACGATATTTACCGGGTTCAGATGCCGAATATCACCCCTCATGTCTGCCGTCACACTTACTGCAGCAATATGGCGAAGTCAGGTATGAATCCAAAGACACTCCAGTATTTGATGGGGCATAGCGATATCGGAGTGACGCTGAACACCTATACCCATCTGGGCCTGGAGGATGCCGTGGATGAGTTAAAGCGGGTGGAAGAACTGGAGAATGCCAGAAAGGAAATGGAAAAGATAAACGGAGAAGGAACAGTTTCACAGAAAATGTTCCGAATAATATAATATGGAAAGAATGATGGCGCTCTGCTTTAGCAGGGCGTTTTTCGCGTAAGATAATAGCATATGATTTGTATTATTGTTGAAAAAATATTAAATATAGAGTATAATAAAGTTGAATTTTGGTTATTTCCACCAAGATTAAATTTGTTTTTGAGGAGGGACGTAATGAAATACATAGAACTTGCAAAAAAATCAGAAACGGCCCTTAGAGTAGGAATAAAATGTATTTTGGATAACACACTTCCGTCTTATTGGAATGATAATGGATATGGTTGGCATGAACAATGGATGAATGCTGATTACGCTGGCGTTTATGCAGGATGTGAAGGGCTAATTCTATTATCTCAAGCAAAGAGATATCTTAGTCAAGCACAGTATAATCAAATGATTAGTTCTGTGTATAAAAATAATCTGTGTATTATATTTGATGACAGGATAGAAATTAGTAATGATGATATTTTTGCTGCAAGTAAGCGGATTCAAAGGAATAAATCAATAAATGCTGCATATAAACTGGCTAAATTTCTTTGGGCATCATCTTATGTTGATGTAGACAGAAACTATGAACTGGAAAGAAAAATTGCTAAAGTATTATATTCTTTTTTTTGACAATACACATAAATTATTTAAGGCTACAAAGTTTGAAAAAAAGGGGAGTATTCTTGCAACAGCATTTTCATATATTGCCTTAAACAAATCAGGTCATATTCAATCTGATCTTAAAAGGGTTGAAGAGTATTTTCTTGAATATCTTAATGGTATTGAGGAGATAACAGAGTTTAATATAGATGAAATTATCTTTATCATATGGGCAGTTTCAGAAAATGTTATCTCTTGTGATGAGGAACTTATAAAAAAAAGTGTTCAATTTTTGAGTATACTTATTAACAACCAAGATGTTAAACATAATTTGATTGTAGATGAGCGGTATAATATAAAAACTGTTGGCATAAGAGATAACTTTAGTATAAATAAATTTTTTATATTTATTCAAGCACTAGAATTATTTATACAATCAGGATATGCTGATATAGAATATATTAAAGGGGTTCTTAGCGAACTGAGTAATATTGTTTTATTAATAATAGAAAATGGGGTATATAGTAGAGATGGAAAACGTGAAAGTGTTTTGTTTTGGGAGAATTATTATGCATTGCAACTTCTTAATGATTTTGTAACAATAATTGAGAATAGTAATTGTAAAGGGGATGATTTTATGATTATTTCACCTAAGCTATTTAAAGGTGAAGATTATACTATTGACGAAAATTTATGTGTAGTTATTATGCCGTTTAATGTTGAATGGTCAACCGATATGTATGAAACTTTTAAAGAAGCGGTAGATGGCTTTGATGTATGGAGAAGTGATGAAGAATATCGCGATGATGTGATTATTCAAACAATCTGGGAGAAGATTAATAGGGCTAGATTTGTGATTGCAGATTGTACGGGAAAAAATCCAAATGTGTTTTATGAACTTGGTATTGCGCATACGTTGGGGAAATCAGTTTTTATGTGTTCACAAAATAGGGAAGACTTTCCGTTTGATGTTAATCATATCCGAAGTTTTGAATATGGATTAAAACCAGGGGAGATTCGTAAACTCAAAACAGAAATTAGTAAATTTATTAAAAGCTTATAAGGAGGATTGCTATGGAACAATTCAGATTTGCGCAAAAAGCATTTATTGTTAATGAAGGGAAATTATTGCTTGTAAAAAAATCAGCAGATGATCCATTTCATCCAAATGAATGGGAAGTTCCCGGAGGCCGAATGGAGTTTGGAGAGAAGTTGGATGAACATATTAAACGGGAGGTCAAAGAAGAGGTGGGACTGGACATTATTCCGGGGGAACCCTTCGCAATGTGGACTTGGATTCTTGAAAAGAAAGATAATAATGGGGAAGTTAATAAATCACAAGTAGTTGCTGTAGGAAGCAGATGCACGGCTATTAACATTAACATTGATGAGAGTGGCCGTATGGAAGATGATTTTTTAGCTGATACAGCATGGGTTCCTATTAATAAAGTGTTGGAGTATAAGCTTATTCCCGATATTGTTCCTGCAATGAAAAAATTCGTTGAGCGATATATAGAGGAATAGGATAGAGACCTTCTGTAAGTGATAAGTTACGTACAGAAGGTCTTTTCCTTTCTTTGGAGGATATTTGATGAATAATTGTATATTTTGTCAAGAAAACAGGTTTTATAACAATTTAAAAGTAGGATTTACCCTCTCAGAATCTTTGATCTATGAGGATGAATATATTTTTATTACTCCTGATTTAGCCCCTTTAGTCCCAGGTCATCTACTTATTATTTCGCAAAATCATTATAATAGTTTTGCAGGGACTCCTACTAATGTACAGGATGCTCTCCAAAAAGCGATTGATTATATTCATAATAATTTGAATTATAATCAAATTACTTGGTTTGAGCACGGTGCAGTTTTCTCGGGAAAAGGTGGGGCATCGATTGATCATGCGCATCTTCATGTTTTGCCGTATGATTTTCCGATTCAACAAGCAGTAGAGTCTGATAATAAATATTTAAAAAAAGTGCAATTCTCTAAAGATGTATTTCATACCCTTGCAGAAAAACAACCTTATTTATGGATTAGTGATGGCTTTCATTCGTCCAGTATTTATTATGTGGATAATTTACCGAGCCAATATTTGCGGAATATAGTTATGCAGTTACAAGGGGAAAAAGAATACAACTGGAAATATATTTTTATGAAAAAGGACTCTATAAAAAAATACAAGGAGACACTTGATAGAATACATTTAAGAGGTATTTAGGATGAGTGGCGTTTTAATATATTTGAAAGAATTTTTTCCAAAATTCAAAGATCTGCCTAATGGTGAAGTTGAAAACTATGTGATTGAAACTGTAATGGGAACGCCTTATGATAGAGCTTCTTTAGAGCAAATCTATAGTATTGTACCTTCAGATTATTATCCGGGGTTATTTCAAATGAGTGAACGGAAAGATGAACCAGCGTTTTTGTTAGAGGAAAATAAGGTGCCTTTTAAAAAATGGTTATCTCAAAAATTTAGTAAAGAAGTAGTGCAGTTATGTCAAAATAAACTTTTAAATGAGAAAATTAAAAATATAGGCGATGAAAGATTGGTTAGTTATTGCATAGAGATTTTGGAGTTTAAAAATAAATATAATAATTATTTTGTTGACTTAATAATTAATCAAGAATATAGTGATATGTTTCGTAGAATTATTATGTTTTTGATTATGGGAAGCCCATTTTATATTTATAATAATCAACTTTCTTTTAATACATTGGGAAAAAAATTGTTCCTTTGATCCTTAAGAGGACAGAAGACTATTGCTTAAAGGATAGACTATTTCAATCTATAGCGAGTGGTATGATAGGCATGGATATAAAAGAAAGAAATATTAGTACAGCCCCCATTAGTTTGAAAAGTAATTTGGAATTGGATGGGCAAAGTGTTGTGAAAATTACCGAGGAACTTGATAAGTATATACATAGTATAGATAAAATAGGTATAGATTGTTTTGAACAATATTATGATGAGGTAATATGTGGAGAATATCTTAACATCGCTTGGTTTACAGATGACTATATAGAATCGATTTTTGAATTGAAATTTATTGAAGAGCAATTATATATTAATGAGACACTATCGTTTACACTTATTCCACGTTATGATTCCTATTCGAATGATGCTAGTTATAACGATATTAAGGAGATGCTAGAGTTAGATGAATTACAAAAATTGAAAAAATATTTTAAAAATGGTAGATTTAAAATTTGTAGAAACGGAATGGATCTTAGTACGATTGATTTTTATAGAATGTCATCGGAACTCTATAGTATAGTTAAAGAAACTGATATTTGCGTTATATCGGGAGCAAGAGCTTTTGAAATGACACAAGGATTAAAAAAAGTTGTTTATTATACAGGAATTGCTGTATGCAAAGCTTATACAGAATCTATAACTGGTTTTTCACGTAATTCCGGAAAGCTTGTTTTTCTACGCCAAGGAGCTGGAGAACGTTCATTTAAAGGTTTTCGCGATAGAGCATGGAGAAAAATTAAAGATGGTAACGAAATAATAAATGTGGCAAAAATCACTGCAAAGGAATATTACGAGGAGAAGAAAAATGATAAATAAGCTTGTTAGAGATAATATCCCTGAAATAATAAAATCTAGTGGGAGAATTCCAATATATAATTCTATTAAAGAAGAAAAGGTATATGTGCAATTATTAAAAAATAAGCTCCAAGAAGAAGTTATAGAGTATCTTAATTCAGATGAAATACTTGAATTGTGTGATGTGGTTGAAGTAGTTTATGCGTTGCTAAAGGTATATGGAGTTTCTCGTATAGAATTTGAAAATCTGCGAAATGAAAAAGCTACGATCAATGGTGTGTTTGAGAAGAGAATTTTTTTAGAGCAAATAAAATAGTACATATACAAATAACCATGACATAAAAAGTAGTAACACACTCCCATTTTTACTACGTTTTTACTACTTTTGACGGCCTCAATTTGCCACATTTTGCCTCGTTTTGCTTATTCTGTGATTGCTTTAACAATCTCAGCGGCAACTACATACCCGGCAAATCGCGGCAAAACAGGCCAAACTAACGCAAATCAGGAGGACTTTAAAATATGATACGAGTGCTTTTCGTGTGCCACGGCACTTCCCGCCGGCGGGAGGGCGGACGGAGGAAACGAAAAGAGCCGCATGACGGTAAAAAATCTTCCTATACCGACTACACAGAAACCCACGCGGATTTCTGCGTTCATGCGGCATTAGGAAGACTTCGCTTCGTCAGCGGCTCCACAGCACAGCTACTTCATTTGGTCATTTTCAGTATATCAGGAACGGGTGTTCGAGTCAAGGTTCCAAACGAAAAAAGTGTTCGTGTTCGCGCAAAATTTACGGAGGGACGAGCACAGGACTGGGATTTGAGAGAACAGCAAGCACAGCAAGTGTATGTACACTTGCAGAAAAGCGGTGCTTGCCATACCGGAGTGGCTTGCTGATTAGCAAGCACATCCGGTGTGGCCACACACCGGAAAAATGACGCTCCGGGCTGTCTGCCGAAGCGCCATTTTTCTATTTTGGGATAGTCCCAAACCCTTAAGCTTCAACCTTTATCAAAGGCACTCTTGTTTACCCAAAGTTTATCTGGGTTTTACTTTCAAATGGTGGCAACCTTACTGCTTGCAATATATAATAAACTTGAATGATTGTATACATAGCCGAAAGGAGGAGTGGCTCGTGGACAATTCGACGGCATTTTGGAGTATCATATTCCCGACGCTTCTGCCTTTTATCCTGATTATCGTTTTCTTCCTGCTGTGGCGCGTCATAAAGTGGCTGGAACGACGAAAGTGGAAGCCGATAACAGCCCGTGTCCTGCATATTGAGGCAATTGACAAAAAGGATAGCGATGGCGTTTTAGAGCCGCGAAAGTACAAACTGGATCTTGTTTTTCAATGGCAGGGTATAGACTGGTATCGAAGCTGGATATTCCCCCGTATATACGATCTTCCCAAAGTGGGTGATATTCTTCAGCTGCGCTATCATCCGAAGAAGGAGGATTTCCGGCTCGTCATGAGTGCGGCTGAGAAACGGGAATACAGACACGCTCGTATGGTAACTTGGTTGTTTTTGGTTATGATTGTTACTCTGCCAGTATTGATTAGTTTGGCGTGTTCACATTTGCCACAGGGATTTTCCCTTTCCGAAATGTCATTGTGTTTGTTTTGCGCGGTGCTGTATCTCGTTATATTCTTGATCCGGCGTTTTGTCGGCACTCATCGCTCCCGCCGTAAAATCGAGTTGGGAGAGCTACGGCCTATCACCGCTCAGGTTCATGGATTCCGCAAAGACAGCGAGGGTGATGTTCACGCCTTTTGTGTTGTCAGAGTCAATGGCGAGGAAAAAGAAGTCACCCTGCCCATTATCCATGGCAAGCGTTATGAAATTGGCCAGTGGGTTACACTTTACTTAAATCCAGAGACTGGTGATGTATTGGCCTTGCCCCGAATGGATACAAACGGCTAAGGTATTGTACCTCAACGAATCATGTTCCTATCTGTGATGAAAGGCATACACTATGGACGATGATAGAATTAATCAAGAAAAGCACAACTGCAAATCAGAGAAAAAAGGGATAAAACTATTTGTTTTGTCGCTTGTAATCCTTATTTTCTTACCTATTACTGCCTTTGCAGTATTGGATTGGTTTGCGAGTTCCGATGCTCTTGCCATCGGAATTACAGGATACATACAAACTGTAATTGTCAATGGCGTTTTGGGACTATTGGCCGTGATTATAGCCCTCGTTTCTATGGTAAAACTGGCTCAGCCAAATAAATCGTTCAAGCAAATAATTGGAAGAACGGTTGTAATCATTGTGTGTGTGGGTGCTGCTTTTTTCCTTGTCCGCCCTCTAATCTTGGATATACCCTATCTCGAGCACCCGGAAGCCGCCTATTTGGAGCGGCTGGAATTTGAATATTCGCGAGGGATCGGGGACTATGGTTCGGACGACTATTATCTGCGCGGCGTAGATATGACCGGCGAGCGGCATTCCTTTGAAATCAGTGAAAAGAGGTACGAGGAAGGGCGCGCGCTGTGGGGCGGGAACGACTACAATCTGTTTGCGAAAGTCACCTACCTGCCGCACACCTCCACCTTGATGTCGCTCGAATTTATGACAGAACTCGACGCGTCAGGGGCAGAATTGTACCCACCATCCCCTGAACTCCCGAATGATTGGGAAAGTTTTTCAATCCAGATCAATGATACGGTTTATACATTACCAGTTCCCCTTGCGGCTTTCCTTGACGATGGGTGGGTGATTTCCGAGGAGGATGCCGGGCTTTCTCTGGCTGGCGCGGAAGGCCCGTATGCGTCCTATGAATGGGAATGGGTCTCGTTGACCAATGACCACGAGCAGGATATCAGCGTCTGTGTCTTCAACACCACCGAAAGCACGATCCCTGTCGCCGAGAGCACGGTGGGAGGTATTCATGTAATATATGGTAACTACGACTTTTCCGGTACGGAACTACGCATTCCCTGTGGGTTGATGCTGGGATGGTCAACCAGAGAAGATGTATTAAAGCTGTATGGTCAACCAAACGATAGTTTTGAGGCAACCTACGGTGGATATAGCTTGAAATACGAAATTGATAATCCTTATGATCCGGCGTCTTGGAGACTTGGTTTTGATGACTCAGGCATTCTAGACGATGTCATGGTACACCATCAGGCATATTTCCGTTCTGATTGACGGCATAGAATATGGCTTTTTAGCAAAAAGGCAGAAGTACAGCTCTCCATAATCTTACATAACGAGTTTTCTTTCGTGATTGATAGATTGATATTTAATTAGATTGTTATTTGATTCTTTGGTATTTCTTTTATTTAGTATTTAATTGTGCGGGATTTTCCGTGTACGGTTTTCCCGTGAACGGATTATCCGTATGCGGGCTTTCCGTTTACGGATTTCCCCTGCGCGGATATTGCCCATACGGATCAGTCGGAAAGCAAATTATTTAGCCTCTGAGCGCCGTTTGACGGGGTAGGAATACCGGGATATGGCAAGTCGTCCAAAAGTCGCTTATAGCGGAAGAAATCCCCCAAAATCGCCCTTTATCCTGACAGTAAATTATCCTATCTACCCCTGCTGCAAAGCAAAAAGCCGTCTGCCCCATAAGCCGATTAGATCAACGCAGTGGCAGACGGTTTATTTTTCCAAATCATGCTGCCCATCAAGATTGATAGATTGATATTTAATTAGATTGTTACTTGATTCTTTGATATTTCTTTATTTAGTATTTTATTGTGCGGGATTTTCCCCGTGTGGTTTTTCCACGTGTGGATTCGCCACATCTGGATTTTCCATGTGTGGATATTCCCCATGTGGAGGGACGGAGAAACACCTGATTTGCGCTCTGAGCGGCGTTCCTCTATGCGGGAATATCGGAATATGGCAAGCCCTTCAAAAGCCGCTTACAGCGAAAGAAAACGCCAAAAATCGACCTTTATCCTGACAGTAAATAGCCCCGTCTATCCGCCCATTCAAGGTAAAGAAAACCGCCTGTTCCTTAGACCGTTTATCGCGGCCAAAGAGACAGGCGGTTTGGATTTTCTGATTGCTCACGCACTGCTGATTGTGTGTCATTCTTTATTCGAGGTTGTCATTGAACAGATTCTTGAACGGCACAAACTCAGACAAGCCCTTTTCGGTGTCCTCATTCTCGGCAATGGCGATATAGCGGACCTGTTTCTCCGGGAACACAAACTCCAGATAATAATCCATCATCACGTGTTCGCGTCCAAACCGGCTGAGGTCTTTGGTCACAATGCAGTTGACTTTTCCCGCTTCCACATCATTCATCATCCGCTGAAAGCTGGGGCGGTCAAAATTGGTGCCGCTCCATCCGTCGTCCACGTACTCGCCATAGACGCGCAGACCGTTCTCGGCGGCAAACTTTTGCAGGATGGTGCGTTGGGTCTCAATGCTGACGCTGTCGCCGAAATTTTCATCATCGCGGCTCAGGCGCATATACAAAGCGGTGCTGTAGATTTTGGTTTTCGTATTGTTCGGTTGTTTCACTGTAATATCCTCCTTTGCGTTGAAACAACCCACGCTTACAATACTTCTACGTCTATTATACTGTAAGCACGGGTGCGATTCAACGATCAGTCATTGCTCTTTCTTCACTTAAACGGCATTCAAAAAGGCCGGGGCGCTGCTGTCCCGGCCCGCATGGTGGCGGACGGCGTCCTCCACCAGCTCGTCCATCTGTTTGCCTCCATCCGCAAAATGCTCAGAGATTTTGATGCAGAGATTCCCACAGTAGAAATACTTCGTGTCATCCGGGCCAACGACATAAAACGATGTGTTTTCCAAGGTCGGTTCCGGCCCCTCATACCGCTTGCTCCATGCTTCCAGGAGTTCTGCCGGCGGCTCGAAAACCGGGTCAAAGCAGGATTCGATGTCGATATACCCATCGTCCATTTCGTTAATAAAATCGTTTTGTTTTTTCATATAGCGACCTCCATCGATCAAAGTTCCATATCCTGCCCGCGGCGGCGGACAGGCTGTCTTGTTTGCGGGGTGTGGGTCAAAACGGCCACAAGAAAAGCCCGCACCCTTTCCGGTGCGAGCTTCACGGCGTCCAGATAGGGCTGGACGCTCTTTTTTAGTTCCTGATATTTTTCGCTCAGCGATTCATACCGCTGTTTCCAAATCGCGGCGCTTTTTTGGGCGGAAACCAGCCGTTCCTGCAACCTGCCGTTGTCGGCCTTGGCGGTAATGCTATTGACTGCGTAGGTTTTTAGTGTGCTGCACTCCTGCGGCGTCAGCGAAATGTTTCCCGTGATGGGATTTTTCTTGCCCATTGACTGGATCTCCTCTACGGTCAGGGCGACCGTGCGCTGTTCTTTGGTCTGGCCTTGGAGGGATTTCAGCTCCTTCGCCTTTTTCTGCGCGGCGGCCTCGGTGGCGTTCAGCGTATGCTCCGCCTGGGCCACCTGGGCGGTCACAGCCTCCAGCCGCTGCTGCTCCGCCTGCACCTTGAACTGGGTCACGGTCAGATGCTCTTCGGTGCTGCCTCGCTCGCCGCGTTCCACATCGGTATACCCGGCGGCGCGCATAAAATGGAAAAAATCATCTTGCAGCACACTGTAGGACTTTTTCAAGACGGGCTTTCCGTTCTTTTGCAAGACCGGGTTTCCATTGGCATCGAGGGCGGGCTTGGACATCCATTTCTTGCTCCGGCTGACCTGCATGACGGTCTCCTTCACTGTGCCGACCAAAGACTTGTCCTTGCAGCGTTTGCTCCAAAGGATCTGTTTTTCCACCACCGGCACATAGACCACATGGAGGTGGTAGTGATACACCTCCTGGCCCAGCGCCTCGGACATGGCCCGGTTGATCTCATCAGCGTGCATCACGGCAGAAAGGATATACTGCTCCCCGCCCACGATCTCCACGGCGGCTTTGTAGGCATCGGCGTAAAACTGCCTGGCAAATTCATAGCCGCCGTGGTTGTGGAAGTAGGCGGAGTTCACATCGAAGATCAGCTCGCCGAAGTGGGTGGCATCGGGTTTCAGCCCGCGGGTGGAGACGATTTTCTCCTGCTCCATCTGCCGGAACATCTCCGTGTAGCTGGCGGTGGGGGCTTTGAAGTGGATATTAAGCGGAGTGCGTTCCGGGACAATATCGGGGTTGCGGTAGCTGTCTTTTTCCCGTTCGTTGTGCTTTTGGGTGTTGCCGATGTCCTTGTCCGGGACATCCACATTTCTGGCGCTTGTACGGTCGATTCCATCATTTCTGGCCATAAAAATCAACTCCTTTCGTTGGGGCGTGGACGGCTGCGGGGCGGGGATGTACTTCCTGCGGGAAGTGTAATAACCCACTATAACACTTTCATCCCGGAGGGCTGCAAAGTGCCGTGGGCTCTCCGAGGGGGAGTTGCGTCCACTGCGGTGGCCGCCGCTGGATATGAAAAATCCACCCCCGCTGCTTTTACATATTCAGCACAAAGAGCTGCTCTCCTGTGCCGGTTATGTTTTCTTTTTTATAGTTGGCGGCGGCGTCTTTTTCTACTGCTGTCCCG
>JABLTT010086288.1_pt1 | contig 19641 bp, 18 predicted proteins | sample 7160061 | NCBI WGS metagenome assembly JABLTT01 (sample SAMN14651232, study PRJNA627086) | human gut metagenome | isolation source: feces | host: Homo sapiens
GAACAGCCGAACAAAGAAACGGTTGCTGCCATGCTGGAAGCGGAAAGGATTGCAAAAGACCCGTCTGTAAAGGGCTACAATGACCTTGACGAGTTATTTGCTGACCTGAAAAGATGAAAGAAACCAAATATACCGTCAAGTACACGACCAGTTTCAAAAAAGACTACAAACGAGCCATAAAGCGTGGCTTGAAAATCGAGCTGCTGGAGCAGGTCGTAGCATTGCTGGCGGTGGGCGAACCACTGCCGGATAAGAACCGTGATCATGACCTGTCCGGAGATTGGGCAGGTCATCGGGAATGTCATATTCTCCCAGACTGGCTGCTTGTCTACCGCATAGAGGATGATGTTCTGGTGCTGACGCTGGCCCGCACTGGCTCGCACAGCGACTTGTTCGGCAAATAAACTGGCTGTGGGGCAATTGCAGCAAGCATAGGCTCTGGTATGTTTTCACAAGAAGGGCATCATCTTTTGAACTGCTTCCCGTCAAGTAGACAATTAAAAAAATAAAAATTTATTTCTGCCACCAGATGAAAACTGGTGGCAGTTTTTATGCCGCCAACATATACTGTTCATATTTTTCCATCGGAGTTAAAACTCCAAGATGTCTTTGTAATCGTTTATTATTGTAATACTCAATATAACTTTCAATCATGTTTACAAGTGATGTACGACTTGTAAATCTTTTGCCATAATAACGTTCTCTTTTTATGATTCCCCAGAACCCTTCCATCGGTCCGTTGTCAATACATTTTGCAACTCTTGACATACTTTGAGTCATGCCCGCCGCTTCCAGTTTATTGTGGAAGGTTCGATTTGTATACTGAAATCCTCTGTCGCTATGACACAGTGGATGTGCATCAGGATTGTTAGCGATGGCATTATCAAAAGTATCAAAGACCAAGGCATTATTATTGTTATCTCGAATCACGTAGGACACAATACGTCTATCATACAAATCCAGTATTGCACTAAGATACACTTTATGTTTTTCTGACCCGATATAATATTTAAATTCCGTTACATCTGTAAGCCATTTCTGATTCGGAGAATCTGCATAAAACTCTCGATTTAATACATTTTCTGCTATGAATTGTGGATTCGCAGCATGGCGTGTACATCCATTGTTAGCATATTTAATTGTAGATTTGATATTTTTCTTTCTACAAATACGAAGAACCCGTTCGCCGTTTACTTTTATTCCATGATAACGTTCCAACTCATCTCGTATTCTGCGGTATCCTTTATCAGGAGAGTCCATATGTATCTTTTCGATTTCATCTTCAATGCGCCTGCTTTCAATTTCATGAGCCGGAGTCTCTCTATGAAGCCATTTATAATAAGCTGCTCTGCTTACCTTTCCAAGTTTACAAAGTGCACTGATCGGATAACCATATGTTTCGTTTTCTTCTTTAATTGCCTGATAAATCTGTCTATGTCTAAGCAGGCTTAGCCCCGCCTCCTCTCTATTTCGTTGAGTTTTTTTAGGAATGATGCCTCCATTTCAGCTTTTTCTCGCCTGGCTTTTTCTAATTTTAATTCTGCTCGAAGTCTTTCGAGTTCAGTAAGAGAATCTTCTGATTTTCGTTTGCCACGATTATCCTGCAATGCATCAATTCCATTTTTCTCATATTTAATGGTATAGTTTTGCGCCTGCTGATAAGAAACTTTAAATTTTTCTGCTGTTTCTGCATAATTATGAGCATGAGAAATGCAATAGGATGCGATTTCCACTCGTTCCTCAAATGTCGTTTTTCTTCCTTTAGTCATGATGACTGTACCTCCAGTTCCAGAAGCCTTCAGCTCCTCATGACCATTATACTTCTTAACCCACGTTTTGAGTTGAGCAGTTGAACGAATTTTATATTTTATACAGATATCCATAAACGAACCTTCACCGGCTAAATATGAAGCGGCTGCCTGTTCCTTTTCATATTTAGAATAATGTTTGTTTTGCTCTGTAAAAAAAGCCTCTGTCCCCATTGACTCATATTTGGCTACCCATTGCCTGAATGATTCTTTGTTAATACCGAGTTGTTCTGCAATGGAGCTCATGCTGATAGTACCTTCCAAATATTCTTTTACAGCACATATTTTTTCTTCAGCAGTATGTCTCGATTTTCTTCCCAATAAAATACCCCCTTCTAGGTAACAAGTTTTTATTATTTCACTTGTCTACCTAAAAGGGAGCATATCAGAAAGAAAATTATTTTCTGGAGGAAGCCAGCGCTTTTTTCGCCGCGAGCCGTCTGAAGTCAGCAAAAACGAAAGAATGAAGTTTGGATCCTTCATGTCAGCAGACAGGGATTTTACCAGTATCTTGCAAACAAAGACCGACCATGGAAATATCAGTCACTGGCAGATGCCATGAAGGAGATTCTCACAGAAGATGATTGCAATGATACCTATGGCCGTATCTGCATGTATCAGGCATTGACATTGAAGCAACCGGAAAATGTGGATATTCCCAGCGAACGCACCGTTTACCGCATCATGGAAGAGATTGGAATCAGCCATCATCCCAGGCACAAGCCGAATGGCATCACAAAAGCGGACAGGGAAGCAAGAAAATCCGAGAATCTCTTAAAGCGTGATTCCCATGCAGAGGAGCCACTAACCAGATGTGTCACAGATATCACGGAGATTAAAGCCAGTGATGGAAAACTGTATGTTTCTGCTGTTTTTGACTGTTTTGATTCCAGTGTGATTGGCCTGGCGATGGATACCAACATGAAGGCACCGTTATGTGTGCAGACGCTGAAAAATGCTGCTAATGCATACCCTGGTATCCGTGGAGCCATTATCCACAGTGACAGGGGGAGCCAGTACACCAGCCAGCTTTACCGGGATGCGATTCATCAGTACGTCATACAGCAAAGTATGAACAGCGCAGGCGGCAGATGCCACGATAATGCCCGCTATGAAAGTATGTGGGCAAGGATGAAATCAGAACTGCTGTATGACCGTTATAATACAGAAAAAATGACCACGGATGAACTCAAGACGATCATCTGGAGATATTTCATCAGTTACTGGAATAACCGAAGAATCTGCTCCGTCAATGGAGGGCTTCCCTCCTATGGTCAAGCGACAGCAATACTATGCTTCCCTGAAAGAAGCAGCATAGGGTACAAAATCCTTGAGGAAAATGTGTCAACTAATCTTGACAAAATCAATTTCAGCCATCCGATTATGAGGAACTCCTTAATCCTCATAATCACAACGAACGAGTTGTTCTCAATGACAGTAATGTTTTTGCATACCTTGAAGCTCAAGGATACGATATCAGTCAATTGGTTAAATGCAACGATAACTAATGATTATTCTGTTTTCTATAACATCTAACCGTTGGGATCTATGATCCCTTATTTAAGTGCGTCTCAAAATCTACTTTCTTTTTCACTCTTCTTTTATTTTATTTATTAGTCACATCTAACTCGTGCTTTTAAAAAAATAGCGATCAAAATCACTATGCTTTATATCGAAATGGCCTGTGCCAAATCCCGATCTATGTTATATCTGGCATCTTTAATTGATACTACGCATCCGCTTTTTTGATGAGAAACCACCGTAATCGGCTCCCCACTATAACAGCCAAGAGAAAATAAAAATGCATTCAATTCCTCATCATCCGTTACAATTTCTTTTACAACGTACTCCACTCCTGCATTTGCCTGCAATAAATTCACCATACCCACCTGCATTTCTTCAGCGCCAAAATCATAACTGCCTTCCAGCGTCTGTTAGTCTTATTTAACTCCACGAATAATTATATTATTACTTTGCTTTTTGTCAATTAGTTTTTTCTAACTCATTGTTTTTATCCGCAGTCAATCCCTGTTTTCATACTCAGCAGCAGGCCTGTAAAATTTCTGCTAATGCTGTACCACTGCTTGTATGACAGCGCACTACATTGGTTTTCTTTTCATCAATTTCACCTAAAGCACATTGTACCATCTTATGTGATACTGTATTTGTAAACAGCACCAATAAATCCGGACATCCGATCTGTTTCCCTAACGTCGTTGTCATATGCGTAAATACCTTCGCCTTACACTGGTGTTTCTGACAGATTGTTTTATAACGTCCTATCATACGGTCATGCCCCCCTATAATAACAACGCTCATATGCTTCCTCCTATTAGTTAGTTTTAGCTAATTACATTGTAAGTTTATACTAACCAAACAGATCTGTCAAGACGGTTCAACACTTTTAACTGATAATTTTTTCGGTGTCCTTCACCTCAGCGCATCCGCATCCTATAATCACATTGCCTCCGATTGTCGCTTCTGGCATCACCTGTACCTCTGCGCCAAATATGACTGATCGATTCGTATGCAATACCTCTGCAGCTTTTTGACAGCCCACCCTGTCTGAATATACAAAATAAAGTCTGGCAATCAAAAATTCGGCCCTTAATATAAAACCAAAAAAACTGTGATTATCCACAAAAACGCCTTGATATTGTTCCTTTTTTTGAATATAATTTTATCAATATAACAGAGAGCCGATGTACTGAACTTGTTGTGAAATATGTACCTCAAAACTAAATTATATATTAAGTTGGAGGAACAGGTATGAAATACTACAAACAGACAGAAAATCGTACCATTCAGATGTTGATGGAAGTTTTAGAAGAGGAAACCTATCCCTTTCAGGTAAATCAGGATAATCCGAAAATATTCTTTATAGAAAATCAACGGATAATAATGCAGAAAACAATGTGGTTTATTATAGGCAGTGTGGTCCTGATTTTAAGTTTCCTATCAGGACTGCTCTCGCATTTTACGGGGGATTAGAACATTGAAGGAAATTTGAATACAGCAAGGAGGGAAACGTATGGCAGGTTATATTTGTGCCCTTGCAATCAGCTTGTTTGCAGTTATAACAGGGATAATTTTCATGATCTATCCGCTGTATCACAAACATGTCTGCAACGAACCGGCAACGGCAAACGTAATTGATATTCATATGGAGCGGAGGGATGATCACTGGCACTCCTATCCGGTATTTCAATATCAGGCCAATGGAAAAACGGTCATAATACAGCACAATGTCAGCCCCACCTCCTATGAGATTGGGAATCAGGTCGAACTGCGGTATAACCAGAAAAACCCGGAGCAGTATTACATTCCCCATGCGTCCGGTGGGAATTGGGTGTTCCTGTTTGGCGGGTTGTTTTTCTTTTTGATGGGGTTTGGCTTTACCGCACTGATCATAAAGGTATGGCTGCTTCCGCTGATTTTGAGAATTTAAAATAATGTAAGATCAGACAAAACCGTTCACTTTAAAAAACAGCAACCATTTGTCAACCGCTCAAAAAAGGGTTGACAAATGGTTGACAAATCGACAATTATGTATTGCAGCTTCCCCTGTAAACACTTATTTTACGCGGGAAAGGAGACACACTGTTTCTATCCCGCCTGTACACGGAAACATATCCACACAGCACACCTTTTCCACTTTATATCCTCCCTCCTGAAGGGGAACCAGATCTCTGGCCAGGCTGGTAGGCTTACAGCTGATATACACCATCCGGTCGACTCCAAATTCAATGATCTTCCCAATGGCCTTTGGATGAATTCCATCTCTAGGCGGGTCCAGAATAATAAGATCCGGGCGGTCCGTCAGTTCATCAATCACCTTCAAAACATCACCTGCAATAAACTCACAGTTTTCCAATCCGTTAAGGGCCGCATTTTTTCCGGCTGCTTCCACAGCCTCCTCCACGATCTCCACACCCACTACTTTTTTAGCCACAGGCGCCGTAATCTGAGCAATGGTTCCTGTTCCGCTGTAGAGATCAAATACTACCTTATCCTTTGTTTCCCCTATGTAGCTTCTGGCTGTTTCATAAAGCACTTCAGCTCCCAGGGAATTGGTCTGGAAGAAGGAAAATGGACTGATGCGGAATGTAAGGCCCAAAAGCTCCTCATAAAAATAATCATTCCCATAAAGCACCTGTGTTTCATCACTCTGAACCACATCTGCCAGACTGTCATTGCGAATGTGTAAGATACCTGCAAAGGTTCCCTCCAAAGGAAGCATCTGAAGTGCCTCCATCCATCCATTTAACAGCTCCTGCTCCTCTGCCCGTCCGTTTCCTTTTGCATCCCCGGCAAATGCTTCTGTCTGCCCTGAAGTTACAAGAGCCGTAAGGATCTCTCCTGTTTTCACAGCCCTGCGCACCAGCAGATGACGCAGATAGCCTGTATGCTGCAGCTTTCTGTAATATCCAATCTTTCGACTGGAAAAATAATTCAGCGTTGTTTCCAGAATCCGACAGAAATCGGAATGTACAATCCGGCACTCCGGTGTGGTTACAATGTCATAAAAGCTCCCTCTTCTGTGCATTCCAAGAGCCAAAGGCCCATCCTTATACTCATCGCCAAAAGAAAATTCCATCTTGTTTCTATAGCCTTCATATATGGGACTTCCCTTGATTCCCTGAAATTCATAAGTATCACAGACCTCGTCAATCAGGCCCTTTACCTGCTCTGCTTTAATCTTTAGCTGTTCCTCATAAGGCAGCCCCTGATACAGACAGCCGCCGCAGCTTCCGCTGTGAGGGCAGGCCTTTTCAGGCTGTTCAAGAGACGATGGCTCCATTACCTCTAACAGGCGCCCTTCACATTTTCCTTTTCTTTTTTTATTAATTGCAAAGCGTATCTTCTGACCCGGAAGCGCATTTTTTACAATGATGCGCTCTCCTTCCATATGAAGAATGCCTTTATTGGGAAAATCAATTTTTTCTACAACTGCTTCGCAGATATCTCCTTTTTTCAATGTCTTTACTCCTTACTTCCTATATTTATTCCAAAGAAACAGCCGGAAACGAATCCGGCTCTTTTTCGCCTTTTGTTTCCGGCTGTTACACGCTGTTTGGGGATAATTTATACTTCCTTATCCTCAGCTTTTTCTTCTTTCTTTTCCTCTGCCTTCTTTACCGGCTCCTCATCTTCAAAGAAATCATCGTCGAAATCATCATCGAAATCGTCCTCAAAATCTTCCAGATAATCCGGTGTAAAGAAACGGTATACAGCATAAGCAATACCTGCTACAGCAGCTACTGCTCCAATGATAGCCAGGACCCAGAGAATACAGTTTCTCTTCTTCTCATCCTCTTCCCTTTTGTGGATCAGCTCATTGATCCGGCTGGTGTTCATCAGTTCCTCCACGCGGCTTAATGCTTCTTTTCCCATGGCATCCAGTCTGTCTCTGTCAAAACGATTCATGGCATATCCGTCCTTTCTTGCAATAATTCGTTATATCTTATTATATCATGGAATAACGGTTTTTACTATCCCATTTCTTTTCAGTTTCTCCAATTTTCCGCCAGATATCTGAACACTTATATTTTTTTCAGCTTTGCAAAGCAGGCCATCATTTTTCTCTGACCGCCTGTATCAAATTCTACCGTCACCTCGTAATCTCTGGCTCCGTCCACAATTTCCTTTACTGTACCGTCTCCGAACCGGTCGTGATGAACCCGGTCGCCCTCTTTATAATCCAGTGACGCTGCCTTTTGAACTGTAAATGTCTTTCCAAAACCCGGATTCGTTCCAGATCTCTGACCGCCGCCAGAGCTTCCTGCACGGCTGTAAGCTCCCGTATTTGCGTTTCCGAAATTTGCCGTCTTTGAAGCATAGGCATTATACCCTTTTCCAAAGGTACTTACTGTGCCGCTTCCCGGCTGATTCCAGGGCAGCCCTTCCTCTCCGGCTTCAAAACGGCTGAACGGTCCGCCTGCTCCCCCTGAGCCTGCAAGCACCGGTTCCAGACGTTCCTCCCTGAGAAGCCCTGCCGGGATTTCCTCCACAAAACGGCTGGGCTTACAGTACCGTGTTTCCCCATGAGTCATTCTTTTTCTGGCCGCAGTAATTACAAGCTCTTTTTTAGCCCGTGTAATCCCCACATAGCACAGCCTCCGCTCTTCCTCCATATCCGTGCGGTCATCCGAAGAAACGGCCATCATTCCCGGAAACAGCCCATCCTCCATACCTGCCAGATATACTTTGGGAAACTCCAGACCCTTGGCGCTGTGAAGGGTCATAAGCGTTACCCTGTCTTCTGAGGAATCTACGTTATCAATGTCAGCTACCAGCGCTACCTGCTCTAAAAATTCATCCAGAGAAGGATGCTGTAAATCCTCCTCATAGGCGGCTGCCTTATTGATCAGCTCCTGGATGTTTTCCATACGGGTCTCCGCTTCAATCTCACCCTCTGCCTTTAACTCCTCCTCATATCCCGTTTCCTCCAGAATCGCCTCAATCAGATCCTGAATGGAATATTCTTCCGACTGGGCCATTGCCCGAAAGCACTCCATCTGAGAAATAAAACGACCGATTTTCTCAACTGCTTTTCCAAGCCCCGGCACCATTCTCGCTTCCCTAAGAGCACTGTAAAGGCTCATGCCATGTTCTGAGGCAAACATCGTCACCCTTCCCATGGATGTTGCTCCAATTCCTCTCTTCGGCACATTAATAATTCTCAGAACGGAAAGATCGTCTACACCATTGGCAACAGTCTTTAAATAAGCCAGAATATCCTTGATTTCCTTTCTCTGGTAGAAATTCACGCCTCCCACCAGCCGGTATGGCACATTGTAAAAAATACACCGCTCCTCTAACAGACGGGACTGGGCATTAGTACGGTAAAGTACCGCCTGATCCTGATAGGAAAACTCACTGTCTCTGATCTGACGGGCAATATAATCCGCCTCATCTCTTGCATCATCAAACTGTTTAAACAGGATCTCATCTCCTGTTCCGTTGGCTGTCCACAGGGATTTTTCCTTTCTTCCTCTGTTGTGGCGGATTACACCGTTAGCCGCATCCAGAATGTTCTGGGTAGACCGGTAATTCTGCTCCAGCTTAATCACTCTGGCGCCGGGAAATGTCTGCTCAAAGCTTAAAATATTTTCAATATCCGCCCCTCTGAACCGGTAAATGGACTGGTCATCATCACCTACCACACACAGATTCCCATATTTGGATGCCAGAAGGCTGATCAGCTTAAACTGAGCCGTATTGGTATCCTGGTACTCATCTACCATAATATATCGGAACCGTTCCTGGTAGTAATCCAGAATCTGGCTGTTATTATGAAATAACTCCACTGTTTTTACAATCAGATCATCAAAATCCAGAGCATTGTTTTTTTTCAGCTGATTCTGATATTCCCTGTAAATCTCCCCTACCTTTTTCTGGCGGAAATCCTGTCCTGCATTCAGAAGAAATTCCTCCGGAGAGATCAGCTTATCCTTGGCAGAGGAAATAATTCCCAGTACCGAACGTTCCTTATACTGCTTTGTATCAATATCCAGCGTCTTAAACACCTGCTTCATCAGCGTCTTCTGGTCGTCGCTGTCATAAATGGAAAAGCTGGTGGTATATCCCAGATGTTCAATATAGCGCCGCAGAATCCTCACACAGGTAGAATGAAAGGTGCTGACCCAGATGCTTTCCGCTCCAAAGCCCACCAGAGAATCCACTCTCTCCCGCATCTCTCCCGCTGCCTTATTCGTAAAGGTAATAGCCAGGATATTCCAGGGATTGACCTCTTTTTCCTCAATCAGGTATGCGATCCTGTGTGTCAGTACCCGGGTCTTCCCTGAACCGGCTCCCGCCAGAATAAGGAGGGGACCTTCGGTGTGAAGCACTGCCTCCTTCTGCATGGGATTTAATGTATCATAAATACTCATAAATGTACCGCCTTTTTATTTCTGTCATTTTCGCCTCCAAACAGTATAGCATAAGTGATGACTCAGGAAAAGTCCTTTCGCGATTCCTCTTGCCATCTGGTTTTTAATACTATATAATAGATACAGCAATACAACATCATGTGTCAAACCGAGGTGAATATAGATGAAATCAAACGCTAAACAGCTCTCAGGCCTTATGGAATTTCTAAACTCCCAGACTCATGTAACGCCTGAGGAAATTCCGAACATTGACCTGTATATGGATCAGGTAACCACCTTTATGGAGGAGCATTTAAAGGATTCCAAGCGCTACGTGGAGGATAAGGTCCTGACAAAGACCATGATCAACAATTACGCCAAAAACAACCTTCTGCCTCCGCCGGTAAAGAAAAAATATTCCAGAGATCATATGCTGATGCTGATCTTTATCTACTATTTTAAAAGTCTTCTGTCCTTCCATGATATCGAAACCTTTTTCGGCCCCATTACGTCCAGACACTTTTCTTCCGGAGGCCAGTCCTCCGGGCTTTCCCTGGAGGATATTTACCGTGAGGTCTTTTCTTTGGAGGAGCGTGAGATGGAGCACTTAAAAGCAGATGTTTCCGCCAAATTTTCCCGTGCTATGGACACCTTTAAGGACTGTCCCGCCGGGGAAGGAGAACAGGAGTATCTGCGTCTTTTTTCCTTTATATGCGAACTGTCCTTTGATGTATATCTGAAAATGCGCCTGATTGAAAAAATTGCAGATCAGCTCCGTGAGGACGAACCGCCTCTGAAAAAGAAATAAACCACAGCCGAAAAACCGCCCCTGTCTTTGACGGATCATTCATCCGACAGCAAGACCGGGGCGGTTTCCCTATCATCACATTTTCACATCATTTATCTGCATCATATTGCAGGATTTCACTTCTTTTTTGCATATGGCGTATTCTTAAGGGGCAGTTCTGTCTCAAAAATCTGATTCCACTTATAGTAAGCGCCTGCCACTGCGGGAGCTGTAGGAATAGAGGTAATCTCACCGATACCGATGGCTCCGAAGGCTACATCCACTCCCGGTTTTTCAACAATTATAGACTCTACCTCAGGAGCCTTATCTGCACGGAACAGTCCCAGAGTTCCGTACTTGGCTGTAGGTACGCAGTCTTTTAAGGGATACTGCTCTGTCAGCGCATAGCCGCAGCCCATAACAATTCCGCCTTCTACCTGCCCCTCTGCACTCTTTGGATTTACAGCCTTTCCCACATCATGGGCGCCCACCATTTTTTCAATGGTTCCGTCCTCTTTTAAGATGCACAGCTGGGTCGCATAGCCGTAAGCCACATGGGATACCGGATATTCTACATCTGCGCCCATCTTATCCGTCTTTGCCAGATATTCGCCGTAGAATTCCTTTCCATTTAACAGAGCCACTTCTTCAGCCGTAAAGGTGACAGCCGCCGTCTCCGGGCTTTCCTTTGCCACCATTACATTGGACAGGTATGCGCTTGGCATCTCCGTTGCTTCATAACTGCGTCCGGTTGCCTCAAAAAGAGCCTTTCTTAAATCCTTGGCAGCCCTTCTGCAGGCTTCTCCTGTTACCAGTGTCTGTCTGGAACCTGAGGTGGTTCCCGAATCAGGAGCCATGGAAGTATTTGGACGGTGATACTCGATCTCATCCATACTGATGCCTGCGCTTTCTGCCAGCATCTGTACCAGAACCGTCCCAACGCCCTGTCCGATACAGGAAGCGCCGGAATGAATATGAACCTTTCCGCCCTCTACAATCAGACGTACACGGCCTGTATCCGGAAGTCCCACTCCTACACCGGCATTCTTCATGGCACAGCCGATTCCCACATAAGGATGGCTGTAGTAAATATCCTTTACTGCCTCCAGAGTCTCTGCCAGACCGGTAGAAGGATCTGCAATCTGTCCATTCGGCAGCACCTGTCCCGGACGGATTGCATTCAGGTAACGGAACTGCCAGGGGTCCATACCGCACATCTCTGCCAGAAGATTGATATTCATCTCCGTTGCAAAGCAGGTCTGTGTCACGCCAAAGCCTCTGAAAGCTCCCGCAGGCGGATTGTTGGTGTAAACTGCCTTTCCGTCAATGTCGATTACCTGATAATTATACGGTCCTGCCGCATGGGTACAGGCTCTCTGGAGCACCGGACCTCCAAGAGATGCGTAAGCTCCCGTATCAGCCACTACCACAGCCTTCATAGCCGTAAGACGGCCGTTTTCATCACAGGCAGTTGTCAGATCAATGCTCATGGGATGACGCTTTGGATGCACCAGAATACTTTCCTTACGGGTCAGCTTTACCTTAACGGCCCTCTTTGTAATATAGGCAATCAGCGCTGCCTGATGCTGAACCGTTACGTCCTCCTTGCCGCCGAAGCCGCCGCCTACCAGCATATTTTCTACAATTACCTTTTCCGGAGGAAGGCCCAAAAGGATAGAAGTTTCATGACGGGTATCGTAGGTACCCTGATCGGTAGAATAAATCAGCACGCCGCCGTCAAAGGGCATGGAAACTGCACATTCAGGCTCCAAAAATGCATGCTCTGTCCAGGGAGTCTCATAATGGCGGGTTACTTTGTATTTGGATGCAGCAATCACTTCATCTGCATTTCCTCTCACCAGATGCTCATGGCTTAAAATATTTCCTGTGGAATGTACAAGGGGAGCTCCCTCTTCCATGGCATCCGCCGGACATGTCACAGGCTTTAACTCTTCATACTCCACCTCTACCAGAGCCTTTGCCTGCTCCAGAATCTCCGGCGTCTCAGCCGCTACGAGGCAGATTGCGTCTCCCAGATACCGTGTGGTATCTCCCACTGCAATCATGGTATCCCAATCCTGCTTTAAGTGGCCCACCTTGTTCTTTCCGGGAACGTCATCAGCTGTCAGCACGCAGACAACGCCGGGAAGAGCTTTTGCCTTCTCCGTATGAATGGCCTTTACAATGGCTCTGGGATATTTGGAGCGTACAGCGCTTCCGTAGATCATTTCCGGAAAATCCACCTTATCCAGATCATCTACATATTTTCCTGTTCCCAATACCTTTCCCTCAGCATCGATCCGGTGAACCCTGCTTCCCACCTTGATCATCTTCTCCTGCTCCTCCGGAGAAATATCCTCCCGCAGCATCTTAGCTGCCAGCTGGATCGCATCTATAATCTTTTTATATCCGGTACAACGGCAGTAGTTATTGCGGATCGCATAGGCAATCTCCACACGGCTGGGATCGGGATTTACATCCAGAAGCCCTTTGGCGCAGATCACCATGCCCGGAATACAGAAACCGCACTGAACCGCTCCCGTTTCTCCAAAGGCATATACATATACATCCTTTTCCCGCTGGCTTAAGCCCTCTACCGTTAAAATGTGCTTACCTGCCAGACGGCCCATCTTCTGTACGCAGGACTTGGTAGCTTTTCCGTCAACCAAAACAGTACAGGTACCGCAGGCGCCCTCAGAGCAGCCGTCCTTTACAGATTTCAAACGAAGATCATTTCTTAATACGTCCATCAGCTTCCGCTCTTCATCCGCTTCCACTTCCTGGCCATTGATCCATACTTTACAATAAGAGCTCATAAACTCCCTCCACTTCTACATCTGACAAACGAATTTCTTCATCTGTTCTTGCTTTTGCTTCAGCCGGAGCCGCCCATGCCATCCCGCAGCCTGCGCTGATCTGCCTGGGAACAGGGATCAGACGGCCGGGAATCCCATGCTTCCTGGCACACTGCTCCATTTTCATGGCTTCTGTTGTAGTGTGAAATGTATACACCGCCTTTAATGTCTTTTCCCTTGCCATGGCTTCTCCTTTCTTTCGTTATATTCTCTCGAATGTAACGTTACTTTTTTAACAGACACCTTGTGTATCAGGCCCGGAGGGAAATCCTCCTCCCCTCCGGGCCTGCTTTCAGCTTTACATCGAAGCTCTGTCCTTTTTCCCAAACATCACGAATTACAGAATCAGATAGCTGTAATCCCGGATTACAGTTTCAATGATCTTTGCAATTCCCTCAGGAACTCTCTCATCCGCTGTTCCGGTCTGGTAAGCAAACTCATTTCCCTGAAGCCGTACCTTACATGCTCCCTTTTCAGCATCTAACACAGCAAAGCCCTGATTGGTACTGTTTGCCATGTCGGCCTCATTTGCAAAGAGAGTAAACTTGTCAAGATATGGAGCGCTGTCCCATGGACAGAAGCTGCGGCAGTTTCCGCACTCGTTACACATATAGTCCACATGGATAATCTGATGCTTCTCCATGCCCGGAACTACAAGGGCAATATTTGCACGGTTGGGGCAGACCTCCATACAGTTCTCACAGTAGCTGTTGCAGGAAAGGCATCTGCCGCTGTCTGTTCTTGTCTCATCCTCTTCTGCCAGATTTCCCTTGCGGTATGTGATAACCTCTTCATCAGACATCTTAAAGATATCCTCGGAAAGATCTCTTCCGATAATAGCCTCTGCAGCCTTCTTTCCGTCCCGGATGCCTTCTACTACAGTAGCAGGTCCGAAGAGGCCGTCTCCCACTGCATACACGCCCTTAAGGGAGGTCTCCAGTGTATCCTGATTTACCTGAGGACGCTTTCTGGAATCCAGAGCAATGCCGTTTGCCTCATAGAAGCCGGAAGGAACCTTCTCGCCTACTGCTGCGATTACAGTATCTGCCGGGACCTCTACGATCTCATCTGTCTCAACAACGCCCCTGCGGCCGCTGGCATCAACATCGCCCAGAACCATCTTCTTACAGATGAGTACGCCGTTTTCCTGACGAACCGGAGAGAGAAGCTCTGCAAACTCTACGCCGTCCTCGATTGCCATTACCAGCTCTTCCTCATCAGCAGGCATATAGCGTCTGGTTCTTCTGTATACCAGAGAAACCTTTTCAACGCCTGCGTTGCGCTTTGCAGCTCTTGCTGTATCCATGGCTGTATTTCCGCCGCCGATTACTACTACATGTCTGCCTAAATCTACGTTTCCGTCCGTTGCCTTAAACTGTGCCAGGAATTCCAGGGCATTTACAGGCTCGCCTGCTTCCAATTTAAGCACGCCCGGTTCAGAAGCGCCCAGTGCCAGAACTACATAATCGTAATCCTTCTTAAGCTCTTCAACAGACTGGATCTCCTTTCCGATTACCAGCTCTGCTCCCATAGCCTTAACAATCTCTACGTCATTGTCAATGGCGCTGTCAGGAATACGGAAGCCCGGAATTACGTTGCGGACAACGCCGCCCATTTTCTCTTCCTTTTCAAACACAGTTACCTTCATTCCGCCCTTGGCTAAGAAGAACGCTGCTGCCAGACCCGCAGGGCCGCCGCCTACTACAGCAGCCTTCCTATCAGAAGAAACAGCAGGAGCCTTAAGCGCTTTCATCACTGCCTCATAGCCGCCCTCGGCACACTCTAACTTGGTTCTGCGGATATTGACAGCTGTCTCATAGAAGTTTCTGGTACATTTGCTCATACAGTTATGAGCACAGATCGTACCTGTGATAAATGGAAGAGGATTCTTATTTAAGATAACCTTCAACGCTTCCTCATGCTTACCCTCTCCTGCCAGCTGCAGATACCGGGTAATATCCTGATGGATGGGACAGCCCTCCTGACAGGGTGCGATAAAGCAGTCTACCAGCGGAACCGGACGGTTTACCTTTCTGGACGGAAGAGGCTTTACAGCCTTTACATGATGCTTATCGGTTCTTGCACCCTCTACCAGGGCTCTTACCTTTGCGGCATCCACGCCCTCAAATACAGGAGCCTGCTTTGCCTCAAACAGTCTTCCAATCTGCTCCAGTCTCTGATAACCGCCGGGCTTTAACATGGTGGTTGCCATGGTTACAGGCCAGATACCCGCATCCACGATCTTTTCAATATTAAAGTAATCTGCACCGCCGGAGTAGGAAATCCGAAGCTTTCCGCCAAAGTCATCTGCCAGCTTTAAGGCAACAGACAATGACAGTGCATAGAGGGATTTTCCGGACATATACATCTCTTCGCTTGGAAGCTCGTTCTGCTTTACATCTACCGGGAAGGTATTGGTAATCTTTACGCCGAACTCCAGTCCCTTTTCATCTGCAAGAGCCTGCAGCCTCTTTAACATGGGAACTGCATCCTCATACTGAAGATCATCTTTGAAATGGAAATCGCCGAAGGCTACGTAGTCATAGCCCATCTCATCCATGAGCTGTCTTGCATAGTCATATCCAAGAAGAGTAGGATTGCACTTGATAAAGGTGTGTACATGCTTCTCCTCGATCAGATATCTGGCAATGCGCTCGATCTCCTGTGGAGGACATCCGTGAAGGGTAGAAAGGGTAATGCAGTTGCATACCTCAGGAGAGATTCCTTCTACATCCTCCTTTGTCAGATTTTCGAAACGGTCCAGATTGTCTAAGAGCCACTGACGGCACTCTGCAAATACAGGAGCCTGAGAAGCATCCTTCATACCCTCGATAAACCGGTCGATCTTTTCTGTCTTGATTCCTTCCAGATCATATCCTACAGACATATTGAACTGGAAGCCGTCCATAGAGCCAAGGCCATACTCCTTTGCCAGCACCTTGCAGGCAAACCATGCCTTGATATACTCGTCATATGCCTGAGGCACATAAAGCTCAGTAGACCACTCACAATTGTAGCATTCGTCGTCTGCCTTGATACAGGGCTTAGATACAGGAAGGTCCTCGCCGTCTAATTTCTGCACAGTCTTTAACTCAAAGAAACGGCTGCCTGCCACATAGGAAGCCACAATATTCTGTGTCAGCTGTGTATGGGGGCCTGCTGCAGGTCCGAAGGGAGTTTCAAGGCCTCTTCCGAAAATTGTGCTCATCTTCTCTGAATCTGCAATGAAAGGCTTTTTGATTCCGAAAACGGAGCCTTTTTTATGCTCCTCAAGAATCCAGTTCATCAGTTTTCCAAAAGGAATGGGTGTCATAATGTCGCTCATATTTTTCCTCCTTCACACGACCAGGTCCCAGCACCGGAAACATCCATTTTCCTTCTTTTATCCGGCTCAGCCGCCCGGCCTTAAAAGACCGGGGTGCTGCTTTCCCGCCGCCCTGTAATCGGCATTTATCTTATTTTATTGATGGGGCATCATTATCAGCCGTTGATGGATTTTGCCAGATCTGCGGCTGCGCTTCTTACCTCATAGAGTACCTTCTCTTCGTCAATGCCAATCAGCTCTCTGTCCTTCATCAGCACCTTTCCGTTGCAGACAGTAGTCACAACGCTGCGCCCGGTCATACCGAATAAGATATGGCTGTTTACATTGGAAGCGTCCATAGGGGTTCTTGGTATGTAGTCCGTTACAATCACGTCTGCGGCTGCGCCTTCCTTTAAAACGCCCAGCTGCTTTTTAAAGTAGCGGTTGGCAATCTTTGCATTCCCCTCAAAGAGCATCTGCGGAACCTCTCCCCAGGCTGCGTTGGCGTCGCAGAGATGGTGCTTGTGGAGAACATTTGCCACCTTGTAGGACTCCAGCACGTCCTGAGTATATCCGTCTGTTCCAAGTCCTGTCAGGATGCCTCTGTGAACAATCTCCATGGTTGGAGGACAGCCGCAGGCATTGCCCATATTAGACTCAGGATTGTGCACTACCATCGTATCCGTTTCCTTAATTAATTCCATTTCATGAGGATTTACATAGATGCAGTGGCCCAGGAGGGTTTTGCTTCCCAGAATATTTTTGTCCATCAGACGGTCTACAATGCGCTTTCCGTATTTCTTTAAACAGTCATGGAGATCCTCAATTCCCTCGGCTACATGGATGTGATAACCTACCTCCTCAGGCTTGTTGGCAGCTGCCAGATCCATCGTTTCATCAGAGATGGTAAACTGTGCATGCATACCCATCATACCGGCAATCATATCTGTATCATCTGCAAGGGCATGGCGAATCCATCTGGCATTTTCCATAACGGACTCCTTTGCCTTGTCCATACCGTCACGGTCTGAAATCTCATAGCACAGACAGGTGCGCAGCCCAAACTCTTTGGCTGCATCCTCAATGGCAAATAGGCTGTCCTTGATCTCACCAAAGCTTGCATGATGGTCAAACACGGTAGTAACACCATTCTTAATACAATCCATATAGGTAACTCTGGCACTCTGGCGTGTCTGCTCGTTGGTCAGATGGCGGTCAATGGTCCACCACATCCCGTCCAGAATATCAAGAAATCCCTTTGGATTATATCCATTAATACTGAGCCCTCTTGCCATGGCGCTGTAAATGTGCTCATGGGTATTGATGAAAGCCGGCATGATAACGCCCCCCTTTGCATCAACAAACTCAGCGTCAGGGAACTCTTTTTTCAGTTCCTGAAAATCCCCTGCCTTCTTAACCCTTGTCCCGTCGATTACTACTGCCCCGTTCTCAAAAAATGGCTGTTGGGCGTCTCTTGTAACAAGACGTCCATTTCCGATCATCAGCATATCGTACTCTCTCCTTTTTCGTTTGTTACCCTTATAGTAACACTATAAAAGTCCATTTGCAAGGGCAAAATACAATTTTTTTTAGCTGTACAAAATTTTTTTGTAAAAACCCCTTGCAATTACATTTTTTTGTGCTATTATGGAATCATAAACAATACGGTTGCGTTTTACAAAGCATTATTGTACAAAGTAACCATGTAAACATCATCTGGAACATGACAAGGAGGTAAGGCTATGGCATATACTCTGAATCTGCTGAAACAGATTGCCGACGGCCTTGCAAAGCAGTTTGGACCTGACTGCGAGATCGTGATCCATGACTTAAAACGTCACGATCTGGAACATTCGGTCGTACATATCAATAACGGCCATGTAACAAACCGCAGAGAAGGCGACGGCCCTTCAAAGGTTGTCCTGGAAACACTCCACAAAGATCCTGCTTTGTTAAAGGACCATGTAGGTTATCTGACCCGTACATCAAATGGAAAAATTTTAAAATCCAGCACGTTTTTTATACGAAATAAAGAGGATACAGCCATAGATTATATCTTCTCCATCAATTATGATATCACCGGCCTTATGACCATCGACCGCTCCATCCGGTCTCTCATTGACACGGAGCAGGGAGCCAGTCCAAAGGAGCAGCCGGAACAGATCGTTCATAATGTAAATGACCTGCTTGATACACTGATTGAACAGTCCGTAGCGCTGGTGGGCAAACCCGCCGCCCTGATGAATAAGGAAGAAAAGGTAACAGCGATTCAATTCCTCAACGACGCAGGCGCTTTTCTTATTACCAAGTCAGGCGACAAGGTCTCAAAGTATTTCGGGATCTCCAAGTTTACCCTGTACAGCTACATTGATGTAAACAGCCGCAAATCATCTTAAACCACACAATAAGGAGGATAAAGTATCATGGATCAGAAAATTCTGTGGGCGGTAAACCACATGCCGAAGACAGAAGACAAAAATCTTCCCATCATGGGATTAGAGGAGATTAAAAAGGCAAGAGCTTTCCACGAAAGCTTTCCGCAGTACAGCCAGACTCCTCTTACAAAGCTTCCAAACATGGCTTCCTATCTGGGAGTAAAGGAAGTTTATGTAAAAGATGAGTCCTACCGCTTCGGCCTTAATGCCTTTAAGGTACTTGGCGGATCTTTCGCTATGGCCCGCTATATTGCAAAAGAAACCGGAAAAGATGTATCCGAGCTTCCATATGCCGTTCTCACCTCTGATAAATTAAGAGAGGAATTCGGTCAGGCTACCTTCTTTACAGCCACCGACGGAAACCATGGACGCGGCGTTGCATGGGCAGCAAACCGTCTGGGCCAGAAGGCTGTTGTACATATGCCAAAGGGTACTACACAGACCCGTCTTGAGAACATCGCCAAGGAAGGCGCTCAGGTAGATATTCAGGAAATGAACTATGATGGCTGTGTTCGTCTGGCTGCAAAGGAAGCTGATGAAACTCCAAGAGGCGTAATCGTACAGGATACCGCATGGGA
>JABLTT010028268.1_pt1 | contig 19569 bp, 20 predicted proteins | sample 7160061 | NCBI WGS metagenome assembly JABLTT01 (sample SAMN14651232, study PRJNA627086) | human gut metagenome | isolation source: feces | host: Homo sapiens
GCCGCGCCCTTGCCGGGCTTTACATGCTGAAATTCCACGACCTGCAGAACTTGTCCATCCAATTCAAAAGTAGCGCCATTTCTAAAATCGCCTGCTGAAATCATTCGTGCTCCTCCAATGTATCAATATTTTAACAGCATTATTCTATCCCAAAGTGCCGCAATTTGCAAGCATTTCATGCAAGAGACACAGGCTTTTCTCAAAAAGTCCTACTGTGCCTCTCCTTTTCTGGGGAAATACGGGCATTTTGCTCCCAAACACTGGTTATTTCGCCCGAAATCGACGCACTGTATCTGCTGTGGGCGCTCCATTTGCGCCAATCCTTGTTGAGCTGTGAACTCCACCGCCTGCAACAGTGCGGTATACGAATCTCTTTTGCAGCACCGGGGGCCGCCTGTTGCACCGATGGCTGCAAGGCTCTTGGCGGTCAACTGGTTGCTCCAGCCCCAGCTCTGGCCCGAAAGCGGCGTCGCTTTTGTGGCAATGCTGAGGAAAATACCCGTGCTGATGCCAGCCCCGCAGGCGCCCCACAGGCCGCAAACGCCGCCAGGCACTTGCGCGCCCCGGCGCTCCATCTCCTCCAGCGCCTGCTCCAGGTCCAGCTGGCCGCCGGCGTTGTGATACGCTGCCAGCAGCGCTGCGCCGACCAGCACATGGTGCTCCGGTCCATGCATATGGATGTGTGGCGAGCGGATCACCTGCTGGAAAATGGCGATGGGATCCCGGCTTTTGGTCTCTAGGCATGCTTTGCGGATCACGCACAGGCCGATCTTCTCATGGCAGGCATCACAGATGTAGTGGCCTTGGACACACCGGGCATGGCTCCACTCCTGTTTGCCGCAGAAATGGCACGTCATCTGCTCCGGCTGTTCCAAATATTCCAGCGGCGCACCGCATACCAAGCACTCTTCTGCACTCATTCCATTCTCTCCATTCCCTTACAGGACCAGCAGATCCTTTTTGGTGTTCGTCAAGTTTTTCGGCCCATCGGGCGACAGCCAGATCATATCTTCAATGCGCACGCCAAACCGGCCCGCCAAGTAGATCCCCGGCTCCACTGTGATCACGTTGCCCGTCTCCAGCACTGCTTCGCTTTTCAGGCTGGCCCGGGGGTCTTCGTGGATCTCCAGACCTACGCAGTGGCCCAAGCCGTGCTGGAAGCATTCGCCGTACCCGGCTTTGGCAATGATGTCCAGCGCCAAATTGTGTATATCCCGGCCTTTGGCGCCGGCCTGCATGGCATTGCAGCAGGCCAGGTTGGCCTTCAGCACTGTGTCATAGACCTGCCGCATTTCATCGGTCACATGGTCCACTGCCACCGTGCGGGTCATATCCGAATGGTAGCCACCATACAATGCGCCAAAATCAAAGGTGATGAAATCTCCTTTTTCCACCGGTTTGTCCGAAGGCACGCCGTGGGGCATGGAAGAATTGGCGCCGGATACCGCGATGATATCGAAACTCATGCCCTCTGCCCCGTGGCACAGCATCCGGTAATTGAGCTCGGCCGCCAGCTGTTTTTCCGTCACACCGGGGCGGATGTAATTCAGCAGCTCCTCAAAGGCCTGCTCGGCAAACCGCTGAGCAATGACGATGCACTCCACTTCCGCTTCCTCTTTGATCTCACGGATCTTTTCCAGCCGGCCTTCCAGCGGCACCAGCTGACACCCTGCCGCCCGGCGGAATTTTTCATATTCCGAAACAGACATGTTCCGGTCTTCGAATGCCAGCGTCTGCACCCCGTGCTTCTGCACCAGCTTTTTCACTTCTTCTGCATAGCTGCCCTGCATCATTTGCACTTGGTAGCCTGCTTGCCCCGCCGCCTTTGTGGCGGCTTCAATGTAACGGAAATCCGTAAAGAAATAGCCTTCCCCCTCTTTTGTCACAAAGCACAGCCCTGCGCTGGAACGGAAGGTCGTGGCATATTGGCGGTTTACCGGCGATGTGATCATCACGGCATCGGCTGGTATCTCCCGCACCATACGCGCAATTTTTTGTAGTCTTGTTGTCTGCATATGACTCACCACTTTCCAAAAATTAAGGCCTCACAGGGCAGCCCCTGTGGTCTTCCTCTATTCCACTTTACCGTTGCCTGCTTCACACAGGGCCCGGTGATAGATCTGTTGCATTGCCTGGGCGTCTTCCGCCTGGGTGCCTGCGGATTCGCACACCACCCGTGGGCACAGGCCCAGCTTGACCAGCGCCGGCGCACACTGTTCAAAAAACGGACCATACTGGTTTTCCGCAAACGTCAAGTGCCGCGCCTCGCCCCCTTTGTTGTACTCGATATGGCTAAAATGGGCGTGGAAATGGCGCATCCGCTCCATCCCCAATTTTTCCAATCCATAGGAAAGCAGGCGTTCGTAATCCGCCGTGCAGCGGAGGCTCCCCTGTTCCCGGGCATTCAGATGCCCAAAGTCGATGCAGGGCAGCAACCGCCTGTCCCATTGGCAGATGGCGATCACCTCTTCCAAAGTGCCCATTACATTCTGGCGGCCCATCGTTTCAATGCACAAGGTGATGCCGGCGAATCCCTGGGCTTCCACCTGTTCCAAAATAGCCTCCAAATTTTGCAGCGTGTGTTCCATGGCCTGCTGCCTGGTCTGGCCAGAAAGGCCGCCGCAGTGTACCACGATGCGGTCTGCTCCCATCCATTGTGCCACTTGGCAGCTGGCTATGACATATCCTATATTCTTTTGGCGGCGCTCTTCTTCTCCGCTGGACAGGTTGATGAAGTAGGGGGCGTGTACCGATAGGCGGATCTCGTGTTCCCTTGCCTTTTCACCGATCTGCCGGGCCGTTTGTTCCCCGATGTGGATGCCGCGCCCGCACTGGTATTCCAACAGGCCAAGGCCGAGGCCACGGAGCCAACCGGGAGCTTCTACGGAAGAGCGGTGGTGCTGGGAAAAGGTGTCGCCGTTGCCCGCCGGGCCAAATATCGCTTGTGTCTCCATCCGTCGCCTCCTGGTCATGTTTTGGGCGGCTGCGCATACAGATGGAACGTGCGGCCATGCCCGTGCTCCGGCCGCCCACAAAACGGCCGGGCCTATTTATTTCGATATTACCACATTTGGGCGGTCATTCTCAAGGGGGAACTGCTGTTATGCCAAAAAATATGCCGGTTTACATCGTGGCGGCTGGCCCGGATATTCGGGCTGCCGCTTCCCTTTCCATGCCCTGTGTCTACCTTGTTTACTCCATTGGCGCCGGCGGCGCGCTAGTGCGCGCCGAGCTGCCCGTGGGGGCCCGCGGCGGTCTGCTCGGCCTTTCCGACCACGATGCCCCTATTGAACATTTGGATCTGCAGCGGCTGTGCCGGGATCTGATGGGCGAATGTTCCCGCCGGGGGTACGGCGGCATCCTGTTGGATTTTGAGCGGCGGGAGCTGGGCCCTTTGGCCGGTGAACTCTCCCGGTTGCTGTCCCAGCGGGGGGTGCCTCATTACGTGCCACTGGAACTGGCCGCTGCAGCGCCCGGTGCCCGAGTATTGGTGCCCTCCTCGATCAGCGGCGGTTCCTTTGAGCAGATGCTGCTCAGCTATTGCCGCCGGTTTGATCCATCCCGCCTGGCTTTGGATGTGGTGCGGCTGTGCAACCAATACCCCATGCCCTCTTATGACCCGGATGGCACGCCTCTTTCTGCCCGGGATTTTCACGCCCTCTTGGAGCAATACGATCCCACCTGCTTTTTTTCCAAAGAACTGTGTGCCAAATATTTCACTTATCACACCGGTGAAGGGGCCCACTTCGTCTTATATGATGATGTGGCCTCCACCTGGGAAAAGATCGCTGTTGCCAACCGGTTGGGCTTTTGCGGCGCCTTTGTCCTCTATCGTGACTTTGGTACGGCTTGCCGCCAGCTCTCCCTCAATCAACCAGCCGGATTATAAGCGCTTGTCCCCCATTCTGAGCGGAAAAAGCGCGGGTTGCCCCGCGCCCTTTCCACCGGTCTTAGCAGCAGCAGTTGTTGTTGCAGCCGCAGTCGGACATGTAGCAATTGTTGCAGCCGCAGCCATTGTTGCCCGCGCAGTAATAATGTACCCAGATGATGACGATGGCGATGACAACGATGATCCAGAATGCTTCATAGCCCTGGAAGAAACCGCCTCTGTAATTGCCGCATCCGCAGTTGTTGTTGTTGCAACCCATAAAAAAGTTACCTCCCAAAAAGTTTTCTCACTCCAAGATATTGTGGAGCCCACCAGGATGTTACGGTTTTTTTGGCTGCTCTTTTGTATGTCTGCCGCTCCATCGGGTGGCGCTTCAATACCATTGTATGCCTGGCGACCAATTTGGCTACTGGCCGCCCTGTCCTTTTTTCCGGTAGGCATTCCCTTGGGGAGGTAACTGCGCCGCAGCAAAACAGGAGCCCCATCGGGGCCCCTGCTTTGTTTTTTCTCCTGTTATTGAATGGTGATCAGTTCATATTCTTTGCTGCCAATGCCCAGTTTTTCTGCGTGGTCCAAGCAGCTCTTCCAGTTGGTAGTCGGGTGTACGTTCTTGAAGTGGTCATGGTGGTCTTCGTGGTTGTGCAGCTGATCGTCCAGCATGCTGCCCGGGATGACAGGAGCCGCATTACAGGCATCTGCACAGGCCTGGTCCAGGGCCACCGGATCAAACGAGGCAAACATGCCCACATCGGGAATGATGGCCGTGTCGTTTTCCCCGTGGCAGTCGCAATAAGGCGACACTTGGTTGACGATGCTGATGTGGAAGCAGGGGCGGCCGTCCACCACTGCCTTGGCATATTCGGCCATCTTGCAGTTCAAATCGTCCAGCGCGCTGCCGTTGGTGTTGGAGATGGCGTCGTAGTTGCAGGCGCCAATGCAGCGGCCGCAGCCCACGCAGTTGTCATGGTTGATATGGGCCTTGTGGTCTTCATCAAAAGTGATGGCGCTGTTGGCGCAATTCTTGGCGCAAGTGTGGCAGCCACGGCACAGCTCCGGGTCCACCGTGGGCTTGCCGTCCCGGTGCATGGCCATTTTGCCCGCCCGGCTGCCGCAGCCCATGCCGATGTTTTTCAAAGCGCCGCCAAAGCCAGTCATTTCGTGACCTTTGAAGTGGGTCAGCGAGATGAAGATATCCGCATCCATCACGGCCCGGCCGATGTAGGCGGTCTTACAGTATTCGCCGCCGTTGACCGGCACTTCTATATCGTCTGTCCCCTTCAAGCCGTCGCCGATGATGATCTGGCAGCCGGTGGAAAAGGGCGTGTAACCGTTTTCATAGGCGGCATCCATGTGATCCAGGGCATTCTTGCGCTGGCCCACATACAGGGTGTTGCAGTCGGTCAAAAAGGGTTTCCCACCCAATTCTTTTACCACATCTGCCACTACTTTGCTAAAATTGGGCCGCAGGAACGACAAATTGCCCGGCTCGCCAAAATGGATCTTGATGGCGGCGAATTTGCCGTCGAAATCAATTTGATTGATACCGGCGGCATATAGCAGCTTCTTCAGCTTTTGCAGCAGGCTGGTACCAGGCAGGGCACGCATATCCGTGAAATACACTTTCGATTTTTCCAATGGTCTCTCCACCTTTTCTCGATTCTCATTTTGTCAGAGCCTGCCTCCCTGCTCCCCCGCCGGAGCAGTCCAGGCAGTCCCTTTCTTCTCTTCTATTGTAACTCATGAGGTATACGCTCTGTCAAGGCTTTCCCACAAAATTCGACTTTAGCCCTGGGTAAGTACCCGGCCCACCGCTTGCCGCCACCCTTCCAAATTCTGTTCACGCCGTGCCTCATCCATCGTGCAGTGGTATACGGTGTCGATGGGCTTGCGGCGCTTGATCTCATCTTGGCTGCTCCAAACGCCGGTGGCCAGACCTGCCAGGTAGGCAGCGCCCAGGGCGGTGGTCTCGGTGTTTTTTGGGCGCACCACATCGATCTGGGAAATATCCGCTTGGAACTGCATCAAAAAGCCATTGCGGCTGGCTCCCCCATCTACCCGCAGTTCCCGCAGGGGCAGGCCGCTATCCTGGGCGGTGGCCCGCAGCACATCGTTGGATTGATAGGCGATGGCCTCCAAGGCAGCCCGGATGATGTGGGTGCGGTTGGTGCCCCGCGTCAGCCCCAAGATAGCTCCCCTGGCATACATATCCCAATAGGGGGCTCCCAGCCCGGTAAAGGCTGGCACAAAATATACCCCTGCATTGTCCGGCACCTTGGCCGCAAAATACTCGCTGTCCGGCGCTTCCACAATGAACCGCATCTCATCCCGCAGCCACTGCACCACACTGCCCCCGGCAAAAACGCTGCCTTCCAGCGCATAGGTCACTTTGCCCTGCAGCCCACAGGCTATGGTGGTCAGGAGGCCACTTTTGCTGCGGGCAATGGTGCTGCCGGTATTCATCAGCAAAAAGCAACCGGTGCCATAGGTGTTTTTGCAATCCCCTTCTTCAAAACAAGCTTGGCCAAACAGGGCGGCCTGCTGGTCGCCGGCAATGCCTGCTACGGGGATCTGTTTTCCTCCTATACTGGCCATACCGAATACGCCGCTGCTGTCGCACACTTCCGGCAAGATAGAGCGGGGGATCTGCAGCGCTTCCAGCAGCTCATCATCCCATTGCAGGGTATGGATGTTGAACAGCATGGTGCGGGATGCGTTGGTGTAATCGGTCTTGTGCACCTGCCCGCCGGTGAGCTTCCAGAGCAGCCAGGTATCCACCGTGCCAAAGAGCAGCCGCCCTTGTTCCGCCAGCTGCCGCGCCTGGGGCACGTTGTCCAGTATCCAGCGGATCTTCGTGGCGGAAAAATAGCCGTCGATCAAAAGGCCGGTCTTTTCCTGCACCATAGGCTCCAATCCCTGGGCCTTCAGCTGCCGGCACAGATCCGCTGTGCGGCGGCACTGCCACACGATGGCGTTGTAGACCGGCTCCCCGGTCTCTTTGTCCCATAAGATCGTGGTCTCCCGCTGGTTCGTTATGCCGATCGCTGCAATTTGCCCGGGCTGGATATTCCCCTGGGCCAGCGCTTCGCTCATGGTGCCGTAAATGGTGGCATAGATCTCCATGGGGTCCTGTTCCACCCAGCCCGCCTTGGGGTAGATCTGGGTCGTCTCCTTTTGCGCCATGGCCGCAATGGATTCATCTGCATCAAATAAAATACAGCGCGAACTGGTGGTGCCCTGGTCCAGGGCGATCACATACTGCCGCATCGTCTTCGCCTCCCTTTTTCTTCATGGTATCACATCCCCGACCCTTGCGCAACGATGCATCTTGCCGGTATAATGGAGAAAACAACGGACGAGGAGGTTCCGGGTCGTATGGAGATGCAATATGTGTGCCCGCGCTGCGGCCGGCGGTATCCTGTGGAGGCTGGCCGCTGGAAGTGCAGCTGCGGCGGCTGTCTTTCCTTGGATTTTCAGGCCCCACCCCTGGATTTTGAAGCATTGGCTGCCAGCAAAGAACGTTCTTTGTGGCGTTATGCCCAAGCGCTGCCTTTGGAGCATGGCGTGAGCCGCCGGGTGTGCATGGGGGAAGGCGGCACCCCTCTCATCCCTTTGGGCGATGATGCGCCCCATGTGCTGATCAAAGGGGAGTATTTTGCACCCACTCTATCTTTCAAAGACCGGGGCGCCGCCGTATTGATGGCCCTGGCCGCCCAGCTGGGTGTGACGAGCTGCGTGGCAGACAGCAGCGGCAACGCAGGCACCGCCATTGCCGCCTATGGCGCCCGCTTGGGAATGGAGTGCCACATCTATGTGCCCGCTTCTGCCAGCGAAAAAAAGATCGCTCAGATCAAAGCCCATGGCGCCCACATCCATCCCATCTCCGGCAGCCGGGAAGATACGGCTGCCGCAGCCATCCGCCAGGTGGAAAAAGAAGGAGCCTTTTATGCCAGCCATATCTATAACCCCTTTTTCCATCAAGGCACCAAAACGTATGTTTATGAATTGTACGAACAGCTGGGCGGCCGCTTGCCCGATGTTCTGATCGTGCCGGTGGGCAATGGCACTTTGCTGCTGGGGGTCTTTCGCGGCCTGGAAGACCTGCGCCGCTGGGGGATGCTGGAGAAGGTCCCCCTGGTGTTGGCCGTGCAAGCCCAAAACTGTTCTCCCATCGCCCAGGCTTTTGCGTCGGGCGGCGACCATTGGCAGCCTGTGCCCACCAGCCCTACAGAGGCTGAGGGCATCGCCATCGCCGCACCGGCCCGGGGGGATGAAATGCTGGCAGCCCTGCGGGCCTGGGGCGGCCAATGCATCACAGTGACAGAAGAACAGATCCTCACCGCCCGGGAGCAGCTGGCCCGCCGCGGCATTTATGTAGAGACCACTTCTGCCGCCAATCTGGCCGCTTTGGCACAGTACCAGCACGCCTGCCCCAACTGGCAGAAACAGTGCATTGTGGTACCTGCCTGTGGCGCCGGTGTCAAAAGTCACTAAAAAATAAGCTCATCAAAAAAGGGGACGGCAGTTGCCGTCCCCTTTTTTGCCCTTTCTTCTGGGTCATGCAGCCCGGGCTTTGCTGCCTTCCGGCAATGCCCGTACCGAATGGGCTTCCCGCCGCCGCAGCTTGTCACACAAAGCAGTGGCCGGCGCACAGAGCAAGAACCAGACAAAACTGAAGGGCAAGCAGATCTGCCCCAGCAGATTGCCTGGCACATTGGTATAATCCCATACGTTCCATTTGAGGCGCAGATTGACCAAGCAGCCTACGCCAAATTCCACCACTGTGATGATGGCGCTGCCTGCCAGGCATTTTTGCCAGCGGCGGCAGCGTTCCATCGCACCGCACAAGTTGTAGAGGATGGAAAAGCAAAAGCCGCCGGTCAATACCATAGTCCAATGGGTGAAGCCCCGCCACAGCAGCTCGATCGCGCCGTAACCGGCTCCGCCCAAGGCCAGCAGCCCAAATTGCCTGCGGATCTTTTTCATAACAGCACACTCCATGGGTCGTTTTCCCCGTTAGTGTGCCCCTTTCTCAACCAAAAAACCGCCGTCGCCTGGTTTGCATCCAGACTGTTTTTCTAAATCGGCCATCCTTTGGCCCGAGAGCATCCTTCTTCTTTTGTTCCCCTCCCATGACAAAATTTACAGATTGTTCATGCCCAAAAGCCGCGCCCCAACCCCTTTCTATGTTATAATAGCGGCGGTATATAGCAGCGCTGCTGTTATGGCACACTTTGGCGGTCATTTCCCGCCAGTCGGGCTGCGATCGAGCGGCCGCCAAAAGCGGCCCGTCTTTCCCTTGGCCCCATTTCTCAAATATCATTGCCCTATGGGCTTTTTGTAAAGAAGGAGCTTTTATCCCCTATGAATGTGTTGTTTTTTTTGACACCCAAAAGCAAGGTTGCATATATTTATGACGATTTCACACTGCGCCAGACACTGGAAAAAATGGAGTATCACCGGTATTCAGCCGTCCCCCTGCTCACCCGGGAAGGGAAGTACGTCGGCACCATTACAGAAGGTGATCTGCTTTGGTCCATTAAAAATAAATATTCCCTCAACTTCAAAGAAGCGGAAAGCACCCCCATTATGGAGATCCCCCGCCGCATGGATAATTTGCCTGTGACAGCCGATACCGAAGTAGAAGATCTGATCATCAAAGCACTCAATCAAAACTTTGTCCCCGTCACCGATGACCGTGGGATGTTCATTGGCATCGTCACCCGTAAAGATATCATGCGCTATTTCGCCGAGCAGATGCGAAACTGCCGCCTTCATTCATAAGTATTTTCTTACACATCACCTTTTGTTGCCCTGCCGAATACCTGGTTTCCCTCTTCCAGCCTGATGATGGCCCATTTTTTCATACAAAAACGGTGCTAAAATGCAAATTATCCGCATAAATGCAGCGTTTAGAGAGATTTGAAAAAGAAAATATCAAGCGATTTACAACTATTTTACAACAAACGAAAGAGCCTTATGTAACGACTTATAGAAAGTTATACAAAGTTATGGAAGAACGACACTTGAAATTGAGTGTTTTTTTCTATGCCGTGAAACAGCAGACTATTTCATTTCTGCTTGATTGTTCTAAAACTTATTAGTCTGTGATTTGTCAAGGGCTTGTTGCGTATGCAATGCTAAATAGTACCCTTTACAAAATACAGGCTAATAAGTAGCTTTCAAAAGCAGAAAAGAAATGATAATGCTTATAACAGCATGATATAATGCAAATAAAGATAAATTTTAATTTAGAAGTGTAATTATAATGAACAATATCGAATTTTTGGAGATGATAAGATGGAATTTAGACTAGCAAGAATAGAAGATTTGAAACAACTGAAAATAATTTATAAAGAAATCATAAAAAATATGAATAAAAATAACATTCAAATTTGGGACGATATTTATCCTTGCGAGTTCTTTGAAGATGACATAAATAACAAGCGTCTTTATGTTATTGCAGACGATGAAGAAATCATATCTGCTTTTGCTTTATGTGATAACAATGCAGGAGAAGCTTATGTTGAATGGAGTGAAAAATCTGCTAAAGCAATGTATATTGACCGATTGGGTGTTAATGTTGAGTATTCTAAAAAAGGAATTGGTCAGCAAATGCTCAATAAAGCAAAAGAAATTTCTAAATCAATTGGTGCTGAATATTTACGATTATTTGTAGTAGATATAAATAAACCAGCTATTCGATTGTATCAAAAAAATGGTTTCACAAAAGTTGATGGAGTTTATGATGAGGTGTTTGACGATGGATATGTTTTACGTGAAATTGGATATGAAATCAAGTTGTAAAATAAATTTGAAATTGTGGAGGTATAAATAAGTGTACAAAACTGTATTAATCGAAGATATTACGACTGAAAATGTAACTGATAAAATAGATAAACAGATCTAGGAACTGAAAGAGCTGTAAAAGAGCTGTATTAGTATATCTAAAGAACAACTTCCCTTTTCCTATCGATTCAGGATCTTCAAAGGTCAAGTCTTTTTGACATGTAAAAGCCAAATGCTGGTTTTGCAATTTTTACCACACTCACAGTCAGAAGATCAGGAGGAGACCCGTATGGAAAACTACACCATCGACAGCAAGATAAGTACAACCGTAGATACCCTTCTTGCTGACAAAAGAGTCCTTGCTGCCTTGGCTTATGCCAAGACCGATGCCGAAAGAACTTTGACGCAGCAGCTCGAGCTTGCCAAAACCCCTGCACCGACCTTCCACGAGGAGCAGAAGACACAGCTTTTCCGTTCCATGTTGGTGCACGAAGGCCTGGAAAATGCCTCGATCGACCATACAGGCCCATACAGGCAATGTGTTGGCTCCTCTTACCGGGCCTGCCAGTTCCCCCGCTTTGCTGCTGGAAGCCCACTTGGATTCGGTGCACCCCTTGGGCACTGTCATGGATTGCTGGCGGGAGGGCGATATTCTTTATGGGCCTACCGTGCGCCACAATTCCAGGGCGGTGGCTGAGATCCTTTCGATCGTCAGCTGCATCAAGCACAGTGGCATTGAGCCGGCAAGCCCCGTTATCCTGGCAGGGACCGTGCGTGAAGAAGGCATGGGCGCCATGGAAGGCATGAAGAACATACTTGCTGAACATCCCAACATCCGGTGCTGTGTCAGCCTTGATGGCGCCATAAACGAGCGCATCACTTATCAGTCCACTGGTTTTGACACCAGCGCTGTGACATTCAAAGGGATCGGCGGCCACGCCTATGGCGGCTTTGGCAAAGTGGCCAATCCGCTCCATGCGGCAGCAAGGGCAGTGGCCCAGATCGCCGACATCCAGGTTCCCGAAAGCCCCAAAACCACCTTCAGCGTCTCGGTGATCTACTCTGGAGACGACGCTGGAGTCCACGCCATCCCGTCAAGCGCCACGATAAAATACAATCTGCTGCAGCCGCCTTCGAGCGGCTGCGGCATGCGGTAGGCGCTGCCATAGAAAGCGGCTGCCGCGATGAAACCATGCGATGGGGCAAAGACACCATCACATGTGAAAAAAAGCAGATCCTCTTCACCCCTGCCCTGTCCCAGGATATTCGCTCGACCGTTGTGCAAACTGCCTACGCCTGCATCAAGGCGCTGGGAAAAGAACCGATATTCAACGAAGGGGGCTCGGCCAATTCCTGCATACCGATCGCTTTGGGTATACCTGCCATATGCCTGGGCGGGGAGATCGCCAATTTTGTGCCCGGTGAAACGGTAGAATCGTTTGATGGCACAGACGCTTATCTGGGGGTGCAGAGTCTTCTTTTGACCCTTCTGGCACTGAGTGGCGTAAAAGGCCTTACCTCGCCTCTGCTGTCGTAGCAAAGGCTTTATGCTGTTAGCATACTCCGTTACAACGAAAGAGCCCTGCAAGGCCAGGCCTTGCAGGGCTCTCTTTCTATCGTGAGCCTATTTGTTTCCGTCTGAGCCGCAGGCCGGCGCACAGCGGCAGGGGTCATAACGCACCACCCGGCAGCAGGCAGCTTGGATTTTCTGCTCCGACCCTGCTTGACAAGCTCGATCGTAATAATCCAGCTTCCGCTCAATGTGCTCCAGTTCATGCATCATCTGGGCGATCCGTTCTTCTACCTGGGCTTTGTGCTCCAGCATCACCTGACGCCGCTGTTCCAGCGTAGAATCCCCTTCCCGGCACAAAGCGATAAAGGTGCCGATGTCATTGACGTGCATCCCGGTGTTTTTCAGGCAGCGGATCGTCTCAAGCAAATTCAGGTCGTCTTCCGAGTACATTCGGTTGCCCGAGGCATCCCGTGCCACCGGCGGCAGGATGTTCTGCCGTTCATAATACCGCAGGGTATAGGCTGAAAACCCTGTCTTCTCTGCTGCTTCCCGAATGGTGTACATGCTCAATTTCCTCCCTGCCTGTCTCTCGGTCTCAGAATTGGATGCCTCTTGGAATCAATCTTCTTCCTCTTCGGAATCCTCCTTCTCTTGCTTTTCGATATGGAGGCGCATTTTTTCAATACGCCGTTCATGAATCTCCAGAATAGAAAAGACCAGGTTCCCAATACGCACTGTGCGCCGGTCCCCGTCTTTGGGAATCGTCCCGATCACATCCATCACCAACCCAGACACCGTATCGTGGTTCTCCGATTCGATGTCCAGCCCCAATTCACTGCTCAGGTCGTTGATGGTCACCAGACCTTCCAGTAAGTAATCGCCGTCTTCCAGCTTGGTGATGTGGGGTTCGGCTTCATCTCCCAAATCTTCAATGGAACCCATCACTTCTTCCGCCAAGTCTTCCATTGTGACAATGCCGGCAAAACCGCCGTACTCATCGATCAAAATGGCAATATACTGGCGATCCCGCTGCATATCGCGGAATAATTCATCGATATTGCGGGTATCGGGCACAAAATAGGGTTTGTGCAGCAACGTGCGGATGTTTACATTCTCAAACCCTTGCTTGCGTGCAGCCAACAGGTAATCTTTTAGATACAGCACGCCCACAATGTTATCCACCTCATCCTCATATACAGGAATACGGGAATGGCGGGCAGCCAGCATTTCGTCCAAATAACTTTCCAACGGTTCTGCCACATCCACAGCGTATACATCTGTACGGGATGTCATCACCTCGCTGGCCAGCTTGTCATCGAATTCAAAAATAGATTCGATCATCACCTGCTCTGTCTCATTGAACACGCCGTTTTCCTTGGCGCTTTCGATCAGGGAGCGGATCTCCTCTTCCGAAACTTTTTCCTCCAGATCTTCCTTGTGCATGCCCAAGATACGCAGCACCAGATTGGTCGTGACGCTGAGCAACTTGACAAAGGGCGCCGCGATAAAGGAGACAACGCCCACAGGCCGCACCACAAACATACTGATGCTCTCCGCCTTCTGCAAAGCAATGCGTTTCGGCACCAATTCACCAAAGATCAGAGTGAAAAAGGCCAGCAATACGGTGACCACCACCAAAGATATCTTTTGGCCATATGGTACGCCTGCCCGGGCAAGGGCTGCGCCCAACACCTCTGAGATACCGGTGGCTGCCGAGGCGCTGGAGAAAAATCCTGCCAAGGTGATCGCCACCTGGATGGTGGACAAAAAGCGTGTGGGTTCCTGCAATAGCTTCTGCACGATCTTGGCTCTTTTGTTGCCCTCCTCTGCCAGCATGGTGATCTTTGTCTTGTTCACCGATACAATGGCCATTTCGGCGCAGGCGAAAAAGGCGTTGACAGCTGTCAGGCAGAGCAGCAACAAAAGCTGTGCTCCGATGGAACCAGGGTCCGGATCCATGTTTCTTCCCTCCAAAAAATAATAAAGATTCCGCTGTATGCGGTGGTACCGGCTAGGGCGTTGTTTTAGCCCCGGTCATTGGTACATAGCATTTTATACTGTACCATATTTGGCCGTATTCGTCAAATTTTCTTGGGCCGGACAAGAAACAAAAAGGCAGAGCTTTCGCCCTGCCTTTGTTTCTTCTGTTTGAGATGGGCAGCCACACCCAAATGGGTTTAGCCCACCAAAACTTCGGTCAGGCCTTCCTGGAAGCTTGTCGCCTGGGAGCTGAACTCCTCCATCTTGGTCTGCAGCTCTGTGATCTTATCTGCCGCTTCTGCCTGCTTTTCCGGATCCACGGCCAATTCCATCATCTCAACTGTCAGGTCCAGCATCTCCACACTGGCGCTGGAGCCCTCTTTGATCTTGGCCTGGGCATCGGCATACTTTTCCGGTGCCTTCAGATTGGCCAGCTCATCATACAGCGGCCGCATTTCATTGATGATCTCTGTCAGGCCATCGATCGCCCCTTGGGGATCTGTGCTGGCCTGGCTCTCCAGAGAAGTCACATCCGAAGAGAGCTCAGTGATTTTTTCACCGATCTCCTGTACCTTGGCTTTGTATTCCTCTTCGCTCAAGGCGCCGCTGGCTTCGCTACTGCCGTTATCCCCAGTGCTGCTTTCTTGGTTTGTGTCGTTGGTCCCAGCGCTGCTGCCGGAGTTACTGCCGCTGTTCGAGCCGCCTTCATCGTTGCTACAGGCAGCCACACTCAGCATCATCGCCGCAGCCATCAGCAGGGCCATCAACTTTTTAGTCTTGCTTTTCATAATTCGATCTCCTTTTCTTCCTTTGTTCAAGATCCTCTTTCTTCTTGTCACAAATACACTCTGCAACATATAGCAGTATATCGGACCGGCCTGGATTCGTCAACTATTTTTTCAAAAAATCCCCACCTGCTGCACTGGGTCTTGCCAAAGTATCCCCTTCCCTGTATACTATTTTTCATCAGATGATTTGTTCCGCCGCGCGGTCATGCCTGCCGCGCTTCTTTTATGGGGCAAACGATAGGAGGAATTGCATGGCAAAACACGTCAACTTGCTGGAGGGACGTATTTTCTCTTCCCTTACCCGGCTGGCTCTTCCCATCATGGCCACTGCTTTGATCAACATGGCCTATAATATGGTGGATATGCTTTGGATCGGCCGGGCCGGCGCTGGGCCGGTGGCTGCGGTGGGCGCCGCCGGTATGTACATGTGGCTTTCCCAGGGTATCGCCACTTTGGGCCGCATGGGCGGCCAAGTGAAAGTAGCCCACAGTCTGGGCGCCGATGACCCGGAAGAGGCGGGGCGTTATGCCCAAAATGCGATACAGCTTGGGCTGCTGCTCTCTTCTTTGTATGCTTTGATCATGCTCGTGTTCAATGGTCCGCTGATCGATTTTTTCAAACTGAATGACCCTTCTGTGGTGCGGGATGCCCGTATTTATCTGGCCATCGTATCCCTTGGCATGGTATTTTCCGTTGTGATGCTGGTGTTCACCGGGATCATCACTGCCACCGGCAACAGCAAAACTCCCTTTGTTGCCACAGTGGCGGGGCTTTTGCTGAATATCGTGTTGGACCCTCTGCTGATTTTTGGTCCGGGCCCCTTTCCCGCTTTGGGGGTAGCCGGCGCAGCGTTGGCTACCGTATTGTCCCAAGCACTGGTAGTCGTGCTGTTTGTGATATATGCCCGGCAGGATACCCATCTGTTTTGCCATGTGCACATGCGCCGGCGGCCGGAGGGCCGGTATTTGCGGGAGATCGTGCGGATCGGCCTGCCCACCGCATTGCAGAGCATGCTGTTCACTTCTGTCTCTATGGTCATTGCCCGGCTGATCGCAGGCTGGGGAGATGCCGCTGTGGCGGTACAGAAAGTAGGCAGCCAGATCGAAAGCATTGCCTGGATGACAGCAGACGGTTTCGCCGCGGCCGTCAGCTCCTTTGTGGGGCAGAATTATGGCGCCGGTGACTTGCAGCGTGCGAAAAAAGGGTACTGGATCTCTTTGGCCACTATTGTCGGCTGGGGCATTTTCTGTTCCCTGCTGCTGATTTTCTGTGCTGCACCTATTTTCCGTATATTCATTCCCGATGAACAGGTCGTGCCTTTAGGGGTGGACTATTTGGTTATTTTGGGCTTTTCTCAGATGCCCATGTGTGTGGATATCGTCACTGCCGGTGGATTCGCCGGCTTTGGCCGCACGCTTCCCCCTTCTGTGGCCACCACACTGCTGGTAGTCAGCCGTATCCCACTGGCCATGGTGCTGTGCCGCACTTCCTTAGGGCTCAATGGTATTTGGTGGAGCATTTCCATCACCAGTATCCTGCGGGGCATCGTCCTTTCCACCATGATGGTCCTGTTCCTGCGCCGGATGACCAAACGAAACAACCTGGCCTCCACTGGATCATAAAATCAAACAGCGTTCCTCCGGCTCGATGCTGGAGGAACGCTGTTTTACTTTTCGTCTTGCCCTTCACGCCTTGCGGTACCGCCTGTGCAGCTTTTCTTGCAGCATCTCCAACAGTTCCCTTCGCTCATCTCCGGGGATGTCTTCTTTTCGCAATACAAAGGCTTCTGTCACCGTCCCATAGAAAACGAGGTAACGGCGGCTTTCCAAAACGCGGTAAAGGTTGTCATACTGCCACACGGTGGGCTCTTCGCCCGGCACCTGCAGTTCCAATTGCTCTTTATAGAACCGATATTGCAAGTGCAATGTGCTTTTGGGCGCCTGCTTCCGGTTGCGCCATTCCACGGTCAGCGCCACGCCGCCAAAGCACAACACGCAATAAAAGACAAACATCATCAAAAAAACCAATGGATAAAATGTTTGGTCTTGATAAGCCACGATACAAGCGCCTATTGCTGACATGGCCAGCAATACCTGCATCAACCATTGGGTGCGCCGGAATGTGGCCAGATATAAAAAGCGGTGGAAATCCTTTGGGCTGATCTGCGTCTCCATGGCAAGCAGCAATTTGCCTTTGGAGCGGTTCTTTTTCTGTGTCATAGCATGTCCTCACCTTTCCCGGCGGAAAACGCGGATCATCAGCCGGCCCTCTTCCACTTTGGCTTCTCCTTGGTCCACCATCTGGCCGATCAGCTGCAGCTCCGCATTGTGCCGCCCCTCATCTTCGCCAGCCAATCCCCAAAAATAAGCTTCCATCGCCTCATTGCGGGGCACGTTTAAATACCGGTTTAAATGTTCTACGTACTTTTCCATATCCCCTTGACAATTTGAAGAAAAGCAAAGTTCAAACCCATCGGGCCGGCGCCGCAGATCCATATGGATCTCATCCGCCCCTGCATTGAATTGAAAGATCACCAGTTCATCAATGATCTTGCTCATTTTTTGTCGAATACTATTCATCTTCTTTTTCTCTCCTCAATGCTTGGATCAACGGCAGCAGCACGATGCACACCAGGCCTGCTGCAAAGCCGTTGTTATATAGGTTCAGGCCGCTGTACAACACCCCTACGTTGAGCACTACAGACGCATGAATGATACCGGCGACTGTGCCCCACAGCGGTCCAAAGTGACCGGCAATCGGCGCCAGGCCGGTGGAAAACAGGGCAGCCAGCATCACTGCTGGGTCTGTGAGATCCCACACCATGCACCAGGAGCTGATGACCACCCCTAGCATCACCCAAACAATGTTTTTCAAATGCTTGCCAAAAGCACCGAAGCCCACAATGGTAAAAATGCCTCCGATGGTAGGGCCGTTCAACTGCCCGCCTACCAGCAACACATAACCGGCAGCAAATAGCCCCACGACACCCATATTGATCAAAGTGACTGGATAGCCATCCATTAAGATAAAATCGGCGATAGAACGGCCGGAATGCCTGGTCAAATGCCAAAAGCCTCGAAAACTGCGTCCATTGTACCACCAGCCCAATGCGATCATGCTGGTAAACAGCAACCCCAAAAAGAGGGCCATCTCTGCATTATGCCCTTCTCCCCATACCAGGCGCGTATCAAAGTCATTGCCAAATGAGCGCAAGAGCGACACCAATACAAGCCCCACCAGGCCGGCGGCAAACCCAACGTTATATAAGTTATAACCTTGGTGCAGCCGGATGGTATATGCCGCAATGGGCGGCAGCACAAAGCCAATGAAGACGCCCACCAACGTGGAAAAAAGAATACTGGGCCAAAAATGCCAATCCCTTGTCATCAAGGCCATTTCCGTGACAATAGGCGAAAGCGAAGTGCCAAACAGACCGATGTAAACATAGCGGGCCAGGCTGGTATGCTGGTACCATGCGTATATCTGTGTCCCCAATAGGATCGGCAAAACATTGAGCAGATTTTTACCAAAGAGAGAAAAGCCACCCATCAAAAAACAACAGGCCACACTCATCCCCATAAAAGGTACTTTCAACGCCTTCAGCAGCAATATGGAACAAAGCATCACAATACCTGCATTAAAAAAAGCTGCACCAGCCGATGCTACTCCAATGTAATCTGTAATGAGTGCATCAGATTGCAAAAAGATCTGCACCATTCCCTGGGCAATGCTGGCCGGGGAGCCCATGGCAAAAGCTACGACCAGCAGCGAGATCGCAAATAAAAGCAATGTACTGTAAACCAATCTTCCTGGGTTATCTTCTTGGTACCGTAAGGAAAATTTCATCCCTTCCCCCCTTTTACCATTTGGTATTATTTTACCATATTTCCTCTGCCCTCTCAATAGAAGCCGCCTCCATTTGCAATTTTCTTTCTTTCAAAATCTCGCTATTCATCGCAAAATTTTTGAAAAAAAAGAAAAAAGCCGGAATTTATACCGACTTTAGCCAATTCTGTCACTTATTTGCTTTTCATCCGTCTTTTAAATGTAGGTTATAGGTATTTTCCCAAATCTCACCTACAGAAAGGAGGCTGCCATTATGCAACTTGGGCAAGAAATCGGCTCAAAACTGCGGGCACGCCGGCTCCAACTGGGCATGACGCAGGAGCAACTTGCCTATCTGTCCCATACCAGTGCTTCCCAAGTGGGACGGATCGAACGTGGCCAAGGGAATTACACCATCAAATCCCTGGAAGCCATGTTACAAGCCTTGTCAATATCTTTGATAGGCCTATGGAATTAGTTGCTGCCAAAAGGAGTAGGGGCTCCTCCCCTGCTCCTTTTCTCTCTATGCTATTACTATAACGGATAAAAAGGGAAAATGTAACATTTACTTTCAAAGAATCATTCTTTTTATTTCTTGCTATTTAGCCCTATTGCGCCCTAAATCTCTCTTTTTCACCTATGTTCGCGTTTTTTCGCCATATTTTATTGTTTTGACTTGCTCTTTCTATAGCCTCATGTAAGCGAGATTCGCCGGGAAAGAAAAAAGAGAAGATACAGAAAGTACCTTCTCTTGGAGATGGTGGGCCTTCAGGGACTCGAACCCGGGA
>JABLTT010082351.1_pt1 | contig 19521 bp, 14 predicted proteins | sample 7160061 | NCBI WGS metagenome assembly JABLTT01 (sample SAMN14651232, study PRJNA627086) | human gut metagenome | isolation source: feces | host: Homo sapiens
GGTATGAAAACAAAGCAGGCTGTAAATCCGTACCTGCCAAGCTGGGAATACGTGCCGGATGCGGAGCCGCATATTGTGGACGGACGTGTATACATATATGGTTCTCATGATCTTTTTAACGGCTTGAATTTCTGTCTTGGAGACTATGTATGCTGGTCAGCACCGGTAGACGATCTTGGCAACTGGCGTTATGAGGGTGTTATTTTCAAAAGAGAGCAGGATCCGGCAGCGCCGAAGATCCGTCTTACAAATGGTCTGGCAGCACCGGATATGATCCAGGGACCGGACGGAAGATTTTATCTTTATTATTTCATGGGCGGCACCAAGATGATCTCTGTGGCTGTCTGTGACAAGCCGGCAGGCAAATATGAATTCTATGGTTATGTAAAATATGCAGACGGCACTCCTATTGGAAAGAAAGAGGAGCCGCTGCAGTTTGACCCGGGCGTTTTTATGGATGACGATGGAAAACTGTATCTTTACACAGGCTTTGCCCTTCAGGGAAATCCTCTTCTGCTTGATGGCTCCAAGCCGACTGAGCACGGTGCAATGTGCTTCGAGCTGGACCCCGCAGATATGCTTACTGTAAAAATGGGACCGAAATACATTGGAATTGCCAGTGAGAAAGAAGCACCAGGAAGTTCTTATGAGGGACATCCCTTCCTGGAAGCAAGCTCCATGCGTAAATTCAATGGAACCTATTACTTCATCTACAGCTCCCTGAACAGCCATGAGCTTTGCTATGCAACAAGCGATAACCCTACAGAGGGTTTTGAGTTTGGCGGTGTTCTGGTCAGCAACGGGGACATCGGCCTTCCTGGAATCACAGATGTAAAAAATGCAAGAAACTGTACCGGAAACACTCACGGAAGCCTGATCGAGATTAATGGAAGCTATTATGTTTTCTATCACAGACACAGTAACCGTAAGCAGTCTTCCCGTCAGGCCTGTGCAGAGCGCATCCGCTTTGAGAATGGCAAATTCTATCAGGCAGAGATGACCTCCTGTGGCCTGAATGACGGACCGCTTAAGGGAAAAGGAAATTATCCTTCCTATATTTCCTGTAACGTATATGGCAAAAAGGGAACCCGTTTCTTAAGTATGATCAAACATCCAAAGTCCGGACATCCATATCTGACTCAGGATGGAAAGGATCGTGAACAGGGGTCAGATCAGTATATTGCCAATATGTGTGACGGAGCAGTTGCAGGCTTCAAATATTTTGACCTGCGTGAGACCTCTAAGGTTCGTATTAATATTAAGGGAAAAGCAACTGGAGTTGTTTATGTATCCACAGAGGAAGGCGGCAAGCCAGTGGCAAAGATTCAGGTGAAACCTTGCAAGGAACAGCACGGTTTTGCAGCTGATGTAAACGGACTCGGTGAGAAAGAGGCACTGTACTTCAGTTACAAGGGAACTGGCGCATTTAATTTTATGTCTTTTGATCTGAAGTAAGATTCCATTAAATGTGCAGGAAATATTCTGCCCGCAAATGGCAGACAGAGCTTAAATAAAGGGAAAAAGAGTTTATATTAAGAGTCAAATAAACCCAGGAGGCGAAATATTTGAACATTACTAATTTTGCAAGAAAACTTGCAGAAAAGCCGGTTTTTAAAACAAGAATCAAATCCGATCAGGTGAAGCTTCCGGAGATTGCCATTGGATATTTTCTGGCGCCCTTTTGCGCCATGTTTGCCAATGCCATTTTCGGTGCCTATCTGAACCGTTATTATGTAGATGTACTTGGCTGGACGAAATTCGGAGCATTTGCCACACTTCTGCCAATTGTATCTGTGATTTTCGTAGTTCTCGGAAATCTGATGATCGGGCAGTGGATCGACAACACCAGAAGTACCCAGGGAAAAGCAAGACCTTATATGATCATTGCGGCCCCCATGCTGATCATAGCCATTATTCTTATGTTTATGACACCAGCTAAGGGCAATAATGCGGTGCAGATGATCTGGATCGCAGTGTCCTATAACCTGTACTATGCACTTGCATATCCATGTTTTTACTGTGCACACAGCTCCATGGTCTCTCTTTCTACCAGAAATTCTGAGAGCCGCGGACTTCTTGCAACACTGTCAAATGCAGCAATGGTTGCTTCTGCCGGAGTTGGAGCCAGCATTGTAGTGCCGATCCTTCTTCAGAGCTTTCTGTTTGTGACAAAGGAAGGCGGAATTGATGTGGATGCAAGCTATTCACACTGGAGGATTATTTCCATAGTTCTTTGTCTGGTAAGTGCATTTGGCTGTATGCTGGAATATTATTTTACCAGAGAGCGTATTACAGAGGAAACCATCAATCTGAATGTAAAGGAAGAGAAGATGCCGCTGAAAAAACAGCTGGAAGGCTGTATCCACAACAAATACTGGTGGATCATCATTCTCTATTTCCTGATTTTCCAGTTTGGCCAGCTGATCAAAAACAGTTCCATGAGCTTCTATGTAAGATGGATGTTTGACAGTGTAATTAATTCTGCAAATCCGGAGCAGACTTCCGGAGCATTAATGTCAACACTTGGTCTGGTTGGTGGAATCCCTACTGCGGTTGGTATGGTAGTGGCATGGCCAATTGCCCGTAAGCTGGGCAAAAAGAGAGCCGTTGTTACAGGACTTTGCTTCTCCGTTGTAGGTGGCCTTGTCTGCTTCCTGAATGTACACAGCTTCGGAATGGTTGCTACAAGTATGGTGCTGAAAGGAATCGGAAGTATTCCGGCAATGTATGTGACGATGGCGCTTCTTTCTGATGTGCTGGATCACCTGGAAGCGAAAAATGGTTTCCGAAGCGATGGATTTACAATGTCTGTTTATAGCTCCATTATGGTAGGTCTTAGCGGACTCTGTATCGGTGTGCTGAACAGTCTTCTTACCTTTGCAGGCTACAGCAATACCGGCATTGCCTGCAATCCGCAGACTCTGGAAATCATTGAAAATGTGGCAAACTATACAGGGCAGATCGTTTACCGTCAGATGGGCGGCGTGGAGCAGGTGCTTGCATTTGCATTTCTGGCGGCAGATGTGATCACCTATGCAGTTGTTATCATTCTCATGAGCCGTCTGGATGTGGAAAAACACATTGAAGAGGATCAGAAAAAGATAAAAGAAAATCAGAAGAAAGCAGCTAATAATTAATTGTTTCAGAACCTGTTTCCTGTTATACTATTCTTAGTTAACACAAGTGATTCCGGCTCCCTGGTGCAGTGTCACTGTGCCAGGGAGCCGTTTTAGCCGAATAAGCTGCGAAGAAGCTATTCGATTATGAGAAGGCAGCAAAGCGGATTGGAGTATCCGTTTGATTGAATAGGATAGGTGAGAAATAATTATGATAAGAATTGCAATTGTAGAGGATGACAGGCATGACCGGGAGGCGTTGAAGAAATGCCTGAATCGTTATGAAAAAGAGAACCAGATGAAATTTTCCGTAACAGAATTTCAGGACGGAGAGGACATTGTAACCGATTATACAGCCAGCTATGACCTTATTATTCTGGATATTGAGATGGCTTTTCTCAATGGAATGAAAGCAGCAGAAAAAATCCGCGAGCTTGATACAAATGTAATTATTATTTTTATTACAAATATGCCTCAGTATGCCATTCAGGGATATAAAGTAAATGCGCTGGATTATATTTTGAAGCCAATTTCCTATTTTTCATTTTCAGAGAGTATGGTAAGGGCTCTGGCAAAGGTGAAGACACCGGAGAAGGAGTACATTACCATTGTTCTGAAGGGAGGTAAAAAGAAGCTGGATGTGGCGCGGATTTGTTACGTGGAGGTTCAGGACCATGTGCTGATCTACCACACTCTGGATGGGGATTTTGAGACAAAGGGCACTATGAGGGATACAGATAATCAGTTTGATCCGAAGAAATATTTTCGGTGTAACCGCTGTTATCTGGTAAATCTGGAATTTGTAGAGACTTATCAGGGCAGTGATATTATGGTAAACGGCGATACGATCCAGGTGAGCAGAAGCAGGCGGAAGCCCTTCCTGGATGCCCTGAATGAATATATGAATGAGGTGGAAAAATGAGAGGCACAGTAGTCAACACTCCCGGATATTATTATGCCATTTCCTACTGGCTTTCTGCACTGGTAATGATTCTTGTGCATGGATGCGGGAAAAAAGATGTGTGGAAATATGTGTATGGGGTGTTGAGCTTTATCAGTATTTTTACCGTTATGTTTTTTACAGATGGAATAAAGCAGATGTTTTTCATGCCTCTTATGGTTTGTGTGTTTTTGCTGATGCTTTTGTACATCAGGATGGCAGGAGAGCTTCCATGGCGTGAAACCGGATTTTTCTGTGCGAAGGCATTTATCAACGCAGAATTTGCAGCCTCTTTGTGCTGGCAGATTCATTATTTTTATACAGGTGATTTCAGCGGTCAGGAGAAGGGGACACCAGAGCAGATGCTATGGAGAGTGCTGCATATGGTAGTTATTTATGCAGTACTATACATTCTGATTTATTTGATCGAACGTTATCTGAAGAAGGATATTGAAGAATTGCAGATCACCCGCAGAGAATTACTGGTTGTATATTTTGTGCTGATTATGGTGTATTGTATCAGCAATGTAAGCTATGTGGATGTAAAAAGTATTTTCAGTGCAGGAACAGCTATGGATGTGTTTATTATCCGCACACTGGCGGATCTTAGCGGTATGGCGGTGCTTTATGCTTATCACATTCAGGTAAAAGAGATCCAGATGCGTTTTGAGAAGGATACGCTTCGGAATATTATGGATATGCAGTACAAAAATTACAAGCTTTCCAAGGAGAGTATCGACATTGTAAATCAGAAATACCATGATCTGAAGCATCAGATCAATCTTTTAAAAAGCGGCGCAGATTCTGAAAAAGCAGGGGAATACCTGGAACAGATGGAGCGTGAGATCAAGATTTATGAGACACAGAATAAAACGGGAAATAAGGTCCTTGATACCATTCTTACCAGTAAAAGCATGCATTGTCAGAGACATGGTATTGAGCTGAAATTTATGGGTGAGGGGCAGCTGCTGAATTTTATGGAGGATATGGATATCAGTGCTCTTTTCGGAAATATGCTGGATAATGCTATTGAAAGTGTGGTGAAGATCAAAGACCGTCAGAAACGTCTGATTTCCCTGCATGTGATTCAGGATAAACAGTTTATTCGTATTCGCACAGAGAATTACTGCGAGGAGAACGTTCAGTTCCAGGATGGAATCCCGATCACCACCAAGAAAGACAAACGGTTCCATGGATATGGAATGAAGAGTATGAAAAAAATTGTAGAGAAGTATGGCGGTTCAGTTATGGCGGGCAAGGCGAATAACTGGTTTGAGCTGAAGATACTGATTCCGATGAAACATTAGACGATTTTTAGGAGGAAAAATAATGCCATCATATAGTATAATTGAGAATTTCGAAGTACATAAAAATAATCGTTTTCTGGAAATTGCAGAGGCCCTGAAGCCGGAGCTTTTGCATAAAGAAATTAAGGCTGAAAAGGAAATTATGGTGGGAAAAGACCGCCAGATGAGAATAGTTATTACAGAAGAGCACCCAATTGAAAATCTGTATGCAAAATCTTTAAAAAGAGATGATACAGTATTTGTAGATTTCGGGGATCATGCTGTAGGTTATGTGACTCTGGAGCTTAGTAAAACAGGAAGCCATCAGGATGCACCGGTTTATTTTTACCTGAAATTCGGTGAGCGTCTGGAGGAAATGACGGACAAAACTGCTGATTATGACGGCTGGCTCAGCCGTGGCTGGATTCAGGAGGAGTATATTCATGTGGATGTACTTCCGGCGAAGGTGAAGCTGCCAAGAAGATATTCTTTCCGTTATATGGAGCTTCGTGTAATTGATACTTCTGCCAAGTTCCAGCTGAAAATCGATGGTATTTCCTGTGATACGGTTTCTGCTGTAGATATGGAGTCTGTAAAGCCTGTGGATTTCGGAGATCCGCTTCTGAATCAGATTGATCTGGTAAGCCGAAAAACCCTGAAAGAATGTATGCAGGATGTTTTTGAGGATGGACCAAAGCGTGACCGCAGAATGTGGCTGGGAGATCTGAGACTTCAGGCGAGAGCCAATTATTACACCTTTAAGAATTATGATCTTGCCAAACGCTGTATGTATATTTTTGCAGGACTGCTTTTTAATGAGGGAAAGCTAAGCGCCTGTGTATTCACAGAACCGGAGATGGAGCCAGATGATACTTACCTTCTGGACTATGCATTGTTTTTCTCATCTGTGCTTCTGGATTATTATGAGGCAACCGATGATCTGGAAACCTTAAGGGATCTCTATGATGTGGCAATTGATCAGATCCGCATTGCCATGACACAGTTAAATGAGAAAAATGTTGTGGAGGATTTAGGTGATGCATTCTGGTGCTTCCTGGACTGGGGAGATGGTCTGAATAAGCAGGCCGGAGCTACAGCAGTTCTTATTTACTGTATCCGTTACGGAATCCGCCTTGCAAAGATTCTGGATAAACAGGAGGATATCAGCTGGCTGGAAGAGAAGCAGGCCATGCTGAAAGAGGCAGCGGTGAAAGAGTTCTGGGATGAAGAGCTTGGAATGTTCGTAAGCGGTCCGGACCGTCAGGCTTCCTGGGCAACCCAGATCTGGATGATTCTGGCCCGTGTCTTTGACAAAGAGACAAACTGTAAATTGATCCATCATGTAATGGAAGTGAATCCAAGAATCCGCATGGTAACTCCATATATGTATCATCACTATATTGATGCGCTTATCCGCTGTGATGAGAAAGAGCTTGCACTGGAAGAAATGAAGCGTTACTGGGGTGAGATGATCCGCGACGGCACCGACACCTTCTGGGAACTGTACAATCCATACAACCGGGAGGAATCCCCTTATGGCTCCAGCATGGTTAACAGCTACTGTCACGCATGGAGCTGTACGCCGACGTATTTTCTTAGAAAATTTTATATGGATAATGAGAAATAAGATTGAGAATGAGGATCTTGCAGAAATGCAGGATCCTTTTTGAAATGAGAGAAAGATTCTTGATAAAATGCAACACGCAGGAAATAATGTCTGGCATTACAATATGGGGAAAGGAGCATTAAAATAGCCCTGCCATCATAATGGCAGGGCTAAAATAATCATTTCTTTTTATTCTTTTTAGATTTCTTAGTCTCATTCTGGGCTGCCTGAGCTTCCTCAGCAGATTTCTTAAAACGTGCGAAAAATCCTTTTTTCTTCTTAACCGGAGCGTCCAGGTTACCGCGGATGCCTTTTACACCTACTATGTAAAGTCCACTTACTTCAGCTTTGATCTCTTTCTTCACAGGGATAAGGTCGAATACCTTCTCGTCTGCGATAAGAATGGAAATCTTCGGTCCAACTTTAGCCTTAACGATCGGCATCTTGGAGCGGCGGAGAAGCTTCGGTGTCTGGTCGATGACCATCTGTGGGAGACCTGATTCCTTAAGTGGCATTCTCTTCTTATCAATAACGAGCATGGAAACGGTCTGTTTACTTGCCTCGATCTGTGCCTGCTGTTCTTCCTGCTTCTTCTGGGTCTTCTTGCCAAAGAAATATAAACCAACCAGTAATCCGATGAGGATTACGAGAATCACCAGAAGGACGATTGTTACTGGATGCATACTTATCCTCCTACTATATTATAAAGTTTCTTAATAACTATTCAGCCTGTACGGTTCCGCAAAACGTGTGACCGTGAAGAAACTGAACAGTTACATTCTTGTTTCACATAAACTACATTTTAACATCATTTTTTGGAAAAGGCAATTGTTTTGTTATCTCCTTTAAAAAGCTTATACGCCGTGAAAGTATATAAAACCGGTACCGCAAATGCTGCAAGATTCATAAGAACCAGTATAATACTTCCCTTAATATGAAAGAAGTGGGCAATCTGCGGGATAAAGGCCAGAATTCCAAAGATAACGGTGCTCATTCTTCCTTTTTCTGCATTCATCACGCCTATAATTCCAATTGCAATCTGAAGAAGTGTAAATGCATAAGTAAGTGCAAAAGCCTCTGTAGTATCACCATGGCTTACATGTCTGCCCACAATATTAGTGGTTCCGATCCAGAAGCGGGCTGCGATCAAAGAAGCAGAACCCAGGGCTATTTCAAATAGTGCGCTGATGCGCATAATATCTGATCTGTTCATATTTTCCTCCTTTAGAGTGACTGATATAGAGCTTAATATTTTTGATATTTGAGGTTAAAACATATTTTATCATGTGTTTTTTATTTTAACAATATATGGCAATAGAATGCAAGGATATTTACTGAGAAGAGGTGGTAATTATTTTGAATATCATGTATAATAGAAATCTACTGGTTACAGAATGGATAGATTTATCTGGTATGGTTATAATAAATGCCAGATTACAGATTCCGTTCAGGATTAATAGGAAGCTTTGTAGGTTTTCTTTATTAACTGGTCTTGCGGGAAGAAGGTGTTTTGAGGGGGGCTTACAGTATAGTTAGGAGTTATACATTATGAAGAAATCGGATACAGAACAGGAACAGCCTGGTCTGGAAGAGAATAAAGTTCCCGACAGCCAGTCCAAGCGGGAGCTTGACAGAGAATTACAGGAACTGGCAGAGAAGGAACACCAGGAAGAGATATATTACGAAGAACGACGGCGCGAGAGACATGAGCGCAATCTGAAGAGAAAGAAGAGGCAGATACGGAATCGTAATCTGGCTCTTATTATTACTGCTCTGGCAGTGTTGGGCGGTGTGGGATACTTTTATAGAGAGCAGACAGGGTTAAAAGACGGCATGGAAACGCTGGTAGCCAAGGTAAGGGATTTGGTTCCTGATAAGAATTCCGGTAAAGAGAGCAAGGCAGCAGAAGAACTGGCAAAGGCTGACCAAAGCACCGAAAGCATCGAAAACCCCGATATTAATACAGAGGAAGCTGCTGACAGCTCAGACAGTACAGATATACAACCGGAATCTGGTGAAGGCACGGCAGATGACAGTGATGAGACAACTGGAAATACAGATGACAATTCAGAGGATACTGCACAGGATAAATCCGGGAATATGTCCGATAAAGAGAAAACAGAAGATAATTCTTCAGATTCTGCAAATCAGCCAGAGCAGGAAGCAGCCCAGACAGCAGCCATAAATTTAAATGGGGTTATGCCACAGGCAGCAGCTGCCGGCACAGGTATCATCAGGAGGCAGATCCGTCACGAGAAGAAAGTACTGACCACAGCTAAGGAGAAAGCAGCCCAGTATGATTATGACGGTGCAATCAGCCTTTTGCAGAAGGACAATGCATATGTGAGAAATGTCCATTTTCAGAATGCTGCAGAGAAATTCCAGAAGAAAAAGGATAAATGTGTAGCCTGGTCTCCAGAACAGGTAACTCACATTTTTTACCATTCCCTGATCGTGGATACTTCCAAGGCGTTTGATGGAGATTACAAGACAGATGGTTATAATCAGGTTATGACCACTATGGATGAGTTTAATAAGATAACCCAGATCATGTATGACGAGGGATATGTAATGGTAAACCTTTATGATCTGGCAGACGTTGATGAAAATGGGAAAATGCAGGCAAAGCAGATTTATCTTCCTAAGGGAAAAACACCGTTTGTCCTTTCGCAGGACGATGTATGTTATTATCACTCCCAGGATGGAGATGGAATTGCCACCAAGCTTGTTATAGACGAAGAGGGGAAGGTTCGCAACGAATATGTACAGGATGATGGAAGCACAGTTGTAGGTGACTATGATGTTGTACCGCTGATCGACCGGTTTGTGGAGGAACATCCTGATTTTGCATATCATGGACATAAGGGAATTGTAGCGCTTACAGGCTACAATGGAATCCTGGGTTACCGCACAGATATCAGCTATCAGACAAGACCAGATGATCTGAATGATGATAAAAAGGCGTGGCTTGACGCGCATCCTGATTTTGATCTGGATACAGAGCGGGCAGAAGCGAAAAAGGTCGCAGATGCCATGAAGGCGGAGGGCTGGACTTTTGCCAGCCATACATGGGGACATAAAAACATGTCTACAGTTTCCATGGAACGCCTTGAAACAGATACACAGAACTTCAAAGAGAACATTGACCCGCTTATTGGCGGAACAGATATTATTATCTTTGCTTTCGGAGCAGATATTAATAACGGCGGGGAGTACACTGGCAATGAGAAATTTGAATATCTGAAATCCCAGGGCTATGATTATTATTGCAATGTGGACTCTAACAAATATTTTGTACAGATGACGGATGAATATTTCCGAATGGGAAGAAGAAATGTGGATGGATATCGAATGTATTACAATCCGGACATGCTGGCAGATCTGTTTGACGTAAGCCAGGTATTTGACCCATCCAGACCCACTCCTGTACCGCCTATGAATGGGGGCTGATAAGACCAGCTGCAAAGAGGGCATGGATTCGCATGATTTTGCGCTGAGATTCTCGGGTTTTATGTGAACTTTGTTCACATAAAACACCTCGCGGAACGTTACCAGTGAACAGTAACGCGGCGGAGATAAAATAAAAATGATTGCCTCAGTGGGCTTCCTTTTTAATAGAAAATGTGATAATTTTATAAAAGAGTAACTGAAGGGAGTATGAAATGAAAAGAAAACTATATTTGGCAGCGTTAGTAATGTGTATGGCACTTGCTGTAAATGGCTGCGGAAGTGATAAAGAAACTACCAGTACAGAGAGTGAGAGCACTGCCACAGAGCAGCAGGCAGAGGATTCGGCAGAGGAAGAAGAGGTACAGGAACCTTATACAGATTCTACCGGTGCGACACGCCTGGTTTCAGTGGATAATGTGGAGAAATATGTTACAATTGCAGACTATAAGGGGATAACTCTTGATAATTCTGTACCAGAAGTGACAGATGAGGATATTGAGAATCGTATCGCAGAGAATTTGAAAGACAATTCAGTGGAAGTGACAGATGAGAACGCTGTCATCCAGAATGGTGATACCGCTACTATTAATTTCGTAGGTACAAAAGACGGGGAAGCTTTTGAAGGTGGAACTGGTAATAATTATGACCTTGTGATCGGAAGCGGCACAATGATTCCCGGATTTGAAGAAGGAATCGTGGGAATGAAGAAGGGTGAGACTAAAGACGTATCGGTAACCTTCCCGGAGAGCTACCGCAACAGTGAACTGGCTGGACAGGATGCAGTATTCCAGATTACCGTGCAGAGCTTTAAGAGACCACCGGAACTGACCGATGACTGGGTTGCAGCGAATACCGATTACAAGACAATTGATGAATATAAGGCTTCTGTTCGCGCACAGCTGGAGCAGGAGGCACAGGATCAGGCCGACAGCAGTCTGCGCAGCACTGCATGGAATACTGTTTACACCAATTCTGAGGTTGTGGAATATCCGGAGAAAGACGTAGAAGAGGCAGTGAAGACATTTAAGAAACAGGCAGAAGCATACGCGAAGCAGGGAAATATGGAGCTTGAAGACTTCGTAGAGTCTCAGGGCGTTTCCATGGATGATTTCGAAGCCCAGTGCCAGCAGTATGCCCAGGCCAAGGTAAAACAGAATCTGCTTATTCAGGGAATCATGGACGCAGAGGGAATGACTCTGGAGGATGAGGAAAGCCTTGCAATCCAGAATCAGCTGGTAGAGCAGTATGCTTCTGGCGATCTTGCAGTTCTTATCGATACTTACGGTCAGGTTGCAGTGGATGAGAGTATCGGACTTATGAGAGTTCAGGATTTCATTATTGCAAATGCAAATTATGATCAGACAGCAGCGGATACATCTGCTGAAGGTGAGGCCGCACAGGCTGCTGAGGGAACAGAAGCAGCAGATCATGCAGATGGCAGTACAACTGACGGACAGAGCACGGATGGCGGGGATACAGCAGAAGATCAGGAAACTGGTGCAACCGCAGATACAGGCACAGCAGCGGATGCTTCAACAGATACACAGGATGACAGTACAGAGAATTGACGGTTGCTGTTTATAATAGAAACAGCAGCCAATGAATCTCAGGAGGGAATGGAGTTATGATTATTAAAAACGGAGAAGTTTTTCAGGAGGATGGAAGCTTCAGATTACAGGATCTGTATGTGGAGAATCATAGAATCGTGGCTTCTGAGGATGAGGTTACGGACAAGACGATTGTAGACGCGGCTGGGCTCAGGGTAATCCCGGGACTGGTGGATATTCACAGTCACGGTGCATTTGGACATGATTTTTCTGATGCTGATCCGGAGGGACTTAAGATTATTCTGAAATACGAAAAGAGCCACGGAATTACTTCCTATTGTCCTACTTCCATGACATTGCCGGCAGAAGAACTGAAGGAAATTTTTGCCACTATTAAGACTGTGGGAGAAATGAAAGCCGGAGCCACTGTCCGGGGAATCAATATGGAAGGACCGTTTCTGGATGCGAAGAAAAAAGGTGCCCATGTGGAGGGCTATATCCGCAAACCAGATGCCGGATTTTTCCGTGAACTGAATGAATATTCCGGAAATATGGTGAAGCTGGTAACTCTGGCACCGAATGTGGATGGTGCTATGGAATTCATTGATGAGGTACATAATGAGGTGTGCATTTCCCTTGGTCATACAGCAGCTGATTACGATACAGCAGCGGAGGCCATGAGAAGAGGTGCACACCATGTGACACATCTTTATAATGCCATGCAGCCACTGGCGCACAGAGAACCAGGACTGATCGGAGCTGCCTGTGATGATGGGCAGTGTATGGCAGAGATGATCTGTGATGGCATTCACATTCATCCCGCTGTGATCCGCGCTACATTTAAGATGTTTGGACCAGAGAGGATTGTACTGATCAGTGACTCTATGATGGCTACTGGAATGGAGAACGGAACCTACCAGCTGGGTGGACAGGAAGTAACGATGAAGGACTGTAAGGCAACTTTGAAGGACGGTACGATTGCCGGTTCTGCTACGAACCTGTATGATTGTATGCGCAAGGCTGTTTCTTTTGGTGTTCCCCTTGAAGAAGCGATTTTTGCAGCAACACGAAATCCGGCAAAGAGTATTGGTATTTATGATGAAGTTGGTTCCCTTTCTGTTGGAAAGAAAGCGGATATTCTTCTTGTAACAGATGATCTGGAGCTGAGAGAAGTGCTATGACAGAACTTTTTTGCGGAAAATTTTTTCCACTATGTAACGAGAGATAAAGAGGGAATATGAATGGATAGAAGGGTTTTGCGCGAAAGAATGCGCAGGAAACAGCGCCAGATAAGACGAAGGAAGATCATTAAGCTGGTTACCTATGTTGTGGCAATGGTGCTGGCTGTGATTTTTGTAATAAGAGGAGTGATTTTTCCAATCGTAAGTCGTGTGGGAGGAAAGAGTACTGGAAAATCACAGAGCGTGCAGGCGGATGCAGGTGACGGAGCTGCTTCGAATGCGGATTCCAATTCTACAGATGCTCTGAGACAGCCTCTGAAAGGACAGAGCGATGTGACCAAGGTTTCTTCACTGACTCCAGGCTGGCATGAGGATTCCAGCGGACGCTGGTATCAGAATGCAGATGGTACATATTATACCAATGGTTTTGCAGAGATTGACGGAGTGAAATATGCATTTGATTCCAATGGATACATGCAGACCGGCTGGGTGACCAAGGGGGTAAACGATTATTATTTTAATGAGGATGGTTCTTACAATGCTGAGAAGAAACGCCCTTTGATCGCACTTACCTTTGATGATGGTCCGGGACAGTATACAGACAAGCTTCTGGACTGTCTGGAGGAGAACAATGCACATGCTACCTTCTTTATGTTGGGACAGCTGGTTGGACAGTATCCGGACGAAGTGAAGAGAATGGTGGAACTTGGCTGTGAGATCGGAAACCATTCCTGGGATCATCAGGATATGCTGAATCTGAGTATTGATGATGTTATAAAGGAATTCGGCGATACCGATCAGGCATTGATTGATGCCTGTGGACAGGAGTCCACGGTAATTCGTCCGCCTTATGGAGACTGCAATGATGAAATTATTTCGGCAGTTGGGAAACCTTTTATTTTGTGGTCTATTGACAGTCTGGACTGGAAATATCTGGATGCAGATCTGGATTACAATGGCATTATGAATGACAGCAATCTGGGAGACGGAGCCGTTATTCTGATGCATGATATTCATGGTCCTTCAGTTGATGCGGCACTCAGACTGATTCCAGATCTTATTGCACAGGGATATAAACTGGTAACGGTAAGTGAGATGGCAGCGGCGAAGAATGTTACCCTTCAGCCAGCAAAATATGCAGAGTTCTGGCAGAGCGCCCTTGATGCAGGTTATGTGCCTGGATATAATGGAAATGGCTCTTCTGAGGACTCTTCCACAGATGGAACTTCTGATGGCAGTTCAGATGACAGCAGTAATGGAGATGAGAGCGACTTCAGTGATGGTTCCGGTGATGGAAGCGACGGCAGTGAAAGTGACGGATACACAGACGGCAGTGAGAATAGCGAAGGGGATTTTAGCAGCGACTCAGGCGAATAACGGAGAAAATAAGAGGCTCTAGAGCCTGTCTGGCATATGTGTTAAGCTTCGGGACTTCCGGAAATCGCAGATGCTGTATAGTGTGAATGATAGTATACGCTTGTACTTATGAGAAAAATATCAAAGTACAGGCGTATTTTTTTACAGTAAAAATGAATTTTGATGTAGATTTTTTATGAATAATAGACAGGTTTTTGGTGGCATGGAGGAAAAGAGTATGCTATAATGTGCATAAGAATTTGAAAGTTTAGGGAGGTAACTTTCTGATGGGAGAGAAATTACAGTTTACAGAGCTTGACCAGTATCTCTTTGGTCAGGGAACCCATTATGATATTTACAGAAAGCTTGGCGCACATCCTGTGAAACAAGGGAAAAAAGAAGGTGTTTATTTTGCAGTATGGGCACCTAATGCGCAAGCTGTTTCTGTAATTGGAGAGTTTAATGACTGGAATGAACAGGCTGCTCCAATGAAAAAGGCAGGTCCGATCGGTGTATTTGAGACATTTGTCCCTGGAGCGAAGATTGGACAGCTGTATAAGTTTTTTATTGTAGGAATGAACGGGGAGCATATTTATAAAGCTGACCCTTATGCAAATGAGGCAGAATTAAGACCGGGAACGGCATCCAGAATCACGGATATCGGGGATTACAAATGGAAAGATACCACCTGGATGAAGAATCGTCAGAAATTTGACGAGACTAAGGATGCCATGGCGATCTATGAGGTACATCCTGGCTCCTGGATGAAGCATCCGGCTACAGAGGAGAATGAGAAAGGCTTTTTCAATTACAGGGAACTGGCGGTGAAGCTTGCCCAGTATGTGAAGGATATGGGCTATACACATGTGGAGCTGATGGGGATTGCAGAGCATCCCTTTGACGGTTCCTGGGGATATCAGGTCACCGGTTATTATGCGCCTACTTCCCGCTATGGAACACCCCAGGATTTCAAATATCTGGTAGATTATCTTCACAGACAGAAAATCGGGGTTATTCTGGACTGGGTGCCGGCACATTTTCCCAAGGATGCCCATGGACTGGCGAATTTTGACGGAACTGCAGTTTATGAGCATGCAGATCCCAGACAGGGAGAGCATCCGGACTGGGGAACCAAGATCTACAATTATGGCAGACCGGAGGTAAAGAACTTCCTGATCGCAAATGCTCTGTTCTGGATCGAGGAGTGTCATGTGGACGGTCTTCGTGTGGATGCCGTTGCATCCATGCTGTATCTGGATTATGGAAAGAATGATGGTCAGTGGGTAGCCAATAAATATGGCGGAAATCAGAATCTGGAAGCAATTGAGTTTTTTAAGCATCTGAATACAGTGGTTCTTGGAAGAAACCATGGTACTGTGATGATTGCAGAGGAGTCTACCGCATGGCCGAAGGTTACAGGTAAGGCAGAGGATGACGGCCTTGGATTTTCCCTGAAATGGAACATGGGCTGGATGAATGACTTCCTGGAATATATGAAGCTGGACCCCTATTTCCGTAAGTTTAACCATAATAAGATGACTTTCTCCATGACATATGCTTACAGTGAGAAATATGTGTTAGTAATCTCCCATGATGAGGTGGTTCATCTGAAGAAGTCTATGCTGGAGAAAATGCCAGGTGAGCTAGATGATAAGTTTAAGAATCTGAAGGCTGCTTATACATTTATGTTCTGCCATCCGGGCAAGAAGCTTTTATTTATGGGGCAGGAATTCGGTCAACTTCGAGAGTGGAGCGAGGAGAGAGAACTTGACTGGTTCCTTCTTGGGGAAGAGAAGCATCGGGATTTGAAGGATTTTGTGCAGACATTGCTGAAGATGTATCGCAAATATCCTGCGCTCTATGGAACGGATACGGATCCGTCTGGCTTTGAGTGGATCAATGCAGATGACGGGGACAGAAGTATTTACAGCTTCGTAAGGAAATCCCCTACAAAAAGAAATAACCTTCTGGTAGTATGCAATTTCACTCCTGTAGAACGTCCGGATTACCGTGTTGGTGTGCCGAAGAAGAAACAATACACACTGGTTCTGGATGAAAACGGACAGACTGCGAAGAAGGTATTTAAGGCAGAAAAGCAGGATTGTGACAATCGTCCGTTCTCCTTTGCTTATCCGCTGCCAGCTTACGGGGTTGCTGTGTTCCAGTATTAGAAGCTGCCAAATTCCGCAAGGAACAATTCTCACAGACAATTTTCAGATTGCTGTGATAATTTAGTATTAAAAATACCCAAAGAATGGGGCAAATTCGGGTTTTGTTTGTGACTGTTGGGGATTTTTTCCCAGAAGGTGAAAAACCTGTTGCTATTTGGAAAAAGTTGAGATATAATGAGCCCGAACAAAAAGAAATGGAAAAAGTTGTACATGTTGAAAGGAGAATATTGACATGAAGGTATCTAATATTAAAGACATTCAGAAATTTTTTGATGTAGTAGACAGCTGCGCTGGTAAAGTAGAGCTTGTAACTGGCGAAGGTGACAGACTGAACCTGAAATCTAAATTATCACAGTATGTATCTCTTGCAAACATCTTCTCTAACGGTGAGATTCCGGAGCTTGAGATCGTTGCATATGAGAAAGAAGACATTGATAAGCTTATGCACTTCATGATCAACGGCTGATTTGCATAAAACTGTGAAATTGGGATAAATATATTAGGGGATGTGACTTGGTCATGTCCCCTTTTTCTGGCATAATAGAAAGGGGAATACAAAATGGTAAAGATTGACATTATCTCCGGTTTCCTTGGAGCTGGTAAGACAACTCTTATTAAGAAACTGCTGAAAGAAGCATTTGAAGGTGAGCAGGTAGTTTTGATCGAGAATGAGTTCGGTGAGATTGGTATTGACGGGGGATTCTTGAAAGATGCCGGAATCGAGATCCGTGAGATGAACTCCGGATGTATCTGCTGTTCTCTGGTTGGAGATTTTGGTGCTTCCCTGAAGGAAGTTGTAGAGAAGTATCATCCGGACCGTATCCTGATCGAGCCATCAGGTGTTGGTAAGCTTTCCGACGTTATCAAGGCTGTACAGGGTGTGGAAGAGGATGTTGATATTCAGCTGAACAGCTACACTACAGTTGTTGATGCCAAGAAATGCAAAATGTATATGAGAAACTTCGGCGAGTTCTTTGACAATCAGGTTCAGTATGCAGGCGCGATTATCATGAGCCGTACCGATATTGTAGACGAGAAGAAAGCAATGGAGTCTATGGAGCTTCTTCGTTCTATCAATGAGAAGGCAGCTATTATTACCACTCCGATTGAGAAGCTGGATGGAAAGAAAATCCTGGAGGTTATGGAGCATCCGGTATCTCTGGCGGATGAGCTGCTGAAAGAGGAGCATGAGCATCATCACGACCATGATGACGAGTGCGGCTGCGGACATGACCACGATCACGAGCATCATCATCACGACCATGATGACGAGTGCGGCTGCGGACATGACCACGATCATGAGCATCATCATGACCATGATGATGAATGCGGCTGCGGACATGACCACGATCACGAGCATCATCATCACGACCATGATGAGTGTGGCTGTGGACATCATCACGATCATCACCATCATCACGCAGACGAAGTATTTACCAGCTGGGGACGTGAGACTATTAAGAAGTTTACAAGAGAAGGGCTTGAGAAAATGCTGGAGAGCCTTTCCGCTTCTGAAGAGTATGGCGTGATCCTTCGTGCTAAGGGAATGCTTCCGGCAGAGGACGGAACATGGATCTACTTCGATATGGTTCCGGAAGAAACTGAGATCCGTGAAGGTTCACCGGAGTACACCGGACGTCTTTGCGTAATTGGTTCCAAGTTAAATGAAGAGAAATTGGTCAAGCTGTTCGGCGTAGCTTAATGATTGACATATAAACGGGATAAAAGACTTTTGGTAAGCTTATTTGTTGCTGTTTATAAGCGATATATGCGAACGTACTGCTTTTAATTAAGAAAAATACAGGGAGGTTTCTGTAAATGGATGAAATTACAGTACCGATTTATCTCATAACCGGCTTCCTGGAAAGCGGCAAGACCTCTTTCCTTAGCTTTACCCTCCAGCAGGATTACTTCCGTACAGAGGGAAAGACACTTCTCATTCTCTGCGAAGAGGGAGAGGAAGAGTACGATGAAGAGGCTCTTGCAAAAGATAATGTTGTAGTTGAGGTTATTGAGAAAGAAGAAGATTTTACACCGGAGCGCCTTCAGGCACTGGATATTATCCATCAGCCGGAGCGTGTGGTTATGGAATATAATGGAATGTGGCTGGTAAGCAAATTTGAGGAGATGAAGCTCCCGGCAGGTTGGGGAATTGAACAGCACATTACCTGTGTAGATGCAAGCACATTCCAGGTATATATGCAGAATATGAAATCCATTTTTATGGATATGGTTCGTAATGCGGATATGGTTGTGTTTAACCGCAGCAAGAAAGAATATCCTCTTGCAAACTTCCGCAGAAGCATTAAGGTTGTAAACCCAAGTGCGGAGGTTATTTTTGAGGACGAAGAAGGCGAGATGACGGATATTTTCGCAGATCAGATGCCATTTGACCTGGATGCAGAGATTGTAGATATTCCGCCTGAAGATTACGGAATCTGGTTTGTAGATGCTATGGATCATCCGGATCGCTATGTGGGAAAAACTCTTCGCTTTAAGGCTCGTGCAAGACGTCCGAGAGGTATGGGCAGCAAGTTCTTCATTCCAGGACGTACTGCCATGACCTGCTGCGCAGATGATACTTCATTCCTGGGCTATATCTGCAAGAGTGCATATGCCCCGAAGCTGAAGCCAGGTGAATGGGTTGAGGTGACTGCCAAGGTCGCCTTTGAAAATCGTTCTGAGTACCAGGGAGAGGGAATCGTTCTTTATGCAGAGAATGTGACCCCATGTGAACCTCTGGCTGATGAGATGGTTTATTTCAACTAATTTGATGATACCAGTGTCAAAAGGTCAAAAAGCTGTTCGTGCTTGCACGATAAGGCTTTTGAACTTGGGACACGCCAAATATGAGAAAGTAGCGATTTA
>JABLTT010077808.1_pt1 | contig 19502 bp, 10 predicted proteins | sample 7160061 | NCBI WGS metagenome assembly JABLTT01 (sample SAMN14651232, study PRJNA627086) | human gut metagenome | isolation source: feces | host: Homo sapiens
TACAGCTAGGAGCAGATGCTAATGTTATAAGTCCTCCTGAACTTAGAGAGGATGTAAGAAAGAGTTTAGAAGATATGATTAAGTTATATAGATAATAAATAATAAAAATAGAATAAAATGAGTAGATTATGTATGTAATGCATGTTGAATATTATGATATACCTGATCAATAATAATCTAAGAATTAATATTATCTGATAATAATTAAAAAATATAAAGTTTAAAATTAGAAATAAATATAAATATCACCTCCAAGTATTTAAATATACTTAAAATTAAAATATAATTAAATATAGATAGAATACGAAATAAAAATGAGGTATAAAAATGGAAACTAAATATGCAACATACACAGGAGATCAATTCTTATTCTTTGAACTAAAAGAAGTACTTAAACTAAAGAAACAAGGACTGGACGACAAACAAATAAGAGAGAAAGTAAAATCAGAAAACTTATTTCAATACACATCATCATCAAGCGTAGCAAGAGTATTACCTCCAGTGATAAAAAGAGCAAACATACTAGATAACAAACTGAGAGCTATGATACTAGAAGAAGATTCAGAAACAGGAAAAATAATAAACTTATACGCAATGATGAAAAGTAATAGGCTTTTCTTTGAATTTATGGATGAAGTAGTAAGAGAAAAATATAAGTACGGACAACTATATATTGAAAAAAAAGACATAAATGAATTCTTTGATAGAAAAATCGAACAAAGTGAAGAAATAGCAAGTTGGTCTGAAAGTAGTATAAAAAAAATGAAACAAGTAACCATGAAAGCTTTATATGAATGTGGGATGGTTGAAAATATAAGAACTGGTGATATGAGAAGGATAAGTATATCACAAAATCTAAAAGACCACCTAATAAGTATATGGGATAAAGAATACTTAATAGCTATGGGACAAACAGATTTATAAGGTGGTGAAATTATTATGATACAAGAAAGATTAAATAAAATAAAAAATAAAATTAGTAATAAAGATTTCTTAGAAGGTAAAGGTATGGGTAATGAAATAAATTTCCATATATTTGATTATGAGCCACAGTATGAATTACAAGTAAGAGCAGAAATAGAAAAGATAAAAAAGAATTTTAATATAGATACAAATGATAGAAAAATAGTGGAAATTGATCTATATAAATTGTTAATAGAAATAATGAAAAAAGAAGATATATTTGAAAGTGCTATAGAAATGGAAGCAGAAGAAGGAAAATCAGAAGCATTAGATGCTATTACCACATTTATAACACCTGAAAGATATGTAGATGAAATAAAATCAAGGATAGAAGAAAATGACGTATTATTTATAACAGGAGTAGGAAAAGTATATCCCTTTGTTAGGTCACACAATATCCTGAATAATACACATGGATTAGAAAATCCAGTAATAATGTTTTATCCAGGAAGATACAGCGGACAAGACTTAACTTTATTTGATAAAATAAAAGATGAAAATTATTATAGAGCATTTCCTTTTATAATAGAATAGATAAATTTATATTAGGTGGGAGGTAGAACTATGCAACTTAAAAATATGTTTGAAAGAGACATACAGAGAAAGATAAAAGGTGTAATAGTTGTTGGAGAAGACCAAAAAATAAAAGAAGAATTAGATGAGTACGTAGTTACTAAAGAAATAGCAAAACATCTTAATAAGTTTTACCAAAACTATGTCAGAGGAATAGACGGTGAAACTGATAGAGTTGGAGTATGGATATCAGGATTCTTTGGATCAGGTAAATCACATTTCCTAAAAATGTTATCATATATATTAAGCAATAAATTAGTAGATGGAAAAAGACCTGTAGAATATTTTGAAAATAAGATAGAAGATAAAATGTTATATGCAGATATGGAAAGAGCTGCAAGGGTAAATACAGAAACAATATTATTTAATATAGACTCTAAAAATCCAGATAAAGATAAAACAAATGCAATATTATATACATTCTTAAGAGTATTTAATGAACATAGAGGATTCTCTGGAGAAAAACCAGGACTAGCAGAATTTGAAAAAATGTTAGTAGAGGAAGGCATTTATGAAAAGTTTAAAGCTGAATTTGAGAGTATAACAGGTAAAGCATGGGTTGACAGAAGAAATGCATACAAATTTGATGCAAAAAAAATAGCTAAAGCACTAGTTAACGTATCTGATAACTTAACAGAAGAAGCTGCTGAGGGTCTTATAAACAATATAAATGACTATAAGGTAAGTATAGAAGACTTTGCAAAAGAAGTTAAAAAATATATAGACACAAAAGATGATGACTTCCACTTAGTATTTTTAGTGGATGAGGTAGGTCAATTTATAGGTGATAATAGCGAACTTATGGTTAACCTTCAAACAGTGACAGAAGACTTAAGAAAAACATGTAAAGGAAAAGCATGGGTAGTAGTTACAGCACAGGAAAGTATAGATGATATACTAAAAGTAAAAGGTGATGACTTCTCAAAAATACAAGGTAGATTTGATACTAAGTTAAGTTTATCATCAGTATCTGTAGATGAAGTTATAAAAAGACGTTTGCTACAAAAAACACCACAAGCAGTAATAGACTTAAAAGAACTTTACTCAAAAGAAGAATATACATTAAAGAACTTAATAAAATTTGAGGATGGTAGATCGGACTTATTAGGATACTCTAGTGAAAAAGAATTTATAGAAGTATATCCTTTCATACCATATCAATTTAATTTATTACAAAGTGTATTTGAACAAGTTAGAAAGCATGGTAACTCAGGTAAACACTTATCAAAAGGTGAAAGATCTATGCTAGAAGCTTTCCAAGCGTCAGCTGCAGAATATCTAACTAGAAGTGAAGAGATATTAATACCATTTGATGCATTTTATGAAACTATAAGCCAGTTTTTAAATCCAACTATAACAAGAGTTATAATAAGAGCATCAGAAAACCCAGCGTTAAAAGATGACTTAATGAACCTTAGAGTATTAAAGACTTTATTCATGCTTAAATATATAGGTGAAATACCAGAAAATATAGAAAACCTAACTACACTGTTAATAACAGATATACATGAAAAAAGAAGTGAATTAGAACCAAAAATAAGAGAAGCATTAAGAAAACTTGAAAAAGAAACTCTTATACAAAAAGATATACAAAATGAAAAAGAAAGATATATATTCTTAACAGATGATGAACAAGATGTAAATAGAGAAATAAAAGAGATAATAATAGATGATGATAAAGTTAGAAAAGAAATAGGTGCATATATATTTAAAGATTTATATTTTACTAAAAAGTATAAGTACCAAAATAACTATGACTTTGATTTTAATAGAAAAATAGATAATGAAGAAGTAGATAGACAAAATGGAAGTATAGGACTTCATATAATAACACATGCAGGTGATGACTATAATGCAAGTGAACAAGAGATAATAATGAAGTCAAGAGATAATCAAGAAGTAATAGTTAAGCTTGGAAATAATGACAAATATATAGAACTTATAGAAGAAGCATTAAAAATAGATGAATATATAAAGAAAAAAGATGAATCTCAATTACCTACAAATATAAAAAATATAATAAATAATAAAAAAGATGAAATAAGATCAAAAAGAGTTAAGTCAAAGAATCTTATAGAGTTAGCAATAAAAGATGCAGAGTTTATAGTAAATGGTACTAAGGAAGATATAAAAGGATCTAGTGTAAAGGAAAAGTTAAATAATGCACTAGAAGTAGCAACTAAAAAAGTATATAAACATTTAGACGATATAAAGAAAAACTTAAACTCTGAAAAAGATATAGAAAATATATTAAACCCAAGTTCAGATGCTATAACATTTGATGATAAACAATTTGAAGATAGTAACATATTAGCTAAAAGAGAAGTTTTAGAATTTATCAAATTATATAATAAAGAAATAACGTTAAAGGATATATTAGATAAATTTACACAAGCACCACATGGATGGAAAACTCTTGATATACAAGGTATAATAGCTATACTTTTCAAAGAACAAGAAATAAAAATAAGACATAATGGGAAATATGTGAATATATTAGATTATAAAAAACTAGCTAAAACATTAATAACATCGTCAGAAAAAGAAAGTATAATGATATCTCAAAGAGCTAAAGTAGATGCAAAACTTATAAAAAGTGTGAAAGAAATAGCATATGAATTATTTGATGATATAAAACTAAGTGATGATGAAGATTTATTAGCATCAGCTATAAGAGAATCTATAAATAATGAACTTAAAGAAATACAAATGTATATAGCTAAATATGAAGATAAAAAATATCCAGGAAAAAGTATCTTTGAAAAAGGAAAAGAATTATTTGAAGAATTTAAATATGATACAGATAACGTACCATTCTTCAAAAAGTTAGAAAAACTAGAAGATGACTTATTAGATTGGAAAGATGTTGTTAAAACAGCTAAAACATTCTTTATAAATCAAAAAGATAAATTTGATTTAGGTTTAAGAACTATAAATAAATATAATAACAATAAAGATGAAATACAAGATTCAACTTTAGAACAAAATGTAGAAAAATTACAAAAAATATTATCTGATCCAATGCCATATAGAAAAATCAAAGATATACAAGATTTAGTTAATGCAATAGATGCTAGTATAAATGAAGCTGTAGATCAAAAAAGAAAAGAAGCTATAGAGGAAATAAAAGAAATTCAAAGTAGCTTGTTAGAAAAAGCAAATGAAGAAGGCGTAACTTACACAACTAAACAAACAATAGAAGAGTTTTATCAAAGACATATAGAAGATATAAAAGGTTTCACTGAAATATATAGAATAAATAGCTCAAGATTTAGTTGTAACAATAGAAAAACTACAGATGAAATGAATATTGAAAGAGATATAGTTAACTTTAAAAAGCAACAACAAGAAGCTGAAAAAGGCACAATAGAACAACCGGGTGAAGTAAAAGAAACACCAACTCCAACTAAAAAAGTTGAAAGAGTTAAAATAAGTAAAATAGTTAACAAAAGATTACTACTAAGTGAAAATGACGTAGATGAATATATAAAATCATTAGAATTACAACTTAAGAAAATGATAAAAGAAGATAAAGAAATACAAATAATAGATTAGAAACTTTATTCCCGTTGTAAATTACAGCGGGAATAGTATTTGTATAAAAAACTAGGAGGAATAGCATGAATAAAAATGTTCTTCAAAAGTTTGCAATAGAAGCAAGAAGAGAACTTATAGAAAAAATAAAGAATAAAGCTTTTGAATATGGAATACAAGAAGATCAAATAAAAAAAGGTGAAATAGAAAGTAGTGATTCCATAGTAGTAAATGGAAAAGCACTAAATAAAGACCAAAAAGAACAAAGAAGAAAACTTATAGAAAAGATAGAAAGTTTAAATGAGCAAGGTAGCAATGGATTTGATGTAGTAATAGAAGAAGTTGGATACACTTGGTTCAATAGATTAATAGCACTTAGATTTATGGAAGTTAACAGATACATAAAAACAAGAGCATTATCATCAGAAGAAGGAAGTAAAATACCAGATATAGTTACAGAAGCATTAGATGTTAGTTTTAAAAATGTTGAATTAGATGAAGATTATATAAGAGAACTAAAACTAAGTAGTGATATAAATGCTACGCAGGATTTGTTTAAATATATGATAATATCTCAGTGTAATGAATTACATGATACATTACCATTTATGTTTGAAAAAATAAGTGATTATACAGAATTATTATTTCCAGATGGGTTATTAGATGAAAACTCATTTGTATCAAAAATGACAGACAATGAATATATACCAGAAGAAGATTGGGAAGAAGTTGAAATTATAGGTTGGTTGTATCAATATTATATAGCAGAAGAAAAAGATAGAGTAATAAAAGCTAAGAAAAAATATAAAAAGGAAGAAATACCTTTTGCAACACAATTATTCACTCCGAAGTGGATTGTTAAATATATGGTTCAAAACTCATTAGGTAGATACTGGATAGAATCACATCCAGAAGATGAGGAATTAAAAAAAGAATGGGAGTTTTATTTAGAAAATCCTGAAAAAGAGCCAGACTTTGAAGAAAAAATAGCACCATATATAAATAAAGAATTAAATGTAGAAGATATAAAATGCTTTGATCCTGCATGTGGATCAGGACATATATTAGTTTATATGTTTGAGGTTTTATATGAAATATATTCAAGAGTAGGATATGAAGAAAGAGAAATACCAAGACTTATTATAGAAAACAACTTATATGGACTTGATATTGATGATAGAGCATATCAGCTTGCTTGCTTTGCAGTTGTTATGAAAGGTGCTAGTTATAATAAGAGATTACTTAGAAGTATTGAAAGAGATGGAATTAAGTTAAATATAGCATCTATTCAAGAAACAAATAATTTAAATAATACTGATATAGCCTATATAGCTGGAGAGAGAAGTGGAAAGAACTTTGATAAGACTAAGAAGTTTATTGAGACTTTCTATAATGGAAAGACTTATGGTTCTCTTATAAAGGTTGATGAGTTTGATAAGGAATTTTTTGAGGGAAGATTAGAGTATATAAAGAATAACCCTGTTACTGATATAGAAATGCAATCATCGAAAGAAAAAGGAGTAGATGAGTTGTTAGAAAAACTTATAAGTCAAGCTGATATAATGGTCAATATTTATGATATATTAGTTACTAATCCTCCATATATAGGTAATAAATATTTAAACCCATTGTTAAATAAATTTATAAGTGAAAATTATAATGATGTAAAATCAGATATATTCTCAGCATTTATGATGTATAGTCATAATAAAGTAACCTTAAATGGTCACTTAGGTTTTATGACACCTTTTGTTTGGATGTTCATACAATCATATGAAAAGTTAAGAAACTATATAATAGATAATAAAACAATAAGTTCACTTGTACAATTAGAGTATTCTGCATTTGAAGAGGCTACTGTACCAATATGTACATTTACAATAAGAAATTATAAGAGTGATTTAGAGGGTGAATATATAAGACTTTCAGAATTTATAGGTGCAGAGAATCAAGAAATAAAAACAAAGGAGGCTATAAGTAATAAGGTTAATTATAGATTTAGATCTAAAATGAATAAATTTAAGAATATACCTAATAAACAGATAGCATATTGGATAAGTGAAAAATACGTTGATATTTTTAAACATAGTATATCATTAAATGAAGTTTCAAGTCCTAAACAGGGAATGGCTACAGCGGATAACAATAGGTTTTTGAGATTATGGAATGAAGTAGAAATAAATAACGTTGGATTTGGATACAAAAATAGGCAAGAGGCATTAAATAGTAACTGTAAGTGGTTTCCATATAATAAAGGTGGACTATTTAGAAAATGGTATGGAAATAATGAATATATTGTGAATTGGCAAAATGATGGATATGAGATAAAAAACTTTAAAGATAAGAATGGAAATGTAAAATCAAGACCACAAAATCAAGATTATTTCTTTAGGAAAGGAATTACATGGACAATGATAAGTTCAAGTAATTTTGGAGTTAGATATTCTACAGATGGATTTATATTTGATGCAAGAGGGTCAACTATATTTTTAGATAAAGAAGAAAACATAGATTTAGTATTAGGGTATTTGTGTTCAAAGGTAGCATATGAAATACTTAAGTTTATGTCTCCTACAATAAGTTTTGAGGTTGGAACAATAGCAATAATGCCGATTAAGGAGATTAAAGATGAGATTTTAAAATATAATATAAAAAATATAGTTAATAACAATATTGAGATAAGTAAAAATGATTGGGATAATTTTGAAATATCATGGGATTTTAGAATTAATCCTATAATAAAATATAAAAACAATAATAATAAAATAAAATTAGCCTTTGATAATTGGAATGAATATACTATAAGTAGTTTTAATAAACTTAAGTCAAATGAAGAAGAGTTAAATAAGATATTTATAGACATATACGGATTAGAAGATGAACTAACTCCAGAAGTTGAAGATAAAGATATAACTATACGTTTAGCTGATAGAGAACGAGATATAAAATCATTTATATCTTATGCAGTAGGATGTATGTTAGGTAGATACTCATTAGATGTAGAAGGACTAGTATATGCAGGTGAAGAATTTGATTCTTCTAAATATACTACATTTAAAGTTGATGAAGATAATATAATACCAATATTAGATGAAAATTACTTTGAAGATGATATTGTAAATAGGTTTATAGAGTTTGTAAAAGTTACATTCTCAGAAGAGACTTTAAATGAAAACTTAGATTATATAGCAGAGACTTTAGGTAAAAAGTCAGGAGAGTCATCAAAAGATACAATAAGAAGATACTTCTTAAATGAATTCTATAAAGATCATGTCCAAACATATAAGAAGAGACCGATATATTGGTTAGTTACATCTGGCAAGCAAAAGGCATTTAATGCTCTTATATATATGCATAGATATGATAAAAATACTTTATCACGAATTAGAACTGACTATGTTCATCCATTACAAAATAAGCTAGAAGTTACAAAAGCTAGATATGAGGAAGACTTAAGTTTTGCTACAAAGGCTAGTGAGAAAAAGGCTATAAATAAAAAAATTGAAAAGATAGATAAGCAAATTGATGAGCTTAAGAAGTTTGAAGAAACTTTACATGATTTTGCAGATAAGCAAATAGAGATAGATTTAGATGATGGTGTGGTTCATAACTATGCTATGTTTAAAGGGTTATTAGCTAAGATATAAATTCATTGGATAATAAATAATTTAATAATTATTGTATATACCTATAGCTATTTATATAATAGTTATAGGTATATTTTATTTACAAATAATATATCTATGACATTAAAGTAGGAGTGAGCAATATGAATATAGATAAAATACAAGAAAGGCTTATCTTGATGTTTGAACCATCAACTAAGATAGGAGAAAAAAGAAAAATAGTATTTTTGACTGATCCTAAAAATCAATATAGAGAAGTAATAGATAATAATGTATTAAATATAGATAATGTAAAAATACATGAACTTACAGAGAATAATAACTTTTATACAAAATACTTATTAGAGGAAGAAGATACTGATTCAAATTATCTTATATATACTAATTTAGATAGTTTAACAGATAAGTCAAATTGGCTTATAGATATAGTTTTATATTCTCAAATATTTTATGCTGACAAGTTATCTATGGACTTAGATGACTTAGGAATCAGTGTAAGTTTAAGAGAAACTTGTGAAAAATATGAAAAATTCTTCAATAACAATAAGAGAATAGATAAATTATCGAAACTTAACATAAAAGACTATACTGAAGAGACTTTAGAGTTAGGTATGATAGCGAGTTTATGTGGATCAAAGACTATTGATACTGAAGAAATCTTTAGAAATATATTTATTAAGTCTATAGATGAATATGGCTATATATGTGAAGATGAAGATAATAAATACTATACTGATATAAAGAGTATACTTGGAACTGATATATTACTTAAATATGCAAATAAGTATTATGGATTTAATAGGGAAGAATTTTCTATTAAAAAATTATTAATAGCAATTATAATTACAGCATTAAGTAAAGACATAGATGCAGATTTATTATCTAATTATAATTCATATATATCAAAAGAAAAATCAAGTTGTTGTTTATTTATAGATAGATGGATGAATGATTTAAGAAATACAGAAAGTTATAATAAGGTAGTAGAGGTTTTAGAAAAAGAACTAGATACATTAAATATATTTAATGATATAGAAGTAGAAAAGTTAAAAAATATAGATATATTACCTTGTATAGATAAACAAATAATTTTATATATCATAAATTCAATTAATAATGGTGTTCGAAAATATGATGAGTATATAGAATTTATTAAAGATAGAAGAACAACTCATTTTTATTCAAAGTATGAAAATACATATGATTCTATAGTTAATTTAATCAATATGTATAAAATAGAGTATAAAAATATATATGGTATACCAAAAGAAGATCCTAAGACTATGTTTAATATGTATAAAGATGAGTATTATGAAATGGATATGTATTATAGAAAGTTTTATATAGCCCATGATAAGGAAGTTAATAGTGATATACCTAAGAAATTATCTAATAAAGTAGAAGAAATTTATAATAAGTTTATAAATGAATTAAATACTAATTGGACAGCTAGTATTGAATCTAATATGGATGGACAATGGGGTATAATGGGAGTTATAAATCAAAAAGATTTTTATAAACATTATGTAAATCCAAGTATAAGCTTAGGTGATAGAATGTTTGTTATAATATCAGATGCTTTAAGATATGAGGTAGGTAAAGAATTAACTGATAGATTAAATGAAGAAATTATAGGTTCTACTAGTATAGATGCTATGTTAAGTGTAATTCCATCTATAACAAAACTTGGTATGGCATCATTGTTACCACATAAAAATATAGAAATAAAAAAAGATTTAAAAGTATTTGTTAATGGTGAAGATGCTAATGGATATGATGAAGATTTAGATGTTACTTCAATATCTAGAAATTCAGCAGGTCTTGAAAATAGAAAAACTACAATAGAAAGTAGTGTAGCAAGTAGTATTGCCATCGATTTTGAAAAGCTTATAGAATTAACAAGAGAAGAGAGAAAAGAGAAGTTAAAAGGTTATAAGCTTGTATATATTTATCACGATCAAATAGATGCTATAGGAGATAAAGCTTCTACAGAAAATCAAGCATTTGAAGCTACAGAAAAAGCTATAAGTGATATTCAAAGAATAATAAAAATTATAAGAAATGAGCTTGGTGGATCTAATGTAATTATTACATCAGATCATGGATTTATATATCAAAGAAATAAGTTAGAAGAAAGTGATAAATTAAGTAAAGATATAAATGGAGCATTAGAAGTTAAGAGAAGATATATGCTAAGTCATCAAGACGAATATGTAAATGGAACTATGAAGTTTAGCATGGATTATATACTAGGTGATGGTAGTGATCTTTATGCATATATACCTAATTCTATAATGAGATTTAAAACTCAAGGATCAGGTGCTAATTTTGTACATGGTGGAGCTTCATTACAAGAAGTAGTAGTCCCAGTGATACAATTTAAGAATATTAGAAAAACATCTAAAAATAGTATTAAAGCTGAGAAAGTTAAGATACAACCAATAACATCATCTAATAAAATAACTAATACACCTTTTAAGATTAAAATGTATCAAAGTGAAAAGGTATCACTAAATAAGAAGAGTGCAAATTATAGTGTTTATTTAATAGATGAAAATAATAGTATAATATCAGATATACACAATATAATAGCTGATAAAATTAGTGATAATCCAAATGAGAGAGAGTTTACTATAGTTCTTAATATACCTAGAACTTTAAAATATGATAGAAATAAAGATTATTATTTAATAACTAAAGATAAAGATGAAGACATCGTAATTAATAAAACTGCCTTTAAAATAAGTTTAGGGATAATGAGTGATATAGATTTCTTCTAGATAGGGGGGACAATATGGATTTAAATAACAAATTAAATGAATATTTTGCTGGTCGTGTAGTTAGAAAAGATTTAACGAAGAAGATAAAAGAAGGTGCAAATGTACCTGTATATGTTTTAGAATATTTGCTAGGCATGTATTGTGCAACAGATGATGAAGAACTTATAAATGAAGGTGTTGAGCGAGTAAAAAAAATACTTGCTGAAAATTTTGTAAGACCTGATGAGGCAGAAAAAGTAAAGTCAAAAATAAGAGAATTGGGTCAATATACAGTTATAGATAAACTTACTGTTAAATTAAATGCTAAAAAAGATTTATATGAAGCAGAGTTCTCAAATTTAGGCTTAAAAGAGGTACCTATAGCACCTCATTATGTAAAAGATTATGATAAGCTATTAGGTGGAGGAATTTGGTGTATATTAAAGATGGATTACTACTTTGATGAAGATTCAAAGGGTTCAAGTCCATTTAATATATCAAATTTAAATCCTATACAAATGCCAAACTTAGACTTAAATGAAATAATTGAAGGCAGAAAAAACTTTACAAAAGAAGAGTGGATAGATGTACTTATAAGAAGTATAGGAATGGAACCAACTAACTTAGAGGAAAATGTAAAGTGGCATATGTTACTTCGTATGGTTCCATTAGTTGAAAATAACTATAACCTTTGTGAACTTGGACCTCGTGGTACTGGTAAGTCACATATATATAAAGAAATATCACCAAACTCAATACTAGTATCTGGAGGACAAACGACAGTTGCTAATCTTTTCTATAATATGAGTAGTAGGCAAATTGGACTTGTTGGTATGTGGGATACGGTAGCATTTGATGAAGTTGCAGGTATCACATTTAAAGATAAAGATGGAATACAAATAATGAAAGACTATATGGCATCAGGATCATTTGCTAGAGGTAGGGAAGAAAAAAATGCATCTGCATCTATGGTATTTGTAGGTAATATAAATCAAAGTGTAGAAAGTTTAATAAAAACATCGCACTTATTTGATCCATTCCCAGATGCTATGAGTAATGATAGTGCTTTCTTTGATAGAATGCATTATTATTTACCAGGTTGGGAAGTTCCTAAGATGAGACCAGAATTCTTTACTAATGACTATGGTTTTATAACTGACTATGTAGCTGAATTTATGAGAGAAATGAGAAAAAGAAGCTTCTCTGATAGTCTAGATAAATACTTTAAATTAGGAAATAATTTAAACCAAAGAGATACAATTGCTGTAAGAAAAACTGTATCTGGTATGATGAAGCTTATTTATCCTAATGGAGAGTATACTAAAGAAGATTTAGAAGAAGTTTTAAAATATGCTTTAGTAGGAAGAAGAAGAGTTAAGGAACAGTTAAAGAAAATTGGTGGTATGGAGTTTTATGATGTACAATTTTCATATATAGATAATGAAACTTTAGTTGAAGAGTTTGTATCAGTACCAGAACAAGGTGGAGGAAAGATAATTCCAGAAGGAATGAACAGAGCAGGTCATGTTTATACTGTGGCTCGTGGAAAAAATGGTATGATTGGAACTTATAAGATAGAAACTGAAGTTATAAATGGTAGTGGTAAGTTTGAAAAGACAGGAGTAAGCTCTGATAGAGAAGCTAAAGAAGCTATAGATACTTCATTTAAGTATTTTAGAGCTAATAGTAAAAATATTAGTGGAAGTATTAGTGTTACAGCTAGAGATTATATGATGCATGTGCAAGATATAGGTGGCATTGGAATGTCTAGTGAGTTATCTTTAGCTGCACTTGTTGGTCTTTGTTCTGGTGCGATGAATAGACCTGTTCAAAGTCAGTTAGTAGTACTTGGTAGTTTAAGTATTGGTGGTACTATCAATAAGATAGAGGAACTTGCTAATGTACTTCAGGTTTGTTTTGATGCTGGGGCAAAGAAGATTTTACTTCCTATGAGTTCTGCTATGGATATAGGAACTGTACCTCCAGAGTTGTTTGCTAAGTTCCAGACTTCGTTTTATGTTTCACCTGAAGATGCTGTATTTAAAGCATTAGGTGCTGATTAGATAATATTAAGAGCTGTTTTATATTTATAAGACAGCTCTTTTATATCACTTTAAATAGGGTACTGCTTAGTATCAGACCTAAAAATAGAAAAAATCTTTGACAGCTAGTTATAAAATTTAAATAAAGATGTATCAAGTTCAAGGAAGCTGTGTAAGACTTAGAGGAGAAGTAATTGATGAAATAGATGATACAATAGATTACAAAAACAATAAAGCATACTTATGTATGGCAGATTTAGAATATAGTAAGAAATTCTATAATAAAAATAAACACTATAAAGTAAGATTATATGCTAAAAATGATGCAAAAAGTTTATATGATGAATATGAAGTAAAAGATTGGTTTCTAAGTGAAAAAGGATTAGAATTAGACTTAGCATAAAATATACTACTTACTAAAAGTAATTATATTTATAAGTATCAAAAAATAAGGGGAATTAAAATATGAAAGACAATACATACATATTCATATGCAACAATGACAAATGGAACTTCTTTGACAATGTAAAAAAGGAAGGACATATAGAACCATGGAAATGCACTAAAAGTGTAAAATTAGGGGACAAGTTCTACATACACCTAGGTGGAAATAGCATAAAAGAAAAAGGCATAATAGCAACAGGAACAGTAGTAAGTGAATCATACATAGACATAGAAGAAGACGGCTTAGTAGCAGACTTGAAAATAGAAAAAATCTTTGACAAGCCAGTTGTAAAATTTAAACAAGGAATGTATCAAGTTCAAGGAAGCTGTGCAAGAATTAGAGAAGAAATAATAGAAGAAATAGAAAATGCTATAAAACTTAACTTAGTTAAAGATATATAATTAAAATATAAAAACAAAAATACCTTTATGATAAATAAAGGTATTTTTTGATATAATTAAACATATAAAACAAACTTTAAGGAGAGTCATAATGGGAAAAAGTTGGGAAACTATAGAAAAACCAAATTTTATTGGTAGAAAATATATAGATAAATCACTATTCAAATATGGAATACATATTCCAACAGAATACATACCTAAATTTTTAAATAACATACATGGAAATACAGTAGAATTGGGAAAAAGTAAAGAAATCAAATTAATATTTGATGACTATGAATGTGAATGTAGTATAAGAAATGTAGATAGAAAAGGTGTAACAAGTCAAACAATACAAATAAGATATGATGGAAATTCACAACTTAAAGAATATCTTAAAAATAAATTTTCATATACATATAACTTAATTGAAAATGAAGAAGAAATAGATACTGATGAATACATAGACATATACAAAGCAAATGAGTTAAATACATTTTATATAAAAGAAAACACTCATAAAAACTTAGAACTGCATAAAAACGTAATAGACTTTATAAATACAATAAAATCAACTAGTATGAGTAAAAGCTACAAAATACCTTTGCTATGGGCATTTTACAACAATGGAAATATAAAACTAAAAATAAATGAAGATGATATATATAACTCATTCAAAGAATTTTATAGTAAAAATGAAAATTCAAAAGATCTACAAAATCAAAAGAATACATTAGGCTATGAAAATTGGGGCAAAAAAGAATATATAAAGCTAGCAAAAGATAACCCTATAAAATACCTAGCAGATAAAACATCAAAATACTTCTATAAAGAAAATGATTTATTCTGTATATCGGGAATATTAGAACCTTATATACATAAAAAAGAATTCATACAAGAATTCAAAGATGCAATACAAAGCCTAGAAAATAGATACTTTAAAAGAAATAATAGTATAAATGAATATGATAATAAGTATATGGAACTAATAGAAGAAATAATACCAGCAGATATTATAAATAAAGTTGAAAACTACATAAAAAATCAAGGATATAACTATACATATAACCAACTATCAAACCTGTACCTATCCTTAAAAACAAAACCATTTACAATACTAGCAGGAATAAGTGGAACAGGTAAATCAAAAATAATAAGACTGCTTGCAGATAGTATAAATGCAGACTATACACTAATAAGTGTAAGGCCTGATTGGAACGATGCAACTGATTTAATAGGATATAAAAACCTAGACGATAAATTTATAAAAGGTCAACTAACAAAAACAATACTAAAAGCACAACAAAACAAAAATAAACCACACTTAATATGTCTAGATGAAATGAACCTAGCAAGAGTAGAATACTACCTAAGTGACTATCTAAGCATAATAGAAAGTCGTAAAAAAGTAGGACAAGATATAATAACTGACAACATAGTAGAATACCAAGAAAACAATGAAACAATAAAACTACATATACCAGACAACCTATATCTAATAGGAACAGTAAACATGGATGATACAACATTCCAATTTAGTAGAAAAGTATTAGATAGAGCAAATACAATAGAGTTTTCAGATGTAGACTTAGATAACCTATTCTTTGAAACTAATGAAGAAGTAGAAAGTTTAAATGTATCTAACGACTTCTTAAAAACCACATACTTAAAAACTATGGATATAGAAGAGGAATACAGAGAATATGCAAAAGAAGTAAATAAAAAAATAATAGAAATAAATGAAATACTTAAAAAGTCACAAAAGCAATTTGCATATAGAGTAAGAGATGAAATACTATTTTACCTGGTAGAAAATAAAAAATCTAACTTACTAGATGAAGACACTGCATTTGACTATCAAATAATGCAAAAAATACTTCCTGCTATAAATGGAAGTGAACAAAGTGTATATCAAGTTTTAATAGACTTACTTAACTTTATACTTGAAACTAATGATATAGAAACTGTAGAAGAAGCAGAAAATCACTTAGAAACTACAACTGTAAAATATGAAAACAGTGCAAAGAAAATTATATATATGCTAAAAGGGTATCAAAATGATGGGTATGTTAGTTACTGGTACTAGTAGTGATATATTAAAATTGTCTACAGATGATTTTACATTATACATATCTGGAAGCAGTGAAAATAAGAAATTTAAAGCTACCAATAATAATAAAAATATAATGGCACATTTGGGAGTAGATACAACTTATAACTATACTACAGAAACTATAAATAGCTTTAAAGAATTAGAAATAAATAATACTAATACTATGTATCCAAGCTTTTTTGAAGATGGAATCTACAACTTATATTTAGAAAATAACACTAATGACAAATTTGAAATTTACCATGACCATAAAGAAATAAGAGATAACATAATAACTAGAGGTAGAAATACCTTTGGATCTTTTAAGTTTAATGGAGATATAGGTTATTCTACTTTTAGAATTATTAAAAATAATAGTGAAGTATTATCTTTAACAATACAAGTATTTCCATCTAAGCTTGATTATATGGATGACTATAATGAAATCTTAAAGGATATAAATGAAGAGATAACTTCATTAGTATTTGATTTTCTAAATAAGACTTTTTCAAGTGTAAATATATGTGATAATAAGAGTCAAACTGGACTTGAATTTATAGTTATCTTAAATAATATTTATGAAAAGCTAGAAAGAGCTATAAAAAGAATAGAAAGATTTCCAAAGCATAGTGTTGTTACAGAATACAACTTAAAAAATAAACATAAGTCTAAAGTTATATCTACAAAGGAAACTATAAAGCATTTAAGAAAAAATAATAATTCAAACAATGTTGTTGAAGTAAGAAAAAATACAACTTTAGATATACTTGAAAATCAATATGTAAAATTTATTATAAAAAGAATTTTAGATAAAATAAAAAATGTTAAGTCTAATGTGAAAACTCAACAAGGTGAAAATAATAAGTATTACACTCAATTAGAAGTATACGAAAAAAGACTTACACATCACCTTAATACATTCTTTAGAAATATTAGTGATATAAACAATAATAAATCTATATCCTTAGTATTTAAAATGGCTAGTGGATATAAGGAATGTTATTACTATTATAATCTATTATCAAAAGCCTTAGATATAAGTAGTGGACTTTATGATATTAGTAATAAAAAGCTTTGGAATTTATATGAAATATGGTGCTACATAAAAATACATAGCATTATAAAAGAATTAGGTTATGAAGCTAAGGAAAATTCCATAATACAATCAACATCGAATGGATTAACACTATCACTTATGCAAAATAAAGAAGCTAAATGTATATACGAAAATAAAGAAGGTAAAAAAATAGAATTATTTTATAATAAACAGTACAACAAACTTCCAACAACTAACCAAAAACCAGATACTGTACTTTGTTTAAGGGGTGTCGGGAAAACCGACAGGGTATATATATTTGATGCTAAGTATAGAATCTATGTAGATAACAACGGAAATATATGTCCTATGGAAGATGATATAAATATTATGCATAGATATAGAGACTCTATAGTAAGCAAAAGTAGCATAAATAATAGTTTTAAATATGAATCAGTTGGAGCTTATGTAATGTTTCCTTGTAGTGATGAAAAAACATTTGAGGAGAATAAATATTACAAAAGTATAGAGAAAGTTAACATAGGAGCACTTCCTATGCTTCCAGGATCAACTTCACTTATGAAAAAGCATTTATGTGATATCATAAATGAATCATATATGGAAGCTATAAATAACAACCCTGTATTTGATGAAGAAGATGATTATTATAAGTTTAAGAATAAAAATGTAATGATAGTTAATACAAAAGATAAAAATCACTTTGATGTTTATAAAGAAAATAGATTTTATCATATACCTAAAAAATCATTATCGAAGCTAAATATTGGAGTTGAGTATTTGGCCTTTTATCAACCAATTGATAAGTCAAATTCAAGTAATAAGTTTAATAATGACTTTGGCATAGAGTATTATGCAAAAATTAAAGATTATTATGAGTATGAAAGAGGAAGTTGTAAAGAACTTAAGTGTGATAATGGTAAAGAAAATGACATTTATTTAAGATTTGAACTTGATGAATTAAAAAAGGTAGGACCTATTCATAGAGTTGAGTATGGTATAAGAACTTTAAATTATACAACCTTATATTTGTTAAAAACAGCTACTACAATGCATGAGCTTTATTTAAGTAGTAGAAGAGAAATAGATGTTTATAAGATACTTAAAAAGATTAGTAAGGATAAAAATATAAATCTTAGAAAAGAAAATGATGGATTTTATATAGGTAGTGATTTTGTTAAAGTATTAGATAATGGTGATATAAAGTTAAATAAAAATAAAGTTAGTATTAAAGATATACTATATATAAATTAGTTCTACAAGGTATTGTAATTATATTTAAATAGTGAATTGTTAATAAATTTAAGATAGGATATAATTATTTGTATCATAATAAATAAACTTAAAGAGAGGGAATATAATGCAAAGATTGAGACCGCTAAATGACTTTATTTTCAAAAAATTATTTGGAGAAACTGAAAATATAGATAACTTAAAATCTTTCTTAAATGCAGTTTTAAATAAAGATAAAACTCAAGAATTAGTAGAATTAGAAATAATAAATGAAAAAGAGCTAACTACAGATAATATACAAGATAAAAAAGGAATAATAGATGTACTAGCAAAAACTTCAGATGGAACTAATATAAATATAGAAGTACAGCTAACAAATCAAGATAATATGGATAAGAGAACTTTATTTTATTGGTCTAGAATCTATAGTAGAAGTATTGTTAAAGGCGAGGATTATAGTAATTTAAATAAAGTAATCACTATAAATATATTAGATTTTAACTATATAGAGCTAGAAAAATATCATACAACATTTACACTAAGAGAAAATGATAATACAGAATATAAATTAACAGATATATTAGAACTTCATTTTATAGAAATGCCTAAGTTCAAAAAGATTGAAAATAAAAATCTAGAAGACGATAAATTACAGAGATGGATGATGTTTTTAAGAAATGATATATCACAAGAGGAATTGGAGGTTCTTATAAATATGGATAAAGATATAAAAAAGGCAGAAGAAAAGCTAGAATATTTAAGTAGTGACCCAGTAACTCAAGAATTATATTTTGAGAGAGA
>JABLTT010084493.1_pt1 | contig 19470 bp, 17 predicted proteins | sample 7160061 | NCBI WGS metagenome assembly JABLTT01 (sample SAMN14651232, study PRJNA627086) | human gut metagenome | isolation source: feces | host: Homo sapiens
ATGTACCGCTCATAGTAGAGGGGGAACAGCCGGACGATCAGCTCCCGCAGGGCTTTCTTGCCCCCGATCCAGGACATGAAGCTGTTCAGGAGCCATCACCCCCGTCCAGCGGGAGGCGGATCTGCCCCGTGTCAAACCGCTCCAGAGAGCGGTTCAGGCCGTGGATGGCGGCGGCGATGCCGCCGATCCGCCGGGTCAGGTGGGCGATGGTGGCCCGCACCTCCTGCTCCGTGACGGCGTAGTAGTAACCGCTCCCGCTGCTGGCGATGGGAACACCGTCCCGCCGCAATTGATTGACCAGATGGCGCACCTCGATGCCCTTGATGCCGAAGGTCAGCTCCAACTCCCGGCTGGTGGCGGCGCTGTCCGCGCCCAGATGGTACCGCTCCAGATACTCTGCCAGCCGCTCCTTTTCCATAGTCGCTCCTTTCCGGGACCTGCTTTCCCGAAAAAGGGCGCAAAAAAAGAAGGGGCCGTCTGCCCTCTTGGGAAAACGGCCCCTGTTTCATCGTATTGCTCACATAGTCATGCCAAACTCCGGCTGTGGTTCCGTGCGCTCATGGCGGAACTCCTGTCCGTTGCGGCGGATGTATCCTGTCTCGGCGGTGTTAAGGAGATAGCCCTGCTGTTCCAGCTGGGCCTCTCCATACGCTTTCAAGTCGATGCCCCCCTGCAGAACAGGGTCCCGAAACACCGTTTCACCCTGCTTTTGCAACACCTCCTCTCCAAACCGCTCCACATCCGATGCTGGACAATAATCGTAGCAGTTCAGGTTCGATGCGATATCCAGCGCCAGCTTCAGTTCATGGCACTGCTCATGCTCCAGCGCCGCCCGGAACTTCTCCAGAAAGCGCGGCTCCCCCTGGCCCTGCTCCTGGAGCACATACCCCAAGTCGTTGCCGTCGTAGATCAGATCCGTCAGATCCTGATACTCGTCCAGGCCGACGGACAGCTCCGGAAGGGAGCACCGCACATCCAGGAGACTACACTCCTGGACAGACCGCACCTTCAATTCCCGCAGGGCCAGCCGGATCTCGTCCATCCGGCCCTCCTCGTCGATGGTGCTGTCCGGCAGGCACAGCCAGACGCCCTCCGGTACGGCGGAGGAGGCCAGCTTCAGTCGCAGGCTCCAGTCGGTATCCAGCAGCTGATCCAGGTTGGCTCCATCGTAGAATTGTCTGGGTTCCTGCCTGGGGAGCATCACGAAGCAGTCTCCAATGAAGATCCCCAGGTGACTGTCCTCATAGTTCCAGCCGATCTGTTCCAGATTTGCGTAGGGGATGAGATCCGGTTGACCAGCCTCGTACCGCAGGTAATATTCCCCCAGCTGCTCGTAGCTTCCCGCCGGGCAGATCACCTCGTAGTCAGGGAGGGCCAGCAGGAGGTTGACAGCATCCCTTGCCGTATTCGGGTCCATCTTCCGGATCGCCAGAGTCCGCTCCTCGCCGGTCTTTTCAGACAGTGCCTTCAGCTGACCCCTGGAGATCACGGCCGCCGCCAGCTGAGTCTGTTCTTTCACTGACAGTGCGTCCAGCCGGTCCAGAAGCCACTGGCGCTCCAAACTTTTGTTCTCCATCATGTCATCTCCATTCCGTTTGTCTGTTCTGCTTGGTGCTCCGGAATATCGAAGGCGCTGTCAGTCACTTCAAAACGGCTCCACCTACCGCAGCAGGGGCAGGCGATGGTTCCCTCATAGGCGGCGTCGATCTGCTCCTGAGTGACTACGCCGGGTTCTTGACAGCACTCGTTGACCACAGTCACCAAGTGCGCCGTTTTTAACACATCCGGCCGGTACCGGCGGTTGAAGGGGACAAAGTCTACCCAGCGGGGATGATCGAAGATGCGGTCAACATGGAGCTGCAGTGCCTTTTTCCGGATCTCACCGGCGGATTCCTTAAGAAAGTTCCGTTCTGAACACCACTGGGTCAAATATCCCAGCAGCTCCTGTTCCCCCTTTTCCCGGATCAGCTTCTCCGCCGCCTGGTACCAGACGGACTCCTCGATCTCCCCGATGCGGGTTTTGACGCCGGACCAGGAGCTGTACTTCTTATCGCGGCCGGAGCCGGTGCTGACGCTCTGGAAGGTTCCATATTTCCACCGGAGATCTTCAAATTCCAATTTGGAGAAGTCGATCTCCCGCAGATCACGGATACGTCGACTCTCGAGATCCAGCATGCTCACATCCCTCCCATCTGGGGGCCGTCCATCGCCTGGTGCTCCCGCTGGAAGACCGGCAGCTGGCCGTTGTCCTTCCGCCGGAGCAGTCCGTAGTCGGTGATGGCTGCGTGGTTCTCCTCCAGCATCTGCCGTCCAATCATAGCGGCCTGGGGCGTCTGGAACAGCTCCTCCGGCAGGTCCGGGTACTTCTCCCGCAGAACCAGCTCCGCGTAATCCCAGGTCGCGGCCACATCCGGACGGAGGTCGTAGTCCTCCAGGCCGTGCATGAGCTGGATAGCGTCCTGCAGGCTGGGACGCCCAGCCACAGACAGCAGGGCCTTGTACTTGACCCAGTCCGCCTCATGCCAGCTCTGCTTTTTCTGCGCCAGGTTTGCTGCGAATTCGTTTGCCAGATTGATGCCGCCCTCCTGGTCGATGGCATCGTCAACGGTATCCCGCAGAGCCGGGAGCTCACAGTCGATACAGCGGAAAGCGCACTCGTCCAGCGAGGCCGCGTCCACCTCGCCCACCGCCCGCCAGATGTCGGCGTCCGAAGCAGGGAGGTTCAGGATGGCGGTCTTATCGTTGTCATAGCTGGGGTCATCAAAAAATCCCTTGCGAACCTCCAGCACCACCGGGGCGCTTGGGCGGGCGAAACAGGACATCTCGCCCTTTCGATATACCTCTTTGAAGTCACCGCCCGGCTCCGCGTAGCCCCAACTGGTGAAGACACCGCAGTGCTCTTCCTGGTGCTGTTCTCCCAGCAGCTCCAGCAATCTCTCCCGAAAATCGCTGTCCTCGTCCATGGTGTCCACCAGGGCCATGGCTTCATCCGAAAGCATCTCGCCCTCGTACAAAAGCGCCCCAAGCTCCTTTGGATCGGAGACTTGGGGCGCCAAGAGGCAGATATCCGCGTTGAAGGTCAGGTTGATAAGGCGGGAGAGGGGGAAAGGAGTGGTGTGGTTTTCCTTCTCGATCTGGAGCAAACAGTCCAGCCCCATCCGGTCATTCTCACCCAGCATGGTCAGCCGGAGGGCCAGCAGGTTCAACTCCAGCAGATCCACATTCTGGCCGATCATATCCGATGTGATACCGGGATAGCGGATCCTGGTCAGCTCATTGCGGCAAGTTTTGACGTCCTGGACACGGGCCTTCTGGAGCGCGTCACAGAGCTCCGCCTGGGTACACGGCATCGTCAGCACTGCGGAGGTCTTATAGCTTTCGGGTCCGCCGCTGCTGATCTCCACTTCGAAGAGTTTCTTATCCAAGGGTCATGCCCCCTTCCTCCAGCTCCTCCCTCTGAATTTCATAGTTGCTGGGATCCGCTCCCGGCACATCCCAGCCCGCCATGCTTCCGATCTCCATGGCCTGCCGCTGGGCGGGGGTGACGCCCAGGTTCCCGTTCAGCTCATCCGCCAGCTCCACATTGCGCTCCTTGTCCCCGGTATCCCAATCGGAGGGGTAGTAGCCGGACTCGCCCCGCTTGATGCAGATGAGCTGTCCGGTGGAGGCCAGGGTAGAGAAGCACAGCTCCGGCAGGCCCTCGGCGATCTTGGGGGTGAACCGTTCCTGCTCCGTCTGGATGCTCCAGTCATCCGAATTCCAGAGATGCACATACAGCTCGCCGCCGTCCACCTGGATCTCGTGCTGATCAAAGCTCTCGCCCCATCCATCTGACGCCTGGCCACTGAGGTAGTCCTTCAGCTGGACCAACTCCGTCGGTGTGAGCTCACCGACCACCTGACACTCTGCCACGCCCCAGAGTTGACCGTTTTTCTCCTCCACGGTGAATACCGCCGAGCGCACCTTGGAATCAACGCTGTCCTGCTTGCCATACCAGTGCATCAAGCCCCGTTCTCGCTCCTCCGGCATCCGCTCTTTGACCAGAGCGCCCAGGATCGGATTCTCATAGTCCAACAGCGTCCGGCCGTCCCATGTCTCGTACTCCTCGGACGTGTTGCCCCATTCGTCCCGGGGGTAGAAGTCGGCGGTCAGGGGCATATAGAGTTTCAGCTGAGTGGGCTCCGGGGGATGGACGGTGAACCGATCCTCCCCGATGACCACGCCCAGCTCCCGGCCGTTGTCCCACTTCACGTGGAAGGTGCCCAGGTCGTCGATGGCTCTCAGGGTACCCATGGAGCCGGGCGGGATTGGGTTCAGGTCATTCCCCATCTCTTTCAGTTGGATACGGCTGCCTATGGGGTATTGCTCCCGCAGAAACTCCAGCCACTCTCTTGGTACTGCGCGCATGCTACATTCCTCCTTCTAAGTTCATGTCCCGCTGGGGCGAAGTCTGTTCCACTTCTTCCTCATCATCTTCCAAATCCAGGCCGAACTCACTTAGGTCGGGGGGCTCACTGCAATGGACTGCGCCTGCTTCCAGATCCTCTTTTACATTGCGCAGCCCAGCCTCAGAGTTCATCGGCAGATAAAGCCATTGACCATTCGTGTCATAAATATAGATGTATTCGACGCCGTCCTGATCCCCTTCGCACAGTTCCTCGAATGTTTTTATTGTGGCCTCCCAGCCAGAACAATCCCCGTCCCTCTGATAGGCCACTGTCACCCCTGGCTGGGGGGCGTTAAAATCATGACGGCCTGAGTTAGGAGCAAGTTTTTCCCTAAGATAGTACAGATCTCCCAAGGCCAGTAAAGCGTCTATTTTTTCCGGCGTATCATAGTATTTTACAAGGGTAGCGCCGGTTTCTTCTGGGTATCCATCGAGTTGGCAGAATATTGTGAGATACTGGTCATCCCCGATTTGCTTTGCAATATAACTTCTCGTTCCCATTTACATTCCCCCCAGTGTCAAATTCTCCCGGGGCTCCATCTGCTCCAACTCCTGCTGGAGCGTCTCCACCGCGCCGGCAACCACCGGATCATCCCGGAAACTCTCCAGCTTGTGGTAGTCGTCAGAGAACTGCTGTTCCCCGTCCAGGGCGCGCACCAGGTCCACCGTGGCGATGCCGTCCTTGGTGACGCCCAGCCGCTTCTCCGGACGGCCGCTGTCGAGGTAGAGCTGGACCGCCTCCTCCAGCGTCAGGTCCCGGTGGATCTGCTCCTCCGGGGCGCCGCAGTCGGTCATGACAAACCAGGCGTAGGTGTGAGGCAGGTTCGGATCGGCGGCATCCCGCAGGGCTTGGCGTCCGGCCTCCGTCAGTCCATAGTTGCAGGCCCGGCGGGGATTTTCCTCCCCGGCGAAGTCCAGCAGGATGTCATCTACCTGCTTTTTAACCTCTGGATCATCTGTCAGGGTCTCATGCCGGAAGCCGGTGGTGTCTCGGTAGGGCAGTTCCTCCTGGATGGCCTGGAGATACTGCCCAACATCGGTGAACTCCTGCTTCTCACCGCTGGCGAAGGTCACCCGGCCTACCAGCCTGCTCTGCCTGGCCAGCTCCTGCTGGCGGAGGTCGTAGCAGTAAAGGTAGCCCTGGTACTCGCCCGGCCTGGGGGTACAGCGCAGGCAGAAGCTGTATTGCTCTGTCTCCGCGATGAATCCGTAGATGCGGTCATTTTTCGTGAGTTCACCCCCGTTGCGCCAGCAGTAGGAACTCATGGCGGACAAGTCCTTCAGTGGGCCGCTCTGCCGCATGGCGTCCACAAATTCCTGCAGGGCCTCCTTGAACTCCGGGGTGTTGAAGCGGTCGCCGTTGTGGGGCCACCAGGTGTGGTAGAAGCCCTTCCCGCCGGAACCAAAATCCATGCGGAGATGGCCCACGGTGCCCAGCTCCGCATCCTGATTCTCAGCGGTGTAGAAAAGGCCCGCCTCCTCAACGGAAGCGGGCCGCAGGTCAAAGTTCCTCGCCTGTTTGATGGCGTTTTGCTTTTTCACTTGAATCACCTCATTCCTGTTTTGTGAACACAACCAATACCACAACTTGTGGCGAAAGTCTACCGCAAAAGGTGGAGAAAATTCAGGTCATCCGCATCCCCATCTCCGGCTCCGGGGACTCCATGATCTGTTCCAGATATTTGGGGTCTACCACAACTTCTGATTCATTCCTGCCGTTGAAAAAGGCGAGGATGTATTTCTTCGGGATCTGGGCCTCGTAGACAGTGCCTTCCTCACCGAAACGGTGGGCGAACCACTCTGCGGTCTCCCGATCCAGTGTCCAGGACAGAGCTTTGATATTTTTTGCATTGTAGGAGGTAACGCCCCGATAAACGGTCACGGGATCGTCTAAAGAGCGGTACACCGTGTGCTCCTCCTCGTCCATTAGGAGCTCCGGCGGGACGGAACGGAATAGGGCCAGCAGTTCTCTTTTGCTGACATTGCGGTCTTGGTTAGGGCATTCCTCCAGGATCCACGCATGAGCCAGCAATTGGCCCAGATCCTCCTGAGAGAGAACGGGAGCGGTAAATTTGAGAAAGGTCAGATAATAGGGCTTGTTCAGGAGGGAAAAGACCTGACTGGCATTTTTAGCACTGTCGATCTGATTGCCCACCATCTCACGCCACTTGGCGAGGTCTTCTTCCTTGCTGAGCAGGTCAACCATGGAGAAAGTGCCATCCTCCTTCTGAGTGGCGGTGATTCCAGTGCTTGTAAATGGGTGGCTGACAATAGCCGGCGAAAATGAAGTTTGCGCGATTGGCATATCGAGGAGTACATGGGCAATCGACTTTACCCTGTCAAGATCAGTCTCCTTCCGCATCAGGTGAGCCCTCCCATCCCAATGGACTCATCCTGCTCCCGCTGGTATTGTTCCACGGGATCCGCCCGCATCAGCTCCTCCAACGGCAGAGTGCCCTGATAGGCGATGTAGCCCCGCTCCGTAAACATCCCTTGGTTCCGCTCCATGCACCGGCGCCCGTACTTCCCGTAATCGTAGAACTCGTCCAGATCGCTGTCGTAGCTGAACTGGCCGGAGTCCTGGATCATATATCTGCCGTATTCCTCTGGGGTGTGTACATTGGGGACGAAATCGAACAGATTTAAATTTTTCGCCAAGCGGCAGATCTCAGCGGCGCTTTCCGGTTTGGCAAAGCCCGCTGCGGCATCCAACTTGAGGCGATCCGCCTGCGTCAGCGTGGAGATGGCGGCGCACATGGCGTTGAGGTCAAAGACGCTCTCCAGTTCCAAATCACAGACTGTCTGAATGGCGGCGGGCAAATTATTTTCCTGGATCTCCAACCTCGCAAAATCTGCGCTTTCCATCCCATCCCGACAGAGCATCCGCTCTATCTGAAGTTCCGATGTGGGTAGGTACAGCCAGACCGCCTGGCTGTCGTTGGCGTCTGCGTGAATGGGGCGCAGGGTCACCGCCAGCAGGCTGTCCTCATAGAGATACGCCGGAAAGTTTCTGCCCTGGTAGCCCTGGCTGAGCTGCATCCCGTTGTCGTAGACCACCCCGTATGGGGTGACAGTGCCTTCGTTTTCCGAGATCAGCAGACGGGCAGTCTCCTCACCATCCAACTGTTCCAGTTCTTCCATGGAGGCGCAGCCGCCGTGGAGGTTCATGTAGTGCTCCCGGCCGATCTGCTCCAAGTCAGAAAAATCCGTGATGACCGTAGCTTCTTGGCAGCAGAAGGTCAGGTTGATGAGGTCGGTCATGTCGTTCAGGCCCATCTTTACCGCCATCCCCTGGAACTGAGCCAGTTCCCCATCGGTAAAGCTGTCCAGCCGCTTGGCCAGGTAGTCCAGCTCGTCCACATTGATTTTGCGCCCTTCCAGGCACTTCGGGCTGGGAACGCTGCCCTCGATCTCCTCCACCGTGCAGTCCCTTGCCCGCGGGTCTCCGATGTCCAATGCTTCCAGCATCTTAATCGTGTCGTCATACTGATCCCGTGGGATGGGGAAGGGGATGGTGACAAGCCCATATTCCAGGTGGTCAGCGTTATAGAGCGCCGCTTTGATCCTCATGTTCCGACTCCTTTTCGTTCAGTTTTTTTACTCTGGTGCGCATACAGTCCTCCCCGCTGCCCCAGCAGAGGAAACCGTGGGCGGGGTAGGGGCAGTCCTTACAGCGGGAGAACCGCCGGCAGACTGGCTTCTGAGGCGGGTCCGGGGAGCAGGAGGGTACGGCTCTGACCCGCACCTGGCGGAGAACCGAGAGCGCCTGCATCTGCGCCACCGCGGCAGCATGGGGCAGGCAGCTATATTCACTCTTTCTGTACATATCTGATTTTCCTTTCAAAACAAAAAAGCGGGGGCCGTATCTGCTTGATGGCAGATGCGGCCCCCGCTTGTCGTTGTGGTCATAAATTCATTTGTGGCTCCTGCTCCTGTCCTTGCTCCAATCTGTCCTGGAGATCCGGGACAACATACTCGATTTTTGTTCTGGCTTCCTGAATCGCTCTCAGATGTTTTTCCTCCGGCGCAGGGCCTTCCTCCAGCAGAAAGTCTGTAGCCCGATACAGCTCTGTCAGCTGCTCTGTGGAGAAAAGCTGGGCATTGGAGATCAGGCCGGATCGGACAGCGAAGTCCTGCTTGGCGCTTTGAAAGTCACCCTCGTAATAGTGGCCATGGCAGACCCCCTGTCGTTCATAGGCCCAGACCCAGGTGACGAACTGGTATCCCAGCCCGTTTTCCAGTTCCTGTCCTGCCAGCACTGCTCCGCCGAAATCCGCCAGCAGTCGAAAGTCCTCATGGAGCCCAGAGGCACGAAGAGGAGGCGCATTTTCCATGGCCTCAACATATCCGTATACCTCATCTGCTGTCACAGCTACCTGATGGTACAGCTCGCTGGCCTCCTCGTTTTGGTTCCCGTCTGGCAGCAGGAAGACGTCGCTTGCTGGGGACACATAGAGGACCGGCCGGTCATGGAGGAATACGTCCAGCCGCCGATCCTCTCTGATGAAGGATTTGATCCCATCCATATTCAGCCGGCGGGACAATTCAGTCAAATACTTATTCTTCATAGAAACACCTCGCAGTCGATTCATAAAAAAAGGCCGGGGTCCTGCATCCAGGATCTCGGCCAAAAACACGTTTCAGCTCCTTCGTTCAGTATGCGGGTTTGAGTCCTATCTGAACGAAGGCCCAGTATTGAAATATCGAAAAAATGAGGCCCGTAGATTCGTTGATCTACGGGCCTCGGAAGCCTTGAAAACACTGGACTTTTCTGCCCAATATCTTTCTTAGCCTCCTCTTTTGGCGCAGCGGGTGGGATTCGAACCCACGTGGGATTGCTCCCAAACTGATTTCGAGTCATTTCCCCCTTGTGACTTTTGGTGGAAATTAAGCGAAGATGGAAGTACACAACGGAAGCCCAAAAGCTGCGGTATACTGCGGATTTTGGCTTCCGCTTTTCGCTTTTATTTGAACCCACCGGGCTTTCCGAGTTCTTCCCGTTTTTACCCCGAATTATGACCGGAGGATAGAACAAGGATAGAACTGCACGCCAGATTGGGGGTATTCACACCCATACCATTTCACGAAAACGCAAATCACCGTTTTGATTGGACAACTTGATTTTATTTGAACTCATTTCAAAAGTCAACATTTTACGCACCAGTGAAGTACCTCACCTACCAATGACAGATGAACAAGAAAGTGAGTGCTACACATGGATTTGACGAAGTATTACCCCGACATTGCCGCAAAGTATCCCGCCTATGTAACGCAACGGGAACTATGCGAGATCTGCCGCATCTGTCCCAAGACCGCCTACAATTTGGAGCAACAAGGTGAGATTCCCTACACCATTGAGCAAAACCACCTGATCCGTAGCCACAAAATCAAGCTGACGGACATTCTTGCCTATCTCTATCGGCGTGAGTGCAGACAGGAAGCAGACAGTCCCTATATCTGTGCTATGAGAACATTCTATGACGAACATCTCTCTCCCTACTCAGACCTGCTTTCCGTAAAGGATATTCAGCAGATTACAGGCTTTTCGTCCTCGGCAATCGTGCGGTGGATCAGCACAGGGATTCTGAAGGCTTTCCAGCCTGGAAAGCAGTACACCGTCCCAAAGGATTTTATGCTGGACTTTCTGATAAGCCCATATTACCGCCGTATCCGCCGAAAGACCCCTCTCCAAAAAGAATTGATGGATACATTTGAGCGTCTGTGGCAGGAAAAAGGAGGCGAGTGATGTGGCACAGGTATCCAAGTATCGCTATTTGCTGAATCAGTACCCAGAAACAGTCCAAAAAGAGCAATTCCGCATCATCTGTCATATCAGCAAACGCACAGCTCGTTATCTGCTGCAATCCGGTCTGGTTCCCTGCGTACAGAGTGGGAAAAAGACCCGGAATTACACCATTAAGATGAAAGACATTGTTCGCTACCTTGAGCGCAGGGAAATCCACCCCGAAAAATACAAACTTCCCCCCGGCTCATATAGCGGGACATACGCAGTCAAGCCCCTGCTTCCCGAATCTGTGACAACGGAGGAACTGAGAAAATACTACATAGAGAGTTTCCGGGACATTCCCGACATAGTTTCCACGAGAGAGGCCGCGGAATTAACAGGCGCCACGGCATCTACGGTCGCAAAATGGATCAGAACGAAAAAGCTAAAAGCTCTTTCACATGGTCCGGCATTTATCATCCCGAAGGTCAATCTGATCAACTTTATGGCCAGTGACGCATATTTGAACAAACGCTTGAAATCACAAAAATTCCACGAAAATATAGGAGGTTTTCTATCATGGAAAGCGGCAAAATAATTGTTGTAGCCAACCAGAAAGGTGGGGTAGCCAAGACCAGCACGGTCCGAAATCTGTCCTATGCGCTGGCCGAGATGGGCAAGAAGGTCTTGGTAGTTGACTTTGACCCCCAGTATAACCTTACCACCAGCTTCGGTGTCCTGCCGACCCAGGCACCCTATAATACCGGGACGCTTATCACCAATCTGCTCCTGGACGAATCTCTGCCGGATACCAACGAGTTCATCCAAAAAATTGACTCTGTGGACTTGATCCCTTCCAGTCGCTATCTCACCGTTGCAGAGGCAAATCTGCTGATGACGCCGGATAGCAACGGGTACCTAGCTACTCTGCTCGCACCTCTGCGGATGTCCTATGATTACATAATCGTAGACACAAATCCATCTCTGGGTTCGTTGACAATAAATGCTTTAACGGCCGCCGACGAGGTAATCATCCCGATTGATCCGGAACTGTTTGCGCTGACTGGTTTGCAGGCGTTGATGGATACCATCAAAAAAATTAAGCAGAAATTAAATCCCAGGATTGATATTGGAGGTATCCTGTTCACCAAATGCAACAAACGGACGAATCTATACCGTCGCACATACGGTCAGGTTGCAAAGGCGTTTCAATCGCTCCCTATCTTCAACTGTCAGATTCCGTATACAGTCAAAGTGGGAGACGCAAACAGCTATGGAATGAGCGTCATGGAGCTGGAGCAGGCCAACCCAGCCTCTCTTGCCTATCTGGAACTTGCAAAGGAGGTGTTGGAATATGCCTCCACTTAAGCCTCGTATCAGATCCATTGATGATCTTCTGGGTGTGACTGAAACTTCATCTTCAAAAAATGAGTCTAAAGCGTCGAATCAGTCTGTATGTGATGCGAGTAATGAAATACAGATGCTTCCACCACAAATCATTCGCAGTTTTCGAGGGTCTCCATTCCGAGAATACGGTGGAGAACGATTTGATGATTTGGTGGACAGTGTTTCACAACATGGTGTTTTGGTGCCTGCTTTTGTCAGAAAGATTGAGCCAGATGAGAATGGATTTGAATATGAGATGCTGGCAGGCAGACACCGGCAGAGAGCCGCTATTATTGCAAACCGCGAACTTCCCTGTATCGTCAAGGAAAATCTCTCCGATGAGGATGCTTGGATTTATGTGATCGAAACCAATGTCCTGCAACGCTCTTTCTCCGAAATGCTGCCCTCTGAAAAAGCAGCGGTACTGGCTCTGCGCTATTCCAAGATGGTCTGTCAGGGACGCCGGAACGATATTATTAAGGAACTGAAAAGGCTGGAAAACCCTGATGAAATCAAGGGAAACAGGACTGGTGGAAGTGACTTCCACAGGATAAAAAGCAGGGATGCTTTGGGAGCGGAATATGACCTTACAGGTCGTTCTGTTGCAACTTATCTCCGCATCAACGAACTGTCGGACGCCCTGAAAATCAGAATTGACAATGGAGAATTTTCGATTGCGGCGGCCGTGCAGCTTTCCTATCTGACTGAACAGGAACAGCAGATGGTTGACGATGTGCTTTCGGGAAGCGAGTACAAGGTCAATGAGGGAAAGGTTGTCCTGCTGCGGGAATATACCGGAAAGCTAACCCCGGAGCGTACCGAACAGATTTTGTCCGGCGAATTTAACCGGAAACCCAAGAAATCCACGGCTACGGCGTTCAAGGTCAAACCGGCGATTTACAAGAAATACTTTACCGTCAGCATCAGCCAGAAAGAGTTCGACAGTATTGTGGACGAGGCACTTGCCCTCTACTTTGCTCAGAAAGAACAGGAATCCGAGCAAGAGGCCGGATAACCGGCCATAATCACCAATACAGGAAGGAGGTCAGATACCGTTGAGAAATGATGAACGCCTGCGGACGATATATGAAGTCATGGCTCCCTATATTGTCCGAAATGAACACAACTGGCGGGATTATCTGGCATTTGCATCGCAGTTCCATAAGCACAGTTTTGACAACATACTTCTTGTGTACGCACAGGACGAGGATGTTTCGATTCTGGCAACACGAAAGCAATGGGCAGCCATAGGCAGAAATTTGATTCCCCGTGCAAAGGGCGTTGCCGTTTGCGTCTACCGGAATGCCAAACTCACTCTTGACTATCTCTTTGATGTAAGCCAAACTACTGGCAAAGAGATTCATCCTACGGACTGGCAGCTTTCCGATGAAATGAAAAAGGCCCTGACCGAGCGCCTGTCGTATGCACACGGTTTCCCCAAGCAGGATTTTTCCCAAGCGCTGTATGCGATGGCAAGCGAATCTGTCGCAGAGAATTACAACCACTTTTTGCAGGAACTCAAGCAGGAAACCAAAGGCCATTTGTTCACCGAGATCCCGGCCGGTGGTTTTGAAGCCCAATACATCCAGCTTTTGACCGACAGCATTTCTTATTTCATCGGCAAAAAGTGTCACCTGCCGGATGAAGAAATCCAGTTGAGTGACGGCATGGCGACGGTCAGCCATTTTAATACACTCCCGCTGGTTGCACATCTGGGTACGGCAGTAACCGCCCTTTCCAAAGGTATCCTGTTAGAAGTAGAACGGAACATCAAGATTATCAATCGTGAAAGGATGGCACAACATGAGCAAACCGAATATCAATCTGAAATACAGGGAGCAGGACGGGATGATGCTTCCCGATCTGCAAATCTCCAACAGCAGCGAAGCAGATCAACCTCTGGGCAGGTACGGCCGGATGGCCCTGGAATACCTCAGAGAGAATCACCGGGAGCGATTTACGACTTTGAAAATGGATGGCAGTCTGATGGAGATCATGCACCGGGTACAGGACGAGGCGACCGAGAAGATCGAAGCCCTGACGCAGCAAATGCTCCAGCAGGAGCCGCTTCCGCAGACCGAGGACATCATGGAGCGGACGCGACACCTGAACAGTCTGAAACTGATGGCGGAGGAAACCGTACTCCAGAGCGTAGTCCTGATTCCCCGCTGACCGAAGAACAGCCAAATACAGAAGTGGCGCCGAGCGCCGCACCTGTGGGAGAGCCGTCTGAAAAGGACGGCTCTTTTTCTGTTCCTGCGGAACAACCGACACGCCATTTTACCGATGCAGAAGTCCGGCGCAATTATGAGTACATCCTGACCAGCACCAATCTATACCCCCCAGAGCTGCACAGCGCGGTTCGCAGCGTATTGTCAGAACCGCCGCTCAATCCTGACTGGTCAGACAAAGGGCGGCAGATTGCGGCTCTCTTTACTCCCTATGGCGACCGTGAATATCAGGGCGATTTTCTCTATCGTACCCGGTTGCATGGTGAAGATGGCATTTCATTTTTCTTTGATGAAGGCTATACCTACATTCCCTGGAACGGGCTGGCGTTTTTACTGGATGCCATGATCGAGGATGGCGACTATCCCAATCCTGTTGTAGAGGAGCAACCTGACCCCATCGGGGATTATAACATCCCTGATGAAGTTGATGAAATGGGCGGTCCTCACCGGCAAATGACCATTGGAGAAGCGGATTTTGATTATGTTCTGGATGCTGTTGCCTATGAAGCCGGAGAAACCGTAGTGGAACCGGTCAAGCCGCAGGCGATTGTTCAAATGGAAAACGACACGCCAGCAGCCGGTGACGAGCCTGCATCCGTTCCTGACGAAAATCCCCCTGTTGTTGTGGAGGCCCCCGAAACGGCTCTCCCCACAGATACAGCGGAGCAGCCTACACCGCCGCCCGTCAAAGAAAACACGACGGCGCACAAGAATTTCCGCCGCTTTCAAGAGTTGTTCCCGGAGATTGTGTCCGGTCAATATGAGTATCTGCGGCTGGAGGCCGGAGAAGCCTACTATCCTCTGGTCATTCACCATAAATACGGTTCCCATTACTGCATGGAGCATTACTATATGCAGAACGGCGACCGGATGTATGACCCTTATATGGACTTCCAAATCGACAAAGAGGCTGGGACACTTCGGGCTTTCAGTTATGAGAACAGCGGCATTGGTGTATATAACGAGGCTGATCCCGACGACCCCGCATACGAGAAAGCAATCAACGGGTTCAACAGTTTCTTTGCCACCTGGCTGAACAATATCCGCAGCCAAGGCTATGAGCCGGTGCGGGCCTCTATGATGGTCAACGATGAAGAAGTCGATGTGGATTTGCGCCCGGCTGCCGAAGCTGTTCCGGTCGTGGAAGAAGAACAGCCGGAGCAGCTCTCCCTTCTGTCCTTGGAAAAGAGTACGGAAGATCTGCTTGTTGAGCGTGTCATGCAAAGAGGCCCACTTACCGCAGGAAAAAAAGAACAAATCTACGAGTTTGCTCAGACCCACCCCACCGGATCAGAATTTACTACTTTCCTAAAAAAGCTATATGGATATGAAGGGTTCTCCGGTGATGAAATGGGCGTGAAATACGCCATGTTCAATAGTGAAGGTGTCACTATCGAATGGCAGGATGAGCAGGGCGAAACACAGGAAACAAAGTTGTCCTGGGCGCGGGCTGCCGGTGTCGTGCAACGCCTGGTGGATGAAGGCCGCTATCTGGAAACCCCTGTTGTCAGTCTGCCGGAGCCGGAAACCGATGAGCCGCTTGAGGGAGAAACAGAACCGTATGATTACAGTTTTGAATATGGCCTTTTAGGGCGCCTTAAAGCGGACTGCGAGTATTTTCTAAGTGAAGGCCATCAGCACGAAAAGCATTTGTGGGCGGGTAGCATCCATGCACAGATAGCTAAAATGCGAGAGCTGTATGATCTGCTCCCGGAAAAGCCGGAAGGGATAACCAAAGAAATAATTGACGATTATGAAACCCGTATGGCTCCCTGGGAACACGATGAAGCAGAGGAAACACAGATTTTAGACGAAGCCCTGGACGCCCATCATGGGCAGATTGATATGCTGATGCAGGCAGTCCGAGGTGAGCTGACGGTTGGAACCATCCGGTACAGCATTTTTGAGGGGCGGCCCCATATCAGCATGATTGAAGTCTTGGAGGACTACCGCCGCCAAGGTATCGCAACCCAGATGCTCCGCTATCTGCAAGGGCAATATCCCAATGAGGAAATTGTATGGGGGTATTTGACCGAGGATGGCTCGGCCCTGTACCAAGCCGTGGTGGATGAACAGCCCAATCCCGACTATCTCCGGGTACAAAATGACCTTGAAGATATTACGCGGGAATTTGACGCTTATGTGCGGCGCCTGGACGGTGGGGCTATTCTCTCCCCCCAAGAAGCTGCCGACATGGACGATCTGGAGGACACGCAATACCGGCTGGAAAAAGAGCTGGAAGAACTGCGCCCCATTCGCGCCTTTGTACGAATGGGCGATGGTACAGCAGCAGAGGCGCCCGCTGTTATGGATGAAGCCACCCCCACTGATCTGGCGCCCCTTCGTGAGCCGCCTGCGGCGCCGCAGGTCGCCGCACACAACTTCCGTTTTTCCGAGGACTATGACCTGTATCCAAGTGGAGCAAAGACCAAATATAAAAACAATGTCATGGCGATCAAGCTGCTCAAGCAGATTGAACTGGAAAAGCGGACAGCGACACCAGAAGAACAAATCATCCTTGCCCGCTATGTCGGATGGGGCGGGCTTGCCAACGCTTTCTCCAGTACGGCCTCTGGTTGGGAGAACGAATATCAGGAATTGAAATCCCTGCTGACTGATGTGGAATACAAAGCGGCCATGAACTCCACCATCACAGCCTACTACACCGAGCCTGACCTGATCCGGCACATTTACCGCGCCCTGGAACGGTTTGGCTTCGAGGGCGGCCCTGACCGAAAAATCCTGGACCCCGGTATGGGAACCGGCAACTTCTATTCTGTGCTGCCGGAGCAGTTTCAAGGGAGCAAGCTGTTTGGCGTAGAGTTGGATTCCATCACCGGCAGAATCGCAAAGCAGCTTTATCCTGATGCGGATATTTCCATCATGGGATATGAAGCCACCAAATTTGAGGACAACAGCTTTGATGTGATTCTGGGCAATATCCCGTTCAACTCCGTGAAAATCTATGACCGGCGCTACAATGACCTGAACCCGTACATCCATGACTATTTCTTCATCAAGTCCCTGGACCTTGCAAAACCGGGCGGTATCATTGCCTTTATCACCAGCAAAGGAATTATGGATCGCAAGGACGAGAGCCTTCGGGAATATATCGCACGGCGGGCAGAGTTCATCGGCGCCATTCGCCTACCCAACACAGCGTTCAAGGCTTTGGCGGGAACCGATGTAACAGCGGATGTTGTTTTCTTGAAAAAGAGAACGCAGCCCATAGAACTTGATCGCGCGAATCTTCCGTCCTGGATTGAAACTGACCTGGACCGCAGTAAATGGATCGCCTATAACCGCTATTTCAAAGATAATCCCGAAATGCTCATGGGCGAGATGGTGAGCAGCCGGAATATGTACGGCAACGAAGATGGGACGGCCTGTGTTGCCCCGGAAGATTTTGACCTGAACCAGCATCTTACCCAAGCGGTTGACTCCCTGTACGCCCGTTTCACAGCAGAGCCAGATGAAGAAATTGAGGCAGACGAACCGGAAGAAAGCAATACAGAGTATGAGGACGCTCCGGCCGGAACCAAAAACTTCACCTATGTTGTGCGGAATGGCGAGATCTTCTTCTGTGAAAAAGATAAGCTGATCCCGCAACCTTACACCGGCATGAAGGCCGAAAGAATCAAGGGATTGTGCGAAATCCGTACTGCGCTGCTGGAGGTTATCAACATCCAGTCCCATGAGTATGACCCGGTTGATCTCCAGAAAGTACAGGACACACTCAATCAGGTATATGACCGCTTCGTTGCAAAGTATGGAGCCATCAACAGCAAAGGAAACATCCTCGCTTTTTCTGATGATGACCAATTCCCCTTGCTGCGCTCTATCGAGGATGAGCGGAAAGACAAGACCGGTTGGGATAAATCAGCGATCTTCACCAAAGCCACCATCCGTCCTTTCCGTCAGGTCAACCATGCAGACACCGCCGAGGACGCCCTTCAAATCTGCCTGAATCACAAGCTGCGGGTGGATCTGCCCTATATGTCCTTCCTGACAGGAAAAGCCCCACAGGAGTTGGTGCAAGAGCTGGATACTCGCATCTATCTCAATCCCCAGAAATACTACGGTAATCCGCTGGAAGGATGGGAACTTGCAGAAGAATATCTCAGTGGTCATGTGCGGGATAAACTGCTCTACGCACGTCAGAAGGCAGCGGAAGAACCGGAACTCTTTGCCCGGAATGTAGAGGCTTTGGAGGAAGTACAGCCGGAGCCACTGACTCCTGCCGACATCGAAGTGAATATGGGTGCCATCTGGGTTCCCATTGAGTATTACCGCCAATTCATGTATGAAACCTTCCAGACCAGCGGATATGAAAAGGTCATCGAGGGCGGCGACAACCGGCACCGCATTGACATTGAGTATTTCTCCTATACCACGACCTGGCGTGTCACCAATAAAAATGCGGAACCGGATTCCGTAATGGTCAACCAGACTTTCGGAACCAAGCGGAAAAATGCTTATGAGATTTTTGAGGATTGCCTTAATATGCAGTCCACTACTGTCCGTGACCGGCAGGAATACATCAATGAAAAGGGCAACAAGTCGGTTAAATATGTAGTCAACGCACAGGAAACCATGATTGCCCGTGCCAAGCAGCAACAGATTCAGGAAGCATTTGCGTCCTGGGTTTGGAAAGAACCGGAGCGCCGGGATAGGCTTCTGCGTATCTACAATGAAACCTTCAACACAGTTCGCCCCCGTGAGTTTGATGGGAGCCATCTCGTATTTCCCGGCATGAACACGGAGATGAAACTGCGGAAGCACCAGCTTGATTTTGCTGCCCGTGTCATCTATACCGGGACGGGGCTTGCCGCACATGAGGTAGGCGCCGGAAAGACCGCTGCTTTAATTGCCGCCGGGATGTACCTCAAGAACCTGGGAGCGATCCACAAGGCGGTGTTTGTGGTTCCCAATCCCCTGGTGGGCCAGTGGGCAACAGAGTTCTACCGCTTTTTCCCCAATGCGAACCTTTTGGTATCCACCGCAGAGGATTTTACTCCCAAAAACCGCAACCGCTACATTTCTAAAATCGCCACCGGAGAATATGACGCAGTGATTCTGGCGCACAGCCAATTTGAGAAAATCCCAATCTCCACAGAGCGGCAGATTGCTATGCTGGAACGGCAGATCAACGATATTGAAAATGCAATCCATGAAATCAAGAGCGAAAACGGCGAGAATTGGTCTGTCAAGCAGATGGTCATTTTCCGCAAAAATCTGGATGAGCGGCTGAAAAAGCTGTCTGCCGAGGAAAAGAAAGACGATCTGCTGACCTTTGAGCAGCTCGGCGTAGATATGATGATGGTGGACGAGGCGCACTTTTTCAAAAACTGCTTTGTCTTTACGAAGCTGCGGAATGTGGCTGGTATTACAACCTCAAGCAGTCAACGCGCTTTTGATATGCTGCTCAAATGCCAGTATTTACAGGAAACGAATCAGGGGCGCGGTGTAGTATTTGCGACCGGAACGCCAATCAGTAACTCGATTTCCGAACTGTTCGTCATGCAGCGGTATTTGCAGCCGCAGGAGTTGGAACGCTTCGGCTGGTCCTACTTCGATACCTGGATCGCCCATTTTGCAAAGAAAGCCTCTGTGCTGGAATTGAAGCCGGAGGGCGGCGGCTATCGGATGCGTGATCGCTTCGTCCGTTTCTACAATCTCCC
>JABLTT010054693.1_pt1 | contig 19458 bp, 19 predicted proteins | sample 7160061 | NCBI WGS metagenome assembly JABLTT01 (sample SAMN14651232, study PRJNA627086) | human gut metagenome | isolation source: feces | host: Homo sapiens
CTCTATCTCTATCTCTATCTCTATCTCTAGTATAGCACAGCATCAAAAAAAAGAGCCGCTAAGTTGCGGACTCTTCAGCTTTTCTTCGATCCTTGGTTGCCTTGATGACCTTCTGACGGGAAAACTCCTCCCGCTCCTTTTCCTCAAGTGCATCCGTTATGAACTTGATATTATGTTCAAAATCCGGAATTACGATGTTCTTCAGAGCATTGGCACGCTTCTGCGCCTTGCGGATTGCATTCGCAAGCCGATAGACACTGTTCTCCACCTCTGCCAGAATCACTGTCATTTCCTTAACCTTATAGAAACAGCGGTAAGCATAATCCAGCTTGGAATTCGCATGATCCAAGCCGTATGTGAGCTTATACTCCTGCTTATCATATTGAATCTTTGGAATCTCCACACCCATGACGCTTCGATAACTGATATGAATACCGGTATCCACCGGCACTGCCTCTACCAGATCACTGATGACTCCCAGAGACATATTCGCCTGCTGCAGGGCATAGTACGCCTTCTGATACGTAATCGTAATCTTATCACGCAGCAGCTTTACATCATCCAGAAGCGACATCATTTCACGCGTCAGGATATTCCGTTTCCGATCCATCAGCTCATAGCCCATATGAGCCAGATCATTTGATTTCTTTGTCGCAATCAGATTTCCTTTGGTAGGAAACACCTGTTTATTGGCCATAATCAGTTACCCTGAGATGCCAGTTCCTTGATGATAGGCCCACTCTTCAGACCAAAGCGTTTCACCGCACGTTCATGATCGTAGTACACTTCAAGAACCTCGTTGTCTACACGGTCAAGCTCTGCACGCGGCAGGACACTGAGCAGATCCCAGCCCAGATCCAGCGTTTCTTCAATACTGCGGTTATCATCAAATCCCTGATTCAGGAAATGCTCCTCAAATAACGTACCAAAGGACATATACTGCTTGTCGACATCACTCAGCTCATCCTCACCGATAACAGAAGCCAGACTTCTGGCATCCTGCACCTTCGCATAGGCTGCGAACAGCTGGTTGGAAACATCCGAATGATCCTTTCTTGTAAAGCCTTCACCGATGCCATCCTTCATCAGACGTGACAAAGAAGGCAGAACACCAACCGGCGGATAAACACCCATCTGGTTCAGATTACGATCCAGTACAATCTGCCCTTCGGTAATATAACCGGTAAGGTCAGGAATCGGATGGGTAATATCATCATTGGGCATGGTCAGAATCGGAATCTGTGTTACAGACCCTCCGGCACCCTTGACAATCCCTGCTCTTTCATACAGCGAAGCCAAATCAGAGTACAGATATCCCGGATATCCTTTACGTCCCGGAATCTCCCCCTTACTGCTGGAGAATTCACGAAGCGCCTCACAATAGGAGGTGATATCTGTCAGAATAACCAGTACATGCATATCCTGCTCATACGCCAGATACTCTGCAGCGGTTAAGGCACAACGCGGTGTCAGCGTACGCTCAATGATCGGGTCATTGGAAAGATTGATGAACATAACAACCTTTTCCATAACCCCTGCTTCCTCAAAGGAGCGTTTGAAATAATCCGCAACGTCATTTTTCACACCCATGGCTGCAAAAACGATACAGAAGTTCTTACCGTCCCCCTCCGATATCTTCGCCTGCTTAACAAGCTGAACAGCCAGCTCATTGTGCGGCATACCGGATCCGGAGAAGATCGGCAGCTTCTGCCCGCGAATCAGCGTCGTTAAGGCATCAATACTGGAAATACCGGTATTGATATAGTTTCGCGGATATACACGGGAAACCGGATTCAGCGGCTGTCCGTTGATATCCGCACTTTTCTCGGCATAGATTTCTCCCAGCCCGTCGATGGGCTGTCCGCTTCCGCTAAAGGTTCGCCCCAGCATCTCGCGTGACAATGCCAGCTCCATCGGCTTTCCTGTAAATTTTGTTTTTGTGTTTTTCAGGGAGATTCCATTGGTTCCCTCAAACACCTGAATGGCAGCTTTCCTGCCCTCCAGCTGAACCACTCTTCCAAGACGTGTCGTTCCATCTCCGCACTTGATTTCCACCATCTCTTCATAGCTGGCGTTTTCCACGTTATCCAGGAAGACAAGAGGTCCGTTAATTTCACTTAATCCTACATATTGAAGACTCATGCACTTTCCTCCTTACGCAACCTGTGAGACAGCCGCATCAATCTGTCGGAAGTAATCATCCAGCAGCTCGATGTGGTCATTCGGCACATCGTATTTCATTTTGGTAACCTTGTCGAAAATACCGGAAGCCACAACCTGACTCATCGGTTTCCCCTGTGCTACCAGATCCTTGCATTTCTTATATAAATACAGAATAACATCCATCATTTTCATTTGTTTTTGTAAAGGTACATACGTATCATCCTTATGGAACGCATTCTGCTGCAGATATCCTACCCGGATGACCTTGCAGATTTCGATAACCAGCTTCTGATCCTCCGGTAACACATCGCTGCCGATCAGCTTTACGATTTCCATCAGCTTCGCTTCCTCTGCCAGCAGACTCATAATTTCCTGACGGCTGCGCAGAAAGCGCATATCCACATTTTTATTGTACCATTTCGTTAAGTCTGTCACATATTCGGAATAGCTTTCCGTCCAGTTGATGGCAAAATAGTGACGCGCATAGGCCAACTGTTTGTCCAGCGCCCAGAAGCAGCGCACAAATCGCTTGGTGTTCTGAGTTACCGGCTCAGAGAAATCAGACCCCTGCGGTGATACGGCACCGATGATGGATACCGATCCCACCTGATCATTCAGTGTCTTCATATATCCGGCACGCTCATAGAACTGTGAGATGCGACTTGGCAGATAAGCCGGAAAGCCTTCCTCGGCCGGCATTTCCTCCAGACGTCCGCTGATTTCACGAAGCGCCTCCGCCCAGCGTGATGTGGAGTCCGCCATGATGGCAACATGATAACCCATGTCACGATAATACTCTGCCAGTGTCAGACCGGTATAAATACTCGCCTCACGTGCCGCAACCGGCATGTTGGATGTGTTGGCGATCAGTACGGTACGATCCGTCAGCGGGCGATTGGATTTCGGGTCGATCAGCTCGGAGAATTCCTCCAGAACCTGCGTCATCTCGTTTCCACGCTCACCGCAGCCGACATAGACAATGATATCGGCATCACACCACTTCGCCAGCTGATGCTGCGTCATGGTCTTTCCGGTACCAAAGCCGCCCGGAATCGCTGCCGTACCACCCTTGGCAATCGGGAACAGGGTATCAAAAATACGCTGTCCGGTAATCAAAGGCACACTGATCGGTAATCGTTCCGCTACAGGACGTGCCGTTTTGATCGGCCATTTCTGTACCAGTGTCAGCTCATGAAGCTTATCCTTTTCATCCTTCACCTTCAGGATGCATTGATTGATGCTGTATGTTCCGTTCTCTGCCGCTTCCACAACCGTTCCCTGCAGGGTTGGCGGAATCATGCAGCGATGCTCGATCAGATCCGTTTCCGGAAGCGTCGCAAAAATCTGCCCGGGAACAACCTCATCCCCTACAGAAACCTTTACCGTTACATCCCATAAGACCTCTTCATCCAGCGGTGCCACATCGCTTCCGGTCGCAATGAAGGCTCCGGATTCCTTTGCGATTTCCTTCAACGGACGTTCAATGCCGTCAAAGATATTACGCAGGATACCAGGCCCCAGTGTTACAGAAATCGGACTGCCCGTAGGCTCGACTGGTTCTCCCGGCTTTAATCCTGTTGTGGATTCATACACCTGAATCGTCGTTGCCTCTTTGCTGATGGAAATCACCTCTCCCATCAGACGTTTATGACCGACATATACTTTCTCCAGCATGGAGAAGTCGACTGCATTTTGGACCTTTACGACTGGACCGTTGATGGAATATATAACATTTTCACTCACATTATCACCTCAATCATACGGTTTCGTATGCAATTTATTTTATAAACAATCCGGAGTTCGTATAGAACCAGTCTTTCTGTTCATCGATGCCGGTGTCAAAGGTTTCATCTACAACGATTCCTTTTTCCTCACATTCCATGCGAAATCCTCCAAGCAGAATATCTGCATCGCATTTCCCCTCACAGGGCTTTCCATACGCCTCACAGATATCCTTCAAAACAGCCTGATCTCTGTCTGCGACATAAAACACAACCTGTTCATAACCCAGCTGTGCCAGATCAGAAGCTTTTTTCTTTAAAAGCTCTACATAATCCTTACGGATGGCAAATTCCTTCAGCTGCTGTTTTGCGGCCCTGAATACCGCATCGGTAAGCTCACGGCGTTTTTTCATAAGTCTGCGATTCGTTTCCTCATGTGCCTTGCTTAGCCGAATGGCATGCTCGCTGGCCATTTCCTTCAGCTCCTGTTCTCTGGTAAGTCCAGCCTCACGTTGTGCTTCCAGCTCCAGGTCCTCCATGGATTTTTTTCGGATTTCATCTATTTCCTGTTCAATACCGGCAATCTCGATGTCGCTAACTCGTTTTATCTCTTCCTCAAAGTACTGCTCCAATTTAATTTTGTCATCTAGCATAGCAAACACCTCATAGTTTCACACCGATTGCCTCGGATACATAGCGGTCAATGGTCTCTCCGATCTTTGCGGAGCCATGACGGTCGGGAATCTCGACAATCAGCGGTTTCTTTTGTTTCAGTTTTAATTCAGAAATAACCTCGGGGCAGGTTTCAATCAGCTTTGTCGTCATTAAAACGATAGCTATATCCTCCATATGCATCACACGCTCCAGCTCCTCCAGAACCTCATGACGCTCATGGACAACCACCCCTTCGATCCCTGCCAGACGCATCCCCATCTGGGTATCGATGTTATCACTGAGCAGGTAGAATTTCACGAATGATCACCACCCGTATTACAGCTTCATGAAGATAATGAAGATAGAGATCAGAAGACCGTAGATAGCAACACCTTCACCCAGGGCAACGAAGATCATGGATTTACCAAAGTTCTTCTCATTTTCAGAGAATGCTCCGATTGCGGCAGGTGCAGCGGCAGCAACGGCAATACCTGCACCAAGTGCGGAAAGTCCGGTCGCAAGTGCAGCGGCGATAAAGCCCAGACCCTGACCGATGGAGCCGGCCATTTTCATTGTGACATCATCAGCACCTGCAGCATAAGCCTTCGTAGCACTGAAGAACACTGTTCCCAATACGATTGCAAAGAAGAAGCAGACGTGCGTAATCATACGGCGTTTTGCTACGGATACACTCTTCTTTCCACGGAATACATTCACCAGCGGTAAAGAAATCAGCGCGATCAGAATAAGCGGTAATAAAAGTTCAAACATGTTTAACATGATAGTTCCTCCTTTTAATCATTCAGTGATTTAAACATAATACCGTTCCCCGTGAAGTAACGGGAAAACATTTCATAGAATTCCAGACGAAGCACCTGGATTCCGACGATCATACCCTCCAGACACATGACGAAGATATTACCGAGAATCATCACGATCCATCCGGCACCTCCGGCCATGTCCATAATCAGCATAACAGCCATCATCATACCGGCATGTGACAGGACAAAGCCGCCGACACGCAGGTAGGAGATGGTATTGGTGATAAAGGACAGACAGATTTCAAACAGCTCGAAGAAGCTTTCCACAAAGAAGCCTCCAAAGCCATCCGGAAACATCTCCTTTTTCTCCATTTTTCTTTCCAGTGCCTCCTTCAGGAAAATCAGTACCAGCGGTACAAGCAGAAAGACAATGGCAAATACCAGATTGGTGATGACGCTGACTCCGCTCAACAGCTGATAAGCGCCTCCTCCAACCAGGGAAATATAGAAGACAAGTCCGGCAATCCCGTTCTGTGAAAAGAACAGCTCGCCGTAGTTTTTATTTTTGATCTGCAGATACAGATTGATGCCGATGCTGATTACGATTAAAACAGCTCCCAGCCCCACTGCCATGACAAGCAGTACGGGAATGAAGTTGCTGGTCATAACCTCAACCGGCTTCTCAGATAGACCAAACACGGTCTTATACAATGGATTCAGCAGCTCCTCGTTACCGAACACAGAACCGTATACAATACCGAAGATACTGGAGAAGATACCGATACGCATACCGATTTCCCCAAGCCGCATCCCTTTCCATTTATAAAACAGATTTCCGACCAGGATCAGAACAAGTCCCTGTCCCAGGTCTCCAAACATAATACCGAACAGAAGTGAATACGTAAACGCTACAAAGGGCGTTGGATCGATTCCTTCATATTCGGGGGTGCCATACATTTCTACAAACATCGAGAAGGGCCTGGCAAACCACCCATTCTTTAATTTGGTCGGAGGCGAAAGTCGCTTGTCGCTATGGGCAGGCCTGACTTCGATTTCCACCTCCTTCAAATTCGAGAATGATTCCTTCAATTTTGGCACATCTTCTTCAACCACAAAACCTGTAATGGAAAATCTTTCACCGAGTCCCAGTACATATTTTCTGGCTTCAAAGGTATGGTTTATAAACTCCAGTTCCGCCTTGATGTCAGCGAAATTGTCAATGCATTCTGCCTTCAGAGCTTCAATGACTTCATTGACATGCTGCAGCTGCTTGAGATCGTTGTCGATTTCCTCCTGCAGATTCTCTTTGGCCTGAATCGGATTTCCATGGACGAATTCCGGAATGCGGATACGTTCAAAGTACAGAGAGGAGAAAATATTGTCCACGTCTCCCTCATATTTCGCGGTTGTGAAATATACACACCAGCTATACGTATCATCTGTACTGAATGACTTGAATACAAACGGACGGTTGCGGTAATACTGCAGCTTTTCGACACTGTCAATCGGCAGTCTTCCGAAACGAATCTTGATATACTTGCATTCAAACAGATCATCCAGATTCAAATCAATGCTTTCGATATTGCGGACCTGTGTCAGCGCATCGCGGTTTTCCTGAATAACAGTCTTTAGCTCGCGGCGTATTGCGGCACCGTTTTCAAAGCGCTCGTGGATGGAATCAATATACTTGCGGATACCTTCCAGATCATATTCCCCATTTTTCACATCCTTCATCGGAAGTGTCATATCCATGTCCTGCAGCACTTCATTGAAATGCGTCAGTACATCGGTGATCGGATTTTCATCACTCAGCGTGGTAAGTCCGTGTACACTGTCCACAAACTTACTGGCCGGTTCCGGATGAAAGTAATCCAGTTCCACGAATTTCAAAAGTACATCGTTGAGATATTCATTATCCGCAAGGATGTTGACCAGTTTCATTTTTGAAATTGCCATGAACATTCTCCTTTCTAGTAGATCAGCATGCGCTCCATATCCTCAATGGATACATGATAACGCACACCTTCAATAATATTGATGATATTTTCCAGCTCACGCTCTGCAGTATACAGATAGCTGGAATATACCAAGGGGGCATCGAGAGAATAATAGATATTCTTCTTCGCCAGTGCATACAGAAAGGAATCGGTATACTGTTCGATATATACATAATCCTTATCCGTATCCTCAATTCCCAGTCGGTACGTGCTGCTTTGCAGCAGCTTGATAAATGCACGCGCATTCGGCTGTGCAATCAGCTCTTCCACAAATGCGGCGGACAGATGCTCATGCACCGGTACCAGCGATTCACGAATGACATCCTCACGGGCATTGAAGTATTTTTTGTAGCGGTAAATCTTTTCAATGTTGCTAAGCTCGATCTGGGTTGCGAAATACTGCTTGACTGCTTTTCTGCTTTTTCCCTTCAGCGTTTTGTCAATCACCTGAAAGGTATGGGTGTAATGCTGCATCTGCAGCTGTGTTTCAATCTTTGTATAGTCAATATCATTTTCCTCACCCTTTTTCACACGGTAAGGAAGCAGTACCGCATAATACATCGTATGCTTTAAAACATCCAGCAGCTCATCATAGCTATGAACATTCCCCAGCCGCAGCAGATCAAAGCTGGTGTACGACTTTAGAAAGATAGGAAATTCCGCAATGGCAGCTTCATACTCCCGGGAAATCAGTACCCGGATACGGGACAGAATCAAATCGATTTCAATCTGCTGCATATGCAGCCAGTAATACGGCTTCATGGCCGCATCCGCATAACGGTATAATTTCATGGTTTTCTTGAAAATTTCCTGTCGCAGGATACTTTCCAGCTGACCCCGGTGAATATTGTTCTCACGCACATCCTTCAGGGCAGCGGCATAGGAGGTCTCATGCTTCAGGTAACCGGCGATTTCCGCCACGCTTTTCTTATGCAGCAGCTCCTGATACATTTCTTCACTCAGCGCTTCCCCATGCATGCTTCTGGCCTTCGCCACAATAACACCTTCTGCCATACTCATATACACATCACCTCCCAACGTGTACAGGCGAACACATAACTACATCGCCAGCGTTCGTTTTACAATCTGTGAAACCCACTCCTCCTTATGCTCCTCATATTTCTGCTGGAGAGCATTGAGCGATTCCTCATAGACTGCTTCTTCCTGCTGCATAGCATTCTGCAAATCCGCATCCATCTGTTCGCGCTTCTTCGCTATACAGTCTTCTGTTTCCTTTCGATACTTTTCTCTGATTTCCATACTCTGGTCCTGTATCAGATTCTGGATATTGTGGCGTTCCTGCTGTTTCTGCTCAACACGCGCTCTTGCCTGCTTGTCGGCATCTACGATTTTACGAATGATTTCTTCCAAAAAATGACACCTCCTTTATCCTTATTATATCACCGATTCGTTTGGCCGTTCACCAAACTTCTAGAAGTATACACCTTTTTATTTTGGTGTGCAAGCAAAGATTTCACTCCTTTTTTTCCTGAAATCGGTTCCGTAAAACCCCTGTAAAAATTGCGGTTTTCCAGCCTTTCTTCCCATATTTTTTACCTTATGAAAATTTTGTAAACAAAGCGATACTGAAACCCCTTTTTCTGTACACGGCTGTCGAAGGTTGTTTCTGTTTTAAAATACTGTTCAAAGGCTGCCTTCATACATGCTGTTCCATATTCCACAATTGAAAATTTCAATTATGTAAAATATAAACAAAACATAAATTCTCTAAATTTTTCAGCTGCTCATAAAAGGAATACCTCCGATCACATATAGCGGACGGTCTGCACCATGAAAGAGGCACAACTGCACATCAGCTACAATGAGGCCTTCCTTTCCATATCCTCTTCAACAAGGCATCAACCGATTCGAAACTTACCGTTCTTAATACGGTGATTCCATACAGAAAGACATACCTCATCTGCCCTAACGCATATCAGCTTTGCAATAAGCAAAAAAACAGGCGACTATAACGTCTTGCGCATAGAATATTTAAAGCTGTATATCCGCAGAATACAAGAAAAAAACAGACCTTATCTGTACGGATAAAATCTGCATATTTGAATCCATGAATGTGATCCTCTATATTTATATAGGAAAGCAATCCTGCAATTTGGAATCAGGTGATTATCCAATAGTTCGCAGCTTTGGCAGCTTTCGGAAGCAATCAGCTCTGTTCCAGCACCTTTTGTGCCAGCTTTTCATTCTGTTCAATCTTCTCATAGTCCTCAATCAGCTCCGAGGATGCATATACATCCGGGTCATTTTCACGATCCTTGAAAACAATTTTCAACAGAATCGGGGTTATCACAGTTGTCAGTACAACCATAATGATAATCGGGCCGAAAAATGCCTCATTCATCAAGCCAACCTTCATCCCCTTGCTGGCGACGATCAGAGCGACCTCACCGCGGGATACCATGCCGATGCCGATTCGAAGACTCTGTATGTTCTCATACCGGCACAGCTTCGCCCCCAGACCGCAGCCGACGATCTTTGTCAGAATTGCCAGAACCAGAAGCAGTACCGAGAATATCATAATGCTGGTACTCATTTCCGGCAGCACAACCTTCAAGCCAATGCTGGCAAAGAACACCGGTGAAATCAATAAATAAGACAGGGTTTCAATACGCATCTGCACATAATTGCAGCGGCTCGTACCACTGATAATCAATCCTGCGATAAATGCACCGGTGATATCCGCAACCCCGAAGAAGGCTTCCGCAACATAGGCAAACAGCAGACAGAAGGCAAAGCTCAGAATAGAAAAGCGGCGGTGTACCTTTTGATAACGGTCAAACAGCTTTTCGATACCCTTACGTGCAAATATACCAACGATAACAGCCAGCACGAAGAAGGCAACGATTTTCAGCATAACCTCTGTTAGCTGTACGGATGTATCCGCCATACCGGTAATGATGGTCAATGCGACAATTCCCAAAATATCATCTATCAAAGCCGCCCCAAGGATGGCATTGCCGCTCGGTGTGGACAGCTTCCCCATTTCCTTCAGCGTTTCCACTGAGATACTGACGGAGGTTGCTGTCAGTATGACGCCGATAAACATGTTCTGCAGAAATGCTGTAGGCTCCGTATTGAAGAAGGATGCCAGCACATAACCGGCAATCAGCGGAACCAGTACACCGATAACGGCAATGACAAAGCTGTTTCTGCCGCTTTTCTTCAGCTCGGATATATCTGTTTCCAGACCGGCGGAGAACATCAGTACGATAACACCGATTTCCGCAATATGATCCAGGAATTCCGATTCCTGTACGATATTAAAGCATGCCGGCCCCAGCAGCAGTCCTGCAACCAGCGCCCCAACGACCTGCGGCATTTCGATTCTTCTTGTCAGCAGTCCGAATACTTTCGTACTGAGCAGAATCAGCGCCACGTCCAGCAGGTAACGATAAGATTCCATAAACTCTCTCCTTTTATTTTCAACTTAACTAATTATACACCCCTTTTTCATAAAAGCAAGCGATTTCATTCAAATTCTATCCGGTATTTATTTCCAGTGCTGCAATTCAATGATCAACCAGACAATGTATATATGAAATAACATACGTTTCTAGCACAGGCCGCAGTTTTCATAAAGGTCATGATCCTTTGCCAGTCATTTTATTGCATACTGTTTCCTGCCAGTATCTGTGCATGAAGTTCTATTAGAATAAGTCTTGTGCATGCGATTTTACATGAAGCAAGTGAAGATGGGGGGAATGCTACAGGTTCTGTGGGTACACCGGTCTATTTTACGATTTTCAAAGGACCGTATCTATCCGATAACGTCCGGCTCGTATCTTTGAAAGAGTCAAAGGCGTGCCGTTATACCATTTCAAAACGGTCTTGCGATATCCGCAAACTGCCGCTCAATATCGGTATCCTGCAGCTCAAATGCTCTGCCGTTGAGATACTGCAGGCAGCACGCATCCCCCTGAAAATGAAATGCCACATGATACGCACAGAGTGCCTGATAACTCTTGTCTTTTGTCTTCCTCGCTCCGTATTTTACATCGCCCAGCAGAGGATGTCCCAGCCAGCTCATAAGAGCTCGAATCTGATGACTTTTACCGCTGTGCAGCTCCACCTCAACAAGAGAGTAGCGCTCTGCCTCCTGCAAAACACGATAGCCTGTTTCCATGCGGGTATAGCCTTCCCGCTCACGATCGATAACCTCCGCCGTATTTTGCTCATTCTTTCGATGATACAGCACGATATGATCCTGCTTTTTTTTCAATTTCCCCTGTATGATACACAGATATTTCTTTTCCACCTGATGAAGTGCGATTTTTTCATTCATGCAGCGAAGAGCCGCAGCTGTTTTAGCCGCAATTACCAGCCCCTGCGTGTTTCGGTCGATACGATGGCACAAGGCAGGGGTAAAGCTTTGTTCAGTGGTTGGATCGTATTCTTTTTTACAATACAGATAATGCAGCAGGCGGTCTGCCAGATTATCCTGCACCTCACTGGTGTCACTGTGTGCGCGAAGTCCCTTGGGCTTGTTAATCAGCAGAACAGCATCATCCTCATAGACCACATCCAGTGCATTCGGGACCTGTAGAAAGCTGCGCATGGTTGCTGCTTCATAAAACTCCTCGGGGATATAGCACTGCATGGTGTCTCCCACCTGCAGTCGCTGGGAAATCTCACAGCGTTTCCGATTCACCTTGATTTTCTTATTCCTTATATATTTATACATCAGGCTCTTGGGCATGGTCTTCATCGTTTTCTGTATAAACTTATCCACCCGCTGATCCGCATCGTTTTCATTGATAATGAATTCTTTCATACACATTCCTCACCTTTCATGATATCAATTCACAGCAAATCCCTGATAGATCCTGCAGGCTTTCAGAACAGATCCTATGCAGTATCCCCACAGAGACAGCATTTTTCCATGAATTGTTATCTTTTCCCTGTATATTATACCGTACTTGCATTGCATAATCATAGAAAAACGACTAAAATTACAGTACAGAAGTGATACAGGAGGAGGGATGTGTGTGTATCGATGCAAAATGTCCGTGCGCGCTCTGGTAGAATCGGTATGGATCGGCGGTGATCTGGTATCCACAGCGCCATCCATCGAACGGGCGAATCTGGGCAGCCGTATTCATCGCATGCTGCAGAGCTCTGCACAGGGAGACTATGAAAGCGAAGTATTTCTGAAGCTGTCCAGTGAACTGGATGATATCCTGTTTGAAATAGAAGGCAGAGCGGATGGTGTTCGCAAGGAGGACGATCAGGTGACGATCGAGGAAATCAAAACAACCGCGATTCCCTTTTCCGAATTGAACGAGCCCGTCATGGTCCATCTTGCACAGGCCTATTGCTATGGCCATATGTATCTGGCTGAGCACGTTGCTCCCTCCATTCGCATCCAGATGACCTATTATCAGATTGATACCGAGGAAATCAAGCAGTTTGACGAGGAGAAAACACGGGAGGAGCTGGCGGCATTCTATATGGATACGCTGCGGCGCTATGTGAAGTGGGCAGCACTCAGCAGAGATTTGAAAATCAGCTCTTCCAGAACACTGAAGGAGCTGAAGTTTCCGTTTCCGGATTATCGCAGCGGACAGCGTGACTTTGCAGTCGCCGTATACAAAACCATTCTGGATCGGGAAAAGCTGTTCGCCTCCGCACCAACCGGTATCGGAAAGACAATTTCCACCCTGTTTCCGTCTTTGAAGGCAATTGGAGAGGGAAAGGCGGAAAAGGTATTTTATCTGTGTGCGAAAAATGTAACGGCCACAGTTGCCTATGATACTCTGCGACTGCTTTACAAGCAGGAGGTATCCTTTAAAAGCGTGGCAATCACAGCCAAGGATAAAATCTGCTTTCAGGATGTGCGTAATTGTGACCCCGAGGTATGTCCCTATGCAAAGGGCTATTATGATCGCTGTCAGGATGCCTTGTACGAACTGCTGCAGGAAACACAGTTCATCGATCGTGAGGCCGTTGAAAAAAAAGCACAGGAGCATTTGATCTGTCCCTTTGAGCTGAGCCTTGATGCAAGTCTGTATGGGGATGTGATTGTCTGTGATTATAACTATGTATTTGATCCGCGGGTGTATCTGAAACGTTTTTTTATGGAAAAGGGAGACTATATTTTTCTGGTGGATGAAGCACACAATCTGGTGGATCGTGCCAGAAGCATGTACAGCTGTGAGTTGAATAAGTCGGCGTTTCTTGCGGCTGCCCGCAATATCCCAAAGCAACGCAAGCCGCTGCATGCGGCACTGCGCGCTGTCAACCGTGAATTCCTGCGGTTAAAAAAGCAGTGCGAAGAGGAAGGACAGAATTTTATTCACCAAAAGGAACCAATTTCTTCCATCAGGCAGCGTCTGGCAGATGTGATTGAACAAATGGATATCTATCTGCAGAGTGAGCATGAAGATACCTGGGATGAAGAATTACGCGATCTGTATTTTTCATGCATAAACTACAACCGGATTTCCGAGTTTTATGATGAGGATTTTGTCACCTGTTATGAAAATCAGAGCAGTGATATCGTACTGAAGCAGCTCTGTCTGAATCCGGCACATCCATTAAAGGAAACCTGTGCCATGGGACGAAGCACTGTCTTCTTTTCTGCGACGCTTTCTCCCATTGATTATTATCTCGATCTGCTGGGTGGAACAAGAAAGACCAGAAAGCTGTTTCTTCCTTCTCCATTCTCGGCAGAAAAGCGTAAAATCGTCCTGTGTGACGCCATTTCCACCCGCTATCGAAACCGCGATAGCTCCCTGCACCCGATTGCCGCTATGATTCACGCAGCGGTGCAGGCCAAAACAGGAAATTACATTGTTTTTCTGCCAAGCTATGCCTATATGAAGCAGGTTGCCCAGACCTTTTGTGAACAGTTCCCTGATATTCACGTATCCCTGCAGGAAAGCGGGATGAAGGAAGAAGAGAAGCAGCACTTTCTTGAACACTTCAATACCACACAAGAACTGCATGTTCTGTTCTGTGTATTAGGCGGCATGTTTTCTGAAGGAATAGACCTGAAGGGGGAAAAGCTGATCGGTACGATCATTGTCGGTGTAGGACTTCCGCAGGTCAATCCACAGCAGGAGCTGCTGCGTGAGCACTTTGATGAGGTTAACGAAACGGGGTATGCCTACGCATATCAGGTACCGGGCATGAATAAGGTACTGCAGGCTGCCGGCCGTGTTATTCGCTCGCACAGTGATATCGGTATCGTGTTACTCATTGACGAGCGCTTCACCACACCGTTTTATCAGCGGCTGTTACCAGAACACATGCGGCCGTTTCAAATTATCAATGATCCAACCCGTCTGCATGCGGCTGTAAAACAATTCTGGCAGCAAAACAGCTGATGTAGGCAGCCTGTATTTCCACCTTCAGGATCCTCTCTTATGGGATTGGAGCCGGCATCGTGATTTCACCGTGTATGTCTATCGCAAATTCTATTTTCCATCTAAAAATTTATTTGCCCCCTTCACAAATAAAGCATATCGTTTTGTGTGAAAGCAGGCTCTTCCTCATTCCAGACAGTATATATAAACGCTTTCTTTTCAAGGATTATCGAACAAAGCTGCAATGCTGTATATTTTTCAGCAGTTAAAGTATACAGTCTGATAAGCTTTTCATCCAATGTTCTATTATAAGCATCCTTGCCTGTATATCAGGAAATGGATGTCAACGCATCAACACACCTGCCGTTATATTTTTTACACGGCCTACATATATCATCATAGACGGTTAATTTTACATTGATTGTCGGATGATCGATAAGTTCATTTGCGACTTTATAGAAATCATGTCCCATGGGTTCATCCGGTATAAATCGTTCAATATCGGCACCATACAGCTTTATGATATCTATAAAATGATGCGGCTTGATGATAATTTCATCCACCCTGCATTCCTCCTTCTCCATCTCAGATTCCTATGTTTCTTAAATACATTTTATCACAGCGGACTATGAAAACCCATGCCCTTTCAGAAAACAGCATTCATAAGAATAAAATCGTAGTCTTTGTGTCAGCAGCAGCTAAAGCCCTGCCATTTAATTGTCCGGATAGTTTCTTTTATACATAATAAAAAGGTATCAGCAGCAGAATTCCCGGTTTCATTCCTACGATCCTTCTCTGCAGATACCTTTCGGTGTTTTCGTCAGTACCTTATTTCAATTGTTTCAGACAGCTTGTTCCAATTGTGTTCTTCGGCATGGATACCTCAAAATTATCCGCAATCGTGGCTCCGATCATGGCAAAGGTATCACTTACCGGCAATAGTCCGTGTCCTTCCATACGCGGGCTGTATGTCAGAAACGGAACCATTTCCTTGGTATGATCCGTTCCCTTATAGGTTGGGTCATTCCCATGATCTGCAGTAATGATCAATAAATCATCCTCCTGCAGCTTATTGAGAACAACTCCCAGCAGCTCATCAAAGCGCTCCAGCTCTTCTCCATAGCCGACCGGATTTCTGCGATGTCCCCACAATGCATCAAAGTCAACCAGATTGACGAAGCATAAGCCGCGGAAATCCTGCTCCATGACCTCAATCGTCTGTTCCATGCCATGCACGCTGCTCTTGGATTTATGAGCCTGTGTAATGCCTTCTCCATCAAAAATATCCTTGATTTTTCCAATGCTGATTACATCCAGCCCGGCTTCCTTCAGCGCATCCAGCGCTGTTTTCCCATACGGCTTCAATGCATAGTCGTGACGGTTGCTGGTGCGTTTGAATTCCCCTTTTTTACTTCCGGTATACGGACGCGCAATGACTCTTCCCACCATCCACTCCGGACGCATGGTCAGTTCTCTTGCGATTTCACAATAATGATACAAAGTCTCCACACCCATCGTTTCCTCATTTCCGCAAATCTGCAGAACAGAATCCGCTGAGGTATAGACGATCAGATCCCCGTTTTGTATTTCCTGCTCTGCCAGCTCGTCCAGAATCTCAGTTCCGCTGGCAGACTTGTTTCCGATAATATGACGCCCTGTACGTTTTTCCAGCTCATCGATCAAATCCTGTGGAAAGCCGGTTTCCGTAAAGGTTTTAAACGGTGTCGTGATATGCAGTCCCATCATTTCCCAGTGTCCGGTCATCGTATCCTTGCCGACACTGGCTTCCAGCAGCTTTGTATAATAACCCAGGGGCTCGGCTGCCGGTGCCACATGCTTAAGCGGATGAAGGTTTGCCAGTCCCAGCTTTGCCAGATTCGGAATATGAAACTTCGGCATGCTTGCATCAATATGTCCCAGCGTATCACAGCCCTCATCATCATATTCCGCCGCATTCGGCATCGCACCGACACCGAGAGAATCTATGACGATTGTAAAAATCCTCTTATATGGTTTCATGTTAACCTCCTTGTGTGTTTTATTTATAACCTGCTTTCCTGTCGTATGTTATAATGCCACAGCTGTTTCCATTGCAACCAGCATCATATCATGGAAGGATGTCTGACGCTCTTGTGCAGTTGTCTCTGCATGTGTAACCAGAGAATCGCTGATGGTCAGCAGGCAGGCAGCGCGCTTGTTTAAAATTTCGGCATTGTGGAATAGAGCAAAGCTTTCCATTTCAACACATACACAGCCATGCTTTTCAAAAAATTCCCGGTGTCCGTCCACGTTGTCCTCATGATAAAAAACATCGCTGGAATGAATTCTTGCCTTTGTCAGCGGTTTGTTCACCCTTGCGGCCGCTGCTTCTATTTCAGCATTCAGCTCAGCACTCGGTGTCTGAATATCACCGTCGACATCCGCCTGTGCCTTCGCGAAGGTGGATTCACTCCATGCACTGTCTGCAAGTACCAGATCAAACAGCTTCAGCGTATCCGTGTAGGCTCCTGCACTTCCGATTCGAATAATGTTTTCTACCTCATAAAATTTATACAGCTCATAGGAATAGATTCCAATACTTGCCATTCCCATACCGCTTCCCATGACAGAGATTTTCTTTCCCTTATAGGTACCGGTATATCCGAACATATTGCGGACCGTGTTAAACTGTACCGGATTTTCCAAATAGGTTTCTGCAATGAATTTGGCGCGGAGCGGATCCCCCGGCATGAGTACAGTCTTGGCGATGTCGCCGCTGGCAGCAGCGTTATGTGGTGTTGACATAAATACTTCCTCCTTTACATAGGTTTTACGCAAAGCAGATTCCCATACATCCTGCTTGCTTTTTTTACAATAGTATCATACTATAGGAGCAGTTAATAAAAAAAGGACATCTGTCCTCTTTTTGAAAAGAAGGTGAATTTTATGACTGCCCTGCAGGATTTATTAGAGGAAACAAAGGAATGCCATCACAGTCTGCTGAAGCAGCTGTTTGCCAATTGTCCCGTTGAGGTGCTGCAGCAGATGCAGCTGATCCGTCTACGTAAGAATCAAAATCTGATTTCCACTTACCAGACCAGCAATCCGGTATTTGTGCTGCTGGATGGCCGTCTGCAGGCGATCGAAGAGCGGGTCGTGGATATTCCTTACAGCTTTACGGAGCTGCACCCGGTGGATATCGTCGGCGATTATGAGCTGTTCACCGGCATGGAGGGACACTATGTGACGCTGAAAACGATGGAAGCCTCATGCTGCGCCAGACTGAGTGCTGCCTCCTATCTGCACTGGATGAAGAGTGATGCAAACGCCCTGTTTCTGCGTACGCAGATGCTGATGAAGGAGCTGTCTGTGCAGACGCAGCTTCAGCGGCAGTATTTGTTTATGGATAATCGCACACGCCTGCTTCTGTTTTTGCTGCGTTCCAATGGACAGAGTGGTGGAAGGATTCCTGCGACCCGGGAACGGATTGCAGCTTCCATCGGCTGTAGTGTGCGTACCTGTAACCGCATTATTCTCACCTTGTCACAGGAAGGCTTTGTGGACTGCATCCACGGCAAGCTGCAAATCAGCGAACAGCAGCGCAGTGCGATAAAAAAAGAACTGGAGACCTCCAGTTTCTCTTTCTGATCACGCCATCAGGGATTCACATTGGCGTATCGTATCGACAACCACGCAGCCTGTTTTTTCCAGCTTTCCCTTATCCTCATGTCCGTTGGCGATCAGAATACAACGGCAGCCGGCACCATGGGCAACCTCACTGTCGTGTACACTGTCACCGATAAAGACCACTTCCTGCGGATTCAGACCGCTTTCCTGTACAAAGCGCTTTGCCAGCTCTGCCTTGGATGCCGCATGGATATTATCCAGACCGCGTACCTGCTCAAAATATTGTTCAATATCATAATTATCCAGCTGCTCATGCAGGAAATGCAAATCACTGGCACTCAGCAGATACTGATGCACTCCCTTTTTCTTCAGCTGTGACAGCATGTCCGTTACCCCGTCATGCAAAGAGCAGGCCATACTGTGGGGCTGATAATAGCGCATATATTCCTTTGCGAGCATAGGAAACGGTGTCTTCTCAAAGTCAAAGCCGACTTTTTTATAATATTCTATCACAGGAAACTGAAAATATTTCCGGTATTCCCCTTTATCCAGAACCAGAGGCAGCTGTGCCTTTTTCAGAATGGTATTCAACGCTTCCATACTGACATCAATATCATCCAGCAGCGTACCGTTCCAATCCCAGACGACATGTTTTATATCATTCATAAGAAACCTCCTTCGTATTATTCTATTATATTGCCCCTTATTATATACAAAAGAATATCCCGGTGCAACCATTGTGCGTAAAATAATTGAAAAATCAAATAGGAAATCTGCTTAGAAATCATACCGAATGATTACCATAGTATCATTCGGTAATTCATTTCGTTTTATGAGAAAAAGATGAAAAGTACCGGTAGAAAGTTTCTAAGCCGGCCTCCTCATCTTATTTTTCTGTAGCAGTATTGCTTATTTCATGGATGCTACTTTCTGATTCAGCTTTATAATCGAATTTGCCATATCCTTCATTAGAATCGCATTCATCAAATGATCCTGCGCATGTACCATAATGAGTGCCACAGGTGAAGTTTTATATAGTTGAATAGTCTTTGAAAACGATTTCTTTATGAACCTCTTTTTAGCATCTTTTTGTATCATCTCCTTACGATTTCCTCTGTTTTATTTCAATTTTCCTCTTGACAGATTACCAGAAGGATTGAATCAGATATACGTAATTGGAAGAGAGACTAGTTTTTCACTAAGATTAAGCTTTCTACCATATTGGCAAAGA
>JABLTT010018344.1_pt1 | contig 19320 bp, 17 predicted proteins | sample 7160061 | NCBI WGS metagenome assembly JABLTT01 (sample SAMN14651232, study PRJNA627086) | human gut metagenome | isolation source: feces | host: Homo sapiens
GATTTCTCTTCGTTTTAATCTGCCCTTTTGAAATGAGTTTTTAGCAGGATAATATAAATGTGTAATATCTAATCTTAAGTTTATGATGTTGAGTTGAGCCGGTGGCTGTTAACTAAGAACGCTTTATTTCAAATTACTGTTCACTCCGTGACCAGTAACTATTTCAAATATGCTTTATTGCAAAGATACACTTAGGGGTTGCATAATTTGTAATAATACTGTATATTAATTGTAACGATTCGCGAAATGAGTCTGTTTTTGTAATATTATATGAAAAGAAGATGAATCAATTCAAAGCACCATTGCTTTGTAAAGGAGGAACTATATTATGAAAAAAGCAGCATTAGCCGTTTTGCTTCTGGGCGCAGCGCTTTGCATCCCTGGATGTGGATTTGAGGAAGGTGCAGGAGCAAGCGTTACAGTTATACAGGCAACCCCGACCCCTATTCCAACACCAACCCCTGAGGCAACTCCTACACCAGAAGTTACGCCTACTCCAGAACCAGTTGTAGAGCAGACTGCAAGCGGTGTGAATGTAACCAAGCAGGATGGTACATATGTTGCGAATGCAGATATTAACCTTCGTGCAGATGCAAGTGCAGATGCTACCTGGATCGCAGGTGTAACAAGCGGTACACAGCTTACAAGTACAGGTGTATGCGACAATGGCTGGATTGAGGTTTCCTATGAGGGACAGACTGCTTATGTATCCGGTGATTATGTAAGTGCAGTGGCAGCTGACGGTGCAGCCGCAGATGGAACTGCTGATCAGGCAGCTACAGAAGGAAGCGCAGATGCTGCAGCTGATGAGGCTGTCGCAGGCTGACAGGCTGGAAATTTAAGCGATGAAATGATGAGATGAAAGACGCTATGTAAATGGATGATATTATCGTTTGCATAGCGTTTTTTGAGTACTAAAGAAATTCCCTCCTGCCATGAAATGGTAAGAGGGAGATTTCTGAATATATCAAATCAAATTATTCCGGATAAATCAGTCTGTCTGGTTTGATATCATACAGCACTTCATTCAGGAACTTCTTAGCCAGATATTTCGCCATTCCAAGGTTCATATCCAGATAATTTCCACAGTCTTTCGGGGAAGCACCAGGAACCTCGCCCTGGAAATCACGGATAAACTCAAAGGTTTCAACCATAAGCGGAACAATATCCTTAGATTCATAATCTCCGTTCAGCAGCAGATAATTGCCGGTACGGCAGCCCATTGGTCCCCAGTAGATCATCTTCGGTCCGAATTCCTTGTGGTTGCGAAGAAAAGTAGCAGCAAGATGCTCAATGGTGTGAAGCTCTGCTGTGTTCATAACAGGCTCCTCATTTGGGGAAGTCATACGAATGTCAAAAGTGGTGATCACACTATTTCCAACCGGATCCTTGCGGGAAACGTAAACGCCTGGCTGAAGTTTGATGTGATCTATTGTGAAACTGGTAATCTTTTCCATAAAAAAGACCTCGCTTTCTGATAAATTCTTTCTTGATTTTAGCAGACAATACAAGCTGTGGCAAGACAAAGAAAAAGAAATTGAACAATCTGTGAAAACAATTGTTTTTTACGTGATTTTCGTTATAATAGAAAAAGATGGCATCAAGAATTGGAGGCATAAAATCATGAAAAAAAGAAAAATTCTGGCAATGCTGATGGTGGCAGCTCTTTCCGCAGGAATGCTGGCAGGCTGTGGTTCAGATGATACGAAAGAGGAAAGCAAGAGCACAGAAGCAGATACTAAGGAGAATACAGAAGAAAATAAAGACACAGAAGAAACAAAAGAGGAAAGTACAGAGGAGAGTGCTGACCAGTCAGAAGGAACGGAGGAAGAAGTTTCCGGCTTTACAGACGGTTCCGGGGATGGAGAAGATACAGATACAGCAGACGATACCAGCACTGTTCTGGATACTTCAGAGCCTCTTACCGGTCTTCATCATGCAGAGATTGAGGTGAAGGACTACGGCACCATTAAGGTGGAACTGGATGCGGACACAGCACCTATCAGTGTAACCAACTTTGTGAAACTGGCACAGGAGCATTTCTATGACGGACTTACTTTCCACCGTATTATTGATGGATTTATGATCCAGGGCGGAGATCCGGAAGGAACCGGAAGAGGAGGCTCTGATGAGACTATTAAGGGCGAGTTTTCTGAGAATGGCGTAAAGAACGATATTTCCCATGAGAGAGGTGTGATCTCCATGGCAAGATCCTCAGACCCGGACAGTGCAAGCTCCCAGTTCTTTATCGTACAGTCTGACAGTACCTATCTGGATGGACAGTATGCCGCTTTCGGACATGTGACAGAAGGCATGGACATTGTTGACCAGATCTGCAAGGCTGCAAAGCCTACAGATAACAATGGAACTATTTCTGCAGATGAGCAGCCGGTGATGACAAGCGTTACCATTATAGATTGATAAAGTACAGTTTGAGAATACCGAAGATAAAACACCCCTTTGGCAGACACAAATAATTGTAGTCTGTCTAAGGGGTGTTTTTTGAGTAAATACATGGGAAAAAGTTGTTGCTTTTTGTATACAAGTTACAGTTTGACTACAAGTACGGGCATAGGCGGATGATTAGGCCGGTTGTAATATTCTGTTTTAATAACCAGAAATTTCCTGGAATCCAGCACCTTCAGCCATTTCAGCAGTGCATCCCGTTCCTCAAACCCGGAATCTCCGCCGCTGTAGATACACAGCATCAGGATCCCGCCCTTTTTCAAAAGGGACAGGGATACGGTAAGTGCCTGAATACTGGATTCTGCCCTTGTGGCAAGAGTATGATCGCCCTTCGGCAGATAGCCGAAATTGAATACAATGCAGCTTACACTCACAGGCTCTGCGTATTTTCCCATATTTACGTGGGAATCCAGAAACAGTTCATAATTGTGAGGGGCATTTTCTTTTTCAAGCCGCTCTCTTGTATTGGCAAGTGCCATTTCCTGAATATCGAAAGCGAGTACATGCCCTTTTTCCCCACAAAGACGGGAAAGAAGCAGAGTGTCATTTCCGTTACCCATGGTGGCATCAATGCAAAGCTCTCCCTCTTTTACATGCTCTGAGATAAAGTGGGCGCACCACTGTGTGATCTGGTAGTTCATAATGGTTCCTTTCTTTTGTAGTATCCTTATTATCAAAGACGAAAACAGATGGCAAAATTTCCCGCAAAGTGGGGTGTGCACGTTACGGGAAGGATTTTTTTACATGCTCTGGAATGGCTGTTAAAAGTCCAAGGCTATTATAACAGATAATAAAACAAAGAAAAGATGCATATAAAGGTAAATTATGTATGAAAAGCTGAACATATAAAAAATACATTGCATTCATACGTCTCTTTGCATTATAATAAGCGGTACGGACAAAAGGTATAAAATAACAGATGAATTTTGTCCAAAAGATTTCAAAGAGAGATGAGGGAAGATAATGTTAGAGGGAAAGACAGTTCTTCTGGGAGTTACTGGAAGTATTGCAGCATATAAGATCGCATATCTTGCAAGTATGCTGAAGAAACAGCAGGCAGACGTTCATGTGCTAATGACCAGAAATGCCACTAATTTTATTAATCCCATTACTTTTGAGACACTTACCGGGAATAAATGCCTTGTGGATACCTTTGACCGGAATTTTCAGTTCCAGGTAGAGCATGTGTCCATTGCGAAAAAGGCTGACGTTGTGATGATCGCACCGGCAAGTGCCAATGTGATAGGCAAGCTGGCTCATGGAATTGCAGACGACATGCTTACAACCACCATTATGGCATGCAGATGCAAGAAATTTATTTCTCCGGCGATGAACACCAATATGTTTGAGAACCCCATTGTTCAGGATAATCTAAAAATCCTGGAGCATTATGGATACGAAGTGATCGATCCTGCTGTGGGCTATCTTGCATGTGGCGATACCGGAGCAGGAAAAATGCCGGAGCCGGAGACTCTTTTAAACTATATTTTGAGAGAGTGTGCCTGTGAGAAGGATATGAAAGGGCTGAAGGTGCTGGTTACCGCCGGTCCTACCCAGGAAGCAATTGATCCTGTCCGTTATATTACCAACCATTCTTCCGGCAAGATGGGCTATGCCATTGCAAAAATGGCTATGCTGCGCGGAGCAGATGTCACACTGGTGAGTGGACGTACTGCACTTACACCGCCGCCATTTGTAAGAGTGGTTCCGGTGGTAACAGCCAGAGATATGAATGAAGCTGTAACCTCTGTCAGTCAGGAACAGGATATTATCATTAAAGCAGCAGCAGTGGCAGACTATCGTCCGGCCAGTGTGAGCGATGAGAAAATCAAAAAGAAAGACGATGACATGTCCATTGCCCTTGAGAGAACAGATGACATTCTGAAATATCTTGGAGAGCACAAACCGGATGGACAGTTTCTCTGTGGCTTTTCCATGGAAACAGAGAATATGATCGGTAATTCCAGAGTCAAACTTACCAGGAAAAATCTGGATATGGTAGCTGCCAACAATGTAAAAATGGCAGGTGCCGGATTCCAGGGGGACACCAATGTTCTGACTCTGATTACACAGGATGAGGAAGTATCACTCCCGCTAATGAGCAAGGAGGATGCAGCCGGTAAGATCCTGGATAAAATACTGCTTGAGAGAGTTCGCAGATAGTTATTTACAGGCTGTCATTTTGATAGCATTTATAAATCTTTTGCGAAGCCGCAGGCAGTGGCACTGGTGTTATATTCGCAGATTGTATTTTGTAAATCTGGACAGAGGATAACACATTTTTCAGAGTGGCGGGTAAATACCAAAAAAACATGCCCGCTGTTCCATACCGTATTGTATCCCTGGGTCTGAACAGGCTCTAATATAGGGAACGATAACAAGGAGGACAATATGAACAAAAAATTTACAACATCTCAAATCACCTTACTGGGCCTTATGATCGCAATTCTGCTTCTTATGGCTTACACACCTCTTGGATACCTGAATATCGGGCCTCTTGCAATCACCTTTAATATTATTCCGGTTGCCGTCAGCGCAATTACAATGGGACCTGTAGGCGGAGCCATCGCGGGAGCCGTATTCGGACTTACCAGCTTTGGTCAGTGTATCGGCATTGGAGGTACCAGCCTTATGGGTGTTACCTTATTCGGAATCAATCCATTCCTGGCGTTTGTTCAGAGATTTATTCCAAGACTGGTTGACGGACTTCTTCTTGGATATATTTTCCGGGGAGTCCGCAGGAAATCAAAAAATATTTATCTTTCCTGTGCTGTAACAGGATTTCTTTCCGCATTTTTAAATACTCTGTTTTTTATGGGGTTATTGGTTTGCCTTTTTGGAAATACCGAGTATGTACAGGGACTTATGGGTGGAAAAAACGTGATTCTGTTCATCTGTACATTTGTAGGAATCAACGCAGTATGTGAAATGCTTTCCGCTACCGTTATCACAGGCGCTGTAGGTGCAGCCCTTTACAAGGCAAGGCTTCTTCCGGAAACAGAGAAGAAATCTGAGAAAGTGGTAAAAACAGCAGAAGTTTAAGAAAATTGAAAACAGACAGACTGTTTGCAAAAATGGCCGCTGATTGCGGCTGAAAGCAGTCTGGCTGATGATAGAGAAATCATGGAGGAAAAAATGATTTTAGCAATTGATATTGGAAACACAAATATTGTGGTTGGCTGCATTGATTCAAAGCAAACCTATTTCATTGAGAGACTTTCCACTGTCCGTACAAAAACAGAACTGGAATACGCAGTTGACCTGAAGACAGTTTTGGATTTATATCATATTAAGCGGATTGATATTGAAGGCTGCATTATTTCCTCTGTAGTACCGCAGATTACCAATGCCGTGAAGCTTGCAGCTGAAAAGGTTCTGAAAAAAGAACCTATGGTATTGGGACCAGGTGTAAAAACAGGACTGAATATCCTGATGGATAATCCCGGACAGCTTGGAGCAGATCTTGTAGCAAATGCAGTTGCAGGAATTCATGAATATTCTCTTCCACTGGCAATTATTGATATGGGAACTGCAAGTACGGTAAGCGTGGTAGATGAGAAGAAGCATTATGTGGGAGGCATGATTTTTCCCGGAATGGGAGTGTCCCTGGATGCCCTTACAGCCCGTGCTTCTCAGCTTAGCGGAATCAGTATTGAAGCACCGAAGCGCATCATTGGAAAAAATACCATTGAATGCATGAAAAGCGGTGTGATTTACAGCAATGCAGCAGCCCTTGACGGAATTGTTGACAGAATTGAAGAAGAGCTTGGTCAGAAAATTACAGTTGTTGCAACTGGTGGTCTTGCACGTAAGATTATCCCACATTGCAAGCGGGAGATTTTGTTGGATGAGGATCTTTTGTTAAAAGGTTTGCTCATTATATATGAGAAGAACAGAAAAGAATTATAAGCTTTCTGAGAGTGAAAAATGAGACAGGTCAGAACTTCACGGTTATGAGGTTCTGACCTGTTTTTGCCCGAATTCGGTTACCGTTAGGAACGATGAAAGGCATCTGCAAAATCTTCTGGGACAGGGGCAGTCATACACATGTTTTCTCCTGTAACAGGGTGAGCAAATTCCAGCTGAAAGGAGTGCAGGGGCTGTCTTTTTATAATTCTGTAATCTGGATTGTAGAGAAAGTCTCCTGGCAGCGGATGTCCAATGTACTTCATATGCACACGGATCTGATGAGTGCGTCCGGTTTCCAGATGGAGCTCGATGAGAGAGTAGGAATGATAGGTGTCTAATCGCTCATAATGTGTGACCGCACTTTCCCCATTTGCGAAATCCACCTGTCTTTCGATGGTGGAATCTGCTGCGCGCCCGATAGGCGCATCAATAGTTCCTTGCTCTGGTGCGATTCCCTGTACAATTGCCAGATAGGTACGCCGGATCTGACGCTGTTTCATCTGGGCAGAGAGAACTGCTGCACTATAAGGATTTTTCGCCAGGATCAGGGCTCCTGTGGTGTCTCTGTCCAGACGGTTGATGCAGCGGTAGACGAACTGCTGTCCTTTTTCTTTGAAATACCAGGTAACTCCATTCGCCAGTGTATTATCATAATTTCCAATGGAAGGATGCACAGGCATGTCTGCCGCCTTATTTATGACTAAAATATCTTCATCTTCATATAGAATAGAAAGATCCATTTTCACAGGCAGGATATTCTCAGTGTTGTCCGCTTCCGGAATATGTATGTGAAGAGAATCCCCGGCCTGAAGAATTGATTTCCCAAATCCTCGTTCACCATTTAGCTGAATCGCATTTTTATCTGCCTTCATGGAAGATAAAATTCCCCGGGAAAAGCCCTTGCTCCTGAGAAAATCAAGAAGCTGCATTCCTTCCTGCTCTGGCTTTATAGTGTATGTAAGAATTCTGTCCAAGGTGTTCCTCCTAAAATTGTATTAAAATTATGTTGAAACATAAGGATTGTGCGTAATTAAATACTGTAATTTTTTCGCTCAAGGTGTATAATAGCACAGAAAATATTTGTATGGAAGTATCTGAAGCAGTTTTATGAGATATACATCCATGCGACAGGAACTATTTATGCATTTAAGGAAAAAGAGGAAACATATGAAACAACAGCAACATCTTTTTACAAACAAAATGCTCCGGGCGCTTCTTGTTCCTATTATTATGGAACAGCTATTAAATGCCTTGATGGGTACGGTAGATACTATGATGGTCAGCAATGTAGGTTCTGCGGCCATTTCCGCCGTTTCTCTTGTGGACTCCATCAATGTATTGATCATTCAGGCCTTTTCTGCACTGGCAGCAGGAGGTACCATTATCTGTACCCAGTATCTTGGCCAGAAGAATCACGAGATGGCAAACAAATCAGCCAGGCAGGCACTTTTTATTATAACGGCTATTTCTGTTTTCATCGTTGTGCTTGGACTTGCTTTCCGTGCACCGCTTCTTAGCTTTATTTTCGGAAAAGTAGACGCGGATGTTATGAAGAATTCCATGGTATATTTCTTTTATACTGTGCTGTCCTATCCTTTTATTGCGCTTTATGATGCCGGAGCATCCATTTTCCGTGCACAGGAAAACACCAGAGGACCGATGGTGATCTCCATTATTTCCAATGTGATGAATATTGTGGGAAATGGAATTCTGATCTGGGTATTTCATATGGGAGTTGCCGGAGCGGCTATTTCCACACTGGTATCCAGAATTTTCTGTGCAGTAGTAGTGCTGTACCAGCTTAGAAAGAACAGGCAGCCAATTGTGGTACGTGATTATCTGAAAATCCGTCCGGATGGAAAAATGATTGGCAGGATTCTTGCTCTTGGTATTCCTTCCGGTATAGAGAACAGCATGTTCCAGCTTGGAAAGCTGGCAATCCAGTCTACAGTCTCTACACTTGGAACCACTGCAATTGCAGCCCAGGCTATGACCAATATGCTGGAGATGTTAAATGGAACAGCTGTAATTGGTGTTGGAATCGGACTTATGACGGTAGTGGGGCAGAGCCTTGGAGCCGGAAGAAAAGACGAGGCAGTTTATTACATGAAGAAACTGATGATCTTTTCCGAAGTCTTTCTCATCGCTTGCTGTGCAGTGGTATATGTCCTTGCACGACCGATTACCATGATTGGTGGAATGGAAGCCAAAAGCGCTGAAATGTGTCTGGATATGATGTTCTGGATCACCATTGTGAAACCAATCGTATGGATGTTTGCGTTTATTCCGGCTTACGGCATGCGTGCAGCAGGAGATGTGAAGTTTTCCATGATTACTTCCTGCATTACTATGTGGACCTTCCGCTTTTGCCTGTGCGTCTATCTGATTCGGGTATGTGGCATGGGAACGATGGCTGTCTGGATCGGAATGTTCACAGACTGGACGGTACGTGCGATCGTGTTCGGTTTGCGGTTTAAGAGTGGAAAATGGATGGAACATAAAGTTGTGTAAAAGGTTACTGGTTACGGAGCAACTGTAAAAGATAAGGAAAGCTATCCCCTTTTATTGACTTTTAAATGGCAAAATTATATAATGTAACGGATAAAAACAGGGAAAAGCATGATCAGGAAGCCAGGTGTAATTCCTGCACAAGTCCGTTACTGTACAGTCAGATACTGGTCGCTTTTTCAGAAACAGGATTTCCTGCGGCAACCGGGATAAGACTGATAGGAAAGAAGCTTTGTTGTCAGGACAGGGCTTCTTTTATTTACGTAACAGATGGGGCGGGTTCCTCATAGCTTTGGAGGCAAGAAACATGGAACATAAGACAGGATTGGAAGATTATTATGTGATCCGCGGACAGAAGAAAATGCGTTTTGGTTATACCACAGGCTCCTGCGCGGCAGCAGCCTGTAAGGGCGCCTGCCTGATGCTTCTGGGAAAAGAAAAATTAACATCTGTACCGCTTATGACTCCTAAGGGAATCCTCCTTGACCTGGAGCTGCATGACATTCAGATCAGTGAAAATCAGGTTACCTGTGCAGTGAAAAAAGATGCCGGAGATGATCCGGACACAACAAATGGCATTCTTGTGTATGCTACAGTGTGGAAGACGGATACTGCCGGAATCGTTATAGATGGCGGAGTGGGCGTAGGCAGAGTTACAAGACCCGGGCTCTCCCAGAAAGTGGGAGAAGCTGCGATCAATCCTGTTCCTCGTGCCATGATTCTTCGGGAAGCAGAAGAAGCTGCAGTTTCCCATGACTATGAGGGAGGGCTGAAGGTTGTGATTTCTGTCCCGGAAGGTGTAGAGATTGGCAAGAAGACCTTTAATCCCAGACTGGGAATCACAGGGGGAATCTCCATTCTTGGAACCTCCGGAATTGTGGAGCCTATGAGTGAAAAAGCTCTTGTAGAAAGCATTCATGTGGAAATGAAGCAGCACTTTACCCAGGGCGAGAAGTATCTTCTTGTGACTCCGGGAAATTATGGGGCAGATTATCTGCGCGAGCATATGACTTTGCCTTTTGAACGAAATATCAAGTGCAGCAATTATGTTGGGGAAACGATTGATATGGCTGTGGACATGGGCGTGAAGGGAATTCTATTTGTGGCTCATATTGGCAAGTTCGTGAAAGTAGCAGCAGGAATCATGAACACACACTCCCACAGTGCAGATGCCCGCATGGAAGTGCTTGCAGCCAATGCCCTAAGAGTGGGAGCGGATGGAGATACTGCAAGAGATATCCTGAATTGTAATACCACAGATGAGGCCCTTGATATTTTGCACGAAAAAGGCCTTTTAGAGCCTGCAATGAAAGAAATTATGGAGAAGATCCAGTTTTATCTGGATCACCGTTCCTATGAACAAATTAAGCTTGGTGCGGTTGTTTTTAACAATGTATATGGATATCTGGGAAAAACAAGAGATGCCGGTGAACTGATTCAGGAAATTCAGAAGCAGGATAAAATGCTTAAACTTCAAATGTAAACAGGCTCTGGATATGGAAAGTATGCTGTAAGGTGTTTTGCGAATAAAGATTTGTTCAATTTATAAGAGAAAAATGAAAAACAGAGTAGTTATGCTTAAAAACTATTTCAGAAAGAGAGATCTATGACAGGAAAATTATATGGCGTAGGAGTTGGCCCAGGGGATCCGGAGCTGATCACTTTAAAGGCCTTAAGACTTACAAAGGAAGCAGATATACTGGCTTTCCCAGGGGAAAAGCCAATAGAATCTGTGGCATACAGGATCATGAAAGGAGCGTACCCGGAAATTGACAGCAAACAGATGATTTCCCTGCCAATGCCCATGATCAAAGACAGAGAAGAACTGAAACGAGTTCATGATGAAGGAGCAAAAATAATTGCAGAATGGCTTGAGAAAGGAAAAAATGTAGTATTTCTCACCCTGGGAGACCCAACCGTATATTCTACATATATTTATGTACACAAACGTGTGGAACAGCTGGGATATGCCACAGAAATTGTCAGCGGCATTACATCCTTTTGTGCAGTCAGTGCCAGATTTAATGAAGGACTGGTGGAAAAATCCCAGCAGCTTCATGTAATCCCTGCCTCCTATCAGATAGAAGAAGCATTGAAGCTTCCCGGAACGAAGGTTCTGATGAAAACCGGCAAAAAAATGCAGGAAGTAAAAGCAAAGATCAAAGCATCTGGAAACAAGGCAGAGATGATTGAAAATTGCGGAATGCCAGATGAGAAAATATACAGAAGTGTGGAAGAAATTCCAGATGATGCAGGTTATTATTCGTTGATCATTGTGAAGGAAAAATAAGATAATGTAAATGAAAAACCAATGTGGGCAGAGTAAAAATTTATTAAAGTAAGAATTATAGAACTTTGCAGCACAATAGAAATTATAGTGAAAAAGGAGATAACACCATGATTCATTTCGTAGGAGCAGGTTCCGGAGCACCAGATTTGATCACCGTAAGAGGAAAGAAATATCTGGAAGAAGCAGACGTAGTTATTTATGCAGGATCTCTGGTAAATCCCAAACTTTTGGAGTACACAAAGGATATTTGTACCATTTATAACAGCGCAAAGATGACACTGGAAGAGGTGCTTTCTGTTATGGAAAAGGCAGAAGCAGCAGGAAAGACAACAGTAAGACTTCACACAGGTGATCCCTGTATTTATGGTGCCATCCGTGAGCAGATGGATGTGCTGGATGAGAAGGGAATTGTTTATGATTACTGTCCTGGTGTCAGCGCATTCTGCGGTGCGGCAAGTGCTTTAAATCTGGAATATACGCTGCCGGATATTTCCCAGAGCGTGATCATCACCCGTATGGAAGGCAGAACTCCGGTTCCGCCAAAGGAAAGCATTCAGTCCTTTGCCGCTCATCAGGCAACTATGGTTGTTTTTCTCAGCACAGGAATGCTGGAAGAACTGAGCAGAAGACTGATCGAAGGCGGTTATACGGCAGATACTCCTGCTGCGATTGTGTATAAGGCAACCTGGGAGGATGAAAAGAAATTTGTGTGCACAGTAGGAACTCTGGCGCAGACTGCGAAGGAGAATCATATTACGAAGACTGCACTTATGATCATTGGAGACTGTGTAAATGCCGCTCATTATGACCGTTCCAAATTATACGATCCGGGATTTACAACTGAGTTCCGTGAGGCAACGAAATAAGAATAAGACTCTAAAGCCTGTTCCAGATGAAAGGAAAACGGATGAAAATTTCCATGATATGCTACACCCTGACAGGGCAGCAGACAGGAGAGAAACTAAAAAAGGGACTGGAAAAAGAAGGAAATATAGTTTCTCTTTTTACAAAGAGTAAATACATTCCAGACTCTATAAAGGGAAGCTGCGGGAAATGGACGGGAGAACAGTTTGAAACTGCAGACAGTATCATTTTCATTGGAGCAGCCGGAATCGCAGTGCGCAGCATTGCTCCCTTTATACAAAGCAAAAAGAAAGACCCGGCTGTGCTGGTAGTAGATGAATTGGGCAAATTTGTGATATCCCTGCTGTCTGGACATCTTGGCGGGGCAAATGAACTTGCCTGTCTGGCTGCAGACATTTTACAGGCAATCCCTGTAGTCACAACTGCCACAGACCTTGAGGGAAAATTTGCTGTGGATGTGTTTGCAAAGAAAAATAACTGTCACATTTTTCGAATGAAAGAGGCGAAAGAGGTTTCTGCCGCGCTGCTGGCAGGTGAGAAGGTGGGATTCTACAGCGAATTTCCCTGGGAGGGAGAACTGCCAGAGGGACTGATCTGGTGTCAAAAAACTGGCATATCACTTTCTGAAATACAGTATGAAACTGTGGATGGCACACCACTTCCAGAGGTGGGGATTGCCGTGACCGTACATAAAAGCTGTTATCCCTTTGCCTCAACGACGCATGTAGTTCCACCAGCTGCTGCGCTTGGAATGGGCTGCCGGAAAAATAAAGAATCAGAAGCCGTGGAAAATGCAGCATTCAGCTGCCTGAAAGAAAATGACATTTATCCGGAGGCAGTTGCAGCTCTTGCAAGCATTGATGTAAAAAAAGAAGAACCCGGGCTTCTGGCTCTTTCAGAAAAGCTGGGAGTTCCCTTCAAAACATTTTCCAGTGAGGAACTTCTGTCTGTGCAGGGCGAATTCACCTCATCCTCTTTTGTGAGTAAGACAGTAGGTGTGGATAATGTGTGTGAGCGAAGCGCGGTGAAAGCCGCAGAGAATTATACTGGCGTTCATTTTATACAGAGAAAACGGGGCGCAGAGGGCGTGACAACGGCTCTTGTCCTTGGAGATTGGAGGATACATTTTGAGTAAAGAAAAGAAAATCTATGTGGTAGGAATCGGACCAGGTTCTTATGAAGGAATGACAGGAGCTGCAGCTACAGCTCTTGAAAAAAGTGATGTGATCGTTGGATACACTGTTTATATTGATCTTGTAAAAGACCATTTTCCGGGAAAATCTTTTCTCACCACACCTATGAGAAAGGAGGTAGACCGCTGTGTAATGGCTTTTGATGAGGCTATGAAAGACCAGACAGTTTCCATGATCTGCAGTGGTGATGCGGGAGTTTACGGAATGGCTGGTCTTATGTATGAAATCGGCGCAAACTATCCGGAGGTGGAGCTGGAAGTAGTTGCAGGTGTTACAGCAGCAACCGGAGGAGCAGCAGTGCTTGGTGCTCCATTGATCCACGATTTCTGTCTGATCAGTCTCAGTGATCTGCTCACACCATGGGAAAAGATCGAGAAGCGTCTTCTTCTGGCTTCGGAAGCTGATTTTGTGATTGTTCTTTACAATCCGTCCAGTCACAAGAGACACGATTATCTGAAAAAAGCCTGCGAACTTATGCTTCAACACAAATCTCCGGAAACAGTATGCGGTACCGTGCAGAACATTAACCGCGAGGGTGAAACTGCCAGGGTTATGACTCTGGCTGAATTGAAAGAAACTCAGGTAGATATGTTTACCACTGTATTTATCGGAAATTCACAGACCAGAAATATTGATGGAAAAATGGTAACACCAAGAGGATATAAAAATGTCTGATGTTGTTGTTTTTGCAGGCACCACAGAAGGCTATGAAATCTGCAGCTTTCTGGCAAAAAATAAAGTAAGTGTGCTTGCATGTGTCGCTACCGATTACGGCAGCAAATCATTAAAAGAGGGCGAATATCTGAAAATCCACGCTGGCCGCCTGAATGGGGCGGAGATGGAAAATCTTCTGAAAGAACTCAGTCCCGGACTGGTGCTGGATGCTACCCATCCGTATGCTGCCGAGGTAACGGAGAATATTCGTGCTGCCTGCCAAAATACAGGTTTTTTTTACCAGCGAGTATTAAGAGAGGCCGGTGCTTATCAGGATAAGGCTATTTATGTGGAGAATACAGAGGCAGCAGTGGAATTTCTGGAAGGTACAAAAGGAAATATCCTGCTTACCACAGGCAGCAAGGAGCTTGGAAAATTTACAGCTTTATCTGATGCAGGAGAACGCATTTATGCCCGTGTTCTGTCTTTGCCATCTGTGATGGAAACCTGCAAAGGGTATGGCTTTGAGGGCAAACATCTGATCGGTATGCAGGGACCCTTTTCCATGGAATTAAACGCAGCCATGCTTCGTCAGTATGACTGCAGATACCTTGTGACAAAGGATACAGGAAAAGCAGGTGGTTTCCAGGAGAAAATTGATGCTGCACTTATGTGCGATGTGATTCCTGTTATAATTGGAAGACCGCTGCAGGAAGAGGGCCTTTCTGTGGCAGAATGTAAACATATGCTCGCGGAACACTTTGGACTCGCCCTGAAACCTCACGTTACACTCCTGGGAATTGGGATGGGAAGTGAGAAAACCCTCACAATTCAGGGAAAAAGGGCAGTTCAAAGAGCTGATCTGATCATTGGGGCCAGGCGTATGGCAGATTCCATCCGGGAGCCGGGCCAGCCGGTGGTGTATGAATACCGCAGTGATGTGATTGGAGCTTATATTAAGAGCCATCCGGAATATGAGAATATTGTGATAGCTTTGTCCGGGGATGTGGGATTCTACAGCGGGGCGAAGAAGCTGCTGGATGTGTTGAATGGAAGGAAACCAGAGGGTGTTTTAGCAGATGATTTTAAAGGGCAGGAGGACAGTGAAAAAGAAAATGGCTGTGTCTCCATTGAGATTATCTGCGGAATTTCTTCTGTGGTTTATTTTATGTCCCAGATCGGTTTATCCTGGGATGATGCGAAGATCACTAGTGCCCACGGCAAAAATTGCAATTTGGTTTCCATGATCAAGCAGAATCAGAAGGTTTTTTCCATTCTGGGAACAAAAAGTGCGGTTGCAGAACTTGCACAGAAACTGGTGGAATATGAGATGGGAGATGTGGTTCTTTATGTTGGAGAAAACCTTTCCTATCCAGATGAAAAAATATTCCAGGCGAACGCCAGTGAACTGACTTCCTATGAGGGTCAGGCATTGAGCGTTGTCTGTGCTTTTAATGAAAAAGCCAGATCGGCATTTTCTACTCATGGAATTCCAGATGAGAAATTTATCCGTGGAAAAGCACCTATGACAAAAGAAGAGGTGAGATGTGTTTCCCTTTCTAAGCTTCGTCTTCAGGAAGATTCCATCTGTTATGATGTAGGTGCCGGAACAGGTTCTGTTTCTGTGGAAATGGCTCTTCGCGCAGATCAGGGACAGGTTTTCGCTGTTGAGAAAAAGGATGACGCGGTGGCTCTTCTTTACGAAAACAAACAGCGGTTTGCAGCGGATAATCTGGAAATTATAAAGGGCGAGGCACCGGAAGCACTAAAAGAACTGCCGGTTCCTACTCATGCGTTTATCGGTGGTTCATCAGGAAATCTGAAAGAAATCGTTGCCCTGCTTTTAGAAAAGAATCGGGATGTGCGGATCGTGATCAACTGCATTACGCTGGAGACGATCAGTGAGGCACTGGAAATATTGAAAGAATACGATTTCGCAGATCAGGAAGCAGTGCAGCTTACAGCCTCCAGATCAAAAGAGATTGGAAAATACCATCTAATGATGGGAGAGAATCCTATTTATATTATCACCTGCCAGAGCCCCCGGGCGCGGATATGACAGGTGTGGTTTTTTTAAGAGTGCAGAAAAAGGCTGTTGGCGCGGAAAGAAGAGGAGGACTATCATGAAAAAAAGAATACCCAGGATCTTGCTTGCAGCAGGAGCCAGCGGAAGCGGAAAAACACTTCTCACCTGTGGTCTGCTGCAGGTACTGGTAAACAGAGGGATAAAGACAGTCTCCTTTAAATGCGGACCGGATTATATTGATCCCATGTTCCATACCCAGGTAATTGGTACAAAATCCCGAAATCTGGACACTTTTTTTACAGGAGAGGATATTACCCGATCTCTTCTTGCAAAAAACAGTGCTGACTGTGAAATTGCAGTGATGGAAGGCGTTATGGGTTTTTACGATGGAGTGGCAGGAACCACTACTTTGGCAAGTGCTTATGATCTGGCGCGAGTTACGGATACGCCGGTTATTCTGATCGTGAACAGCAAGGGAATGAGTGTCTCTCTTGCTGCCTACATAAAAGGCTTTCTGGAATACAAAAAAGACAGCCGCATAAAAGGCGTGATTTTTAACCAGATGTCCCCTATGCTCTATCCCAGAATGAAGAAACTGGTGGAAGAGGAGCTTGGCATCAAAGTACTGGGCTATGTGCCAAGGGTGGAAGATTGTGTGATCGAGAGCCGACACCTGGGACTGATTTTGCCAGAAGAAATCCCGGAACTGAAGGGCCGGCTTTTGAAGCTGGCAGAAGTGCTGGAGAACAGTCTGGAAATAGAAGAGATATTAAAACTGGCCAATGAGGCACCAGTGTTGGAATATCCATTGTTGGAAAAGACAGATGAGAGATCCCTATGTCAGCCAGCTGGAACCAGTGCAATAGCTGAAAAGGTGAAAAGAGAAGTGGATGTATTGACTGAAATGAGTCAGGTGTATACCTGGAAAAGCCCAAAGAAGCTTCGGATCGGTCTTGCGAAAGATGAGGCATTCTGCTTCTTTTATGAGGATAATCTGGATCTTCTTCGTTCCATGGGTGCCGAGTTGGTGGCTTTTTCGCCTGTACATGACGGACATTTACCAGAAAATCTGGACGGACTTCTTCTCTATGGTGGATATCCGGAATTAAATGGAAAAGCATTGGAGGAGAATCTTTCTATGCGGCAGGAAATTGCGGCAGCCATAAAGGATGGAATGCCCTGTCTTGCAGAATGCGGTGGGTTCATGTATCTCCACGAAAGCATGGAGGGAATGGATGGGAAATTCTATGAAATGGCAGGCGTTATTCCGGGTAAGGTATGGCGCACACCCAGACTGACCCGGTTTGGCTATATTACTTTGAAGCAGAATCAGGGGATTTCCCATGGAAAACAGGAAACTGCAATTCTTGGGGAGTCAGATCTTGGAGTAAGTCCGGCCCATGAATTTCATTATTTTGATTCGGATAATTGTGGAACTGCATTTCATGCTTCCAAACCGGAAAGCAAACGCGGGTGGGACTGCATGCACGGCTCTGATCATTTGTTAGCTGGCTTTCCTCATTTATACTATTACGCAAATCCGAAAATCCCGCAGGCATTTTTAAAAAAGTGTCTGGAGTATAAGGAGTTACAAAAATGATACGATTATTAACTCTTCCGGCAGGTTTTATTCTTGACCTGCTTATGGGAGATCCAAGATGGCTATATCATCCGGTATGTCTTATAGGAAATCTGATCAGCATACTGGAAAAAGGAATACGAAGGGTGTTTCCGAAAACAGATAAGGGTGAGCGGGCAGGAGGCATTCTGGAAGTTGTCCTTGTCTGTTTTATTACCTTTTTTATTCCTTACGTTGTAATCCATCTGCTTTATAAATGGAATTTCTGGCTGGGCTTTGTACTGGAGACTTTCTGGTGCGGACAGCTGCTTGCAACAAAATCATTGAAAGTGGAAAGTATGAAAGTATATGACCGCCTGAAAAACGGAACCATTGAGGAAGCACGGTATGCTGTTTCCATGATCGTGGGACGTGATACACAGGCACTTTCAGAAATCGGAGTGACGAAGGCAGCTGTGGAAACGGTTGCGGAAAATTCCTCTGACGGAATTATTGCCCCTATGCTTTACATGGCAATTGGCGGTATTCCCCTGATGTTTTTGTACAAGGGCATCAACACTATGGATTCTATGCTTGGATATAAAAACGATAAATATCTGTATTTTGGAAGATGTGCAGCCAGACTTGACGATGTGGCGAATTATATTCCAGCCAGAATTTCCGGTTGGTTGATGGCATTGTCCACAGTATTTGTTGGAATGGATACCAAAAATGCAGTGAAAATATACAGAAGAGACCGCCGCAATCATGCAAGCCCCAATTCTGCCCAGACAGAAGCGGCTATGGCAGGAGCACTGGATGTTCAGCTGGCAGGAAATGCTTATTATTTTGGTAAGCTATATGAAAAACCGACGATCGGGGATCCGATCCGCCCGGTTGAAATCGAGGATATTCCAAGAGCGAATAAACTGCTTTATGCAACCTGTATTGTGGGAGCAATTTTATTCTTCGGGCTGAGTGTTCTTCTGAAAACTGTGTTATAGCGGATTTTGCTGAAAAAACAGCAACAAATAAAAGATTAAAGTATGTTTTAAAATTGTGATGCACATCTAGAGCGTGCAATTACTTGAATGGAGACAACAATGGAAAAACACATACATGGCGGTGATGTGTATCATCATCAGGGGTGCATTGACTTTTCAGCAAACTGCAATCCTCTTGGTACCCCGGAGGGAATCAAAAAAGCGATCATTGAAAGTCTGGAGCATATAAATGACTACCCCCAGGTAGGCTGCACTCCCTTAAAAAAAGCCATTGCAGAATATGAGAATACGAAGCCGGATCAGGTGATCTGCGGAAACGGCGCTGCAGAGGTGATCTTTTCCCTTTGCCGGGCGGTGAATCCAAGACGGGCTCTGGTGCCGGCTCCGACTTTTGCAGAATACCAGCAGGCATTATATAGTGTAGATTGCCAGGTAGAGTTTTTTCTCCTGGATGGGAAAAAGAGGTTTGTGCTGGAGGAAAACTTCTTACAGGCATTGACAGAAGAGATTGACATTATTTTCCTGTGTAATCCCAATAATCCAACCGGGCTTCTGGTGGAAAAACCATTGCTGGAAAAAATTCTGAAGCGTTGTCAGGAGCTTAATATTCTTATGGCGGTGGATGAATGTTTCCTGGATTTCGTTCCATCACCAGAAAAATATACGCTAAAAGAATATCTGGAAACCTATGACAATCTGTTTCTTCTGAAAGCTTTTACAAAGCGCTATGCTATGGCAGGTGTGAGACTTGGCTATGGTCTTTGCGGAAATAAAGGACTTTTGGAAAAAATAGAAGGTGTATGTCAGCCCTGGAATGTCTCTTCCATGGCACAGGCAGCAGGTCTGGC
>JABLTT010033416.1_pt1 | contig 19056 bp, 26 predicted proteins | sample 7160061 | NCBI WGS metagenome assembly JABLTT01 (sample SAMN14651232, study PRJNA627086) | human gut metagenome | isolation source: feces | host: Homo sapiens
GAATGGTCTGTTAAGGTTACCATTTTTTGCGCTATTGTAAAAAATTAATTTTTTTCATATCACCTCTTGACATTTCTTAGCTGGACTTTCATTTCTTTATCAGGTCCATGATCCGTGCGGCCAGCAAAGTGTTCCTGAGGCTGGTATCCACTGCGTGGATGGCCCGGACAACGGCCTCCCAATCGCCAACGACAATTACACGCTTTTTGGCACGGGTCTCCGCAGTATAGAACAGTGCGCGGTTCAGCATCCTGCCGTGCATATTCTGGATATTGATGAGCACAGCGTCATACTCGCTTCCTTGGGCCTTGTGGATCGTGTTGGCGTAAGCCAGGTCCAGCTGACGGAGGGAATCGGCGTCCTCGTAGGCCACTACGCGGTCATCCCCAAAATCCACCTCCACCAGAAATCCATCGGAATCCCGCATGGCGGTGCAGACATAGCCGACATCTCCATTGCTGGCATAGTCCTGGTTTTTCATCTGCATTACCTTGTCGCCCACGCGCAACAACCGCTGGCCCAGTTCCAGCTCTCCTTTGTCCGCCGCCGGCGGGTTGGCGAGATTGTGCAGCGCCGCATTCATGTCATGGACGCCGGTCGCTGACTTTTTTCGGAACGGTGTCAGAAGTGCCACGTTATCTACACCGTACTTGGCGACCTCATCCATATAGAGGCGCACCAGCCACTGTGCGGACTGCTGCAGGTCTGCGGATGCCCAAAACTGGAAGTCCTCACTGAACTCCAGTTGCTCGTTGCCGTGTCGGATGCGCTGTGCGTTCTCTGCAATGATGCTGCCTTCGCTCTGACGAAACACCTTGTCCAGGATGACCACGGGCAGTTTCCCGCACTTCAGCAGTTCATGGAGCACGGCGCCCGGCCCGACAGAGGGGAGCTGGTCAGCATCGCCCACCAGAACAAGCCGGCAGCCGGGCGGCAGCGCACTGAACAGGTGCCATGTTGTCACCATATCCATCATACTGACCTCGTCGACCAGGACCAGGTCCGCCTTCAGTGTTTCCGCCGGCTGCAGTTCATGGATTTCATCCGCCGTCAGGTTTAACGCCTTATGCACGGTGTACGCATCGAACCCTGTGCTCTGCGCCATCTTCCGCGCTGCCCGGCCCGTAGGGGCGCAGCATACTACCTCCGATTTTGGAAAGGCCTTTCGGTAGATATTGAGAATAGCCCGCTGTATGGAAGTCTTTCCAGTACCAGGGCCTCCCGAGATGATGCAGATAGGCGAGGTCAGCGCTGCTTTGATGGCATTGCGCTGTTCCTGGGCAAATGTGAAGCCCATTTCTTCCTGCTGTCCGTCAATCTCGTCATCGAGATCCCCCATATAGGGCATCCGGTCGCGTTTCAGCATGCCGCAGATCCACTCAGCCACATCCTGTTCCGCCTTCGCCATGATGGGGCGGTAAACAAAGTCGCGGTAGAGCACCAGCCGGTCTTCTTTGATCATCTCAAAAGCGCGCTGTGCCACGAGTTTCCAGGTGACAGCGGGTGTACGGAGCAGGTCAAGTGCGCGCCGCACAAGGCGCTCTTTATGCAGGGACAGGTGTCCATCCGCCTCCGCCTGTTTCAGCGTGTGGAGCAGGCCGGCGTCCAGCCGTTCCGGGGCATCCCGTGGGATCCCGTTGGCCTGCGCCAGCCGATCTGCCGTTTCAAAGTCGATCAGGTCCCGCTCACAAATCTGGTATGGAAATTGCGTAAGCAAAGCCTGAGCATCGCTGCCCAGTTTCTGCCGCAGCCGAATCGCCTGCGATGCACTCACATCAAAGGCCGCCAGCATGGAAATAAGCTTCCGGGCGCTGCGCGTTTCCGTGTAAGCGTCACAGAACTGCGCGCACTTTTTACTGCTGATCCCCGGTACTTCCTGGATCCGCGACGGATCGCGATCCAAAATCTCCAACGTCTGTTCGCCAAAGGTGCCGTAGATTTTCTCGGCCAGTTTCTCCCCAATACCGGGGATCATTCCCGAGGCAAGATAGGCAACGATGCCCGCCTTGCCGGTACCGATGACCTCCTCATAGGACTCCATCTCAAACTGAAGCCCATACCGGGTGTCCTTCTTCCAGTGGCCGGTCATGTCGACCTTGACGCTGGAGACTGTAGGCAGGTAATGCCCTACCACTTTGATACTGGTCAGTCTGTTTCCCTGTGTATCAAGCACTTTCTCGTGCGGCCGGAACAACGCGATCATATAACTGCCGCCCTGCGCCTCCTCCAATGTCTTTGGATAGAGCAGGCGGCTGAAACTGCATTTCACGGGTTTTTTCCCTCCTTGCTTGGGATCGGTGATCTGGAGGTCCGCCTCATGATATACCCCGATCCAAATGTTCTATTTTGCCTCATGGCAATGCCTTCTCTTATCAAAGCGGCACAGGGAATGCCGATGCATTTCTTCCCTGTGCCGCTTCTGCACTATGCGGGCTGGATGGTCACCTTGACTTTCCGGTTCTCAGTCGCCTTCAGAGCTTCCTGGTAGATGTCCGGATGTTCCCGCTTCAGATAGTCGGAGTTGACGCGCCTGGTCACCTTGGTCACAAAGTCCACCAGCAGCTTATCGTTGGTGGTGGTCAGGATCCCGTGCTCATGCTCCTTCATCAGCTCCGCGATTCGCACACTGTGCGCTGTGATCGCCTCCTCGTTTTTCTTGATGGTGCTGTTCAGTTCCGCATTGTCCGCCTGCAGGGTCGCGATCTTGCGGAGCGTCGCTTCGTACCTCATGGGGAACTCAATGGTCGGCAGCCCCTTCTGGCTGGCCCCGTAGATGCGTGCCAGGGCATCCATGGCAAGCTTTGGTTTTACATCTTCCATGGTGGGGGGCTTGTCATGACGCAGGCTCCATATCCACTGATCCAGTTTCTCGAAAATGATGCCCTCTGTGGCCTGGTCCCGTATCAGGTCGGGTGTTGCCAGATCATGTTCGGGGTTGTTGCCCCAGAGTGCGGAGAAGGCCCCGTGCTTCAGATCCAGAACAGCCAGGTAGAAGCGGAGTTGCAATTCGTAATAAATCGGGTAGGCGCCGTCGGCCCAATCCTCTGCCTTGTGGTAGGTCAGGCTTTTGCACTCCAGAACGCCGGTCTCTCCATCCTCTTTTCGGATATAGCGCCGGTCGATATTCGCCAGTGCATACGGATAAAGTGCGTGCTGATAGAGGTGATTGTCATCAATGACGGTATTCCCCGTTCGCTTGGCATAGAAATGCGCGGCAATCGGCTCCAAAAAATGCCCCATCTCCAACTGGTCAGGGTTGGGCGGCGCCTTGGGCGGCATACGGCCTTTCTTCATCATCCACAGCTCCAGCGGCGTCGTCCACGGCGACAGGCCGAAGATTACCGCCACATCACTGCCGCCGACCGTATACTCGATATCGCCCTTTGGCCCATGTTCCCGGCATTCCAGCCACCGTTCTCTCGACATACCCGTGCAGTCGCACAGGATGTTAGGAGCTGCCACTACCACTTCACCTCCTTGGCAAAATCATATTCCCGCCAATTAAAAGTGAGGGCACGGGCCATGTTCTCCTGGAGCGTCAGCAGCTTGCTTTCCGATGCGCCCCCGCTTTTGAGAATGAACGGGATCTCCTGCATAGCGACAAAGACATCATGTGCCGTTGCAGTGTCGTTCCCGACAGCCATCTCAAACATGTTGACAGCCTCCAGCGATGCCTTTTTGGGCAGCGCCAGTCGCTTGCAGACGGCAGTCATGGCGTTGACAGGGTGATCCAGATAAACGGACAGTAGAGAACTCAGCCGTGCTACCGAGTCGCCAAACTGGGCAAAGAGCATGTCCAGGCTCTCCACGAAGTCGGGTACTTTGGACTGCCGCCGGTGCTCGACGGCGATCATGCTACCGATATGGATGGGGTACTGCAGCCCTACGAGCAGTGCCGAGACCTTGGCCGAGGCCATGCCGGTGTCCGAAGTGGAAAAACGGATGCCCGGCATCAGTTTAGATGCCATAGCCGTTTTGCCCTCTGCCGCCAGCAGCTTGGTGTAGGTATCCAACAGGTCCTCCCGCTGTCCGGGCAGGGTCCAGGACGCGCTGGTGATGGAGTGATCCACATAGCCGGAAGAGAACTGATTGCCGGGGAACCGTTCGTCCATCTTCTTCTGTAAGCCGTCCAGCAGCTGGTCAATTTCCAGGACGGAGTAATCCCGGTTGTCGCCGGAATGGGCGGCGGAGACCTTTTCATCCCGGACCAACAGCAGGGCGCTGTCCCGATGGAGCGCTAGGCAGGAGTTGAGCACATCCGCCAATTTCTCCCGTGAGAGCTTGGGCAGGGCCGTCCCGTTGATTTTTGCGCGATCCAGCAGGCTTTTGTATGCAGTATCGCGCAGTGGGAAGAACTTGTCCTTGACCTTGATGGCCAGTTTCAGATTCTCCGCCGTATCCTCGATTGCATCACCGGACACGGAGGAATCAAAGCTGCCGGTGTCGCTGAACAAAGGCGATGCCTTATCCAGCGGCGCGACCTCCAGCTTTTTTACCTCAGTCCGCTCCCAGCGGCTGTCAGCACGTGTCTGCTCATGGTAGCGGAGCAGATCCGGGAACTCGCTGAACTGAGTGTGGTAGCTGTCACAGCAGGATTTTAACATGGTGATTTTTTCTCCTTTCGTGAATTTGCGGCGTCTGCCGCTGAATATGCAAAAACAGCGCCCCCTCGCGGGAACGCTGTCTGTGCCGATGATAATGGCCGGAAAACAAAAAAAGTGCCATCTGCATTTCTGCAAATGGCACTTTGAAACACTGTAAACTATGCACACCTATGGCGTGACTCTGATACTGTATAGTTGGATTATACCATTCTCAGAGCACTTCGTCAACACAAGAACGCTTATTGCGGTTCCCGCTCTCTCTGTTCCTGCAGGAACAGGCCGAAAATATAGTTTGGCGACTGGCCGTACAAGCCCGTTTCGTCATCCGCGAAAGAAGCCCCGGTTGCCGACGTATAGAAGGCATGCAGCGCCTCATCTTCACTGAGCCCAAACTTCGCTTGAATCAGTTTGATAATCTCCGGCAGGATTGTCGCCCTGGTCGTTGCATGGTTCATTCCTTCACCTCCACCTGATGGCTCTCCAGGAACCGCAATGTGCGGATCGCATCATCAGTGCAGAATGCAATCTGATTGTTGATTTTCTCAAATCGTAGACGCTGCACTGCATCCTCACGACGCATGATCCCCTGCATTACATAGGAGACGGTCTCACCCACATTGTCATTGGCGATCTTCCCGATGACAATATCGTAGTTGTGCCGGTAGGCCACATTCCCCCGGCATCGTACGACCAGATCAAGCCAGTCCATGTCGGGATCATCAAACCGCTTGATGGAAAGTCTTTCTGCTGCAGTCTCATCCCATTCATACAGGTTGAGAACCGGCATAACGGCACGCCGGCGCCGACGACTCTCAATTTTTGCCTTCCGGATTGCCCACCGCTCCGCCTGAGCAAGAATATCGGTGGTGTAGAAGGCGAAACCGAAATCCCGTCCAATCTCTGATTGAATCACACGGGGCTCCCGCACTTCCTCATATCCGCCATGGTATAGGATCATGTCTATGCCCCCTTCAGGTATTCATCAAAGAACTGCATCAGGTACTCCATACCCATGCCATGCAGATCCTCATAATCGCTGTCCAGCATGGAAATGAGGCCCTCCTTTTCAAACTTCTCATATACTTCATTGCTCGGCCTGCCGGTATGCGCGGCGTAATGCTCAATGCAAAATGTTTTGAATGACAGCTTGCTCATCACAGCATCACTCCTGACCAATCTATTCTTGTCAGCATTATAGCAAATCATGTCCGGGCAGTCAAAGATTTCATGCCGCGCCCACCAGGCGCCACACACCCCGGTCAATTTTCTCAAAGGTACTGGGATTGATCTGCAAGGTCTGCCGCACCTTTTCCTTCCACCACTGCTGACCCTGCGCCCGCTTATGGCCTTCCACGTGCCGGTAAATCTCTTCCAGCGATGCGCGGCCGTGGCACTCATCCAACACACCGGCAACAATATCGCGCCAAGTGGCGCCGGGCATATCCCGGACATCGCCCGTGATGCGATAGGTCATCAGCATCGGGACCACCAGCGGAGCGTCTTTCCGCAGCAGAAGCACATACTCGTGGACAATTGGAATGAACCGACCATCATAACTCCGGCGGTCGGACACGCAGTTATGCTGTGTTTTGATCAGGACATTCTCCAGAATTCCGGGTTTAATCAATTCAAAGAGCATGCTGAACAGTTTCCCCTTCTTCTTGATGTCGCCTACCAGAACAGCCATCCGGCCGCCCTTCTCCAAGGCACAGTACTGTTTCATCATGCAATAATTCATGGCCCGCACAAATCCTTCCCAAGTTGAAATGCGGGATAGGTCCGACAGACGCGGGTCATAGCCGTAACGCCGCTGCACATCGCTCGCCCGGTACATCACGTCCGAATACCGGATAATATCCCAATAGGGTGGATGCCAAAAAATGTATTCTGGCCGTTCCGGGATATCGCAGTGCAGCAGGTCAAATCCGCTGTGCAGATCGTAGGTGTGACTGCTGATCCCCATGGTGCGTGCGGCATCTCCAGTTGTGTTGCTGCCGCACATATAGTCGCAGATGTCCTGCACCCCAAAGTGGGCAATCAGGTCCTCGATCAGTCTGGGGGAGCAGTTGCCCCGGTAGCGGTTGTTGCCGCCCTGGCCTCTTTCCGGGTACGATACAACCGTGGTCAATGTGCTGCTACGATTCATCATCACAATTCTGGCGGATGGAGCCGCCATAACCTCCTTTTTGTTGAATTTTCAAATCTGTAGTGAACTTGCTAAGAGATCGAACCAGAGCCATAGGCAGATGCCTATGGCCCTGATTCTTTTTGACGGTGATCGTAGGGAACTAACCTACCGTTTCAATATGGATGTCACGAAGTTTTGCATACTTTAATATCGGATCGAGGTAGTCCTCATTGACCATGAACCCCTCAATCAATTTCCCATCGGGTCCGAATGTCAGACATTCGTTTAAGGCAAAGTCATAGATCTCATTATCCCTCCACACATTGCCACATTCATCTGTTGCAACTAAGTGCCCGTCAGAAATTGAAATGTTCATATCCTCGATCTGGAGGCAAAGGAAAAACTGCTCCAACGCATATGCCTCATCTTCTGAGACATTATCGTCCCAACTTGGATTGCTCATGATGTGTTCAGCCCCTTCCTTCTTCTATAGAGTCGCCATCCTGCATTACCTCAAGATCAAACTTGACCTCTGGATAAATACAAAAGCCAGAGTCCGCAAAATGACCTGTCGGGATGCAGATCCCCTCTTCAAGCATCCATTTGAAGATATAGCCGTAATTGTTGACGTCAAAGAAGCCACAATCCGGCCCGCTCACTACCTCATCGGAAAAGTTCTTCGTGACGATAGCATACGATACTTCTGCCCCGTCCTGCTTGGCCACGACCTCTACCGCAAGGCGTTTATTGTTCAAATATGCTTGGCGTTTCAATACAACCGTAATCGGTCCAAATTGGCCCGGAAAATTTGTCCAACTTTCCGCCATATAATGCACTCTCTTTCTTTTGTTATAACTTAGTATATTAGTGCTCTTCACGCCTGTTCATCCTACAAAATGCAGGAAGTTTCCTACATGACGCAACTGTATCCAGCGCAAATAGGGATAGTGAGCAACAGTTCAAGTATTTTCCGACTGTTTTTCTGCCCAGGTGAGAAAACTGGTGAATTTTGCAATATTTGCCTGGGCCTGCTCCAAGTAGTACGTTGGAATTGTCGGGCCCTCCAGCGACCTGTGGAGCATGTCCAGCCGCCTCTGGCAGTAGGCAATGCAGGCGGACAGTTTTTCGGGGCTGCAGACTAGCTCCCCGGACTGCATCGCCTGAAGTTGATCGTTGATCGAAAGATTCTTTTTCGCCGTGGTTTTCCTGTTGTCCATGTCGTTATCCCCTCCTGTTAATTTTTTTCATGGCTTTTTCAAGGCCTCTTTTGAGCCGTGGGTCCCTCTGCACCTCGTCTGCTGTATACCCCAGTGCGGTCAGTGTGTCCTCTGGATCCTGTGTATAGCCGAACTCGTGATTGTCAAGCTCATAGAGAAACATCTCGTAAATGAAGCCGTCGCCGGTCTCATCCTCAGCGATAGCTGCCTGCAGTTCTTCTTCGTACTTGTGCAGCGTGTCGCGGATCAACTGTGCGTCTGTCCGCTTGTAAAAGCCGCCTGTATCTCCGAGCCGGTAAATTTTGTCGAGATCCTTCTCCGGGTCGAAGCCCCAGCGCCGCATGAGTTCCTCAAACTGTTTGTCTCCGAACGCGAAGCCGATGGGGAGCGCGTGGATCTCCTGCTCCTGCTTCCGGCGAAGCACTGCGTATCTATTCATCCTCTGTTTCCTCCTCACACAGGAAATATGTCCCAGCCTTTTCAAAGCCGACGAGCTTGCCGCCGTCTTTCAGGATAAATAAGGTAGTGTAGGGATAGCCGAGCCCACAAAGCATACAAGGCGCAGGGTTTTTCGGTTCTTTCACCTCAAGCCTCACATTGAGGGGGCCAATCTTTTGATAGAACTCCTCGCTCGTGACCTTTCTATTCATCCGAGATCCCTCCCAAATCTGTGTCATGCTGTTCGTAGTACGCGATCAGGGCCTTCAAGCCGCCCGCATCGATGGTAAGCGTCCTGGTGTCTCCGCACCAATGGCTCAATCGCGCCCCGAAATGCTCCTCGCAGCCGCTGGTTTCATGCGCCAGCATTTGGCGCAGTTGTTTGACTTTGTACTCGTCCATTTCTGTCTCCTTGATAGAGCATCGGCATACGACCGGTGATTTCCCACATCCGACAGGGCCGGTTGTGCGCAGCATCGCCCAGTACGATTCGCGCAGCATCCTAAGCGGAAACCTGCTCATTGCCGCGCGTCCCGCGCTGGGCGCAGCGGCACACCGCCGTATTGTATGTGTAATTTTCCTTTCCTTTTTCATCACTCTGCCCTACATATTGATAAGCCGTTTTGAAAAGATCATAATCAAAATCTTCAAGCTCATAGACGCAGATATGCAATTCGTTGACTTGCTTTTCTGTGAGTACGGTGTACGCACCTCCAAGCGCAAAATAGATAAGGCCATTACGGGCCTGATAGATATGGCATCTTCCCGTCATCTGCTTACCTCTCTCGCCATTCTTTCCGCCTCTGCCGCACAGTCCCGGCACTCCCCGATGGCCGCAATTGCCTTGCGGAGCGCCTGGGCATAAAACGCCGGAACCATGCCGCCGTATGCGTACTGGCAGGCCGCTTTTTCCTCCTCAAGCTCCGCGAGGAGTTTGTTGTAGTCCATCATGGTTGGCCGCCTCCGCCGGCTCGGTGCTGATACAAGTCCTGTCTGGCCCTGCGCGGGTTCCGGTTGCAATCCCAGCAGCAATCCATGGTGCGGTCTACGCGCTCGTGTACGCACCCGGTGCAGCCCACACCATCCGCTATCAGTTCATACCTGCGAGCGTCCTCCGGAGCCAGAGGCTGCTCATAATCGATGTAGCCCCACGCCTCCCGGTCAATTTCCTCGCAGTAGGTCCTGATGTCAAAGTTGTGGACTGCAATGACTGCATTCCCTTGTGGTTTCGGGTAGCTGCCAAGCATGATTGGGCGCTGCGTGCTGTAGTACCTCATTTACCTTCGTCCTCCTCGTTGTTGTTGCCTGTGCCTCTGTCCTCGTTCCGGTACTTCTGAATCAGGGTGTTAATCACATTGTCAACGGCGCTCCAGTATTCCTCCCAGTAGCGGGTGTTCTTGCTGAGCTCATTGAAAATGAGATCGGGAATATGCGGGTCGCTGATCATTCGTGCATATTGCTCACTTGTCAGCGTTTCAGTTTCTACAATCTGCTCCGCCTCTCCGATAAAATCTTCACGTTTGACACTGTCAGCAAAACCTTGACCAAGCTGCTGTAATTGAGCGCAACCCATATTCAAGTTCTTCTGCTGCAGGCACACCCGGTAGTGATTGGCACAGTATTCACCGTTCAAGTAGCACTCGTACGTCCCTACCTGCTCTTCCACGCCAAAAGTCGGAGCCCGTTTCCATCGTTCCATCCACTCGCTGCTGTTGGCTTCAAGCAACAGGGTATGGAACTTATAACGGGCAATTGCCGGGTCGGTAAACAGCAGTTCAGAGTGGAACTCGTCACCATCCAACGCGAAGTCCTCAGTCAGAGAATATACTGTCAGGACTTGACCATCCGGCTCTTCCGGAATCAATTGCACCATCTCCGGCGCCATGATTACCAAGTCGAGGCCGAGTTCTCCTATTGCACACGGTTTCCCGTGCAGTTTGGAAAAAGCATTTTCAATGGCTGCAATTTCGCTGGGTATCACCGGCTGGTCAAATTCACAGTAGAGGTCCGGCGATTCATTGTCAGTTTCTTTGTCTTCACCGTCACGGATCTCTTTGATCCTGCCGTACAGGCCCTGGTAAACACTCTGTTCGGTGGCGAGGATCGGCGCTCCTACCACATAATTGACGCCGTTATACTGTAACGATGCGCCCATTTCATTGATCACCATGGTAAAATCATCCTTTCTAAAAGCAGGCGCGGGGGATGGTAAGTCCCCCGCACCTTTTGTTGTTAATAATCCTGTACTTCCAATTTTTCAGCCACCGTTTTCCGCCGATTGATACTCGATGTCAATGATTTCATCGGTCAGCATGCCGACATACCGCTGAAACAGATCTCTCAGCCTCTCCTCCGTCAGATTCCTTTCTTTCTCAGTAATCTGCCAGGGATAGCGGGGCTGGTAGATGAGGTAGGTCCGGCATTCCGAATCATCACAGGCTGTCAGACTGATGTCATCCACCTCCTCGATGGTACGCCGGAGGATGGTGGCAAGCCCTAGCATATAGTCCTGGTCGAACTCCTCGTAATCTTCCCAGGTCGGCTCAGTGATGGAGCGCGAAGCGAACCAAGCGTGGATCTCGCGGTCCAGTTCTGGCGCCAGCTTCAACATCGCCTGCAACTGTTCTACATTTTCGTTCTGTATGTCCGTTACGCAGATGCCATACCCATAGTTGTGCCAAGAGTCGTAACTCATTTTTGGGCTGCCTCCTTTTCTTTCTGCCGCTGCTTGAGGCAACGCACCCGGAGTTCCCGGTCGGAAAGGAACCGCCCGATGTTCTCCATGAGGTACTTCCGTCCGTAATAGGTCAGCGCACCGCCCAGGGCGCCGAAGATCTGCATGGCGGATAACGAGGTCTCCAGTGTCTTGTAAGTACCAATTTCCCACCGCTTTTCCGGACTCTCCGGCTGGATCCGTCCCTCTGCGTAGCAGTCGAGATAGATCCCCTCGCTGCCGCCAAACTGCACTTCCGTGGTAATACAGAAATCATCACAGGTGATCAGTTTGGGCGTGCTATAGGTATTCGGGCTGAAGTAGTCCAAAATGGCTACGGCCGCATCGAACTGACCGTTTTCCACGACCATCTGGTGGATGCCCTCCATCAGCGCCTCCCTGGTATCGCGGACGACCGTGATCTTGAGGCTGGGATCGTCCTCCAGATATTCCTTGCAGGTGGCAGCGGTTGAACAGCCGCCAAAATGTTGCCGGATCATCGAAGAGGTGTGACCGCATCCAAGGGTCGGGTCGTTTCCAGGCCCGGTAATCGTGCGCCACACACACCACCAGCAGTTTTGTTCATTTCTGTCATTTCTGTGCATAGCATTATCTCCTTGTCATATCTAAAACGGTAGTTCAGAATCGCCGACGGATGGATGTCTCCACCTTTTATCACTGGATCTGTTATTCCGTTTCCCAGTCAGGTAATGAAGCCTGCGTTCTGATACATGCTCGATCAAGAGATAGTCCGGCTGTAATGCCTTGAACTTCTCCACCTTGCTATTGTCAATAGGGTCTGCATAATGCAGTATGAGATGCTCCGCTGTGACTACTGTCCCGTTGCTCCTTGGGTCATAGATACAAAGACTCGGATCAAATTCGACTGTACCCATATATTCCCCGTTTTCATCGTACAGACAGACCCGCTCATTCGCTTCCAGGTCAAATAGGTCCAAGGGGACCTTCCACGCCTTCAGGGTGGTGCCGTCCGTAAAGTAAAGCGTCAGATCATAGTTCTCCTTATTCAGGTTGATGATGTTGAGGTCCTGGATCGCTTTTTCAAATGGGGCGCCCAAATTCAATTCGAATACGATTGCCCGCAGGCAGTCATAATTGAGCGCCACCTTCCTGCTAAAAAATACGACCTTGGGGATCTCACTGGCATATTCCGCGTCCAGATTATCATTCAAGTACGCCTGAATCTCCTCTGAAGTCGGGTACTCAAACCGGAAGTGGTAGTGAAACCGGCCGGGCCGGTTCACAAGATAATCACTCAACTTCTGCAAGCCGTTGCAGGTGATGACGAAAAGCTTTTTCCCGTGCCCGGTGCCATCGAACATGCTCAGAAGCCCCGTCTGCGGATCTGCTTCGTTGTCTCCAGGCCTTATCCCGCCAAACGTTTTATCGAATTCGTCAAACAGGAAGACGACCTCCTGGTCAATGGACGCCATATAGGCGGCGATCCCGGGAATATACTGGTCAACGATGATGACGGGGTAACCCGCCGCCTGCGCCTTCGTGGCAAGGAGCCGGGCAAACAGGGACTTGCCGATCCCCTTAGGGCCGCTCAGGATGATGCCCAGGTTCCGGTCGAACATGGAGAATGTGTGAAGCACTTTGTCCGCTTTCTCCGGATGGATCCCATATACCTTCTCCTTGACCGCAAGATCAGGGCGAAGCATCAAATAAAATCCGGTCATTTTATCGAACCGGACGGTGTAGGTATTCACCGGGAGCTTGTCGTAGGATTTCAGGGAATCCTCATGGATCTCATAGCGGTTGCCAATACTGATCGCTTTCATATTGTTGTACCATCCTTTTTTCAATGATTGTGGGCTGCGAGGCCCAGATAGCGGTCATCAGACCGCTATCTGGATATCCTTTTCGCGTCCCCAGTGTTCCAAAAATTTGCGTTCCTGATCTGTGATCGGGCGGCGGTTCATACCCTGCGCCTGACAAATCTGCCTGCCGCTCAGCTGCAACGTGACCAGTGACCGGTCCGGCTCAGCGCGGCGGCGCAGAAACAGGATATGGCACTCACCGTTGGCCACACGGTCAATGTAATCACCGACGCAGTGGCTGAGATTGATCCCCTCATCCGCCAGTTCCTCCGGCTTGGAGGGAATCACAATGCAGTACCCTTTCCCAGAATAAGTCAGATCCTGAATCGCCTCGTTCTGCTCAGCAAAGTTTTCGCATTTGGCGGCCAGCTTGGCCTGGTTGACCTTGAGCGCGATCACATCGTGCTGCGTTTTGAAATGAGCGGGGTACTTCTCCTTGATCTTTCCGTAGAAATCAACCTGCATCCGCAGGTAATCCAGATACTCGACAAAGAAATTCTTCTCGACCACAGAATACCCTTGGGTATACAGGTCGAATAGGATGTAGTCGATAAACCGACGCAGATTGATGTTGTATGGAGAAAGCATGACCTTTACGAACATACCTGGATCCCGAGGCGGACCGACCTCATTTCGATAGCAACTGTAGTTATTGTTAAAATTCAGCTGCGAGATGCCGGACTGGACCAGTTTTTCCGCAAAGTACATTGCTTCATTTGCGCCGTACTGATCTTCGATCCAGAAGATGACCGGGATGCTCGTTTGATATTTCCTCTTGTCCGCCATATTGGGAAACAACCTATAGAGGCGGGTAAAGAGTTTGCTGTTCTGCTCCCAAAAGGGGGTATACCACGAGGGATCATACATGTTGACCAGCACATTGTGCCGGCACATATCGGTCAACTGTTCATCCGTGATCACCTTCATGATGAGCTCCACGGACTCTCTGAAAATCATGGTCAGCCAGTGCACCTGATGGAGCTGGATGAAATTGTCCTTCAGATCCCGCAGGAAGGAATTTAAGCTGGATTCTGTAAGCGCATCAACTGTTCCGGACTTGCAATCCTTGATGTAGTAGAGCCCCTTGCTTACTAAAATCACCAGCTCACGCTCGGTCGTCCGCGTCCACCTCTTGATGATGAAGTCGGTATTGTTCTCCAGCACTACTTCATAGGCAGTGGAACTTTTCGCTGCGGTGCTGTCTATATCAATGATATAGTCCTTGATCGTTACAGCATCTGTCTTTGTTTCGCCCGTCATCCGAGCAACCTCCAATCTGTTCAGTATTTTCTAATGATGATGACATCCAAGGGTGAAATAGGCGGCGGCGTGGACTCCAGGCTGTACAGTTCGCCGTTCGGAATGCACACTGAAGTAGCCGCCACACGGCGGATCTGCTCCAACTGTGCGCCCGGCACTTGGCAATAGAGCTGTACCTCACGGTTAAACCGGATGTGTGCCACCATCGGCCACTCACTTCCGCCACCCACTCTGTTGCAGACGGTAATCCCGTTGCCCATACAGAAAAAGCCCAGGTTCCACCGGTCTGCCGCTGTCTTTTGCGCCTGCTCGGCACAGCCGGGGCAGGTCCGGCACATCCCCGTGGCCCGGGCTGTTTCCACAGCCCAGGCGGGGTCATTGATACACCGGCTCATACGTCCGTCTCCGTGTGGCCGTCCGCATCGTCTGCTTTCCAGATACCTGCGGCAAGCCCGTGCTCGTAGAGGCTGCGGCCGGTCAGCGCCTGCAAAACGCCGTCCGGGTCCTTGCGGTCAAACGCCGCCAGCAGGTCCTCGGCCTTCCCATCATACGGCCGGTCGTCATGGATAGCCTGACGCCGTACCTCAGCGATCAGACGCCGCATATTACCACTGGAGTGCTCGAACGGCGGATACGGCTCAGGCTTGGACTCCTCATAGCAAATCCGTCCGCCTTGCTCGACCCACTGGCCGTCCAAATAGAGGTGCCGCCAGTGTTCCCCGTCCTCTCCTCTGTAGGAGATACATCCCTCCTGTGTATAGGGTGCCAATTTATTCAGCAGATTCAGAATCGCTAATTCATCGTACTTGCCGAAATAGGAAAGTTCCACCAAAAGCCCATCGCTGTCTGTGTCCCGGTCTATCTCGTTGAAACCAACTTCCTGAAGGACCACAGTCAGCCACCAGAATGGATCGTCATAGAGTTTCAGCTTGTGTTTTCGATCCTGATACGCCACTTCTATCCAATGCCGTGAATCGTTGTCTCGCTCCTCCACTTCCGCGGCGCAGAGTTCATCATACCGGTTCAGCAGCATGTCGCGCATCTGATACTGATCCGCTTCAGGCGTGAATCGAATCGTAAAGGAGCCTGATCCAGTCGCTACATAGCCCATGTCTATCTTCTCCTACTATAAAGATTAAGATTTGGTATCAGCAGCCAGTAGGCTGATGATATAATACCGTCGTATGGGTGAGGCTTCCTTTTCCTCCTTGCGGCAGAGTCCGCTGAATACAAGAGTGGAACCTCTCCCTTCACGGGATTTCATTGATGAGCCGGATGAAGCAGCCCGATGTGAGCTGTCTTCTCATTTCGCAGTAGGGTATGACCCGTGGAGAACGAGAGGCGCAGCCATACGAAACCTGAACCAAAGGAGTGTTCCGCATGTATATCGTAGGCATCGACATCGGCAAACGTAATCATGAAGCCAGTATCATGAATGCAGCGGGAAAACAGTATGGAAAGCCCATTCGTTTTGCCAACTCTCATACCGGCTTCAACAAACTGATGGATTGGGTAAAGAACATCTCAGGAGCGGATGATGTCGTCTTTGGAATGGAAGCTACCGGGCACTACTGGCTGGCGCTTTACACCCATTTGTGTCATGAGGGGTACGCCGTCCATGTAATCAACGCTGTTCAGTCAGATGCTCTGCGGGGAATGTATATCCGCCAGGCTAAGAATGACAGCAGAGACTCATTTATCATTGCCGAGGTCATCCGCTTCGGACGCTTTTGTGAAACTGCTGTTTCAGCACCGGAACTCCATGCATTGCGGGAACTATGCCGCCATCGCTTCTGGATCGTTGATTCTGTTTCGGATCTAAAGCGGAAAGTAATTGCGTTGCTGGATCAGGTGTTCCCTGAGTATGAAAACCTTTTTACCAATACCTTTGGGAAGACTTCTTTACAACTTCTCTCCGAATACACGACACCGGAAGAACTGCTTGCCGTTGATACGGACAAACTGGCAGAGACGATTTACACCGCCAGCCGTGGTCACCATGGCATTGAGAAAGCCCAGGAGATTCAAAACACCGCACGCAATTCCTTCGGGATCCTGCTGGCTTCCGATTCCATTGCCCTTCTCATCCGCCAATACATCGAACAGATTCGCTTCGTGGAAAAACAGGTTGATAGAATCGACACAGAAATCGCACGTTTGCTTTCTGCTTTTGACAACCAACTTACCACCATTACAGGTATTGGCCCAACCCTAGCGGCTACAATCCTCAGTGAAATTGGCGATATCCGCAAATTTGCGTCACCGGGCAAACTAGCTGCCTTTGCCGGTATTGATCCGACTATGAAACAATCTGGTAACTTTGTTGGCAGCCATGTCCATATGTCCAAACGTGGCTCGCCTTATCTGCGCCGGGCTATTTGGCTTGCTGCAACTATCGCTGCCTTCAAAGACCCTTCCATCTCTGTCTACTACCAGCGCAAACGCTCTGAAGGGAAATCCCATCTCACAGCTCTGGGACATGTTTCCCGCAAAATGGTGAATATCATCTTCGCTGTCCTTCGTGACAACACCCCCTATTCCCCAGCTATTTAGAAATCTTCTCTTGACATCCCTTTATAGCCGGTCTTGTATTCCAGCCAAAAGAGCAGCAGGTAGGGAACGAGAAGAAACAGGAAAAGGGAGCCGATGGTGGAGCTGCACAGGCGGAGCCAAAGATTTTTCATGGTCTGACCTCCTTTTCGACAATGGCGGTGGGCGGCAAGGGAAGAGCCGCTCAGCAGGATTCCCCGCTGCACTGGAACCAGAGCAGAAGGGAGACCAAGGCGGCGCCAGCCAAGGCGTCAGCCAGGGTCCACCAGGAGAAAACGCCGGATAACACCCAGCGGAGCAGGCCAACGAACAGGCAACACAGGCCGGCAAAAGCAGCCCGATGCCCACTGGAAAACCGATGGAGAGCCGAGAGGAAACGGCTCCAAAGGGTGGTGCCTTGGGGCGCCCGCTGGGCCATGCCCAAAAGCAGGATGCATCCGGCAGCAAACAACAGCGTGGGCACCTGGACCCGCAGATAGAGGGCGGACAGGCGGCCATGGGCTGCGTATTCCATGGCAAAAGACAGAGCGGACAGCAAAAGCAGCAGGAGCAGAAGAGAACGGGTTGGGTGGCTGCGGATGGATTTCATAAAAAGCGACTCCTTTCTGGCAGGAATGGGGTTCCAGAGGCGTCAAGAGCGCCACAGGTCCTGGGGAAAATCCAGGTCCAACAGCCGCTGCAAATAGGTCCCCTGATAAGTTGCGGCGAATGTGGCGATCAGCTCCCCTTCCATCGTGGGCGAACTGTAAAAACCGAAGCGGTTTTGGAGGCTTGCCAGCAGTTCCGCCAGAGCATCCCGGTAAGCATCCGGCAGGGCCTGGGCCAAGGCTTCGTCTTGCTGGATCAGGTAGCAGAGATAATAAGCCGTGGGCAGCCGGTCCAGGCCGTTCCCGCGGATGTCCGCCAGCGCATCTTGGTAAAAGGCATCCGGATCGATGGCAGGCCCTTGGCCCAACTGGTGCAGCAGGTAGATCCGGTAATATTTTTCCGGCAGGGAGCTATCGGAAAACAGGTCGCGCAGGATCGGGACGAGCCCTTCTTTGATCTCGCTGGACAATTCCACTTGGGAAACCTTGGCTTCTTGCAGCAAAATGGCCAAACTGTGGAGCGTGGCGTTCCGGACATCCTGCATCGCCATATCCGGGCCGTCAAAATCCGCCTGCACAAAAGAATCCAGCAGGGTGGGGATGGAAGAAGAAGGATCCAAACCGGCCAAACGCATGAGCCAAAGGCGGTACCCGCCGTTGCTGTGGGCCGATTGGCGGATGGATTCCGACCCTTCGGAAGATTCCAGATAAGGGAGGATCTGTTCCGTTTGCCCATCCAGCAAAAACAGGGACAGCAGACCGTAGGAAGAGGGGAACGGCAAAGAGGGGAAAGAGGACAGGTCTTCAAAGGAATTGAACTGGAGATCCGTACGTTCAAACGCCATGCACTGCCGGAGCAGGGCAGAGGGCTCCACAGGGAAAATCCGATCCTGCCCCTGGTAGAGGGAGAGGGCCACTGCCAAACTTTGGATATCAATGGAAAAGAGGCTCTCCTCGTCATAGGGCAAAAGGCTGAACTGGCCGGAAGGCCCCTGGAACGTTTCCAGATAAGAAAAAAGAGAATCCTCTATGTCGGGGCACTGGGCAGGATAGTGGCCGCGGAGGGCAAAGTAAGCGCGGATATTGAGGATATCCAGCTCGCCAGAGGCCATTTGCTGCTCTAGGGCTGCGGCATACTGGGAAAACCCTTCCGATGGGATGTCTGGCAGCGGCAGCGAGAGGGAATATTCCGACTGTATGCGGCAGAAAAGCTCCACATTCCCGAAGAAAAGGACAGGGTCTTCCCCATCCCAGGGGAAGGCCAGCTGGGAAAGCTTTTGGACGATCTGGTCATCCAGAGGAAGGGACAGGGCATCTTGCACGCCTAAGATACAGTATACGTCATATAAACCATCAGCCTGCAAGGCAGTTTGGGCGGCGGCAAAGGCGGGGATATCTTGCAGCCGGGCCTGGACTGCACCGGGATCCAGAGAATCCAGCCGGTAGGCGTGAACGGCGTGCCATAAGTCAACGAGGGACAGGGTATCGATGGAAGAAGAGGAAGGCCAGCTGGGCCTTTGGTAAGAGACTCCCAGTTGATCGCGGATCTGGTTGAAATAGCAGGTATTGTAGGCATACAGAGCAGTGGAAAACCGCTGTTCATCGGGCATCTGATAAAAGCCAGAACCTGCCACTTGGTAAGAGAGCAGACGTTCCGCAGGGGGCACCGCAGACCGGGGGGCGGTATCCGGCTCATAGGGCAAGGGCTCCGGAGC
>JABLTT010034050.1_pt1 | contig 19029 bp, 13 predicted proteins | sample 7160061 | NCBI WGS metagenome assembly JABLTT01 (sample SAMN14651232, study PRJNA627086) | human gut metagenome | isolation source: feces | host: Homo sapiens
AAATCAAATACTCCAGATTTCTTAAAGATATTAAATAATTTATCTATTTTTTCCATTTCCTTCGCTCCAATAGCGTAGGAAGGTATAAAAAATACATTACGTGTGATAGAATACATATGTAATTTATTATGTGAACAGTAATATATTACCAAAAAAGTAGCTCCAGGCTCGATTCCTCGAGCTACTTTTTGCGTTAAAATAAAAAAAGCTATAAAGAATGCCTAATCCAAAAGATTAGGTTTCTTTACAGCCCCCTTTTTATAAATTTTCACCATTAGAAGCAATAACTTTCTTATACCAATCATAAGAATCTTTTTTGCTCCTTTCTAATGTTCCATTACCTTCATTATCTCTATCTACATAGATAAATCCGTAACGTTTTTTCATTTCACCTGTTGTAAATGAAACACAGTCAATACATCCCCAAGGAGTATATCCCATTAAATCAACACCATCTTCTTCAACAGCTTTTTTCATTTCTTCGATATGAGCTCTTAAGTAATCAATACGATATGGATCATGGCATGAACCATCTTCTTCTTTAACATCAATTGCTCCAAAACCATTTTCTACAATAAATAATGGTTTTTCATATCTTTCATAGAACATATTTAATGCATATCTTAATCCTTCTGGATCAATAGCCCATCCCCAATCTGATTCTTTAATATATGGGTTTTTAACTGAATGTTCACTTGAACCATCTGTTGATTTTGAAACATCTTTTGTGACTGTTGAATCTACAACATTTGTCATATAATAACTAAATCCAATATAATCAACAGTACCTTCAGCTAATGCTTTTTTGTCTTCTTCAGTGATATCAATATTGAATCCTTTTCTTTCAAACATTTTTAAGGCATAAGCAGGATAATGTCCACGACATTGTACATCGCAGAAGAAAAAACGATCATGCATTTGTTGTTGTGCTAATACTTGATCAGCTGGACGACAACTAAATGGATAAATTGGAACCATTGCAATCATATTTCCAATTTTGAAATCAGGATTGATTTCTTTACCAATTTTTACTGCTTTAGCAGATGCTACTAATGTATGATGTCCACAGATATACATTGCTTCTTCTGGATTATCATAGTTTCCAAAATGAGCTCCACTGTTTGTCCAACCAAAGATATCGTTTTTAAAGTTCATTTGGTTATTGATTTCATTGAATGTCATCCAATATTTAACTTTATTTTTATATCTTTTGAAACATACTTCTGCAAATTTAACAAAGAAATCAATTGTTTTACGGTTCATAAATCCACCGTATTCTTTAGCTAAATGATAAGGCATTTCAAAGTGTGATAATGTGATAACAGGTTCAATACCATATTTTAATAATTCATCAAAAACATCATCATAGAATTGTAATCCTTCTTCGTTAGGTTCTTTTTCATCCCCTAATGGGAAAATTCTTGTCCAAGCAATAGAAGTTCTAAAACATTTAAATCCCATGTCCGCAAACATGGCGATATCTTCTTTATAATGTCCATAGAAATCAATACCAACATGGTTAGGATAGTATTTACCTTCTACTACACCATCAGTGATTTCTCTAGGTACACCATGTGCTCCTGCAGTCATGACATCCGCTACAGAATATCCTTTAGAAGTATTTAATACTCCCCCTTCAAATTGATGAGCAGCTAACGCTCCACCCCATAAAAAGTCTTTTTGTAAAGCCATATACTACCTCCGTCTTCTTTTTTCATCATTATACCATAAGGTTATAAATCTATAAAATATTCTCTTATCATTTAAACCAACATTTACAAAAATCAGCTTATAAAAGTAATCATTGTAAATAATATTTACAAAAAAAAGCTAAAGAGTATTCTCTAACTTTTAAAATAAAACATAAATATATTGATAACTAAGAAGCTTTAATGATGAATTATTTTCTTGAATCAATGTTAAACACTCTTCAACATAATTTCTAATTTCATCTAATTCCTCTTGTAAAATCACAGTATTTGAATAAGCTGCTTTTAAAGCGATATATCGATAATTATTTTCTATTTCTGAATTATACTGTTTTAATTCATTTAAATAATCATAATAAGCAATATATTTTTTATTTATATTTTCTTGAGATAAAAGTTTTTCTCTTTGTTTTAAAAGATATTTTCTTCTTAAAACAAGGATAATAGTTGCAATAGCAAAGAATAACACAAAGATTATCACAATAAATATAACTTTATGATCTTCACTTTGGTTTTGTACTTCTTTTTTCTTTATATTCTTTTTAGTCTTTTTCTTTTCTGTTTGCTTATTTTCACTATTACTTTGTGTATTACCTTGTGATTTTTGTTCTTTATTTTCAGGATTTGGTTCACTACTTTGTGAGTTTTGTTGACTACTTTGATTTCCACTACCATTTGAACCTTGTTGATCATTTGAATTTGATTTTTGTTCTTCAATATTTTGTTGATTCGTTTCTTCCGCTTTTCCAGCTGCCGGTTCATCCATCGGCTCACTTCCAGAAGCACCACCAGATCCCGGAGTCGCTTCAATCATTACCCAACCAACACCTTTTACATAAACTTCGACCCAAGCATGTGCTTTTGCTTGAGTAACAGCAGCAACATTGCCCCCTTTAAAATCACTTTCATCTAAAACAAATCCCGTCGTATAACGAGCTGGAATATTTATAGTACGTAATAATAAGGCTGCACTTGAAGCAAAATGCATACAATAGCCTTTTTTATTTTCTAACAAGAAATATAAAACAGGGTCTTGATCACTTGGACAACTACCTGGATGTAATGTATAAACACATTGACTAGCAAGTGGATTTTTAACAAGTGTTACTTTTTCATAGATTGTCATTTCTTCATGATAACCCACTTGATTTAATAAATTTAATAATTGATTTTTTATATCTTGTGAAACACCTAGATAATTTTCTTCTACAAATTGATCATATTGAGGTGTTGTATAATCCCCTGAAGCATTTAATAAGTCACTAGATGAAACACCTATTTTTACATTCGTATGTCTTGATGAACTTTGACCTTTTGAATAGCTATCTAATTTAAACGTTTCTCCATCATAACTATAATAAGGATAATATTTATAAGGACTTGATAAAGATATTTCATCAATGGTAAGAACAACATCTGTTTGAGCATATTGTGACGCTAGAGATTGGACAAGATTGATGGAAGCTAGCTGATTGTATATCTTTTGACATTTCTTCGTCGTTAACATTGACCATTTCCCATGATCATAATAAGCAGCTGAACTATCTCTTAAATAAGTAGAAACAGGACCATAGCTCGAAGTAACCTTTAAAGCTACTGTTTTATTATCTAACTCTGTATCTCCAGCCGAATTTAAATCAGAATCAGCACCACCGCCACCTCCAGACATACCTAAAGAAATATTTTTAATCGTTGACGTTGTTCCTTTATTTCCCTTTTTCTTACCCTTTCCGGATTTATTTTCTTGATTGTTATTACCATCACTTTCTTTCCCTTCATCACCAGCTAGATTTTCTCCACCTTCACTACCACCAATTTCTTGGGATTTTTCTATATTATAACCATTTTGAATTTCATAATCTTCTTGAAACTCTTTAGCTTCTTGACTCATAAAAAGTTCTTTAATAGGTCTTTCTACATAACTGCTATAAGGAAGTAAAACAACTGGAACAAGCATTAAAATAACAATAACAAGTATACAAATAAATTGTATTAAATGATAACGAGTATATGAAATATAGTGAATACCTGTAAGTAAATAGTATGTGAGGATAATAATGATTAAGATCATAAAAAATAATGTACTTCTATAATCTGTATAAGCATATTGTAATCCTAAAAGAATTAATATATTTATTAATCCATAAAGGGCGTTCTTTTTAATGATCATCGCTACAAAACTAGCAGCAATATAATAAATTGTAAGTAATAATGTTAGATAAACGAGTTGACTATCTAGACCAGTAAGAAAATCTATGATATTAAAGTTTTTACTCATTGCTTCTAAAGCAACACCATATTGATATATGGCATAACATAAACATCCTAGTGCACATAAATTAATAAATGTTCCAATATATTTTATTTTATTTTTTCTAATATAAAATAAAACTAAACTAAGTACCAAGGTAGCTATTGTATAAATTAAACATTGATTTAAAGTATAAGATAAAGTATCAATGATAATATTGATTGCACATAAATTACATAACAAAAGAGAGAATATTTCTATATAAATAGGTTTTATTTTCTTTAACTTATCCATAATAACCTCCCAATCGTTCCTCTTCTATTCCTTTAGAAGTTGCTGTATAAAGACAACCATATTGATAATTTAAAGCACTTAAAGAATATCTTTGATGACTTGGTATCTTATATGATAACATTTTATAAAGAACATCTTTATAATTGTCATAACAATTAATATGATAAATAACATAATGATCCATTGTGATATTTTGAAAAATAATATCAAAATCAATTTCTTGATTTAACATCTTATGACATAATGAATGAAAATAATCATAAGCTATATCATTTTCATTAAAATCATCTGTTATTAAAATAGTAACTAAGACATTTTTTACAATAGGTTGACTTCCTATATTCACATAAATATCTTGTCTTTGAAGCGTAGATTTCCAATTAATATATTTTAAAGAATCACCTTGACGATATTGCCTAATTTCATACAACTCAGAATAATCATTTCCATAACGATAAGGTGAATATAATTCACTATCATCTACAAAAACTTCTAATTTTTTACTTCTTGTTCTATATCTATCAAATTAGGTTCAATATACATGCTACATTTCTTTTGACAACGTGTTGTATGATAAAACAATCCTAATAAATCGTAACAGCGAAAACGTGTAATCGTTAAATCACAATGTCCTACATGATTTAGAAGTAAAATAATATCTGTTTGTTCATCTTCCATATAAACTTTATAACTATTTTTTTGATTACAAATTGTTTGGATGTATTCATAGTCTATCTTAATTAAAGCACTTGGATAATATTTATAAGGAACTCTTTTGAAATGTAAATAAGCTAAATGATTTCTTTTAGCGATAAAATGTTCATGTGTTTTTTCAACATCTACATGTCTCATTCCTGGTAAAGAAATGACTAAAGATAGAATTGGTAAAATAAGTAAAATATATGTACAAATAAGCAAAGAATAAACAGATGTCGTTAAATATAAAAATAACACAACGCCTAATATACTAAAGTATTTGATTCTACCATTTCTCATATTTTTATTTTTGGTTCCTTTACTTCTTTTAAAATACTTTTAATAACGTCTTGAATAACAACACCTTTAACTTTTGCATCATAGGTTAAAATCAAACGATGTGACAATACATCATAAATAACTTTTTTAATATCATCAGGAATAACATAATTTCTATGATCCATATAAGCTATTGCTTTCACCATTTTTAATAAAGAAATAGATGTACGTGGAGAAGCCCCTTGTTGAATCAATTCATGATCACGTGTTTTATGAATAATTCTTACAATATAATCATAAATCTTATCATCCACATAAACTTGATCTACTTGTTTTTGTAATTCTATTATATCTTGCGGTTTACATACAGATCGAATGGTATCTAAAGGATTTTCTTGACTTTTTCTTTTTAAAATTTCAATTTCATCTTCTAATGAGGGATACCCCATTGTAAGTCTCACCATAAAACGATCTAATTGTGAATCTGGTAATAATTGTGTTCCTGCTGATCCATAAGGATTTTGTGTAGCCAGGACTGTAAATGGTTGTGGTAATTGATAAGTGATACCATCAACTGTTGTTCTTCCTTCTTCCATTACTTCTAATAAAGCAGATTGTGTTTTAGGAGATGTTCTATTTATTTCATCTGCTAAAAATAAATTACACATGATAGGTCCTTCTTTATATTCAAAATCATTGGTTTTTTGATTATAAATAATAAAACCTGTAACATTTCCTGGTAAGACATCACTTGTAAATTGCATACGATGAAAATCTAAAGATAAAGCCTTAGAAAGTGCTAACGTTAAATTTGTTTTCCCAACACCAGGTATATCTTCTAATAAAACATGACCCCTTGCTAAAATACAAGCCAATATTTTTTTAATATGTTCATCTTTTCCAACGACCGCCTTTTTGACCTCGTTAATTACTAATTCTAATTCATTCATTCTTTTTTCTCCATATTGCTTTCATCATAGTCTCTTTCAAATCACTAAAAAAAAGAAAACCTCGAGAATATCCCAAGGTTTTCTATCAATGATTGTGAGTATATTTTGATATCCTATAAATTAGAATACCCCATTAAATCTTCATCAACTGCACGTGCCACTTCACGTCCTTCTCTAATTGCCCAAACAACTAAAGATTGACCTCTACGCATATCACCAGCAACATACAATTGTTTTTGATTTGTTTGGTAATTTTCATCTGCCACATTTCCTCTTGGTGTAAGTTTTACATCAAAAGCTTTAGCAACATAATCTTCGCAGCCTACAAATCCTGCAGCAATTAAAACAATATCTGCATCTAATGTTTTTTCGCTTCCTTTAACAGGAACCATTTGCATGCGACCTTCTACTTGTTTTGATTCAAGTGAGACAATAACGACTTGTTTTACATTTCCTTTATCATCTTTAATAAACTCTTTAACAGTTGTTTGATAAAGACGAGGATCATGTCCAAAGACAGCAATAGATTCATTTTGTCCATAATCTGTCTTTTTCACACGTGGCCATTCAGGCCATGGATTTGAATCCAAACGTTCATGAGGTGGTTCTGGCATCATTTCTAATTGAATAACTGATTTACATCCTAAACGAATAGCTGAACCAACACAATCATTACCAGTATCTCCACCACCAATAACAAGTACATTTTTACCTTTTGTTTCAACAAAAATTTGATCTTCTAATTGACTATTAAGTAATGATTTAGTAATTCCAGTTAAATAATCAACCGCAAAGTAAATACCTTTGGCATCTCTCCCTGGTGCTTTAATATCTCTAGCCTTTTTACTACCACAAGCAAGAATAACACGTTCAAATTCTTTATATAATTGTTGAACTTGTTTTTTATTTTCAATACCGGCATTTGTTTTAAAAACAACACCTTCTTCTTCCATTAATTCAATACGACGATCAATAATATGTTTTTCAAGTTTCATGTTAGGAATACCATACATTAATAGCCCTCCTAAACGATCTTCTCTTTCAAAGACTGTTACTTGATAACCTCTTTTATTTAATTGATCGGCTGCTGCAAGTCCTGAAGGGCCTGACCCAATAATTGCTATTTTTTTATCAATACGATGTTTAGGTGGATGGGGTTGCATCCAATTGGAAGCATAAGCTGTTTCAATAATTGCATTTTCATTTTCTCTTACGGTAACGGGATTTCCATTTAATCCACAAGTACATGCTGCTTCACATAAAGCAGGACATACTCTTGATGTGAATTCTGGAAAATTATTTGTTTTTAAAAGTCTTTTTAAAGCGGCTTTATAATTTTTATGGAAAATTAAATCATTCCATTCAGGTATCAAGTTGTTTAGTGGACAACCTGATACCATTCCTTGAATCATTTTTCCATTTTGACAGAAAGGAACTCCACAATCCATGCAGCGAGCTCCTTGGCATGATTGTTCATCACGAGATAATGGTTTATGAAATTCATTAAAGTTCTTAATACGTTTTAATGGTTCAACTTCTGTTGATACTTGTCTTTCTATTTCTAAAAATCCTGTTGGCTTTCCCATAATCTACATTCCTTTCTTAAAAGCATTGAATGCTTCTACTTTTGCTTGTTCATTTGTAAGTCCTTGTTGTTCAAATGAACTAATAAGTGACATCATACGTTTATAATCATGAGGAACAACTTTTTTGAAGTGTGCAACTTCATTTCCAAAGTCATCTAAAATCTTTTTCGCAACATTTGAATTTGTATATTGATAATGTTTTTGAATCATTTCTTTTAATTGATCTTCATCATAACGTGATTTCACATTTTTATATTCTACGAGTTCTTTATTGACATGTTCATAGAATGTATTATCTGGATCATAGACATAAGCAATACCTCCAGACATACCAGCAGCAAAGTTACGCCCTGTTTTTCCTAAAACAATAACCATACCACCTGTCATATATTCAAGACCATGATCTCCAATACCTTCAACAACGGCATGTGCTCCTGAGTTACGTACGGCAAATCTTTCACCAGCAACTCCATTGATATAAACTTCACCAGATGTTGCTCCATATAAAGCAACATTACCAATGATAATATTATCTTCTGGTTTAATTGTTGAATCTTTTGGTGGTACCACAATTAATTTACCACCTGATAAGCCTTTTCCAAAGTAGTCATTACTATCTCCATAAAGATGTAATGTTAAACCTTGAGGAATGAAAGCACCAAATGATTGACCACCTGCTCCATAGCAGTTAACTTTGAAAGTATCTTCTTCTAATGATGTTCCATATTTCTTCGTAATTTCTGATCCAAAGAGTGTTCCAAATGAACGATCGATATTTGTAACATGGACATCAATTTCTTTACCTTGATGTTTATCTAAAGCTTCTTTAAATTGTTTATAAAGAACTGTTGTATCTTTGACTTCATTTAATTTGAAATCATATTCATTATTCTTTTCATGATGACTATGTTTACTAGAAGTAAATGGATTATTTAAGATTTTTGATAAATCAATATTTTTAACATCATCCTTAGGTTCTAATAAATCACTACGACCAACCATTTCATCAACTGTTTTGAATCCAAGTTGAGCCATATATTCTCTTAATTCTTGAGCAATGAAACGCATAAAGTTTTCAACATATTCAGGTTTACCTTTAAAACGTTTTCTTAAAATAGGATTTTGTGTAGCAACCCCTACTGGACATGTATCTAAGTTACATACTCTCATCATAACGCATCCCATTGTTACAAGTGGTGCTGTCGCAAAACCAAATTCTTCTGCTCCAAGTAAAGTAGCAATTGCAAGATCTCTACCTGTCATGAGTTTACCATCTGTTTCAATAACAACACGGCTTCTTAAATCATTCATGATCAATGTTTGATGAGCTTCTGCTAAACCTAATTCCCATGGAAGACCTGCATTATAAACTGAGTTTTTAGGAGCAGCCCCTGTTCCTCCATCATATCCTGAAATAAGGATAACACCTGCACCTGCTTTAGCAACACCGGCAGCAACTGTTCCAACACCAGCTTCTGATACAAGTTTAACTGAAATACGTGCTTCTTTATTAGCGTTCTTTAAGTCATAAATCAATTGTGCTAGGTCTTCAATTGAATAAATATCATGATGTGGTGGTGGTGAAATTAAGCTAACCCCTGGTGTAGAGTGTCTTGTTTTAGCAATCCATGGATAAACTTTACCACCTGGTAAGTGTCCACCTTCTCCTGGTTTTGCTCCTTGTGCCATTTTAATTTGAATTTCATTGGCACTACATAAGTATTCACTTGTTACTCCAAAACGTCCTGAGGCAACTTGTTTAATAGCTGAACATTTACTATCACCATTAGGAAGTGTTTCAAATCTTTCTGGATCTTCTCCACCTTCACCACTGTTAGACTTACCATGTAATCTATTCATTGCAATCGCCATTGTTTCATGTGCTTCTTTTGAAATTGATCCATAAGACATCGCACCTGTTTTAAATCTTCTAACAATTGATTCCACAGGTTCAACTTCTTCAATTGGAATTGATTTTGTCTTTTTAAATTGCATTAAACCTCTTAAGTTTAAATGTGCTCCTTCTTCATCAATCATTTTTGAATATTCTTTAAATAATTGATAGTCACCTAAACGTGTTGCTTGTTGTAATTTATGAATCGTTGCTGGATTATATAAATGTTCTTCTTTTCCTGATCTTTCTTTATGATCACCGGCGCTGTTTAATGAAATGTCTACATCTAATCCAAGTGGATCATATACTTGATCATGTCTATATTCGACATCTTTTTCAATATCTTTAATTGTTTTTCCTTCAATACGACTTACTGTTTTAGAAAAATATTTATTCACTAAATCACTTGATAAACCGATTGCTTCAAAGTTTTGTGATCCACGATAAGATTGAATTGTACTAATTCCCATTTTAGAAGCAATTTTAACAATACCATGTAAAATACCACTATTATAATCATCAACGGCTGCATAATAATCTTTATCTAATAAACCTTGATCAATTAAATCAAAGATTGTATCTTGTGCTAAATAACCATTGATAGCTGAAACACCATATCCAAGTAATGTCGCATAATGATGTACTTCTCTTGGTTCAGCTGATTCAAGAATTAAAGCTAAACTGTTACGTTTTTTTGTTCTTACTAAATAAGAGTTAACAGCTCCAACAGCTAATAATGAAGGAATTGGTAAATGGTTATCATCTACTGCCCTATCTGATAAAATAACAATATTACATCCTTCATGATAACGTTTATCTACTTCTACAAAAACACGATCAATTGCTTTTTCTAATGAAGTATTTTTAATATATGTAATATTAACTTCACCTACTTTAAAGCCTTCTTTTTTCAAGTTTTTGATTTTTAAAATATCTGTATTACTTAAAATAGGGTGATTGATTTTTAATAAATGACAGTTTTCTGGTTTATCTTCCAACATATTTCCATCTCGACCAATACAAATACTTGTTGAAGTAATAATTTCTTCACGAATCGCATCGATTGGTGGATTGGTTACTTGTGCAAACAATTGTTTAAAGTAATTAAATAATGGTGGATGTTTTGTTGATAAAGCTGCAATTGGTGTATCATTTCCCATTGCTACAATATTTTCATTACCAGTTAAAGCTAAGTTTTTAATATAGTTTGTATCTTCGTAACTATAACCATGAATCTTTTGTAATTTAGTTAATTCTTCTCCTTCGTATCTTTCTACTCTAATACTAGGAATTCTCATATCTTTTAAATTAATTAAATTGCTTTCCAACCATTCTCCATAAGGTTGTTTTGTTGCATACGTTTCCTTTAAAACATCATCTTCAATAAGTTCACCTTTAACAGTATCAACTAATAACATTTTTCCAGGTCTTAGTCTTTCTTTTAAAACAATATCTTTAGCTGGAATATCTAATGATCCTACTTCTGAAGATAATACTAAATAATGATCTTTTGTAATGTAATAACGTGATGGTCTTAAACCATTTCTATCTAAGATAGCCCCCATGATGTCTCCATCACTAAATAAGATAGAAGCTGGTCCATCCCAAGGTTCCATAAGTGTAGCATTATATTCATAGAAATCTTTTTTTGCTTGTGACATGCTTTTATCATTTTCATAAGGTTCTGGAATACACATCATGACAGCTCTTGGAAGTTCCATACCTGACATTACTAAAAATTCCAATGTATTATCTAACATAGCTGAATCGGAACCATTGACATCAACAACAGGATATACTTTTGAAGTATCCACAACATCTGTTTGCATGTTTTCTTCTCGACAGAGCATGTTATTCGCATTCCCTTTAATTGTATTGATTTCACCATTGTGAACAATAAATCTATTAGGATGGGCTCTTTTCCATGATGGCATTGTATTTGTTGAAAAACGTGAATGAACTAAAGCAATGGCACTTTTATAACTTTTATCTTGTAAATCTTTAAAGAATAATCGAAGTTGTTGTACTAAGAACATTCCTTTATAAACAATTGTACGACTTGAAAGTGAACATACATAAGTATCTTCAAATTGACTTTGTTCAAAAATTCTTCTCACTTGATATAATTTTCTATCAAAATCTAAACCACAATTTACGCCATGAGGTTTTTTAATAAATGCTTGGACAATATATGGCATGGCATCTAATGCTTTTTTCCCTAAAACACTAGGTACAGTTGGTACAGCACGCCAACCTAAAAATTCTAATCCTTCTTTTTTAACAACTGTTTCAAACATTTTTTTGACACGTAAACGTACTTTTTCATCTTGAGGCATAAAGAACATTCCAACTCCATAATGTCCTTTTTGAGGTAATGTAAAATCTTTAATAATCTTTTGAAAATATTCATCTGGTATTTGTGTTAAGATTCCTACACCATCTCCAGTTTCCCCTGCTGCATCCTTTCCAGCACGATGTTCTAATTGTTCAACGATTTTTAAAGCATCATCTACTGTTTTATAAGTTTTTAATCCTTTGATATTAACAACGGCCCCTATTCCGCAGTTATCATGTTCAAATGACTGATCATATAAACCTACATTTTCTTTGTTCATAAAGGTTCCTCCTTTTTTTGTACAGTTAGAATAGCACATTTAGTAATATGTGTAAAGATTAGCGTTTTTTTTATGATTTTCCTAAAAAATAGCTAGATTGTATACATTTTTTAATGTTTTATCAATGATTTGATAATCTTTTTTTAGCAAATTAATAAATTTATTACAAAAGTGAGAAAAAATTTTTTTATTTTTTTTTATTTATTGGCATTAAATGATAAAAAGAGTAGAATAAATGTAGTATTAATATATGGAAAGAGGAGAAAAATATGGAAGGTATGTTTATTGTCGAAACTTCTGCTAGACATATTCACTTAAGTGATAAAGATTTAGCAACTTTATTTGGTGAAGGTCATCAATTAACAAATAAAAAAGATTTATCTCAACCTGGTCAATTCGCTTGTGTTGAAAGAGTAAAAGTAATTGGACCTAAAGGAGAATTAAATATGTCTGTTTTAGGACCTACAAGAAAAGAAACTCAAGTAGAAATTTCTTTAACTGACGCTAGAAGCATTGGTGTTCAAGCATTAATTAGAGAATCAGGAGATATCGAAGGAACTGCTGGATGTAAATTAGTTGGTCCTGCAGGAGAAGTTGAAATTCCTTGTGGCGTGATTGCTGCAAAAAGACATATTCACTTAACACCTGAAGATGCTGAAAAATTTGGAGTAAAAGATAAAGAAATCGTTAAAGTTGAAATTAATACAGATGGACGTTCTTTGATCTTTGGTGATGTTGTTTGTCGTGTAAGCGCTTCATATGCAACAGCTATGCATATTGATACTGATGAAAGTAATGCAGCAGCTTGTGGTAGAGAAGTTTACGGTAAAATCATTAAATAAGAAAAAGAATGGTTTTAGATATAATTTCTAAAATCATTCTTTTTTTATACCTATAATATCTTACTTCGACAAATTATGATATAATCTTCGTGGGTGATGACATGAAAATATTAGATACTCTTGGAAAGTCAAAAAAGGCTATTGGTGGTGTTATAGCAATTATCGTTTTAGTTATTGCAATCTTTTTTGCAGGTGTTCATTATGCAAGTGGTAGTAACAATGATAAAATTACTTCAACAACCATTAAAAATCAATTAACTGAAATTAATGAGCTTGCACTTTATTCATATGATTATAGTAAGGTAGGAAAATTTTCTAATAAATTATCTTTTAATGGTTGGAAAATTCCTTTAACACAAAAAACTTTTATTATTACATATAATGGATCTATTAAAGCAGGGATTGATTTAAAACAGGCTAAAATAAGTATTGATAATGATCAATTAAATATTACTTTACCTGCAGCAAAAATTTTAAGTCATGAAATTGATGAAAAATCTATTGAAGTATATGATGAATCATCAAATATTTTTAATCAGATAAGTATTAACGATTATAAATCTTTTGCAACTAAAGAAAAGAAAAAAAATGAAAAAGAAGCTATTTCTAATGGTATTTTAGAAAAGTCTAAAACAAAAGCTGAACAAACCTTAACCACATATCTACAGGCTATTCCAGAAATTAAAGATCATTATAAATTAAATATTACAATTGAAGATGCAAAAACCGATGAGTAACAAACTCATCGGTTTTCTATTATTATTTATTAACAGCTTTTTTTAATGCAGAACTTGCTTTAAATGCAGGTGCTTTACTTGCAGCAATTGTCATTGTTTCACCAGTTCTTGGGTTTCTACCTGTTCTTTCACTACGAGTACGAACTTCAAAATTACCAAAACCTTTTAAAGAAACTTTATCTCCTTTAGCTAAAGCATCAGTAACAACTTCAACTAAAGCAGTTACTACTTTATCTACATCAGTTTTTGTTAATTCAGTGCTTGAAGCAATAGCTTCTACTAATTCAGTTTTATTCATTTTTATTATCTCCATTTCTCGAAATTTAGGATAATAAATCCTAGTCATATTCTACTACGTTATCTATTTATTTACAATAAGATAGTATGTATCAATTATAATTCTTCTATAAATTGTTCACATATTTCTTTGGACGTTGCCCATGATGTAACTAGACGTATACATGTATGTTGGTCATCTATTTTAAACATATACGTTGTTATATAATTTTTATTTATTTTTTCCAACGTTTGTTGATCAACGATTGGAAATATTTGATTAGAAGGACTTTCAATATACATCTTATAGCCTTTATCTTTGAATCCTTTTCTTAATATATCAGCACATTCATTTTCATGTTTTCCTATTTCTAGATATAAATCATTTTCAAATAAAGCATTAAATTGAACTCCTAATAATCTTCCTTTAGCAAGCATGGCACCTTTTTGTTTAATATGATATCTAAAATCGGTTTTTAATTCATCATTAATAATAACTAAACATTCACCAAATAAGGCTCCCATTTTTGTACCACCAATATAGAAAACATCACTATAAAGCGCCATCTCTTGTAAAGTTGGTGCATCTTTCAAGACAAGTGCACTTCCAAGTCTTGCTCCATCTATAAATAAATATAAATTATTTTGTTGACAGCATTCATAAATGCCTTTTAATTCTTCTAAAGTATAGTACGTACCATATTCTGTTGTTTGTGAAATATATACCATTTTAGGTTGCACCATATGTTCATCAGGATGTTCACACATGATTTCATCAATCATTTCAGGAATCATCTTTCCATCTTGATGTGGCTTTGTTAAAATCTTATGCCCGGTAAATTCAACAGCTCCTGTTTCATGAACATTGATATGTCCACTATCAACAGCAATAACAGCTTGATAATCTTTTAATGCTGAAGAAATCATAATCATATTTGTCTGTGTACCACCTACTAAAAAATGAATATCTACATTTTCATTTTCTAATATAGCTTTTATTTTATCTTTAGCTTTTTGACAATATTGATCTTCCCCATATCCTACTGTTTGAATAAAATTTGTCTTATTTAAAGCTTCCATCACTTGTGGATGAGCTCCTTCTAAATAATCACTTGCAAAGTTATACACCTTAACCTCCTAAAGAAAATAGGAAACATTGTTTCCTATAATTCTTCTCCATTTGTTTCAATTACTTTTTTATACCAATAATATGAATCTTTTTTGTATCTATTTAAAGTACCTGAATTTTCATCTTCTTCACGATCAATATAAACAAAACCATAACGTTTTTGATATCCGTTTAGCCAGCTTAATAAATCAGTATAAGACCATGTACAATAAGCAAGAACACGACAACCATCATCACATGCTTTTTTAAGTTCTTCGATATGACGTTTTAAATAATCAATACGATATGGATCATGAATTTGTCCATCTTCTAATTTATCAAATGCACCTAAACCATTTTCGGAAATAACGATTGGTAAATCATAACGCGAAGTAATTTCACGACAACACATTCTAATTCCCATTGGATCAATTGTCCAATCCCAATCTGTTGTTGGTAAAAACTCATTTTGTGGTTTTTTATAAAGACCAGGTACACCTTGAACTTTAGCGGTACCTTTTTTACCAGTGTTATTCATTGTATGATCACTACCAACACCATTAATATCATTATATTCAACAACACATGTTTGATAATAGTTCACACCCATGAAATCAATAAGTGAAGCTGCTTTTTTCATTAATGCTTCATCACCTTCTTCGAAGAGAGGAGCACATCCTAATGATTTTAAATATTGAATCGCAGCACGTGGATAACGTCCATAAGCATAAGCATCCATCCAATAATAATTTTGTAAATCATCATAGTCCGCTTTAGCCATTGCATTTTCAGGTTTACGATCATAAGCATAACTTGGACTATAAGCAAATGAAGCCCCTACTTTTGCTTCTGGATGAAGTTCTTTTAAAGCTATAACACTTTTAGCATGTGCAATATTGGCATGATGATTGACTTGATAGAATGTTTTCATATCATCTACTTTTCCTGGTGGATGCATTCCTTCTAACCATCCATGTCCTGTAAAGATATTTTGTTCATTCATTGTAATCCAATATTTTACACGATCTCCATATCTTTTAAATAATGTTGTGGCATAATTTACATAATCATCAACAATTTTTCTGCTTTCCCAACCATGATATTGGTCTTCTAAAGCTTGTGGCATATCCCAGTGATAAACTGTAACCATAGGTTCAATTCCATATTTTAATAATTCATTGATAAGATTGTCATAAAATTCTAAACCTTTTTCATTGACTTCACCATTTCCATTTGGATAAATACGTGTCCAAGCAATTGAAAAACGATATGTTTTCAATCCCATTTCTGCCATCAACTTGACATCTTCTTTGTAACGATGATAATGATCAACGGCCTTATCACCTGTTGTTGCTTTAAAAGTCTTTCCTGGAATTCTTACAAATTTGTCCCAGTTGGAAACACCTTTACCATCTGCATCCCAGCCACCTTCTACTTGATAAGCAGCAGATGCACTTCCCCAAAGAAAATCTTTAGGAAATCCTTTTGTTTCTTTAAAATACATTCTTTTTCTCCTTATTTCATATATTTTTTGATAAACTGACTTAATGTTTGTTTAAAGTCATCGTTTTCAACAAGTTCATATAAGTATTTTTCATCTTTTAAGACAAACAATACTTTTTCTCCTCTATTTTTATTATATAGCGGATAAACCATCTTTAATGGTACAAAATCGTCATCTTTTGCATGAAAATACAATGTAGGTATATCATTGTGTCTAACATATTTTGTTGTATTTTCTTTTAAATCAATATGCACAGCTTTTTTAATATGGTGCGCAATAATTGAAATTGCTGGATATTTTGAAATCTTATAATCTGCTTCTAAACGATATCCAATAATATCATATGGTGACGTATAAGCCCCATCTGAAATAATAGCTTCAACATTTTTTAAAACATGTCTACCTGAAGCATTTAAAATTGTATTTGCTCCTTGTTCTTTACCATACATTAATATTTTATGATCTTTCCCATAAGTTTCTAATAGGTACTTATTCCAACATACTAAATCATTGACATCCTTGATTCCAAATCCTCTAATATAACCATCACTTTGTCCATGTGCACAAGCATCTATTAATAAGATTTGTGCTTCTGGCAAATGGTCTTCAAAATATGGAACATATAATTGCATATCTTTTGCCTGTAAACCAAATGGATGTGAAATTAAAACTGTCATTTGAGGGTTTTCTTTAGGAATCAAAATTCCTCTTAATTGAATATCTTGATCATTTTTTATATAAATATTTTGACTATTGAATTTTGTTTCTAAAATACTTGGTCTATCTTCTTGTTTATGATGTCTGTATAATAATTTTTTTGCATATTTTTTGGATAATGTGTAAACAGATGCTGCTGCAGTAGAAACACCTCCTAAAACTAATAATCCTTTAATTGCTGTTTTATTATTCTTTACCATTTGAATATTCCTCCTTATATTCTTCCATTAATAATCTATTAATATTAGCTACCTGTTCAAATGAAGTAAGACGATATTCATCATGATTCATCCTTGCTGCATAGAAACGAATTGCTTTTTCTAATTCCAAACGCATAATTTCTTTATATTCTGGTGGAAATGTTGAAATTGGAAAACATACAAATAAGAATGTATTATAATCTTTTGAAAATAAATCGATAAGTAAATCATATCCTTCTATTTCTAAAATTCTATTTCCTATTTCTTTTTGTAAATCATGATTAGCAAAAGTCAACACATCATTCATTACAAAACGTAGAATATCTTCACATGCATCGATATATTGTTCATGATTATTTTTATAAAGTGATTTGAGATATGAAATAACAATATTATTTTCTAACTGATCTGGATTTAATCTTTCAAAATGATTAAATAATCTTTCAGCAACTTCCTTATTCAATAAAATAAGGTTTCCAAATTCTTTTATAATTGAAAGTGTAAATCTTGGCATTTGACATAAGCGCTCAAAGATTTCTAATAATTCATCTTTAGTTGATTTAAAAAATCCATCTATATGATTTGTCATTTTCTTTATGGTCTCTTTAAAATATTCTAAATGAAATTGATATTCAGTATCTAAATATTTTGCATTTACTCCATCCCATTCATATTCATATAAAATTTTATCTAATAAAAGAGCTATTGAATCCATAAATTTTTTATAATTTTTATTATATAATAATCTATCTAAATATGGATTAAAAAATGTATAAAATTCATCAACAGTTTCTTGGTTTGTACCAGAATGATATTCTAAGTAATCTAGAATATTTCGATAATCTAAAGGTTCTAGTATTGTATCAACTGTATGTGTTTCAATAAAATGCTCAAAAACATGACAATGTAAAATTGTTTTAAATTGATTAAAATAAAGAATCTTATTTAAAGCATCTTTTATAATGTATTCTTGTTCTTGTTCATGAAGATTAACAGAAAATGTTGGTACGATTTCATCTCCAGAATAATCTATAGTAACAAATACATCGATTGCTTTAAATTGAATATCTAAAATATAATAATGAAATTTATGTTCAAATTTTTTTGTTTGTACTGCACTATGACACCTGTATCTTCCTATATATGTGCTTTTATGGGTTTCTAAATATTTTTCAATACATTTTCTTGCCATCATTTTTTCTCCTTTATATTCTTATTTTACCATTTTTGATTATTGATGAAAACAAAAAAAGGAAATCAATCAATGAGTTTCCTTTAATGGTATATTAAATTATCCGGTGCTTAGAGGTTCGCTCTAAATTATTAGGCGGAGTACCCTCTAAATTATCGTGGGGATGTGAATCATCCCCT
>JABLTT010084394.1_pt1 | contig 19018 bp, 16 predicted proteins | sample 7160061 | NCBI WGS metagenome assembly JABLTT01 (sample SAMN14651232, study PRJNA627086) | human gut metagenome | isolation source: feces | host: Homo sapiens
ACGGATGATAAGCATATCGAAGATATTCACACGGAGGGACATATTGACCATTGCGTGCGCAAGGCGATTGACTGCGGCATTGCGCCGGTCGATGCCATCCGCATGGCAACCATTCACACCGCGCAGCATTACGGTCTGGCGCATCAGCTCGGTGCGATTGCACCGGGCATGCAGGCGGATTTGATTGTGCTGGATAATTTGGAAACCGTGCAGATTCACACGGTATATCATCGGGGCAAGGATGTCGCGGGATTCCGTGCGCAGCCGAAGCTGCCGCAGGACAGCCCGCTGCGGCGAACCATGCACTGTCTGCCGGTTCGGCCAGAGCAGCTGGATCTGCCGGTCGGAGAAAAGAATGACGTCATCCGCGTCATTCCCAATCAGTTGATTACCGGACATGAACGAGTGCGCCTGCCGCAGAAAAACGGCTTGTTTGTGCCGAATGATTTGTACAGCAAAATTGCCGTTGTGGAGCGGCATCACAACACGGGCAAAGTCGGTGTCGGCGCCGTGATGAATTTTAACATTCAAAATGGCGCCATCGCGTCTACCGTGGCGCATGACAGCCATAATTTGTCCGTCATCGGTGACAACGATGCGGATATGCTGCGCGCCATTGAGCATCTGCGTGAGATTGGCGGCGGCTATACACTGGTTCAAAACGGAAAAATTTTGTATACCGTGCCGCTTCCGATTATGGGTCTGATGAGCGATGCCGGATTCCATGCCGTGCAGTCCAAGCTGTCCGCGATGATAGCAAAGGCGCATGAAATGGGCGTGCCGGACGGCGTCTCGCCGCTCACGCTGTTGTCGTTTTTGGCGCTGTCGGTCATTCCGGCTCTGCGCATCACCCCGCGCGGCGTCTTTGATGTGGAAAACATGCAGTTTATTGCCGAATAACCACAAAACCACCGGTTTATCCGGTGGTTTTGTGGTTTATAGAGATAATAACAGATCTTTTAGCTGTGCCGGTGTCTCGACAATATGGGCGGCGCGGTGGGCTTCGGCTTCTTCACGGCTGCCAAAGCCGTACAGCACATAGGTGCAGTCAATGCCGTGCTTGCGGGAGCCTTCGACATCGAACAGACGGTCACCGATCATTTCTACATCGGATGGGTCCGGATTGCCCGCGCGCTGCAAAGCCAGTTCGACGATTTGTTCCTTGGAATCCATTTTCCCGTCCAATGTGGCGCCGCAGATGGATTCCAGATAAGGCGTCAGTCCGAATTTGTCTGCGATGCGGACGGAAAAGGCTTCCGGCTTGCTCGTGACCATAAAGCAGCGCTTGCCCGCGTCATTTAAGGCTTTTAATACGTCCGGAATGCCGTCATAGACGCGGTTTTCAAACAAACCGCCGGTGGAATACCGTGCGCGATAATCTCGGACAGCCTGCTGTGCCTGCTGCTTGTTCATACCGGCAATGTCCATAAAACTGTCGATGAGCGGAGGACCGATAAAGCGGCGCAAGTTTTCGTCGGACGGATGCTGCCAGTTTTGCAAATCCAGTGCGTGACGCACGCAATTTAAAATTCCCTCGCCGGAGTCTGTCAGCGTTCCGTCAAGGTCAAAAAAGAAAATATGTTTCATGGAAAGCTCCTGTTTGATGAGAAATTAAAACCACTATGAGTGTATCAGATTTTATCTGTTCCTGCAAGGTCAGCGCTGCGATTCCAAGGCGCGGCGCAGCTTGAGCAGGGCTTTTTTCTCAATGCGCGAGATGTATGAGCGGGAAATGCTGTACCGCTTGGCGGTTTCGCGCTGTGTGAGAGGCGGCTGACCGGTCAGGCCGTAGCGGAGGCGAATGATTTCGCGCTCGCGCGGCTCCAAGGTTTGCAGGGCGCGAAACAGCAGCTGCCCTTGGTCGCTGTTGTCCACCTGCTCCAGTCCGCGGTCGTGGCTGGACAGGACGTCCATCAGGGACAGGGAACTGCCGTCCCCGTCCTGCTCCATCGGCTCGTCAAGCGAGACGTCACCGGCGTATTTTTTGGTTGAACGAAAGTGCATGAGGATTTCATTCTCAATACACCGCGAAATATACGTGGCAAGCCGCACATTTTTGTTCGGATCGAAGGTGGAAACGCCTTTGATTAGCCCGATGGTGCCGATGGAAATCAAATCATCGGTATCCGAGGAAGAAGCGTAGTATTTTTTGACGATGTGCGCGACAAGCCGCAGATTGTGTTCGATGAGCATGTCGCGCGCTTGGCTGTCGCCGCCGCGCATGGCCGCGATGCAGGTGGCTTCCTGCTCTGCGCTGAGCGGACGCGGAAACGAACCGGAGGGAGAGGAAACGCGCAGAATACAAAAGGCTGCGCCGCACAGAAACGCCGTTGTGAGGGAAATCAGCATACAATCACCTTCCGTTTTGAGGTGGTTCAGCATATGCGCGAAAAAGCTGTCCGGTGTATGGTTCAGCTTTTTCGCTGCAAAAAAATCCGGCCATGACATTTCGCGATTGCACTGGCACGTAAATTGTGTTACTGTATAACAAAAGAGCAAAGGAGAGATTGATATGAAACTGTTAAAAGGCGCATGCATCGAACCGATGTATGCTGAGATTCCATTTCTCGATCGTTTTCAGGCGGCAAAGGACGATGGCTTTGACTATGTAGAATTCTGGAGCTGGACGGACAAGGATTTAGACGCGGTCAAGGCAGCCGCAGAGAAGGCAGGCATTGGCATCAGCGGATTTAACGGCGATGCGGATTATTCTCTGGTTGATCCGACCCACAAGGAAAAGTATCTGGAATTTCTGAAGAAGTCTGTAGCAGCTGCACAGAAGATTGGTGCAAAGAGCGTGACCATTCACTCCAACGCACTGGGCGATGGCGGCATTGTTGTCAACCATTATGATGACCTGTCCGACACAGTAAAGCTGTGCTCCATGTACGATATGCTGCTCGACTGCGCAAAGATTGCGGAGCAGAGCGGCATCCAGATGAATCTGGAAGGTCTGAACATCACCACCGACCATGTCGGCAATTTTTTGAAGAACACGCAGATGGCGGCGGAGATCATTCGCCTGATTGGCTCTCCGAAGCTGCGCATTTTGTACGATGCGTACCATATGCAGCTCAACGAAGGCAAGATTTGCGATACCATTCGCGCGTACATAGATACCATCGGTCACATTCATATTGCCGATGCACCGGGGCGTCATGAGCCGGGCACAGGCGAAATCTGCTACAAGAACGTCATGAACGTTCTCAAGGAACTGCACTATACCGGCATTGTCGGCTGTGAGCTGTTCCCTAAGACCGATACCAAGACCGCTGTTCCGGCAATCATGGGAATTTTCTAATCGGTTCGGCACAAGAAATACCAAAGATGACATGTACGATCCTGCGGGATGATACATGTCATCTTTTTTTTGAAACTGGAATTTGTATTTTTTGAATTGATTTTTCAATTTTAATATTTTCGAAACACAGTATACTTGTAAGTACAGTAAAGAGTTTCAACGGAATAAGAGGAGGAGATAGTATGAGCGCTGAAACCGCAACAAGCAATGTTGTTTATCAGGGCAAAATTCCGGCAAGAGTAAAATACTCATTTGCTTTTGGTGCCCTTGGTAAAGACATGATTTACGGCATGATTGCCACGTTTTCCATGATTTATTTTACCGATATTATCAAAGTCGCACCGGCTTTTATCGGTACAATGTTCTTTGTCGCAAAGCTGTGGGACGCCTTCAATGATTTGTTCATGGGCATGATTGTAGACAACACCCGCAGCCGATTTGGTAAGTTCGTTCCTTGGCTGGTCATCGGTACATTGATTAACGCATTCGTATTCGTCATTGTATTTACAGATTTCCATCTGACCGGCGTTGGTCTGTGTGTGTTTGCATCGGTAGCATATGTCCTGTGGGGCATGACCTACACCATTATGGATATTCCGTATTGGTCCATCATTCCGAATCTTACCTCTGATCCGGCAGAACGAGAGTCTGTATCGGTTCTGCCAAGAATCTTTGCTAGTATTGGTCAGTCTCTGATTATCGCAGGCTTCGGCGTGCAGATTATCAAGGGTCTGGGCGGCGATTACACAGGATATCATCGCTTTGCGCTGATTATTGCCGCTGCATTTATTTTCACCATTGGTGTTTGTGTTATCAATCTGCCGAAAAAGCAGACTGCTGGCAAAACAGAAAAAATTCATTTCAAGGACATCTTTTCTATTATCAAGCAGAATGATCAGCTGCGCTGGGCAGTTGCACTGATTCTGTTGTATAATGTAGGTATCCAGCTGATTATGGGTGTTGCAACCTATTACTTCAGCTACGTGTGCAACAACGCAGGCATGCTTTCCGCATTTATGATTAGTGCATCCATTGCAGAAGTTGTCGGCCTGCTGATTTTCCCGAAGGTTACCAAGAACCTGTCTCGTAAGACCGCATTCCTGCTGGCTTGCATTTTTCCGGCAGTTGGCTTGATTTTGCTGCTGCTGGTTGGCATTTTCTGCCCGACGAACATTGTTCTGACCGCTATTTCCGGCGTCATTGTAAAGACCGGCACCGGCTTGGAGCTGGGCTGTGCAACGGTATTCCTTGCTGACGTTGTAGACTACGGCGAGTGCAAGATTGGCACACGAAATGAAGGCGTTGTATTCTCGCTGCAGACCTTGATTGTAAAGTTTACCGCAGCATTCACCGCACTGGCCATTGGCTACGCGCTGAAGCTGACTGGTTATGTTCCGAATGAAATCCAGTCTCTGGGCACACAGAATGCCATTCGTCTGCTCATGTGCATCATTCCGGCAGTCAGCATGCTGTTGGCATATGTTGTATACAGAAGAAAGTATAAGCTGAGCGAAGGACTTATGAAGAAGATTACCGCAGCCATTTCCGGCCATCCGGAAGCAATTCAGGATGTTGATTTGAACAATCTGTGAGGGGAAAATTATGATTGCTTTAGAACAGGCAGAATTATCTCTGCATACCGGCAAATTAGACGATGCAATTTGTCGTATTTATGGCTGCAGCACCGGCTGCGATGCGCTCACACATTACAAAAACCGCTTTCTTCACATTTTGAATCATTTCCGCACACAGTTTTGCGGAACGGAAGAAATCGAGCTGTTCAGCGCACCGGGCAGAACCGAACTGGGCGGCAATCACACAGACCATCAGCACGGCAATGTGCTCGCGGCAAGCGTCAATCTGGACATTGTCGCGTGCGCCGCGCCGAATGACAGCATGATTGTGCGCATTCAGTCGGAGGGCTATCCGCTGGACGAAATTGATCTGACGGATTTGACTCCGCATCCGGAGGAGACCAACAAGACGGCGGCGCTCATTCGCGGCGTTGCCGCTGCGGCGCACAAGCTCGGCCACGAAATCAAGGGCTTTGACGCATACATGACCAGCAATGTGCTGAGCGGTTCGGGTCTGTCCTCGTCCGCGGCATATGAAACCATGATCGGCGTCATCATCAACCGCTTTTTCTGTGAGAGCAAGCTGACCGCCATTGACATTGCAAAAATCGGACAGTACGCAGAAAATATTTACTTTGGCAAGCCGTGCGGTCTGATGGATCAGATGGCATCGTCGGTCGGCGGCATCGTGGCGATTGACTTTGCCAATCAGAACGAGCCGACCGTGCGCAAAATCATTTATGATTTGCAGGCGAGCGAGCATTCGCTGTGCATTGTAGACACCGGCGGAGACCATGCCGAGCTGACCGGAGATTATGCAGCCATTCCGCGCGAAATGAGCGAGGTTGCCGCGGCATTCGGCAAGACCGTGCTGCGCGAGGTGGACGAAGCGGAGTTTTTGAAATCCATTCCGTCTCTGCGCCGCCAGTGCGGAGACCGCGCGGTTTTGCGATCGATGCATTTCTTTGCGGAAAATCGCCGCGCTGTTGCGGAGAAAGAAGCATTGGAAAAGGGCAATTTTGAAAAGTTCCGCCAGCTGGTCATTGCGTCCGGCAGATCGTCCGCGATGTACCTGCAAAATGTGTATACCGGCGTCAATCCGGAAAAACAGGATATGTCGGTTGCACTGGCGCTGGCAGAGAGCATTTTGGACGGCCGCGGCGCGGTTCGCGTGCACGGCGGCGGCTTTGCCGGTACCATTCAGGCGTTCGTGCCCAATGACATGCTGAGCTATTTCAAGACAACCATGGAATCCGTGCTCGGAAAAGATGCCTGCCACGTTTTGACAATTCGTCCGGCAGGCGGCGTGGTTCTGCTGGCTTAAGGAGGAAACAAATATGGCAATTTTGGTACTTGGCGGCGCGGGCTACATCGGCTCGCACACCGTATATGAACTGATAGACGCAGGGCGCGACGTCGTCATTGCGGACAATTTGGAGACCGGACACATCGAAGCGGTGCATCCGAAGGCAAAATTTTATCAGGGTGACATTCGCAATCGCGAATTTGTAGACTGCGTTTTTGAATCGGAACACATTGACGGCGTCATTCATTTTGCGGCAAATTCTCTCGTCGGCGAATCCATGACAAACCCGCTCAAATACTATGACAACAATCTGTGCGGCACCAAGGTTCTGCTGGAATCCATGGTGGCGCACGGCATCGACAAGATTGTTTTTTCTTCTACAGCTGCGACATACGGCGAGCCGGAGCGCGTGCCGATTTTGGAGACGGACAAGACCGAGCCGACCAACTGCTACGGCGAGACCAAGCTGAGCATGGAAAAGATGTTCAAATGGGTGGGAAAGGCGCATGGCCTGCGGTTTGTATCGCTGCGCTACTTCAACGCCTGCGGCGCCCATGTCTCCGGTAAAATCGGCGAGGCGCACAATCCGGAATCGCATCTGATTCCGCTGATTTTGCAGGTTCCAAACGGACAGCGCGATTTTATCTCGATTTTCGGTGATGACTACGACACCAAGGACGGCACATGCATTCGAGATTACATCCATGTGACAGATCTGGCACAAGCACATATTTTGGCGATGGATTATCTGATGAACGGCGGCGAGAGCAATATCTTTAATCTGGGCAACGGCGTCGGCTTTACCGTCAAAGAAGTCATTGACACCGCCCGCAAGGTCACCGGCCATCCGATTCCGGCAAAGACCACGCCGCGCCGCGCAGGCGATCCGGCACAGCTCATCGCATCCAGCGAAAAGGCGAGAAGCGTTCTGGGCTGGCATCCGGAACATGCAGATTTGGAAGAAATCATTGCGACGGCTTGGAACTGGCACAAACATCATCCGCACGGATTTGCAAAGTGAGGCGTTACGATATGTTAAACGAAAGCATCCAAGCGCTGGTGGACTACGCAGAGCGCACAGGACTGATTGACGGCGCAGACCGCGTATGGGCGGTCAACCGCCTGCTGGAAGTCCTGCACGCGGACACATACACGCCGCCGAAGCAAGCGGCAAGCGGCAGTCTGGCTGATATTTTGCGCGATTTGTGCGACTGCGCGCTGGAGACCGGCGCGCTCGAACAGGACAGCGTGGTGTATCGGGATTTGTTTGACACCAAGCTGATGGGCGCGCTGACGCCGGCGCCGAGTCAGGTGCAGAACAACTTTACATTTCTGTATAACAAAGACCCCAAGCGCGCAACCGATTGGTTCTATCAATTCTCGCAGAATACCAATTATATCCGCAGAGACCGTATTGCAAAAGACGTCAAATGGATTGCTCCGACCGAATACGGCGATTTGGACATTACCATCAATCTATCCAAACCGGAAAAAGACCCGAAGGCGATTGCGGCAGCCAAATTGATGCCGCAGTCCTCGTATCCCAAGTGCCTGCTGTGCAAGGAAAATGAGGGCTATGCCGGTCGTGTGAATCATCCGGCGCGGCAAAATCACCGCGTGATTCCGGTGACAATCAACGGCAGCCGCTGGTTTATGCAGTATTCGCCATATGTATATTACAACGAGCACTGCATTGTATTCAATTCGCAGCACACGCCGATGAAAATTGAACCGGCAACGTTCCGCAAATTGCTGGATTTTGTCAAGCAGTTCCCGCACTATTTTGTCGGCTCCAATGCGGATCTGCCGATTGTCGGCGGCTCGATTTTGGCACATGACCATTTCCAAGGCGGACATTACACATTCGCCATGGAGCGCGCACCCATCGAAACCGAGCTGACATTTGACGGGTTTGACGGCATAGAAGCGGGCATTGTCAAGTGGCCGATGTCTGTGATTCGTCTGAGAAGTGCGGATGACAAGCAGCTTGTCGAGCTGGCATCCAAGATTCTCGCCGCATGGCGCGGATATACCGACAAAGACGCATTTATCTTTGCGGAGACCGACGGCGAACCGCACAACACCATCACGCCGATTGCCCGCATGCGAAATGGGAAATTCGAGCTGGATCTGGTTTTGCGCAATAATATCACGACCAAGGAGCATCCGCTCGGCGTCTATCATCCGCACGCGGAGCTGCATCACATCAAGAAAGAAAATATCGGCTTAATCGAAGTCATGGGTTTGGCGGTTCTTCCGGCGCGGCTCAAAACCGAGCTTGCCGCTGTGGCGAAGGCACTGGTCTCCGGTGCGGATTTGACCGCGGACGAACGCACGGCACCGCATGCCGATTGGGCAAACAAGCTGAAAACGCGATATACCTTTACCGAACAAAACGCTATGGACATCCTGCAAAAGGAAGTTGGCATTGTGTTCTCTCAGGTATTGGAACACGCAGGCGTGTTCAAACGCACGGAAACCGGCAAACAGGCATTTTTGCGGTTTGCACAATCTGTCAATTAAATATTTTCCCGGCTGTCAGAGGCAAAATACACAAACTGGAACAAACAAAACGCTGACAGTCGGGATTTTTCTGTTTTGGGGATGTCGATGGATGTCAGCATGGGATACCGTGTGGAAGGACGAGCAGCGCAATAAACATGAATTACGGCATCAAGCGACAAAACGACAAAACGACAAAAGGAACCATTGTCGCCAATGGTTCCTTTTGCTTGGTAAAGAATAGTTAGAAAACGGATGCCTTAACCGGCAAGTCCGATAGGAGAAAACAGGGTGTACAGCGCCAGCATGAGCACAATGCAGATGATGGCTGCCTTCTTGCCGTGCTTCCACGGTGCCATGTCTACAACCTGTGCATCCTTCATGACATACGGCTGCGCCGTTGGGCGAACCTTGCCCATAATCAGCTGGAATGCGATCTGGAACACGAACAGGAAGAACAGAACATACAGGTAATGACAATGAATCGGGAACAGCGGGGTCTTGGTCAGCGAGTACAGTACAACGTGCAGAACCAGACCGGCCTTCGGTGCGATCGGCGGGGTGTACTTGGTGAACATGCCGATGATGACGGTCGCCAGAATCGGCACGTTGAAGAAGCCGAAGCAGGACTGCAGGAAGTCATACAGACCGGACGGAGCCAAGCTGACAACCGGCGCAATGCAAATGGAAATGATTGCGAGCACGATGCCGAAGCGCTTGCCAATACGCACCAGATATTCGTCCGAAGCGTTCGGGTTGAACAGCGGGCGATGCAGATCCAGCGTGTACAGGGTGACGCAGGAGTTGAGCGCGGAGTTGAACGACGAGAGAATCGCGCCGAACAGAACGGCTGCGAAGAAGCCGAGCAGCGGCTTTGGCAGCATGGTGATAATCAGTGTCGGGTACGCGAGGTCGGAGGTCTTTTCCAGAGCGGCAACCTGATCGCCGGACAGCAGACCGTTGTGCGCCATGTAAAATACCAGCAGACCGCAGATAGCGATAAACAGCGGGGTGATAATCTTGAGTGCAGCGGCGTAAATTGCGCCCTTCTGTGCCTCAGCGAGGTTCTTTGCACCCAGTGCGCGCTGGATAATTGCCTGATTGGTAGCCCAGTAGAACAGGTTGTTGACAACCATGCCTGTGAACAGCACCGGCCACGGAATCATCGGAGCCTGTGCGTTTGCGGGGTTGATTGCGTTGAACTTTTCCGCCGGAATCAAGTTGATAAAGTTGTGGATGCCGTCGACAAAGCTGCCGTGACCAAATGCGCACACCGTGATGACCGGTAGCGCGATGCCGCCGATAATCAGACCGATGCCGTTGATGGTATCGGATACGGCAACCGCCTTCAGGCCGCCGAAGATGGCGTAAATCGCACCGACAATACCGATGGCAGTCGCCGTGATGGTAACGCCCTGCAATTCGGAAACATGCAGCAGACCGCTGATGTTGAAAATCTGGTTGAACACCAGAGCGCCGGAGTACAAAACCGTCGGCAGGTAGGTGAGCAGGTAGCCGAGCAGCAGCAGCAGTGTGATGAGCTTGCGCAGACCGGAATCATAGCGCTGTTCCAAAAATTCCGGAATCGTGGTCAGACCCATCTTGAGATAGCGCGGAACGAACACAAACGCCAGAAGAATCAGCGCGACACAGGACGTGGACTCCCAAGCCATCGGACCCATGTTGGTCGCATAGGTCTGGCCTGCCTGTCCGACGAGCTGTTCGGTTGATAGATTGGTCAGCATCAGGGAACCGGCAATGACCGGACCCGTCAGGCTTCGGCCGGCGAGAAAATATCCGTCTTGGGTGTCCAAGTTTTCTTCGCGCGTCTTGACTGCTGCGATAACAGCAACCAAAGCCGTAAAGAGTATAAACGTAATGACGATAAACATATTGGATCTCTCTCCTTATTTTGCAAAATTTGTTTTTATTTAGAACAAATTTGCGAATCCATTTTTGCAAGATTTGTTTTTATTTGAAACAAATTTGCGAATCCTTTTTGCTTCTATCCTTCCTCCCGCACCCCCTGTTCCCATGCAGGGGGGTGCGGGAGGCTATGTTCACAGTGGCATCAATCGTCGCTGCTGACGGACAGCATCTCTCCGGATTCAAAAGATTCCTTGCAGGCATATGCTGCGCGCGATACGGCAGTGCCGTCGTATACAGTGACCTCCGGCTTGCGGCCGTCACGGATGCAAGCGACAAATTCCGCAATTTCGTTGATGTATGCCTGATGCCAGCGGCTCAGGAAGTCTGGGTAGTATTCCGAACGCGCACCGGCGCCGTCAATGATCTGGAGCAGGTTTCTGCTGCCGACGTTTGCAATGCGCAGCGTGCCCTTTGTGCCGATGATTTCGGTCTCTACGTTGCAGCCCGCGCCGTGCGTGCGGTTGGTGAACATGAAGCCCATCGCGCCGTTGTCACACTGTACGGTAGCAGCTGCGTTGTCAGCATCGTTGAGTTCCCGATACAGGTCAAATTCAAAGACACCGCCGAGACCCCAAACCTTCTTGACCTCGGAGCCGGTGAACCAGCGAATCAGGTCGAGATCGTGGACACACATGTCGAGGAACTGGCCGCCGGAATGCGGGGCAAACTTGAGCGTACCCTCGATGGTGGTGCGCGGGTCCTGCGTATAGGAGCGAACCAGAACAACCTTGCCGATTTCGCCCGCTGCAATGCGGCGCTTTGCCTCTGCATACGATTCATCGAAGCGGCGCATGAAGCCGAGCATGAACACGCGGTCCGGATGCGCCTCTACTGCCTTCTCCGCAACCTTGCACTTGGCAATGGTGGTGTCCAGCGGTTTGTCGCAGAATACGTGTTTGCCGGCATCCAGCGCAATCTTGATCTGGTCTGCGTGGAACATGGACGGGGAGACGATGACAATGGCATCCAGCTCCGGATTGGCGCACATTTCCTCAAAATTGGTGTAGGTGTACGCGACGTCAAATTCTGCGGCTACGTCCTTTACGCGCTGTGCGTCAATGTCGCAGATTGCGGTCAGCTGTGCGCCAGGAATGCTGGTGGCAATGTTTTTTGCGTGCTCATATCCCAGACGGCCCAGACCGACGGAACCGATTTTAATAACCTTTTTCATGTGAATTACCCTCCTGTTTATTGATACATCGCTGGTTTTTCCGGAAGAACAATGTCCTCCGGCTTTCCGGTTTGTCTCGAACGAATCAGTGCGTCGCCGGTCACACAGGCAACGTATCCGTCCCAAGCGGACGGACCGGTCGGTGCGCCGTTCAGCAGGCTCTTTGCCCATTCCTGGAACTCGATGTCATATGCTTCGATGAAGCGATCCTTCCAGTCCGTCATGAGCGGGGTGTGAATGGCAGCGGCTGCCCGCTTGGTCACGCTGGTCGGGTCGGGCAGGGAGACGATGCCGTCCTCGCCGACAACATGGCACTGGATGTCATAGGCATATGCGCCGTCGGTCTGTACCTCGACGTCGATGCGCTGACCCGAACGGGTGGTGAGCATCATAATCTGCGGGTTGAGCCATTCGCCGCTTGTCCGGCTGCTCTGGCGCACGCCCAGAACCTGCGCGGTCGCGTACTCGTCATCCAGAAGCCAGCGGCAAATGTCGATTTCGTGGATGGCAACGCGGGTGACCGCATAATCGGTCTCAAAGCCCGGTGCCTGCGACATGTTGCGGTGCGCGGCGTGAATCATGAGCGGCGCGCCGATTTCATTGCTGCTGATGGCGTGCTTCATCGCCATATAGCCTCTGTCGTAGCGGCGCATAAAGCCGACCTGCACCAGCTTCTTTCCGGCAGCCTGCTCGGCGGCGATGATTTGCTGGCATTCCTCTGCGGTCTGCGCCAACGGCTTTTCACAGAACACAAATTTGTTGTGGCGGATTGCCTCCAAAACGTAGGCGGCGTGAGACGGGTCTGCAGAGGTGACCACAACGGCATCGACATCCGGAGAGGCGATCAGATCTTCTCCGGTCTGAAATGCGGTGCAGTGAAACATCTCTGCGGCGCTCTGCGCTGCCGGCAGGAAATAATCCGCAACGCCTGTCACGATGGTTTCCGGAACGACATCAGTGAGCCGGCGCAAATGCTCTCTTCCAATTGCGCCGCAGCCGATGACGCCTACACGGAGCTGCTGTTTCATGAAAATCTTCCTTCCTTACTGGTTTGTTGTAGGTATATAATAACATTAAAATAATGTGAAATCAAGTCGAAAACGTAAGTGAGCAATAAAATGAAAAGAACCCATCCAGCCGGTTTTCGTTTGCGATTTCCTGCGCAAGAACGAGGTATTTGTTCCAGACCACTGGTGAAAATAGTCAATCAAAGGCGCGCACAAGATAATTTTTTCGGTATTGTGACGGAGGCATGCCGACATTCTTGGCAAATTGGAAGTTAAAATAGCTCTGTGTGTCGAATCCGACCGACTCCGCAATCTTGGAAATGGTGGTGTCGGTGGAAATGAGCAGCGTCTGCGCCTCGCCGAGCCTGCGCCGCAGCAGATACTTCATCGGCGCATAGCCCATGAGATCCTTGAACACGTGACACAGATAATAGTGGCTGACGTGCAGATGCTGGCCGATGTCGGTGAGCGTGATCGGCTCCGTGTAGTGGGCGTCCAGATACTGCTTGACGTCCAGCGCGAGCTCCAGACGCTTGCTCTTGCCAATTGATTTTTGCGGCGCGTCCGCGGCGAGCGTGAGCGCCTGCACGAGCAGTGCTTCCATCATATTGTGGCAAAAAACCGAGGCGTTCGGATAGTCGGAGGACAGCTGTTTGAACATCAATTCGAACAGAAAACGCATGGATTCGAAGTGTTCTCCGCAGGAAATGACACAATTCCTGTCATCTGCGAGCAGCGCATTGGGACGGAGACCGGGCATGTGCAGCCCGCTGAACGTGATGCAGTACATGCCGATAGGGTTGTCCGCGCTGGAAATTTCATCGTGAATGACGCCGGAATTATAGATGAGCAAATCTCCGGCGGAGACCGGAACGTATCGGTCGTGAATAAAGAATTTACCAGAGCCGCTGTACATCAGCGCCAGCTCCACGGCATCGGCATGTGCATGGAGCATGCGTGGGTACATGCTGGTCTGCGGGCGAATGTTGCTGACATAGAGCAGCCGCGGCTGGTTGCTTCCGGTGAAAATCGGCTGATACTGCTGCTTCACAGCACACTGGACATGCAGAGGATCGAACTTGGACATACTAAACTCCTATTCCCGTGAATTTTATTATGTATACGGGCTATAATAATATTAAATTCATTTTATTTCAATTGGGAAAAGTGCCGATTTTTTCCGATGCCGTGCGCGGCCATATCGAATTTTGAGAAAAAAACTGCGAAAACTGTCCGTGAATTATCGACTTTTCCGAAAAACACGGCTGCCAAATCGGTACAATACGCACAAAAAAACTTGACAACAATACAGGAAATTAGTATTGTTAATATAGGAAACAAAAAAACGGAGAGTGAACACCATAAAAGTAACATTAAAACAAATTGCAGCGCGCTGCGGTGTTTCTACCAATACCGTGTCGCTTGCCCTGCGCGGCATGTCCGGCATCAGTGAAAAGACCCGCAAGCGAATTGAGAGCGCCGCCTATGAGATGGGGTATTTTGAACAGAAAAACGCGGCGGCGGGGAAGCAGAATTTGGTTCTCATCGCTTCGCGCCGCCACCTGCAGGACAGCTACTTTTATATGCGGTTCTATCAAATGGTAGCGGGATGTGCATTGAAGCACGGATACAATCTGATTGTTTTGGACGACAAGAGCATGCATCAGGACCCGTATGCGTTTGCCGGTCAGATTGCGGACAATTCCGCGCGCGGCATCCTGCTGCTCGGCGATATGATGGAGGAATCCGTCAAAAAGGTGTGCATGTGCGGCCTTCCGGTCGTGTCCATCGGCACGCATTATCCGGGGCTGTCCATCGACACGGTCATGGAGGACAACGACGCGGTGAGCCGGCTCGCGCTGCAGCATTTGGCTGCCGCAGGCTGCCGCAGCGTTTCCTTTGTCGGACAGCCGGATTACAGCACGGCATTTTCCCAGCGGTATTTTTCGTATCTGGCGGCGGCCAGTCAGCTGCCGGTTGAGACGCCGGACAGTCTGTTATTCGGCAGACCTGACCAAGATATGAACGAGCTGATTGCCGAGCTGACACAGCGCATCGGCGCGCGGGAGACGCTGCCGGATGCTTTTTACTGCGCGAACGACTACATCGCCATCATGCTCATTCGCGCGCTGACCACACAGGGCATTTCGATTCCGGAACAGGTGTCCATCATCGGCGTGGACAACAATCCGGTCAGCGCGCTGGTCTCGCCGCAGCTGTGTTCGCTGGATATTCAGTGCGAGCAGCAGGCGCATTATGCGCTGCGCCGCATGACCGAGCTGCTGCAGGACAAGACGAGCGAGCCGGTTCGGCTGCTCATTCAGCCGCGCCTGATACCCGGCGCATCGGTTCAGCACGCATAACAAAAAGCACCCGCACGGGTGCTTTTTGTTATATAGATTTCATTATATAAATTATGTGCAATACCGAAAGGTCTTGTCGGTGACAATGCGGGCGAAGATGAGCAGGGCGGAGGTCATCCAGATTGGCTACCACAAAAATATCCGTTGTCGGAATGTGGGCGCGCTCCAATACATAGTTCGCGCATCGTCCGACGATAATACAGGAGGATTTCTTTTTAAATCCGTATTTTGTATGTATATTCTGCGTATTTCTTGATAAAATACCGCGTAAAATTCCAAAATAATTTTCTCCGCTTGGTGATTCTGTATTTGCCGACCATCAGATTTCCTTGCTTTTATGGGCAAAAGGCATAAAATCCGCAGAAACATTCAAATACACGATGGCAAAGAAGATGCACAGCATACCGGCAACCTTGGAAACCGTAAACTGCTCCTGAAACAGGAAAAAACCGACAATCGCGGCGGAAAACGGTTCAATCGTTGCAAAAATGGAGGCTTTGCCCGCTTCCACGCGGGTCAGGCCTGCCGTGTACAGCAGAAACGGGAGGACGGTACAGAAAAATGCAAGTCCCAATGCACATATTATGCATTTTCCAGAGAACAGCGCCGGCAGCTGGCGCGCAATGTCGGACATCGGAATCGCGCCGATGCTGGTCATGAGAAACGTATAGAAGGTGATGGTGACGGAGGAATACTTGTCGACAAGATATTTTCCAAAGATGCTGTACAGCGCATAGCCGAAGCCGGAGCCGAGACCGAGAAGCACCGCTTTTGCGGACAGCATTTCTCCGCCGGTAAACGCGCCGGTCACAAATCCCAGCCCGACAAACGTCATCACCAAGGCAAACAGCTTGTGCTTGGTGATGCGCTCATGAAACAGCACCGCGGACAGAATCATGACGAAAATCGGCGCCGTATACATGAGCAGGGCAGGGACGGCCGCACCGCCGATGACCTCAATCGCCTCAAAATAGCAATAGTTGAACAGCAAAATACTAAAAATGCCTGTGCCGACAAACAGCGGGATGTCGCGCAGGTGAATACGCAGGCTGCGCGGGTCCTTCGCGCATACATACAGCAGCAGAACAAGCGCCGTGAAAAACGCGCGGATCGCCACGCACTGCATGGACGTAAAGCCTGCCTGCTGCAGCGTGCGGATAAAGACGGAAATGATGCCCCAAAGCCCTCCTGCAGCCAGAATACAGCAGGTATCTTTCATAAAAAACCACTCCTTTATATTTTTTATCTTTTTGCATGACAAAGCCACCGAGATATTTCATCTCGGCGGCTGTTTGCCGTTTCTTTTACTGTCCAAACTGCTGTGCGATAACATCTCCAATCAGCTGCGCCAGCTGTGCATGTTCCGCCGCAGTCAGGTGAACAAAATCACAGCAGTGCTGCGCCGCGACCTGCGCCCCGTCCGCAAACAAACAATGGTACTGCTCCGCGAGCTGTCGGAACTGCTTGGAAACCTCCGATATCATCTCCGCACTGTGCGCGTCAAACATGCCGTAAAATGTGCCGCGCTCGATATCTCCCATGCGCGGCGGCGCAACCAGCAGAATCTGCGGTCGAACACCGGTGTCCGACCACGCATCCGTGTTTTGTACCAACCGAATCATGCGTTCCATTGCCAAACGCATAGTCATCGGCGTGTGTCCAAACATGATTTTTGTGTCATTCGTGCCCAGCATGATAACCACCAAATCCAGCGGTTCATGGGTCTGCAGCAGCATGGGCAGCGTCTCCATGCCGTTTCGGCCTCTGTCTAATGGATCGTCAATGCAGATGGTGCGTCCCGGCAAGCCTTCCTCTATGATATGATGCTGCGGAAAGCGGTTGGCGATGATGCCGGTAAACCGTTTTTCATATGTCAGTCTGACCTGCGGCTGATCTCCCTGAAATCCCCATGTGTTGGAATCTCCGTAAAATAAAATGTTCATACGATGTCCCTCTCTTATCAAGCTCTCTTTGCATCATAGCATGGTTGGCAGCGAGATACAAGGTTTGCCGTGATGCAGAACCGGCATCACATGAGAATTTTATTCTGTTCTCCCGCAGTGCACAGAAAAAAACGCCTTGACCTGCTGCATTTCCGGTGCTATACTACAAGTAGGCTAACGAAGCAAGTACGCTTAGTGGAAACACAAAGCAAAACCCCTAGCAGATACCACCTGCTAGGGGTTTCTTCTGCTTTTACGGAGCAGTCAACCGAGGTCGGTTACCGAAATTTACTTCTTTCCGTCCAACCATTTGCATATGTAATGGCTGATTACACCTGCCACAACGGAAAGAATCCACGAAGCAAGTACTTCCATAGCGGAAACACCTCCTTCCTGTCACAGATTGCGCCAGATCGGAGCGGTAACGACAGTATTATATCATGTATCCCAAAAATTTCAAGGAAAGACGCCTTGACCCGTCATATTTCCGGTGCTATACTACAGATAGGCAAGAGTAATAAGTATGCCACGTGGAAACACGAAGCAAAACCCCTAGCAGCTGCCACTGCTAGGGGTTTCTTCTATTTATCCCAAAAATTTCAAGAAAGACGCCTTGACACCTCTCTCTCGGCGTTGTATAATCCAAAGTGAACGTTGTTCATTTTGAGGTGAGCTTATGAATACGATTGCGACATCAAAAGAAGAAATCCTACAGACCAGCCGGAAGCTGATTCAGCAGCAGGGGTGGTCTGCGGTCAGCATTCGTTCCGTCGCGGCGGCCTGCGGCGTATCGGTGGGCTGCATCTACAATTACTTTGATTCCAAGGCAGCGCTGGTCGGCGCTACCGTAGAAAGTGTATGGTGCGAGATTTTTCGCCGGCCGACAGATGCCGCTGTCTTTCAGGATGTACAGGCGTGCGTGACATGGATGTATGCGCGCATGGCATACGGCTGTGAGCAATATCCCGGATTTTTCACCCTGCATTCGCTCGGCTTTATGCAGGAAGAAAAGTCGGACGGCAGGCGGCGGATGCAGCAGACATGGCAGCATATTCTGACCGAGCTGTGCGGCGTTCTGCACCGCGACCGCAGCATTCGGCCGGATGCCTTTACCGAACAGTTCACTGCGGAAAAATTTGCCGATGTGCTGTTTTCGCTCATGCTGTCCGCCCTGATGCGGCAGGACTATGACGCATCTGCGGTGCTGGAAATTGTGCGCCGGACGCTGTATTGACGGTCCCACACCCGTGGGACTTTTCTATCCGTCAAAATGAACCGTGTTCACTTAAAAAAGGAGATTGAGATACAATGACAAAACAAAGCGATATTCCCCGCGTTCCGGATTTGATGGAGGCGGTTTTTGACACCTGCTATTTGCTGTTTGACTTGATTGCAGGCATTTTATTTTTTGCCTTTTCTCATGGCAGTCCGCTGTTTCTCTTATACGGCGTTTTGACATGGACGCTGTGTTTCGGCGATGCCTTCCATCTGGTTCCCCGTGTGCTGCGCGCGGTCAAGGGAAGCAATGAGAAAATTGAAAGACAATTGGGCATCGGCTTACAAATTTCCTCCATCACCATGACGATATTTTATATTCTTTTGCTGTATATCTGGAAACAGACATTCTATGAAATGACGGCGCCGGTGATGCTGGAAATCCTGATTTGGGTTTCCGCAGCTGTTCGCATTGTCGTCTGTATGCTGCCGCAGAACAATTGGTGCGGCGAGGAAGGCAATCGCAAGCTGTCCGTGATTCGAAACGCCGTCTTTGCCGTGACCGGCATTTGTGTGATTGTGCTGTATGTGATGTCCGGCAATACTTACGGATACCATATGACGCGCATGGCGGCGGCGATTGTTGTTTCGTTCGGCTGCTATCTTCCGGTCACGCTGCTGAGCAAGAAAATGCCGAAAATCGGCAT
>JABLTT010064466.1_pt1 | contig 18966 bp, 19 predicted proteins | sample 7160061 | NCBI WGS metagenome assembly JABLTT01 (sample SAMN14651232, study PRJNA627086) | human gut metagenome | isolation source: feces | host: Homo sapiens
GAGTTTGAAAATTATCAATGGACGATGACTGAATGAAAGAGAGCCGCCGGAGGGAGGAGCAGTTGCAGCTTCCCTCCGGCGGCTTTTGACATTTACATGGGCTCCACGGTTCACTTTTCACATTGCACCTACTGTTGCACTAATCCTATAAACCATTGGTATTACTGCATTCGTTCAATCCAGCTCCAGCATGTAGACGTCGTCGGGGGTGATGCGGCGCTCCGGGGTGAACAGCACCCAGTCGGTCAGCTGCTCCACCGGATATTGGCCCACGTGGCCTGTGCGGAGGCCGGCGATGTAATAGGGGTCCTGGGTCAGCTCGGCGGTAAAGGCACCATCCTGGTACCCCAGCACCTTGAACCAGATGTGCTCCCGGCTGTCTTCCTCTTCCTGGTCCTGCCGGTGCTCCTCGTCCACCGTCAGCCCCAGCTTGACCAGGGCCTGGTTCCGGCTGTCGGCCAGGGCGGCCAGCAGATAGGGCAGCCGCTCGGTGGCCAGGGCCTTCATCCGCCGGGTCTCTTGGGAGGAGATCATGTAGATGGGGTTGCCCGCCAAGATCTCGTCGAAGATGCGCACCGGGGCGATGTTGCCCGCCTCAAAATCTTCAAAGGTGGGGTAGACGAACACGGCGCTGGTATCCCCGTTGTGGCTCTCTTCCCGGTCTTCCCGGCCGCCCAGCAGGTCTTCGTCGTAAAACCCCACGGCGTCTTGCCAGGGCACCAAGGTGGTCACCAGGGCGGTCTCGTCCGTCAGGCGGGCCAGGTAGAGGGGCTCGCCGGGTTCCAAAGGCTCCTCCTCTTCCAGCAGCCGGTTGGCCATGGTCTCCAAAATGTGATAGTGGGATTCGTAGGTCTGCCGGGAGGAATCCAGCACTTCCAGCTCGGTGATGCCGCAGCGGTTCAAGCCGTGGGTGTGCAGCCAGACGCAGTCGCTCTCGTCGCCGCTGACGGCCTGGACCGTGTAGATGTAGCGGGGCGCCGGCGGGATGTGGGAAGCGGCGGCCAGGGCCACCCAGCGGCCGGAAAGCAGCTTTTCCGAGCTGTCGTCCATCACGGCCAGGGTGTCGGGCAGCAGGGTGTGGATCACCTGGAGCTGCAAGTGGTAAGAGGCCAGCGGGTCCGGCCCAAAGGTCATCTCCACCGCCAGGCCCTGTTCCCGGGCCTCCAGCTCTTCGGCATCCACATCGGGGAAATAGTGCTGGCACCGGTACAGGGGCGGGATGCCGAAGGGGGTCAGGTAGAGGGAGAGGGTGTAGGCCTGCCCCTGGCTGCTGAGCTCCAGCGAGCAAAAGGCGTCGCCCAGGTGGGCGGCTTTCAGCTGAAAGCCTTTGGCTTGTTCCAGCCGGCGGCACAGGCGCTGCAGGTCGTTGAGCTCGGCCACCTGGCTGGGGATGGCCAACATGCGGGATACGGGTCTTTCCATGGGAGCCTCCTTTTGGCCGGCCCACAGGGCCCGGCCGGTGTCAAATGGCAGCCACAGGGGGCTGCGGTAGGGATATTGTAGCATTTTTGCCCCGGGAAGTCCAGGCGGGCCCGCCGGCAGGCAGGGAAAAAAAGAAGGCTCCCCGAGGGGAGCCTTTGCTCAGCTTTTCTGCAGCCGCTTTGCAATGTAGGGCTGCACTTCTTCCAGCGGGATATCCAGGGCGATGGAAAATTCGCCGTGGAGCAGCTCTTCCGCCCGCTTGCGGTAGCGCTGGTCGGTCTCGCTCAGGCGGCGGCCCCGCTCCAGCGTGCGCTGCTGCTTGTGGTAGATAAAGGCGATGAGCTCCACCAGCTCCTCACAGCTGTGGGAGCGCAGGGAGGCCTGGTATTGGTCGGTGAGCAAGCGGCGGTTGCCGGCCTTATAGTGGTCTTCGTGAAGCGTTGGGATGCGGTCGATCAGGTCCAGGGCCTGCTGGCGGGTGATGACGGGGCGCATAAAAGCCTGGGTGTCCACCGGCACATAGATGATATCCGTCCCGCACAGGGGCTCCAGCGTGTAGTACAGCGTATCCGGGTCTGCGCCGCTCAGCTCTTTCAATGGCCCGATCTGTGCCACGCGGCAGACGCCTGTGCTGCCATATACAATCCATTGGTCCTTTTGAAACATGCGCAATACCCTCCTATTCCAATGGTACCACAGCGGTTCTGTACTAACACATTATAACACAAAAGCGCTGAGAATGTAAGGGGGACAAGGGGATTCCCTTTACAAAACCGCCGCCGGGGCTCGGGGGGAGGGAGGGGGAGATTGTGAGACAACGCCAAAACAAGGGGGCGATTTCTGGCAGTTCTGCCCATGGAAGCGGCAGGGGATCCCAGTTATAATAAAAAGTGTAATATGTTTTGGCGCAGCAGTATGGGGCCGTGCCGGCAGCTGCGGCAGGACAGGGGGCAGCGATGCCCCGGAGAGAAAAGAGCAAGGACCGAAAGAGAACGGAGGGAGACCAATGAAAAAAGGGAGAAGAAAGTGGGCTGCCCTGAGCGCCCTGGTGCTGCTTCTTGTCCTCAGCCTGGGGGCTGTCCAGACGCTCCCGCTGGAAGAAGAGGAGAAAGACAGCTTGACGGTCTTTCAGGGCAACCGGGTCTTGTGCAATACCGGCTGCCAGGGCTATTACATGCAGCAAGGCAAGCCGGTGCGGGCCAGAGGCATAGACCGGCAGGAGGACAGGCCCGCCCTGTATTGCTCCTATCCGCTGGTGTGCGTCAACTGCCAAAGGCACACCTGGTATCATATCCGGCTGGATTGCCAGCCCCTGGGGCTGATGGATGCGGCCATCCGGCTGGCACAGCAGGGCTAGCGCGCGGCCGCTGCCGGCCGGACAAAGCATAGAAAAGGGCTCCCGGCTAAAGCGCGGGAGCCCTTTTGATCCAACGGCTTGGAGGGACGGAAGATGAAAAGGATGAAAAGGAAAACAGCGGCCTGGCTGGCCCTTGCCCTGGTGCTGGCAGGCGGCGGGATACTGGGCTGGCGGTGGAGCCATGGGAGCAGCGCCATGGTGCCCGCCCAGGGGTACATCGCCCTGGGCCAGGGGATGGAGGCCCAGCTGCCCCTGACCTGTTATTACCGGGGGAAAGCCCCCTTTGAGCCGGAGCGGGTGGTGAGCGCTTGGCTGGAAAGCCGGGACGGCCGGCAAATGGGGGCGGCGGGCATCCAGATCCGCCGGAGCAAGGCCCGGTGGGGCCAGCCCCGTCTGGAGCTGGTGCTGACCCTGGCGCCCCAGGAGCAGGGGGTGTTCCAGGCACAGACCCTGGTGCTGTGGACCGACGACGGCCGGCAGGGCCGGTATCCCATCGGCTCGTGGACCGTGGATGTGGGCCAGCCCCCGCCGGAAAGGCCTTTGCTGCAAGACCAGGGCATCCGGGTCATCAGCACCGATACGCCCCAGCTGCCCTATGATTACGACCTGGCAAAAGGCGCCAAGCTGCTGTCGGTGCAAGTGGGGCCCGGCCAGGTCCATTCGGTGGTCCGTTCGGGCGTGGACCGCACCAGCGGCCGGCTGCCCCTTCAGGGGGATGCCCAGCTGTTCTACATCAAGCCCAAATTGCTGGTGGAGGCAGAAGGCCGCATCCAGGCCCAGTATGGCCTGAGCACCTATTGTTTTTGCGGCGAAGCAGAGCCCCGGCTGCTGCCCAACCAGACTTTCTGGCAGCAAGGGTGAGGCAAAAGCACCCGGTGCTTGCGCCAGATCCCAGGAGAAAGAAGCGGGGTGGAAAGATGGCGTATTTTCAGTATCAAGGGAGATCCATTTATTACGAAGTGTACGGGCAAGGCGAACCCCTTATCTTTTTACACGGCAACACAGCTTCTTCTAAAATGTTTGAACTTCTCATGCCGCTGTATGCAGAAAAATTCCGATGCATCCTGATCGATTTTTTAGGCAATGGGCAGTCTGACCGGGTGGAGGAATTTTCGCCGGACCTGTGGTATGAGGAAGCCTTGCAAACCATTTGCCTGATGGAGCATTTGCACTGGGGAAAGGCCAGCCTGATCGGGACGAGCGGCGGCGCATGGGCAGCGGTCAATGCAGCGCTGGAACGCCCCGACTTGCTGCGGGCGGTCGTAGCCGACAGCTTTGATGGGCGGACCCTCAGCGCGGACTTTGCAAAGAATCTGCTGGCCGAGCGGGAAGCGGCCAAGGCAAATTGGCAGGCAAGGCAGTTTTACGAATGGTGCCAAGGCGAAGACTGGGAAAAAGTGGTCGATCTGGACACCCGGGCATTGCTGCGGTGCGCAGCAGAAAAGCGCCCCCTCTTCCACAAGCCGTTGGAAGGATTGCAGCTCCCCATCCTGCTTTTGGGGAGCAAAGAAGATGAAATGTGCCGCGGCGATCTGGAAGAAGAATACAAAGCCATGGCTTCTTTGCTGCCCCAAGCTTCCGTCCATCTTTTTTCAAATGGAGGGCACCCGGCCATCGCTTCCCGTGCAGAAGAAGCCGCAGACATCATTTGCAATTTTCTCTCCCGGCAAGCGCCGGGGGAGGCACAATGATGGGGAACTGCCAGAGGAAGAAACGGAACGGCTCAAAAGCGCTGCACACAAGCCGGATCCACGGAAGAATCCAAAGCCACAGCGAGGCGAAAAGGGAAAAACGGGCCTAATGGTTGACAAAATGAGGGGGGTAGCTTTTGGAAAGGATCAAACGCTTGGGGCGCTACCAAAAGGGAGTATTGCTTTTTATGATCGCCATGGTCCTGGTGTTCGCAGTGCTTTATTCCATCACCACCGCCCGGGAGGGCTTTGCATACCAGGGCGCCATCCTCGTTCCCAGTTCTGAAAATGGCACGACTGTGTATTCCGGCAAAATACAAGGCAAGCAGGCCAGTTTTGCCGTGGGTCAAGACAAGACGGTGTATTTTCAATACGGCGGCAAGACATACGGCCCCTATACTGCGGTGGAAGACGCAGCTTTCATCCCAAAGGAGAGCGAAATGAGGGATGCCATGGTTGGGGTCGAACTGCGCCATGGCGAAAAGATCCTCTTTCGCGGCGGGGTGTTAGATTATGGAAATTATGCACAGTTTTACAACGAGGAGGGAGAGATAGTAAGTTTTCGCCAGACGGTCGTGGAGGTGAATGCTGGAACCACCACTGTGCTGGACGAACACGGGAACGTGGTTGACCCGATGGAACCTTCTGTTTCCACACTATTGGATTTGATGGATGGACCAAGATTGACACACAAGGGCGATTGGGCCATGTGGTTTTATGGCGTGCTCATCTGCATCGTCACAGCCATTTCGATTCTTTTCGCAGATGAACAGTTCCGTTGGAGTTTATCCTTCCAAATTCGTGATGCAGACCGGGCAGAACCATCTGACTGGGAAATTGCGACCCGGTATATTGCATGGACTGTGTTACCGATTCTGGCAATGGGGATCTTTGTTGTAGGCCTTCAATGAGATGCGCCTGCTTTCAATGGGAAGATGGGAAATCCCACCAAACCGACCAACGGTCCAGAGGAACGGCCCATTTCATGGGCTGCTGCCTGCTGTTTTCCGGGGTGCGGCCGCAGCTTCGGGGCTTTGCCCGCAAGCCGGCGGGATTTCCTATGAGCCCTGTCTGCACAAGAAAAGGCGGATGCTTCCCCCGCGGGGCACATACCGCCTTTTTTGCTTTTGTATCTTGTATTAGAGCGGAAAGAAAAAACAGGGCCTGGCAGCAAAAGGACTGCCAGGCCCTGTGGCCTTCCAAAAGCCCGCCAATGGGGAACCGGGGTTGGGACATCCCCCGCGCCAGCCCTATTCGGCGCTGGGCAGCAGGTCCACTAAAATGGCGTTGGAGACGAAAAAGCCTTTGGGGGTCAAGCGCCAAACGCCGTTTTCATAAAGGCAATAGCCGGGCTCCACATATTTGCGCAGCCGCTGGCCATAGGGGGCGAAATCCATGTGGAAGCGGCGGTAGAACTCCTCTTCGTCAATGCCGTCCACCGTGCGCAGTTTCAGCATGATGTATTCGCCGGGACGGCGGAAGCTGGCCACCTCATCTGCTTCGGCCAGCAGTTCGCCCTTGCCCTGGACACCGTCGATGTACGCCTGGGTATCGGCCACAAAGGCAAAGCGTTTGCCGCCAAAAAAGCTGTGTGCTGCCGGGCCAAAGCCCAGGTACTGGGAAAGATCCCAATAGCGGCTGTTGTGGCGGGAGCGGCGGCCGGGCTGGGCAAAATTGGAGATCTCATATTGGGCATAACCGGCTTCTTCCAGCCGCTGCACCGCGTAAAAATACTGGTCGGCCTGGGCGTCGTCATCGGGCAGCACCGGGCGGCTCTCGGCCAGGGGCGTGCCCTCTTCCAGCTTGAGGGCATAGGCCGAGATGTGCTGGGGCTTCAGTGCCAGGATATCTTCCACCGACTGCTGCCAGCGCTCCATGGTCTGGCCGGGCAGCCCGTACATCAGGTCCAGGGAGATGTTGTCGAACCCGGCCTGCCGGGCGTGCTCCACCGCCTGCTGGGCCTGGGCGAACGTGTGCAGCCTGCCCAGCAGGGCCAGCTCCCCGTCATCGCTGCTCTGCACCCCGAGAGATACCCGGTTGAACCCCGCCTTTTTCAGCTTTTTAAAGAACTTCAGGTCCACGCTCTCCGGGTTGCACTCCACCGTGATCTCCGCATCAGCCCGCAGGCAGGCTTTGTCCGCCAATGCCTCCAGCAGGCCGCACAGCCGCTTGGCGCCCAGCAGGGAAGGGGTGCCGCCGCCAAAATATACGGTGTCTATGTCATAGGGCGAATTGCCGTGAAAATAATCGGAAAAATGCTGCTTGATCGCCTGGCAGTATTGATCCATCATCGGTTCGCCGCAGCCGCTGCGGGAGTAAAAATCGCAGTAGGCGCATTTTTGACGGCAAAAGGGCACATGGATGTAAATGCCTAGATTTTGCCGGATAACAGACCGTTTGGTTTGCTTTTTTCGAAAACCCATAGGCAATGGTTCCTTTCAACATCAGGTCGGGTCGGGTCGGCAGGGGCCGACAGCCGTGACGGGCAATCACCGGGGGCTTTGCCGCCGGAGGTGTGGCGCTCTGGCTGCCGGACGCCTGCCATGGCACACCTGTCGGCGTTGCCGACCCGACAGGTCGGGAGGGCCCGACGGCCGTGGCGGGTGGTGGCCAGGGGCTTTGCCGGCTCTGGTGGAGCGCTTTGGCTGCCGGATGCCTGCCGAAATAGGTGGTGGCCGGGGGCTTTGCCGCTGGAGGTGTGGTGCTCCGGCTTCCGGGTACCACCCACGTCACACCCGCCGGCGTTGCCGGCTAGTCTTCGTCCAATTTGAGGACGGCCATAAAGGCTTCCTGGGGCACTTCCACCGTGCCCAGGCTGCGCATCCGCTTTTTGCCTTCCTTCTGTTTTTCCAGCAGCTTCTTTTTCCGGGTGATGTCGCCGCCATAGCACTTGGCCAGCACGTCTTTGCGCATGGCCTTCACGGTTTCCCGGGCAATGATCTTGCTGCCGATGGCTGCCTGGACGGGGATCTCGAACAGCTGCCGGGGGATGTTGGCTTTCAGTTTTTCCACAATGCGGCGGGCCCGCTCATAGGCCTTTTCCGTGTGGACGATGAAGGACAGGGCATCCACCACATCGCCGTTGAGCAGGATGTCCAGCTTCACCAGATCGCTCTTGCGGTAGCCCAGCATCTCATAATCCAGGGAGGCATAGCCCCTGGTGCGGGATTTCAGGGCGTCGAAAAAGTCGTAAATGATCTCGTTCAAGGGCATTTCATAGTGGAGCTCCACCCGGTTGGTATCCAGGTACTTCATATCCTTGTAAATGCCGCGGCGCTCTTGGCACAGCTCCATCAGGTTGCCCACATAGTCCGACGGGGTGATGATGCTGGCCTTGACGATGGGTTCTTCCGCATACTCGATCTCGCCGGGGTTGGGGAAGTTCAGCGGGTTGTCGATGGTCAGCATCTCGCCGCTGGTCTTTTTGACATGGTAGATCACGCTGGGCGCTGTGGTGATCAGGTCCAGGTTGTATTCCCGTTCCAGCCGCTCCTGGACGATCTCCATGTGGAGCAGGCCCAAAAAGCCGCAGCGGAAACCAAAGCCCAGGGCCGCAGAAGACTCTGCCTCAAAGGTCAGGGCCGCGTCGTTCAGCTGCAATTTTTCCAGGGCATCCCGCAGGTCCGGGTACTTTTTGCCGTCGGCGGGGTACAGGCCGGAAAACACCATGGGCTGCACTTTGCGGTAGCCTTCCAGCGGTTCGGTGGCCAAGTTGTCCAGGGCGGTGACAGTGTCGCCCACCCGGGTGTCTTTTACATTTTTGATGCTGGCCGTGATATAGCCCACTTCGCCGGCCTGCAGGCCTTTGTTGGGGGCCAGGCCCAGGGGCAGCAGATAGCCGGTCTCCACGATCTGGAATTCGGCGCCGGTGGCCATCATGCGGATCTTCTGGCCCGGCTTCAGGCTGCCGTCAAACACCCGCAAGTAGACGATGACCCCTTTGTACGGGTCGTATTGGCTGTCAAAGATCAGGGCGCGGGTGCAATCGTCCCGCCCGGCCGGGGGCGGCGGCACGTCTTGGACGATCCGTTCCAGCACGGACCGGATGTTGGTGCCCATTTTGGCGGAGACCTCCGGGGCATCCATGGCCGGGATGCCGATGACGTCTTCGATCTCCTGCTTGACCCGCTGGGGGTCTGCCGAGGGCAGGTCGATCTTGTTGATGACCGGCACGATCTCCAGATCGTGCTCCAGGGCCAGATAGGTGTTGGCCAGCGTCTGGGCCTCGATGCCCTGGGCCGCATCCACAATGAGCAGCGCGCCCTCGCAGGCAGCCAGCGAACGGGATACTTCGTAATTGAAGTCTACGTGGCCCGGGGTGTCGATCAGGTTCATGCGGTAGGTCTGGCCGTCCAGGGCCTCATACTCCATCAGGATCGCGTGGGATTTGATGGTGATGCCCCGTTCCCGCTCCAGATCCATATTGTCCAGCAGCTGGTCCTCCATCTCCCGGTCAGAGACTGCATGGCATTCCTCCATCAGCCGGTCTGCCAGGGTGGATTTGCCGTGGTCGATGTGGGCTACAATGGAAAAGTTGCGGATCTTGCTTCTATCTGTCATTGCTGCATTCCCAATTCTCCGCGCGCATGAGATATGGAAAAATGCCGGCCCCGCGCGGCGGGCAACGGCACAAGAAGGGCCGGTCATTTACCGCCCCTTCCCTTCTTCTGTATGACAATCAGTATATCATAGTCCCCAGCAAAAAATCAATGCCCAGCGTGCCGGCAACGCCGGCGGGTGTGACGTGGGAGATGCCCGGCAGCCAGGGGGCTCCACCTCCAGCGGCAAAGCAACCGGCCGCCACCCGTCACGGCTGTCGGGCCGTCCCGACACTAGCGGAGGTAGTAGTTGCGTTCTGTGGAGCGGGGGTTGGCGGAAGCGGGGAGGGAGACTGCCACACGGCAGGCGGAATCCTGGGTCTCCACCACGCTGCGCAGGCTTTGCACAGTGCTGTCTTCCGCTGTGTCGGCAGTGATCACCAGCTGGTCGCACACGGCTTTCAGGCTGTTCACCACCTGGCCGCTGTTGGCGTCAGAAAAAGCGGTGGCAGCCTCGTCGGTCAGTTCGATGGCCAGGGTCATATCCGGCACACGGCTGCGGATGCTGCTCACCATTTGGGTCACCAGGGCGGCTTTGTCCGCATTTTGGTCGGTGGTGATCAAATTGGTGCGGCCCCGGACCGGGTAGCCCACATTGGTCAGCAGCAGGCCGTCAAAGTCCAGCTGCTGGCAGGAGGCGGCCAGCTGTCCCAAGTATTCGGCGGTCTGGGCGCCGGAGGGGGCCAGCCAGGGGATCATGTCATAATCCAGCCAGATGGCGCCGCTGCTGGTCTGCAGGGCGCTGTCCCGCATGCCGCGGGCGCCCAAGTTGTCCCGGTTGGCCGAAAGGCGGGCGGTCAGGTGCATACCGCTTTGGCGCAGGGCCTGCAGGCCCTCGGCCACCGAGGCGTCAGCCGCCACTGCGCCGATCTGGTTGGCCAGGGCGGAATCGGTGGGGATGTAGACCGAACCATTGGCATCCTTGACGGTGAAGACCAAGGTGTTGGCGCCGCTCTGCTGGGCCTGGGTCAACAGCTGAGCGCGGTAATTGGCGTCGCCCACCTGGGCGATATCCCCTTCGATGGCCTGGGTAAAGGATTCCGGCTCTTCTTCCGGTTCCTCCGGCGCTGCGGGCTCATCCGGCGTACCGGCCGGGTCCTCCGGGGCATCTGCCTGGCCGTCGGGGGAAGAAGCGGGATCTTCCGCCCCGCCGGCCGGCTGGCTGAAGGGGAACTCAAAGCGGAACCCTTCGGGCGTAGCTACGATGTATTCCTGTAAAAAGAAGAAGCCGACGACCGCTGCCAGCAGCAATACGATGAAGACCAGCAGCCCGATGAGCAAACGCCGCCGGGTGGTGCGGGCGCGGCCATAATAGACCTTATGGGTGGAATTGATTCCTTTCCTGGCCATAGCTCGGGGAAACCTCCTCCGCGTGGATTGAACGCCGGCGCGCCGGCGGTGGCAAAGAGAAAGAGACAGCGGGCGACCCACTGTCTCTTTATAGTATATGAAATTGGCCGCAGTTTCAACCGGTAAATGATGAATTTCCCAGTTTTCCGTGTTGTTTACACTTTCTTTAAAACTTTGGCGGGCATTTAGGCCTCGGCCGGCCCGGCGGGCTGGGCGGAGTGGGTGCTCTGCCGCAAGATCAGCTTGCGGGGGCATACGTCCACACATTCGCCGCAGTTGACGCATTTGCTGTAATCGATGACCGCCAGATTATCCACCACATGGATGGCGTCGTGCTTGCAGGTCCGCTGGCACAGGGTGCAGCCGATGCAGCCGATCTCGCAGTTTTGCCGCACCACAGGGCCTTTGTCCTTGGAAGCGCAGCAGACGAAGACATCCTGCTTTTCCGAAACCAGCTGGATCAGGTTGCGGGGGCAGGCCGTGACACACTTGCCGCAGGCCTTGCACTTGTCGGGCTGCACCTGGGCCACGCCGTTGACCACATGGATGGCGTCATAGGGGCAGGCCTGCTCGCAGGAGCCGTACCCCAGGCAGCCGTAGGCACAGCCCAGAGGGCCGCCGCCCACCTTGGAGGCAGCCAGGCAATCCTGGATGCCCTCGTATTGGAACTTGCGCTTGGCGTTTTGGCCGCCGCGGCAGTTGACATGGGCCACTTTGCGCTCCATAGCGCCCACTTCCACCCCCATGATGGCCGCCACTTTGGCAGCCACCTCAGGGCCGCCCACCACACAGCCGGTGCAGGGGGCTTCGCCGGCGATGACCGCGCTGGCAAAGTTGGAGCAGCCCGCATAGCCGCAGCCGCCGCAGTTGGCGCCGGGCAGGGCCTCCGTGATCTCGGGCAGGCGCTCATCCTGGTCCACATGGAAGATCTTTGAGCTCACCGCCAGCAAAAGGCCGAAGAACAGGCCCATGGCCCCCAGGGCCACCACCGGCGCAACAATGGACAATGTTACCAAAAAAATCACCTCATCCGTTCATTGTGCGTAGCGCACATTAGAAGATTTTCAGGCCCTGGAAGCCCATGAACGCCATGGCCAGCAGCGAGGCGCTGACCAAAGCGATGGGGAAGCCTTCGAAGGCCTTGGGGAACTCGGCCAGTTCCAGCCGTTCCCGCACAGAGGCGAACAGCACGATGGCCAGGGTGAAGCCGACGCCGCCGAAGCAGCCGTATACGATGGAGCCGATGAAATTCAGATCCTGCTGCACGTTGAGCAGGGCCACGCCCAGCACGGCGCAGTTCGTGGTGATCAGCGGCAGATAGATGCCCAGGGCCTGATACAAAGAGGGCATGGACTTCATCAGGAACATCTCCACAAATTGGACCAAGCTGGCGATGATGAGGATGAAGGCCACCGTTTGCATATAGGCCAGGTCAAAGGGCAGCAGGATGTATTCGTTGACCAAGTAGGTGGCGGCAGAAGCCACTGTCATGACAAAGATGACCGCCAGGCCCATGCCGGTGGCTGTTTCGATCTTTTTGGAAACGCCCAAAAAGGGGCAGCAGCCCATAAACTTCACCAGCACGAAATTTTCCATCAGGATGGCGCCCAGGGCCAATGAGAACAATTCGGTAAAACTCATCGGTTATTCTCCCTTCTTCAGAATTTTCTGGAACAGGGCGATGACGCAGCCCAGGGTCAAAAAGCCGCCGGCGGGCAGGATCATCATGATCATGGGTTCGTAGTTTTCGCCGAAGAGGGAAACGCCCGCGATGGTGCCGTTGCCCAGGATCTCGCGGATGGAGGACAGGATGCACAGGGCAAAAGTGAAGCCCAGGCCCATGGCCAGACCGTCTACGATGGAGGGGAGCACCTTGTTTTTGGAGGCAAAGGCCTCGGCCCGGGCCAGGATGATGCAGTTCACCACGATCAGGGGGATGAACAGGCCCAGGGATTTGGAAAGGGAGGGCAGATAGGCTTGCAGCAGCAGGTCTACCGCCGTGACGAAACCGGCGATGATGGTGATGTAGGCCGCGATGCGCACTTTAGAGGGGATGAACTTGCGCAAAAGGGAGATCACCGCATTGGAGCAGATCAGCACCGCCGTGGCCGCCAGGCCCATGCCGATGCCGTTGTTCAGCGAAGTGGTGGTGGCCAGGGTGGGGCACATGCCGATCAGCTGCACCAGCACCGGGTTGTTGGTAAAGATGCCCTCATACAGTTGTTGCAGGTATTTTTTCATTTGGCATCCTCCTTACTGTTGGGTGGCCGCATAGTCGATGGCGGCCTGCACGCCCTCGGTCACGGCGCGGGATGTGATGGTGGCGCCGGAAAGGGCCACGATCTCGCCGTCGGCGCCGGTGGCAGTCTTCACGACGCTGAGCGGGCCGGCAGCGCCTTCATACTGGGCCAGCCATTCCGGGTTTTGGGCGTTGGAGCCCAGGCCGGCGGTCTCGCTCATATCCACGATCTGCACGCCCAGCACCTGGCCCTGGCCGTCTACGCCGACGATCATGGTGATCTCGCCGCCGTAGCCCGAAGGGGCCACCTGGACGCACACGCCGTCGGGCATGCCGTCCCGCAGGATCTGGTTGGCCGAAGTGATGATGGTGTCGCCTGCAGGGGCCTCCAGCGGCTGGAAGGAAGCATCTTCGCCGCAAACGGCCCGCATGGCGTTTTCAATGTCCTGCTGGGTCCGCTGGGCGATCTTGTCCCGGGTCAAGCCGTCTACCACGCCCAAGCACAGGGCCACTGCCACGGTGATGGCCAGCAATGTGCCGCCCAGGCGCAGAAGGTCTTGCTTCAGTTCACTCATTTTGCAGCGCCTCCTTCTTTTGTCTTTTTGGCTTTGGGCGGTGCCACATAGCCGTATTTCCGGGGCCGTGTGGCTTTTTCAATGAGAAAGACGGTGGAGTTCATCACCAGGATGGAATAGGATACGCCCTCCGGCATGCTGCCGAAGAAGCGGATGAACATGGTCAAAAGGCCGCAGCCAATGCCAAAGATCACTTGCCCCTTTTTGGTCACCGGGCTGGTGGAATAGTCGGTGGCCATAAAGATGGCGCCCAGCATCAGGCCGCCGCTGCACAGCTCGGCCAGCATGAATTCCACCCGGCCGTTGCCGTGGGGGAACAAAAAGCTGATCAGGGCCACCGTGGCCAGGTAGGCCACCGGGGTGTGCAGGGTGATGACCTTGCGGCTGAGCAGGTACAGGCCGCCGGCCAGCAGGGCCAGGGCCGACACTTCGCCCAGGCAGCCGCCCACCATGCCCAGGGCCATATCGGTGATGGTGGCATCGGGCATGACGCCGTTTTTCAGCGCCGCCAGCGGGGTGGCCGTGGAGACCACATCTGGTGTGGAGAACAGGGGCAGTTTGGTGCGGATGGCGGGCCAGGTGGTCATGATCACCGGGAAGCCCATCAGGAACGCACGGGCCGACAGCGCCGGGTTCATAAAGTTTTTGCCGATGCCGCCGAACAGCTGCTTGACGATGACGATGGCGAAGGCGTCGCCGATGAGCACCATCCACAGCGGGGCGGAAACGGGCAGGCAGTAGGCCAGCAGGATGCCCGTGACCACGGCCGACAGGTCGGCAATGGTGACAGGCTTTTTCATCAACATCTGGTACAGCCATTCAAAAAACACGCAGCCTGCCGCCGAGACCAGGGTGACCACCAGGGCCCGCAGGCCGAACACATAGATGGCGATGGCCAGGGCGGGCATCAGGGCGATGATCACATCCAGCATGATCTGCTGGGTGTTGTCCTCGTGCCGGATATGGGGCGAGGACGTGACAACTACTTTGCTCAAATCAGCCATAAGACCCTCACTTTCTGCGCGCGCTCAAGATCTGCTGCTTGGCCGAGCGGATGCCCTGGACCAGCGGCAGCTTGCCGGGACAGACGTATGTGCACGCGCCGCACTCGATGCAGTCGAGCGCGTCATATTTTTCACATGCCTCCAAATTGCCCTTCTGCTGGTACAGGTACAGGTAGGTGGGCATCAGCCGCATGGGGCAGGCGTCTACGCACCGGCCGCAGCGGATGCAGGAGGGCACTTTGGCCCCCTTGGCCTCGTCTTCGCAAAAGGCCAGGATGGCGTTGGTCCCCTTGAAGATGGGGGCGGTGAGATCGAACTGGGCAACGCCCATCATGGGGCCGCCCATCAAGATCTTGTTGGGGTCTTCCCGGAAACCGCCGGCGGCCTCGATCACCTGGCCGATGGGGGTGCCCACCCGCACTTCCAAGTTTTTGGGGGAGGCGATGGCGCTGCCCGACACGGTGACGATGCGGCGGATGTCGTTCATGCCCGTTTTGAACTTGCGGGCGATGGCCGCCGCCGTATCCACGTTGAACACGGCGCAGCCCGCATCGGCCGGCAGCTTGCCCGAGGGCACTTCCCGGTGGGTGATGGCGTAGATCAGCTGCTTTTCCGCGCCCTGGGGATATTTGGTCTTGAGGCGGCACAGCTGGATGCTGCCGTCCTGGGGCAGCAGCTTTTCCACCACGGGGAATACGTCGGCCTTGTTTTCCTCAATGGCCAGCTTGCCGTTCTGCACGCCCAAGATCTTGATCAGGATCTTGATGCCGTCGATCACGTCCTGGGTCTGCTCCAGCAGGATCCGGTGGTCCGATGTGATATAGGGTTCGCACTCGGCGCCGTTGATGATCAGCGTATCCACCTTGCCGATGGCCGATTGGATCTTGACATGGGTGGGGAAAGTGGCGCCGCCGTGGCCCACGATGCCCGCCTCTTTCACCACTTCGGTCATCTGCTCCGGGGTCATGGCCTCCATGGAGAGGGGGTGCAGGGAGGGGTCCGGCTCGTCTTTGAAATCGTTGTCGATGACAACGGCCAGCACCTGGGTGCCGTTGGGGTGGGGGCGGGGCTCCACTGCGGCCACTGTGCCGGAAACGGTGGCGTGAACGTTGGCGCTCACGTTGCCGCTGGCTTCCGCAATGAGCTGGCCCATGTAAACATGGTCCCCCTTTTGGACCACAGGCTTGGCAGGGGCGCCAATGTGCATCGAGACGGGCAGCACCACCTGTTCCGGTGCCTTCATCGGCTCGATGGCCTTTTTGTTGGTCGCAGCCTTTTTGTCGTCGGGGTGTGTTCCCCCGTGAAACGTATAGGCCATATTTTCACCTCACAAAGATAATAATGACAAATCGGAAATCCACAATTTTTTCCGCAATGCAATCCAACTCATTATAAAACAAAAAAACGAAATTCACAACAAAAAAATCAAATTTATTTGAAATAATCAAAAAAAAGAGGGAAATTGATAATGAATTAACAAAATTGACTTTTTTGTCCGGCCCGGGCGAACAGCGGGGCCAAAGGGTTGGCGCAGGATAGATTTTGGAGGCGGGGCCTTTTGGGCCAAAAAAACCGGCCCGGGCTTTTTTCCGCCGGGCCCGGCCCGGGTATTTTACTTGGCCGCCTTTTGCGGTATACTATATGCGTAGGATCCACAGCCTATTTTTATAAAAAGGGAGCGTGAACCCATGACATTTGAACAAATGCCCTATGAGCGGGTGGACTTGCAGAGCCTGGTCCAGACCTACGAAGAACTGACCCGGCAGATGCGCCAGGCCGCCTCGGCCCAAGAGGCGGCCCAGGTGCTGCGCCGGCACCAGCAGGTCTATGAGCCCGCCGCCACCATGATGGGGCTGAGCGCCATCCGCCACACCATCGACACCGAAGACCCCTTCTACACCGGGGAAGAGGAGTTCTATGCGGAAAACGGCCCGGCCCTGGGGGAAAAAGTCAGCGGCCTGTACCGGGCCACCCTGGAATCCCCCTTCCGGGCAGAGCTGGAACAGCAGTTCCCGCCGGTCTTCTTCCAAAATGCGGAGATCGACGTGCGCACCATTTCCCCCGACGTGCTGGGCGAACTGGAGCAGGAGAATAAACTGGTGATGGAATACCAAAAGCTCCAGGGCGGCGCCCAGATCGAGTTCCAGGGCAAGGTGCTCAACCTTTCGGAGCTGAGCGTTTACAAAGAGAACCCGGACCGGGCGGTGCGCCAGGCCGCCTATGCGGCCGAAGGCCGGTTTTACGACCAGCACCAGGCGGAATACGACAGCATTTACGACAAGCTGGTCAAAGTGCGCACCCAGATCGCCCGCAAACTGGGCTTTGCGAATTTTGTGGAGCTGGGCTACCTGCGCATGACCCGCAACTGCTACGACGCCCAGGATGTGAAAGTCTTCCGGGAAGAAGTGGTGCGGGAGATCGTGCCCATCGTGCAAAAGATGAAGGCGGAGCAGGCGGCCCGGCTGGGGGTGGAGGACTTCCGCTTTTATGACGACGGCCTGATCCGCAAAGAGGGCAACCCCAAGCCCCAGGGCAGCTACGAAGACACGTACCGCACCGGCGTGGAGATGTACCGGCAGATGGCGCCCCTGGCCCGGGATTTCATCGACCGGATGGATTCCATGCACCTGTTCGACCTGATCGCCAAAAAAGGCAAGATGACCGGCGGCTATTGCAGCTACCTGCCCGCCTACCAGGCCCCCTTCATCTTCGCCAACTTCAACGGCACTTCCCACGATGTGGAGGTGTTCACCCACGAGGGCGGCCATGCCCTGGCGGCCTATGTGGCATCCCAAGACCCCGATCTGATGATGGAGTGCCAGGGCCCCACGCTGGAAGCCTGCGAAGTCCACTCCATGTCCATGGAATTTTTGTGCTGGCCTTGGCTCAAAGGGTTCTATGGCGACCAGACCGACTGCGCCAAAGCGGTGCACCTGGCTTCCGCCCTGTTCTTCCTGCCCTATGGCTGCCAGGTGGATGAGTTCCAGCACATCGTCTACGAGAACCCGGACCTGACCCCGGCAGAGCGCAACGCCCGCTGGATGGAGCTGGAACGCAAATACCGACCCTGGATGGAATACGGCGACAGCCCCTTTTACAGCCGGGGCGGCGGCTGGCAGCGGCAGATCCATATCTACACCGACCCCTTCTATTATATCGATTACTGCCTGGCCCAATCGGTGGCCCTGCAGATCTTTGAGCTGATCCAGGAAGAGTCGTGGCAGGCGGCCTGGCAGAAATACCTGGCTTATACCCGGCAGGCGGGCACCAAGACCTTCCTGGGCCTGCTGGAACAGGCCGGGCTGCAAAACCCCATGCAGCAGGGGGCGCTGCACCAGGCGGCCGCCGCGGCAAGGAAGTACCTGGAAGCCAACAAAGAGGCCCTGGGCCAGTGAGGCCGGGCCCGGCGGCCTGACCGGGCGCCGCCGCGGGGCAAAGGCGGGTATTTTTCCGTTTCCACCGGCTATACTGTAGCTAAAAAAGGATGGTGGATACAGGATGAAGCGAAGCGTGGCGGCAGCCGGCCTGTGCCTGCTGCTGCTGGCCGGCGGGTGCCAGCGCCATGAAAAGGCGAAAGCCGTGCCCCAGCCGCCCACCGCGGCAGGCCAGCCCCAGGGGCAAGAGCCGGCTGAGGAACAAGAGCAGGAACCCGCGCCAACCGGGGAACCGGCGGCGCCCCAGCCCCGGGAACTGGCCGCCGTCAGCACGCCCCTGCGGGATAAGCGGCCCGGCCGGCTGAAGAACTTGCACCTGGCCTGCGGCAGCGTCAACGGCGCGGTCATCCCGCCGGGGGGCTCTTTCTCCTTCAACCAGACGGTGGGGGAGCGGACGGCGGAAAAAGGCTATGAAGAGGCCATTGTCTATAAAGACCGGCAAAAGGTGCCCGAAGTGGGCGGCGGGGTGTGCCAGCTGAGCAGCACCCTGTATTTGGCCGCCCAGCAGGCAGGGTTCGACGTGACAGAGCGCCACGCCCACCAGCTGCCCGTCAGCTATGTGGAAGAGGGGCAGGATGCGGCGGTGGACTACGGCAGCCTGGATTTGGTGTTCGTCAACACCACAGACCGGCCGGTCACCGTGGGGGCCTGGCTCACCGAAGAAGCGGTCATCGTCTCGCTGACGGCAGGCTGAGCCCGCCGGCCTGACAGGCACCGGCCAAGGGAAAAAGCATCCATGCCAAACTGGCGTGGATGCTTTTTTTGCCGGCCCCAGGGCCAAAGATGCCTTTCCGGCCCATGCCGGGCAGGGCGCTATTCCTCTACCAAAAAGACCATGTCGCCCTGGTGGTGGATCTCGAGGATGCATTCCTGGTAGAGGCCCTCTGTTGTCAGGTAGCCGCTGTACTTGGTGCAGTGGTCCCCGTATGTTTCGTCCAAAATGGTGAGGCCGAGGGCAGGGTGGCTGGCAATGAAGTCTTTGAGGAACATCTTTTCCCCCGAGAACGTGGCGGCCTTCGGGGGGAAGGTCAAAAGATAGGCAAAGCTGAACTCCCAGCGGATGCCGGAAAAGGCGACAGCCCCATCGGGCTGGCCGTAGGGGGCCGTGGTCTGCACCAGGCCCGATTGGGTCCGCAGGACCATGCAGTCGCCTGTGACGTCAAAAGCGGTCACATGCATATCGTGCAGGCTGTATGGCACATGGATGGCCGGGCGGATGATCTGTTTCAACAGATCCCCTCCTGTTACTATATATTTGCCCCTTGATTTATGGCAACCAGCCATAGGCATGGGACA
>JABLTT010052677.1_pt1 | contig 18939 bp, 13 predicted proteins | sample 7160061 | NCBI WGS metagenome assembly JABLTT01 (sample SAMN14651232, study PRJNA627086) | human gut metagenome | isolation source: feces | host: Homo sapiens
CATGGGCGGCAGCGGCCGGGGAGGCCGCGGCGGCGGTGGATTCCGCCCTTCCCGGGGACCTTCTTTTGGCCCTGGGCCGGGCTTTGGCGGATACCGCCCGCCCCGGGTGGGCGGCTTTGGCTGGCGTCGGCCGGTGGGCCCTCCGCCCCCTCCCGGCCCCCGGCGGGGCGGGGGAGGTTGCCTTTCCAGCACGCTGATCGTCTCTGTGGTGCTGGTGGCAGTCTTGTTTATGATCTTTTCCGGCATGGGGCAGCTGATCGCCGGCCGGTCTTTTTCCGGCGGGGACATCACTGCCTCCACCGTGAAGCGGGAGCCGCTGGACCCCACCTATGTGACGGAGACCGGTTATTTCACCGATGAGCTGGGTTGGATCCGCAACCAGACCCAGCTGGAAAAAGGGATGAAAGCCTTTTACCAGGAGACCGGCGTGCAGCCCTACTTATACCTGACGGATACCGTCAACGGCACCACATCCCCCACGGCAGACGATATGGACGCCTACAGCAATGCCCTGTATGACCAGCTGTTTCAGGATGAAGGGCATCTGCTGGTGTTGTTCCAGGAATACAATTCCTCGGGCAACTACAACATGTGGTATGTGTGCGGCAGCCAGGCCAAAGTGGTCATCGACCAAGAGGCTGTGGACATTTTGTTCGACTATCTGGATCATTACTACTATTCGGATCTGAGCGAAGAGGAGATGTTCTCCACCGCTTTTTCGGAAGCGGCAGACCGGATCATGTCGGTGACCCGTTCCCCCTGGGTGACGGTGGCGGTCTGCGCCGCTGTGGTGATCGTGCTGGGCCTGGCCTATACCTGGTGGAAAAAGGCCAAGCAGCAAAAGAACCGGGAGGCGGAACAGACCAAAAAGATCTTGGAGACCGACCTGGAGACATTTAGCCAGAGCGAAAAAGACAAGACCCTTTCCGACCTGGAAGACAAGTACAAAGAATGACGCAAAGGCCCGCGGCACATCGCTGCGGGCCTTTGCTTACAATCTGGCGCAGGGTTGGGAGAAAGACGGATGGGCACCGGGCTTGCCAAAGAGGGCCGGGCCGGTTATCATGGTATAGATAGAACAGAAGGGGGAAAGCCTATGACACTGCGCCATTTCCGCATTTTTGTGGCCGTGTGCAAACAGGGGGGCATCACCAAGGCGGCAGAATCGCTGTACCTGGCCCAGCCGGCTGTCAGCTTGGCCGTGCGGGAGCTGGAAGAACACTACGACGTGCGCCTGTTTGACCGCATTGGCCGGCGGCTGTACCTGACGGAAGCCGGCAAGGAGTTTTTGGCCTATGCCGAGCGGATCTTGGCCCTGTGCGACGACTTGGAAAAAGGGGCACGCCAGTGGGATGAACAGTCGCCTCTGCACATCGGCAGCAGCATGACCATTGGCACCAAGCTGCTGCCCGGCCTGGTGCGCCGGTTCCGGCAGCAGTATCCCGCCGCCAAAGTGACGGTGGAGATCAAAAATTCCGGTTTCATAGAAAAGAAACTGCTGGAAAATGCCATGGATTTCGCCCTGACCGAAAGCGTGCCCCACAGCTCCAAACTGGTGTGCCGGCGGTTCATGCGGGACCATATGGTGGCCATTTGCAGCCCCCAGGACCCGCTGGCCCTGCGGGAGGCGGTGACCCTGGCGGAATTGCTGGCCCAGCCGCTGCTGCTGCGGGAAAAAGGCAGCGGTACGCGGGAGCTGCTGGACAGCGTGGCAGGGGCCCGGGGGCTGGCGGTGGAGCCAATGTGGGAGAGCGAGAACGCCCAGGCGCTGATCGAAGCCGTGGCCATGGGGCTGGGGGTGTCTGTGCTGCCCTGGCAGCTGGTCAGCGACAGCATCCAGCGGGGCCTGGTAGCCCAGCTTCCCCTGGCAGATGCGGTGTTCCGGCGGGATTTCAACATCTTATACCACCCGGATAAATACATGACCAAACCGGCCCGGGACTTCTTGGAACTTCTCTCCCAAGCAGAGGCCCCTGTTTGAAAAAGCCGGTGAAGGCGAAAAAGGACTGGAACACAGCGAAGGCGTTCCAGTCCTTTTTGTACGAAGAGAGTGGACGGCGTCAGCGCACCTGGCCGTTGCCATGGACCACATATTTCCAGGATGTCAGCTCCTGCAGGCCCATGGGGCCCCGGGCGTGCATTTTTTGGGTGGAGATGCCGATCTCGGCCCCCATGCCAAACTCGCTGCCATCGGTGAACCGGGTGGAAGCGTTGATATAGACTGCCGCTGCATCCACCTGGGCGGCAAATTGGCGGGCGGCCTGCTCGTCTTGGGTGACGATGCATTCGCTGTGGCCTGTGCTGTACCGGCGGATGTGCTGGATGGCCTGGTCAATGCTGTCCACCACTTTGCAGGATAAGATGTAGTCGTTGTATTCCGTGGCGTAATCTTCCACCGTGGCCGGGGCGATGCCGGGCAGTATGGCCTGGGTCCGGGGGCAGCCCCGCCACTCCACGGCGCTCTGGTCCAGCCGGGCTTTGGCCCGGGGCAAAAATTCCGCCGCCACATCCTGGTGCACCAGCAGGCTTTCCGCCGCATTGCACACCGAGGGGCGGGAGCATTTGGCGTTATACAGGATGTTTTCCGCCATTTGCAGGTCGGCGGCCCGGTCCACATACACATGGCAGTTGCCCGTGCCCGTTTCGATCACCGGGACTTTGGCGTTCTCCAGCACCGAGCGGATCAGCCCGGCGCCGCCCCGGGGGATGAGCACGTCGATCAAGCCCCGCAGGCCCATCATCTCGGTGGCCGCCTGGCGGGAGGTATCGTCCAGCAGCTGGATGCAATCGGGGCACAGGTCCTGCTGCTCCAGGGCTTGCCGCAGCAATTCCGCCAGCTTAGTGTTGGAGCGGAATGCCTCTTTGCCGCCCCGCAAAAAGGCGGCGTTGCCCGATTGGAAGCAGAGCACGGCGGAATCCACTGTCACGTTGGGCCGGGCCTCATAGATGATGCCGATGACCCCCAGGGGCACCCGGACTTTTTCGATGTGCAGGCCGTTGGGGCGCTGGATGGTCTCCATCACCTGGCCCACCGGATCGGGCAGGGCAGCCACATCCCGGGCGCCCTGGGCCATGGCGAGTATGCGCTCTTTGGTCAGCGTCAGCCGGTCGATCATAGCTTCCCGGACCCCGTTTTCACGGGCCAGCTCCACATCCCGGCTGTTGGCCTGCAAAATGGCGGGGATATTGCTTTCCAGGGCCTGGGCCATGGCGTGCAGGGCCCGCCGTTTGGTGCCGGTGTCGTACAGGGCCAGCTGGCGGGCGGCCTTTTTGGCCCGCAGGGCCATATCTTGCAGATGCTCCATGAAAATCTCTCCTTTGGTTCAGTGGGTTTGCGGGGTGAACAGGGTACCGGTGGGGATCCCGTCCAGCACGTCGTAGAGCAGGTTGGGGTCGGCCCCGTTGAGGATCACCATGGGAATGCCTTGGGCGGTGCACAGTTTGGCCGCCTGGATCTTGGTGCTCATGCCGCCGGTGCCCCGGGCCGTGCCGGAGCCGCCGGCAATGCTCTCGATGTGTTCGTCGATGACATCCACCACGGGGATCCGCTTGGCATGGGGGTTGTGGTTGGGGTCCTCGGCGTACAGGCCGTCCACATCCGACAGGATGATCAAGCCGTCGGCTCCCACCAGGCAAGCCACCATGGCCGACAGGGTGTCGTTGTCGCCGAACTCCAGTTCTTCAATGGCCACTGTGTCGTTTTCGTTGACGATGGGGATGGCCCCCATATCCATCAGGCGCTCAAAGGTGTTGCGGGCGTTCAGCGCCCGGTCTTCCCGGTCGAAGACGTCCCGGGTGAGCAGCACCTGGGCCACCTTGTGGCTTTTTTCCAAAAACAGTTTATCGTACAGGTACATCAGCTCGCACTGGCCCACCGCGGCGGCGGCCTGCTTGGATGGGGTGTCTTTGGGCCGGCAGGGCAAGCCCAGCTTGGCCACGCCCACACCCACCGCGCCCGAAGAGACCAAGATCACTTCGCGGCCGGAATTTTTGATATCGGACAGCACCTTGCACAGCCCTTCGAACCGGCGGATGTTGATGCGGCCGGTGTCATAGGTCAACGTGCTGGTGCCGATTTTGATGACGATTCGCTTCGCTTTGCTGAATGAGTCCATGGGTCTGCCTCCCAGCGCACAGGGCGCAAAATATGATTCAATTTACTATACCAAAATCGGGCCTTTCCGTCAACGGATGGAAGGGGCCCAAGCGGAGCGCTGCCTGCTTTTTCGGCCGGTCTCGGGGGAGGAAGAGGGCAAAAAAAGCGGAAGGAGGAGTCCTTCCGCTTTGCGAGGCGCCTGTCAGCGCTTTTTCTTTTTGGCTGCGTGGATCGACAGGCCGTCCAGGTCTTCGATGGCTTCGGTCACCGCCTCGCCAAAAGTGGGGTGGGGGCGGATGACGGCGGCCAGCTGGTGCTTGTTCAGCTTGTTCACAATGGCCGTGCTCAGCTCGTTGATCATGTCGGTGGCGCGGGCGCACATCAGCTGGGCGCCCACCAAACAGTCGTTGTCCACATCGTAGACCAGCTTGATAAAGCCCCGGTCCTGCTGGGCGATCAGGGATTTGCCGTTGGCCAGCATGGAGGCCTTGCCGCACTGGACATGGAGGCCCTTGGCCACAGCCTGCTCTTCCGTCAGGCCTGTGGAGGCGATCTCCGGGCTGGTGTAGATGCAATCCGGCACCACATCCAGGCAGATGGAAGGTTCCTTGGCCAGCATGTGTTCCACAGCGCAGATGCCCTGGGCCGATGCCACATGGGCCAGCTGCACGCCGGGGATCACATCGCCGATGGCGTAGACGCCGGGCACGCTGGTGCAAAAATGTTCATCCACCAAAATGGCGCCTTTTTCGTCCTGGTCCACCGAAAAGCCCGGGCCGAACAGGCCTTCGGTATAGGGCCGGCGGCCGGCGGCCAGCAAAACGCCGTCGCCCACCACGCTCTTGTATTCTTCGCCGTCCAGATACCAGCATTCCAGCTGGCCCTCCGGTGTCTGGGTGATCTTTTTCAAGCGGGCTTTGTAGACGATCTTGACGCCCCGCTTTTTCAGGATCATGGCCAGGTTTTGGGCGCACTCCTTATCCACCTTGGGCAAGATGCGGTCCCGGGTGGCCATGATGGTCACCTGGGCGCCCAGGGCGTTGTACAGGCCGGCAAATTCCAAGCCGATGGTGCCGGCGCCCGCCACGATCAAATGGTCATACAGGGAAGTGGCGTCCAGCAGCTGGTCGCTGTTGATGACGTTGGGCAGGTCCATGCCCTCTACCGGCGGGCTGGAGGGCTCGCTGCCTGTGGCGATGAGGATGTGCTGTGCCGTCAGGTCGGCATCTTCCCCCTCCAGGGCGGCAAAGTGTACGGTGTGGCTGTCTAAGATGGTGCCTGTGCCCCGCAGATGGGTGACGCCATCGCTTTTAAACAGCTGCTCCACGCCGCCCCGCAGCTTGGCCACCACTTCTTCTTTCCGCTGCTGGATCCGCTGGGCATCATAGCGGACGTTTTCCGCATGGAGGCCCAGCGTCTCAAAATTGTGGATGGCCTCGTGGTACAGCTCGGCGGTGTGCAGCATGGATTTGGTGGGGATGCAGCCCCGGTTCAGGCAGGTGCCGCCCACCTGGCGGTTTTCGATCACCGCCGTTTTCATGCCCAGCTGGGCGGCCCGGATGGCGGCCACATAGCCGCCGGGGCCCGCGCCGATCACCAGCAGGTCATAGGTATATTCCATTGGGTTCCTTCCTCTCTCAACCAGGCCGGTCAGGCCTGGGCGATCACTCAAAAATCCTGCCGGGCGATCAGGGCCTGTACATCCTGTGCCATGGCACGATCGGCTTCAAAGCCCAGCTCCTGCTGCCCGGCCTCGGGCAGCAGCGGCTCCACGGCTTGGGCCAGCTCCCGGGCGGAAAAACGATGGCCTTCCAGCGCCTGGGGGAGGGCCTGGATAAAAGCGCTGTCCATGGCGTCGGAATACACTTGGGCCCGGTGGACCAAGCCGCTTTCCACCGACAGCTGCACCGTCACGCCGCCCCAGGGAAAGCGGGCGGAAAAAGAGGTGTCAAAGGGCAGCTTGCGCCCCAGCCGCCATTCCCAGCTGGCGTTGCGCTGGGCCAGGGCTTGGATGCGCGCCCGGTCCAGCTTTTGTTCGTCCACCGGCTGCGGCTGCGTGCCGTAGACCTGGCCCATGGCCCAGACCAGCCGTTCTTTCATGGCATCTACCGCGATGTCCGGGTTGAATTCCTGCAGGTTTGCCACCCGGGATACCACGGAGCGGACCCCTTTGGACCGCAGCTTGTCCGCCGGCACGTTGAGGTAGCGGGAAAGGTTGGCCATATCCACATGGATCAGCAGTGTGCCGTGGTGGTAGGCATTGGCCCCCCGCTTGAAGTAGGCGTTGCCGGAAAATTTGCGTCCGTCCACCAAGATATCGTTGCGGCCTGAGCGCTCCGCCGCCAGCCCGAAGCTGCGCACCGCCTGGACGATCACATCGCTTTGGCGGGCCACGTCGTATTCGCTGCGGGGCAGCAAAAACGTAAAATTCAAATTGCCCAGGTCGTGGAATACGGCGCCCCCGCCGGACAGACGGCGGGCCAAAAACCCGCCGTCTTCCTCCAATTCTTTGACTTTGCATTCCTGCCAGGCGTTCTGGTTCTGCCCGATGACCACGGTCTGCCGGTTCTGCCACAGGTACAAGATGCAGGTGCCGGGTTCCACCGTGTCCATCAGATACTCTTCCAGGGCCAGGTTTTCATAGGGGTCCGTATTGCTGGTGGTGATGATCTGTATCTTTTGGATCATTTGTCAAAGGAATAACGGATCACCGGTTCCCGGGCCGCTTTGACTTCATCCGGGCGGCGGATCACGGTGTTCACCGGCAGCTCATGCATGTGGGCCGGGTCTTCCAGCGCCATGGCATGGATCTTTTTCATGATGCGGACCACTTCATCCAGGGTGGTCTTGCTCTCGGTCTCCGTGGGCTCTACCATCAGGTCTTCCGGCACGATCAGCGGGAAGTACATGGTGGGCGGATGGATGCCCTCATCCAGCATGGCCTTGGCGATGTCAGTGGCGGTGACGCCGTTTTCCTTGTGCATCTTATCCAGGGTGATGATGAATTCGTGCATGCAATGGCCCTTGGTGTGGATGTCGTAAGTGTCCTCCAGCTCGTGCTTCAGGTAATTGGCGTTGAGCACCGCGTTGTGGCTGGCCTCGGGGATGCCCTCTTTGCCCAGGGTGAGCACATAGGTCAGCGCCCGGACCACCGTGAGGAAGTTGCCGTAGAAGGCCTTCATGCGGCCGATGGAATCGGGGTAGCCCTCCATGGTCAGGTGGAGGGTATCTCCATCGCGGACAGGATGGGGCTTGGGCAGATAGGGGGCCAGGATGGCCTTGCAGCCCACAGCGCCGCTGCCCGGGCCGCCGCCGCCATGGGGGGTGGAGAAGGTCTTGTGCAGGTTCAGGTGGACTACGTCAAAGCCCATGTCGCCCGGCCGGACTTCGCCCATGATGGCGTTGAGGTTGGCGCCGTCGTAATAGGACAGGCCGCCTGCCTCCCGGATGATCTTGGTGATCTCCAGAATGTTCTTATCGAATATACCCAGGGTGTTGGGGTTCGTCAGCATCAGGCCGGCAGTGTCTTCGCCCACTGCTTCCCGCAGCTTGTCTAAGTCGATGCCGCCTTCCGGGTTGGAGGGGACGTTGACACAGGTGAAGCCCGCCATGACAGCGGTGGCCGGGTTCGTGCCGTGGGCCGAATCGGGCACGATGATCTTGGTGCGCTTGTGGTCGCCCCGGGCCTTGTGGTACTGCTTGATGAGCAGCACGCCGGTCAGCTCGCCATGGGCGCCTGCCGCCGGCTGGAAGGTCATTTCATCCATGCCGGTGATCTCGCACAGGTATTTTTCCGCCAGGGCCATCACTTCCAGGCAGCCCTGCACCGTGTGCTCCGGCTGCAGGGGATGCACGCCGGTAAAGCCGGGCAGCGCCGCCATCTCTTCATTGATGCGGGGGTTGTATTTCATGGTGCAGGAACCCAGGGGGTAAAAGCCGTTGTTCACGCCATAGGTCCGCTCCGCCAGCTTGGTGTAGTGGCGGCTGATATCGGTCTCGCTCAGCTCGGGCAGGCGGGGCGCCGCAGCCCGGCGCAGGCCCTGGGGCATCTCGCACACCGGCACATCGCAGGGGGGCACCAGGTCGCATTTGCGCCCGGGCACGCTGTTTTCAAAGATCAGGTTCATTGCGCAGCCACCTCCTTGAGGATCTGTACCAGGGTGTCGATCTCTTCCTTGCTGTTCCGTTCAGTGACGCACCACAGGATCTGGCCGCCCTCCAGAGGCAGGCCGCCCAGGATGCCGTGCTTCTCCAGCTCCGCCATCAGCTTTTCCGGGCACACCGGGCAGCCGGTGACGAACTCATGGAAGTATTCGCCCTGGTATTGCAGCTCAAAGCCGGGGATGGCGCTGATCTGCTGGGCTGCGTAATGGGCCTTGGAATAGCATTGGGAAGCCACTTCCGCCAGGCCGCCCGGCCCCATGGCCGCCAGGTACACCGTGGCGGTCAGCGCGCACAGGGCCTGGTTGGAGCAGATGTTGCTGGAGGCCTTTTCCCGGCGGATGTGCTGTTCGCGGGCCTGCAGGGTCAGCACGAAGCAACGTTCGCCTGCGGCGTCCACCGTCTGGCCCACGATGCGGCCCGGCATTTTGCGCATCATTTTTTCCGTGCAGGTCATGATGCCCAGGTAGGGGCCGCCAAAGGAAAGGGGCATGCCCAGGGGCTGGCCTTCCGCCGTGGCCACATCGGCGCCGCACTCGCCCGGTGTCTTCAGCATGCCCAGGGCGATGGGGTTGCAGCCCATGATGTATTTGGCACCTTTTTCGTGGACGATCTGGCCCAGCTCTTCGCAGTCTTCCAGCAGGCCGTAGTAGTTGGGCTGCTGCACATAGAAGGAAGCGGTGATATCGTCCAGCAGCTGCCGCAGGGCGTCTTTGTCCGTGCGGCCGTCTTTGGCGGGCACCACCACCAGTTCGGCGTTGGCGGCTTCGCAATAAGTGCGCACCACCTGGATGGTGTCGGGCTGGGCCGTGGCGGAGATCAGCGTCTTTTGGCGCTTGCGCTCCCGGCACATGGCGGCCGCTTCCGCCGCCGCGGTGGAACCGTCGTAGACCGAGGCGTTGGCCACGGGCATGCCCATCAGCTCGCACATATCGGTCTGGAACTCAAAGATCGCCTGGAGCACGCCCTGGCTGATCTCAGCCTGATAAGGCGTGTAGGAGGTGAGGAACTCCTCCTTGGCGGGGATGTATTTGGCAATGGAGGGGATATAGTGGCGGTAGGCGCCGGCGCCGCGGAACACCGAGGGGAACACGACGTTTTTGGCGGCCAAGGCTTCCATCTGGTCGCGCACAGCCATTTCCGCCTTGCCCTCGGGAATGTTCAGCTCCCGGTTGAGCAGCACTTCCGGGGGGATGGCGTCATACAGCTCCTTGACCGAGGAAACCCCCAGGGATTGCAGCATCGCCTGCCGCTCCGCCTGGTTGGAAGGAACGTAAGAGCCCATTTTATGCCTCCTCTTCCAGCAGCTTCTCGTACTCTTCCGGGCTCAGCAGCTCACGCTTGGCTGTGATGTTGCCGATCTGGGCCAGCCAGACGCCATAGGGGTCGGCATTGACGGCTTCGGGGGAATCCAGCGCAGTCTCGTTGACAGCGGTCACTTCGCCGGTGGCCGGGCTCAGCACGTCAGAGACCGCCTTGACGGATTCCACATCGCCGAATTCGCCTTCGGCTTCCACGCTGTCGCCCACTTCGGGCAGGTTGATGAACACCAGGTCGCCCAGCTGCTCGGTGGCATGCTCGGTCAGGCCCACTTTCATGGTATCGCCGTCTTCTTCGACCCATTCGTGTGTTTTGGTATACAGCAGGTTCTTCGGGATGTTCATAGCAGTTTTCTCCTTTTCAATCAATTCAGATGATTCCGTATGGAAGGCGCCCGGCCTGCGGGCCGGCGCGCCGCAGGTTATTTGCGGTCGTAAATGGGGGTGGCAACTACTTCGGCGGCCACCCGGCGGCCCCGCACATCCACTTCCACCTGGGTGCCCACTTCATTGTGGGGCAGATCCAAAATGGCGGTGGCATAAGCGCCGCCCAGATAGGGGCAATGGGTGCCAGAGCAGGTGAAGCCCACTTTTTGGTCGCCCACGTACACATCTTGATGCTCCCGGGCGATGCCGCGGCCGGTGATCTTCAGGGTGCACATCTTGCGGGTGACAGGGCCTTTTTCCTCCAGGGCCTTTTTGCCGATGAAATCCGGCTTCTTCATTTTCACGCAGAAGCCCAGGCCGGCCTCCAGCGGGGTGATGGTCTCGTCCATCTCATGGCCATACAGGGGCATGCCGGCCTCAAAACGCAGGGTGTCGCGGCAGCCCAGGCCGCAGGGCAGCAGGCCCTCGTCCTTGCCGTTTTCCAGCAGGGCGTTCCAAATGGCAGGGGCGTCTTGGGGGGCGCAGTAGATCTCATAGCCGAACTCGCCGGTATAGCCCGTGCGGGATACCAGGCATTCCTTGCCGGCCACCTGCATGCGGGGCACAAAGGTATAATACTTGGTGGGCAGCTCGCTTTCGTTGCAGATCTTACGGATGATCTCCAAAGAGCGGGGGCCTTGCAGCGCCACTTGGGCCACCTTGTCCGAAATATCTTCAAACACCACGTCGCCCTGCAGGTGTTCCTGGATCCACTGGGCGTCTTTGGCATGGTTGGCAGCGTTGACCACCAGCAAAATGTGCTCGGCGTCCACTTTGTAGACCAACAGATCGTCTACAGTGGTGCCGTTCTCATAGCACATGGTGGTGTATTTCACCTGGCCGTCTACCATGTTCTCGCACTGGTTGGTCACCAGCATCTGCACGTTGGCCATGGCGTCTTTGCCGCACAGGGTCATCTCCGCCATGTGGGAGACGTCGAACAAGCCGGCTTTTTCACGCACGGCCATATGCTCGGCGATCACGCCTGCCTCGTACTGCACCGGCAGCGAGTAGCCTGCAAAAGGCACCATTTTGCCCTTGGAGGCTAGGTGGCAGTCATACAACGGTGTTTTTAATTCCATTTGACAGATCCCTCTTTTCTTGATCGAAATGTTGGGTGAATGGGTGGGTAGATCCGATCGCAGGGAACTGCTTTGAGCTCCCTTACAAGTTCATTATAACACCTGAGCAATAAAAAGCAATTCCCTTTTTGAGAGCAAGATTCACTATTTTGAGGATGGGATTGTTGTTATTTTAACGAAAAATAGCGCAACCGTCTGAAATTTAACAGACAAAATTGGCAAGACATTGGATAAATTCCGCAAAAATTACGGCCTGTTTTTCTTGTGATTTAAATTATTGCCGTGATGATTGCCGAGAAAAACAAATGAAAATCTGCTTTATAGATTTTTTCTATAATACAATCTTGCGATTTGGCGATGGGATCTGAGAGGGATTTTAGTACAGAAGGCAAAGAAAAATCCATCAAATTCCGTCGTTTTTGTAAAAGGTGACGGTCTGGAAAGGGGAGAGTTGGAGGAGATGAACAAACAACAAGACACAAGGCCCTAGGGGCGGGGGAACAGGCGCCGCACAAAACAGTACCGGATGGAAACAGTGGATGCGCGGCATCCCGGGCGGGGGAGGGGGAGACGAGAAGGCCATTGGCAGCCGGAGAGGGCGGGATCTTAAAAGGCCGGCCGGAGTACCCCGTGCCCTGCGGGCCAAGGCAAGCGTTTTGCCGCGGCTGAGGCAGGCCCCGGGGCGGCGATTCCGCCTGGCCGCACGGAAAAGAAAAACAGCCCCCGGAACGAATTCCGGGGGCTGTATCACACATATGGGATTGAGGGGGCTTAGATGATGCCCTGAGCCATCATAGCTTCGGCTACTTTCTTGAAGCCGGCGATGTTGGCGCCAGCCACCAGGTCATAGCCCAGGCCGTATTCTTCGGCAGCTGCGGCAGAAGCATCATGGATGTTCTTCATGATGGAATGCAGCTTGGCATCCACTTCTTCCGGCTCCCAGCTGTAACGCATGGAGTTCTGAGCCATTTCCAGAGCGGAAGTGGCGACGCCGCCGGCGTTGACCGCCTTGGAAGGCGCGACGACCTTGACGCTCTTCTGCAGGTACTCCAGTGCTTCGTTGGTTGTGGGCATGTTGGCCACTTCGATGTAGTAGGGAACGCCGTTCTCCACGATCTTCTTGGCTTCTTCCATGCCGATCTCGTTCTGGGTAGCGCAAGGCATGCAGACATCCACCTTGACGCCCCAGGGCTTCTCGTGGGCATGGAACTCGCAGCCGAACTTGTCGGCATAATCCTGAGCCTTGTCGCGACCAGAAGCGCGCATCTCCAGCAGATAAGCGATCTTCTCTTCGGTCACGATGCCGTCGGGATCATACACATAGCCGTCGGGGCCGGAGATGGTGACCACCTTGCCGCCCAGCTGAGCGACTTTTTCGCATACGCCCCAAGCCACGTTGCCAAAGCCGGAAACGGCAACGGTCTTGCCCTTCAGGTCTTCGCCAAAGTGCTTGAGCACTTCCATCAGATAATAAGTAGCACCGTAGCCTGTGGCTTCCGGACGGAAATAGCTGCCGCCGTAGGACAGGCCCTTGCCGGTCAGCACGCCGTTTTCCCAGCAGCCCTTGATGCGCTTATATTGGCCATACAGATAGCCGATCTCGCGGCCGCCCACGCCGATGTCGCCGGCGGGAACGTCCACATCCGGGCCGATATGGCGGTACAGTTCGGTCATAAAGGCCTGGCAGAACCGCATGATCTCCGCATCGCTGCGGCCACGGGGGTCAAAGTCGCTGCCGCCCTTGGCGCCGCCGATGGGCAGGCTGGTCAGGCTGTTTTTAAAGGTCTGCTCAAAGCCCAGGAACTTCATGGTATCCAGCTTGACGGAAGGATGGAAGCGCAGGCCGCCCTTGTAGGGGCCGATGGCGCCGTTGAACTGGACGCGGTAGCCACGGTTCACATGGACTTCGCCCTGGTCATCGGTCCAAGTAACGCGGAATTCGATGACGCGCTCGGGCTCGCACATTCTCTCCAGCAGGCCGGTCTTTTCATATTCGGGATGCTGTGCCACCACATTTTCGATGCTCTTGAAAACTTCTTCGACAGTCTGGATGAACAGATCTTCGCCGGCATTGCGGGCTTTGACCTGGTCCAGCACTCTCTGCATGTAAGCGTTCATTTTGACTGCCTCCTCAATTTCTGTGTGAAATGCAGTTTTTCTCACCGCCATTATCTTAAAGCGCAAATGGGCAAATGTCAAGAACGCCTTATTAAATATCGTTAAGATTTTTAGGGCCTCCAAAAGCAAAATTGTGAAAACTGGCTAAGAGTATGGGAAAGCGCACCAAATTATTTAAGGAAACTACGACAGAAGATACGGCCGAACAGAAAATATTTTTGGAAAAAGGCAAAAAAGAAAAAGCACTTGGGCTGCCCTACAGTCCATTTGAATAAAAATCGGCCAAAAAAGGAGAAAACGGCAAAGAAGGGGAAGTACCTCCAAGGCGTTGGCAATTCGCACAAAAAAGAAGAGGGAAAACCGGGCTGTTTATACAAGATAGGGGAAAGCGGGCCTGGGTTCCATTGCGCGGCCAGGGAGAGTTTGCTATAATACAGGTGGCTATGGGCCAAGCGGGCCCAGGTCCCCAGTGATGAAAAAACGTCCCAGGCACAGCCTGCCGGGCGCTGAGAGGAGAGAGGATATGGCACAGACCGATTGGGCCGGCGCCGCCGCCGGGCGGTTCGATGCCCAGGCGCTGGAAGCGTACATCCAGCAATATCAACAGCAGGAGCAGATCCCTGGCATCAGCGTGTGCGTCACAGGCCCCCAGGGGGTGCTGTTTGAAAAGGGCTTTGGCAAGCGCAACGACAAGGGAGACCCCATGACGGCCGACACCATTCAGGGCATCGGCTCCATGAGCAAATCCATCACCGCCGCCTGCATCGCGCTGCTGGTCAGCCAGGGAAAGATGAGCTTCGATGACCCCATCGTCCGGTATTACCCGGGCTTCCGCATCCCCGGCACGCCGGAAAACAGCATCTTGATCCGGCATTTGCTGAACCACACCACCGGCCTGCCGCCTATCCCGGTGCTGGAATGGAGCGTCTATTCCAACACCGTTCCCGACCCCTGGGAGGAAGAGGATTACCGCCGGTTCCTGGGCAGCGGCAAAGTCCAATCGCCGGTGCGCCGGGTGGAGGACATCGTGGATTACATCGGCCAGGGCCAATATGAGCCCTTGGGCCAGCCCGGGGAATACATGAGCTACTCCAACGAGTGCCTGGCCGTGCTGTGCGGCGTCATCGACCAGGTGGCAGGCATGTCCTTTGAAGAATTTTCGACCAAATACCTGTTTGAGCCCCTGGGCATGGACCACACGGTCCACACGGTGGAAGACATGCGCCGTTTCCCCCGCTACACCAGCCTGTATACCCTGGAAGGAGACACCATGCGGTGCAGCGACAACTGGATGGAAGCGCCCCCCTACCGGGGCTGCGGCTTCATCAAATCCACCCCCGGGGATATGTGCAAATACTACGGCATGCTGGCAACCGGCGGCCAATACCAGGGCCGCCAGGTGATGCCCGCCTGCTGCGTGGAATGGATGGTGGGCAAGCCCTTTGCCGAGACAGAGAAGATGGAATATTGCTTTGCCCTGGAAAAGCAGGTGTACGGCGGCCAGACGCTGTGCTTCCACGGCGGCGCTGTCAAGGGCGTTTCCGCCCACGGCGGCTTTATCAAGGACCAAGGCTTTGCCGTCACTGTGCTGACCAACCGGGGCGGCGTGCAGGCCACCCCCATCTGGGGCGCAGCCATGAACCTGCTGCTGGGGCAGCCGGTGGAGCGATCCACCCTGTTTGCCCGCCCCTGCGGCCAGCCCACGCCTCAGCCAAGCCTGTGGTGCGGTGCTTTTTACGACAATGAAGAGGGCGACGGCAGCCCAGACAGCCTGTATGTGGTGGAGAATCAGGGCGGGCAGCTCTTGCTGCGCCACGGCGGCCAGACAGCGCCCCTCCGCTGGTGCGGCGCCAACCTGTTCTGGATGGAGCCGGACCGGCCGCTGGTGGATGGCAAGCCGGTGGAATTCTACATCCGCCAGGGCAAGCCCTGGGCCGTGCGCATTGGCGTGCGGATGTACCAAGTATGCACCCGGCCGTAACATGCGGCCAGTGAATTTCAATAGAAAAGAGGAAGATGCACCATGAAAAGAGCCTATGAGAGACTGCTGGAGTATGTGAAGTTCGATACCGCTTCCGACGCCAATTCCCCCACTGTGCCCAGCACCATGAAACAGAAGGACCTGGGCGAATACCTGGTCAAGGAAATGAAGGCCATGGGCATTCAAGATGCCGAGATGGACGACAAAGGCTATGTCTACGCCTCCGTCCCCGCCACGCCCGGCTGTGAAAACGTGCCCAAGATCGGCTTTTTGGCCCATCTGGATACGGTGGATGACGTGCCCGCCTGCCAAGACCCCCGCATCGTGGAAAAATACGACGGCAGCGACGTGGTGCTGAACCAGGAGCACAATGTGGTGATGCGCCTGGCGGATTTCCCCAGCCTGCAGCACATGGTGGGCGATGACATCATCGTCACCAACGGCCTGACCCTGTTGGGCGCCGACGACAAAGCCGGCATCGCCGAGATCCTCACAGCGGTAGAACGGCTGCTGGAAGACCCCTCCATCCCCCATGGCGCGATCAAGATGGCCTTTACCCCCGATGAAGAGATCGGCCGGGGCCCGGCCCACTTCGATGTGAAGCGGTTCGACGCCGACTTTGGCTACACGGTGGACGGCGGCGTGCTGGGCGGCGTGGAATACGAGAACTTCAACGCGGCCAGCACCGAAGTGACGGTCAACGGCCTGAGCGTGCACCCCGGCTCGGCCAAGAACCAGATGAAGAACGCCAACTACATCGCCATGGAATACAACGCCATGCTGCCCCAGGAGCAAAAGCCGGAATATACCGAGGGCTACGAGGGCTTCTATTTCCTGCGGGGCATGGAAGGCAGCGTGGAAAAAGTCAGCCTGCATTACATGCTGCGGGACCACGACGCCAAGAAGTTCGCAGAGAAAAAGGCCATGATGGACAAAGTGGCCGCCTTCCTCAATGAAAAATACGGCGAAGGCACGGTGGAAGTGGCCACCCGGGATATGTACTACAACATGCGGGAGAAGATCGAGCCCCAGTTCCACCTGGTACAGGCCGTGCTGGACGCCATGAACGAGCTGGGCGTGGAACCCGTCATCAGCCCCATCCGCGGCGGCACCGACGGCAGCCAGCTGACTTATATGGGCCTGCCTTGCCCCAACTTCTGCACAGGCGGCGCCAACGCCCACGGCCGGTTTGAGACAGTCTCCATCCAGGCCATGGATAAAATCACCGATATCATTGAAAAGATCATCGTCAACTACGCCAAAAAGGCATGATCCGATCATAAAAGATACCCTTATATAAAGGAAGAAGTGCCTGCCGGCAAGAGCGGCGGGCACTTCTTCCTTTTCCGGCGTCCGCGGCGGGCAGGGGCCCGCGGCCAAACTGGAAGCAGGCCGAAAGCACAGCTGAACGGATTTTCACAGCGAGCCCCGGGCAGTAAGGGTGTGCTTGCTGCCGCCGCCCGTCATGGCTGTCCGCCCCTGCGGACCTGCACGGATTTTCGCAGCGAGCCCCCGGCAGTAAGGGTGTGCCCGCTGCCGCCGCCCGTCACGGTTGCCCGCCCCTGCGGACCGCGGACCTTTTTGTGAATCTGTGCTGGAAAAACGGGAGGAGATGCCGTATAATCATAACAGAGAAAAAGGCGGAGCTCCCGTGGCCCCGCCTGGTGAGATAGCAGTGAGGAACTATTTTCTGGAACAGAGAGGAGCAATTACCATGCATTGCACACGGAAGATCACCGACCATATCGTCTGGGTCGGCGGCAGCGACCGGCGTCTGGCGCTGTTTGAGAACCTGTTTCCCATCCCGCGGGGGGTGGCCTACAATTCCTATTTGATCCTGGACGATAAGACCGCTGTGGTGGATACGGTGGATGCCTCCATTGGGCGGCAGTTCCTGGAAAACATTCAACATGCCCTGGCAGGCCGCAGCCTGGACTATCTGGTAGTCAACCACATGGAGCCGGACCACTGCGCCAACATCGAAGAGCTGATGCTGCGGTACCCCCAAATGAAGGTGGTGGGCAATGCCAAGACCTTTGGCCTGATGCAGCAGTTTTACGATATGGACCTGACCGACCGCACGGTCGTGGTCAAAGAAGGGGAGGCCCTGGAGCTGGGCGCCCACACCCTGCGGTTCTACTCCACCCCCATGGTCCATTGGCCCGAAGTGATGGTGGCTTATGAAGAGAGCCAGAAGATCCTGTTTTCCGCCGATGCCTTTGGCAGCTTTGGCGCGCTGAACGGCTGCCTGTTCAACGACGAGCTGGATTTTGACCGGGATTGGCTGGCAGACGCCCGCCGGTATTACGGCAACATCGTGGGCAAATACGGCCCCCAGGTCCAGGCGGCGCTGAAAAAGCTGGGCGGCCTGGAAATTGCCATGATCTGCCCGCTCCACGGGCCGGTGTGGCGCAGCGATCTGGGCTATCTGCTGAACAAATACAGCTTGTGGAGCCAATACCAGCCCGAAGAGCAGGCAGTGGCCATCTTCTATGGCTCTATGTATGGCGATACAGAGAACGCGGCCAACATCCTGGCCTGCAAACTGGCGGATGCCGGCGTGAAGAACATCGCCATGTACGATGTTTCCAGCACCCATGTCTCCACCTTGGTGGCCGAAGTCTTCCGGTGCAGCCACTTGGTGCTGGCCGCCCCCACCTATAACAATGGGCTGTACCCGGCCATGGCCAACTTCCTCCACGATATGAAGGCGCTGAACCTGCAAAACCGCACTGTGGGCCTGATCGAAAACGGATCTTGGGCGCCGGTGAGCGGCAAGACCATGCAGGCCATGGTGGGCGAGCTCAAGGGCATGACCCTGCTGGAACCGGTGGTCACGCTGAAATCTGCCCTAAAAGGCGATTCCATGGAACAGCTGGATGCCCTGGCAGGCCAGATCATAGCCACCCTGGCGGAATAAAAACGGCTCAGATGCTGGAAAAAAAGCCCCGCCTGTCTTGCTTGACATCCGGCGGGGCTCTGGCTATAATGAAAGTATAAAAGGGCGCTGCTTCAGCGGTTAGCCTAGTATCTTGAGATCAAAAAATGACCGACACCGTGGCTGGGGCGGTCATTTTTTGTTGGTGATCGAAATGATCAGTCCAGCAAATGCCACAAGGAACATCAGCAGCTGGAAAAGCTCACTGTATGTAACCATGCGGCATCACCTCCCTTCGTCAGGGAAGTGCTAACCGCCTTATTCCGTTTGGAGCAGCGCCCTGGGTCTTATTTTGTGCAGCACACCTGCTCTTGTCAATCTTGCTTGACAAGGGCAGGACCTGCGCGGTATAATAAATGCCAGTAAGCGGCGGCCCTGTGCGAGAGGGCGGTCGTTCCCAAAACTCGATACTTGTGGAAACGCCGCTCCTAGTTAGGAGCGGTTATTTCTTTCTATGCTCAAGGCATAGGCCGATGATGCCGACGATCAACAATCCAAACTGAAACAGTTCGGCATATGTAACCATGCGCATCACCTCCCTTTTGGGAGGAACAACCTTTTTCACCGTTTGCTGGCGCGCTCATTCTACCACGCGCCCAATTTCTTTGTCAATCTCCGCCGCCTGTCTGGCTTGACATCGGGCGGGGTCATGGCTATAATGAAAATATAGAAGGGCGCTGCTTTAGCGGTTAGCCCAGAGTCAAGTAAAGATTTCTATGCAATAGAAACCGTCACCGGCCAGGGTGGCGGTTTCTGCGTTTTACAATGATCGTCACCGTAAAGGCTCCGATATGTAATGTGATACGCATGGCCTCACC
>JABLTT010049679.1_pt1 | contig 18841 bp, 17 predicted proteins | sample 7160061 | NCBI WGS metagenome assembly JABLTT01 (sample SAMN14651232, study PRJNA627086) | human gut metagenome | isolation source: feces | host: Homo sapiens
AAACTACAACATCTTTTCTGGCTGCTGTGCAAATTCGTTGCATTGCTATTTGGTGTACTGTTTTGACCTGATCTTGTGTAGACACTATTTAAAATTATGCGGCAAGAATCTGTTTTGCTTGTTCCTGCTTTGCTGTTATATTCAAAAGCTCTTCTGGACTAAAAATTACATCAAGGATTTTTTCGTCCCATTCGATGTTTGAAAAGGAATGCCCTGCAGCAGTGGTTTTCCATGTGCTTTTTCCAAACATACGTCCGGCTTCGGTCATCATATATTCGCCACAGGGTAACTTTATTGCAAGACCAGCAGCGACAATGCGTTTGTTGATTGACTGTGCAGAGCACCAAACTTTATCCCCTAAAGCCCTGGCAGTCAACCTGTTTCCAGTGAGATTATCAAGGATGTTGCTGGGAATTAGAGAAACAACAGTTTCTTTTTCCACCGGTTCAATCTTGATGCCGTCAGGAACGATTGACTCCGTCACCTTAAATCGGCCTTTGATTGAATCCCAATTTCTTACAATAAGAACCGTCCCGATAATAGTAACGCCTGCGATGATTAGTTCGGTTTGGTGAGTCTTCACCCAGCTGAAAAATTTGTTATTTTCACTCATGAGAGTTACCACCTGTTTCTTTTGTGCTTACAGTATAACATGCGCATTAGAAACCGGGGTTCGCGTTTTGAGAACTATCAACTTTCAGAGAGACGAATTTTGCAGAATCTGAAGGCATAATTGTTGCCTAGTGTACTAAATGACAGCATCATCTGCATCCCAACCGCTGAGTTCATTGCGGCTGACAAATCAGTGTTAACCATGCCTACCACATAACGCAGAGCAAGATAATAGTCGGCCAGATTTGACCATTCCGGCTCTGCCTTTAATGTTTCCAGTGCTTCAGTGATGATACCATCAAAATCCGAAACAAAACCGACTTTTTTCTCCGTAATAGATGCAGCTTCCGTATCTTTGAGCGACATGTAGTCTTTAAGACTCAATTTTTTCGAGAGCAGTTTGTTTTGTAACAATAGAAGCTTATTTGTATCAGAAATTTGGGACCACCATATAAAAATACTCCATACAAGGTTTGCCATGGCTTCGGGGGACTTTGACTCATCGCTAGCCTTAGCAAATGCCTCAAATATCCTGACAATCATATTGCCAGGAAGTACTTCGGCATTAGAAACAGCCGATAATAATCTTTGGGACAAGTCATACCCTTTTTTAAAGTTTGAATTTTTCAGGGCCTCGTCAGAACAATGCAAGGGAAAAATTTCTTGCAGAAATTCTATCATATAGCCCGGTGAATTCAAATCAATAGACATACTTCCTAATCCTGTCAAATCCGAATAAAGAAGTTCGTCTACGGGCTTACTGTAATGCGCCGACAGCAATTGAAGCGTTTGTAGATCCGGCATTCTACTTCCGTTTTCATAGCCTTTAACCGTTGACTTCGCACAGTGAATAATGTTACCTAACTCATCTAATGTTTCGCAATGGATTATTCGTAAATGCTGAATATTTCTGCCTAATTGATTATCGGCCATTAGTAGCACCCTTCTTTGTTTGAAATCTGGGGAAGTGCCTCATGGATTGGAGACCATTGGTGTTGATATTCTACCACTATTTATGGCGCTGCACAATTACTGGCATCTCCATTGTATCACAAGCTGTATTTTTCTAAAGCATTAGAAAGTAGGTGCACCGCCAAAATTCCCGTTTGCGACGTTTATAATGAGTGGAAAGGCTTCACCCTTCTAGGTTGTTCGTACAACTAGGTACAAACTAATGAGATAAGGAGATTTCTGGCTTCATGGGACGGTTACAGGTTATTGCCATTATGGCTTTTAACCGTGAAATTTCTGGAAGAGATAAACATTTGAGAGGGATCGTATTACTAATACACAACGAGCGGATTTTCAGGACACAGTGTAGCAACAAGTCCAATGGTATGAAGTCAAGAGGGCGATTCACGAAAATATCAGAAGAAAACGCCATAAATGAGGCGTTGGGATGGCAAAAAGACAACACCTACCAAAGCCCTGTTCAAAAGAATTTTGAAACAGGGGTTGGACGTCAGAGCAGCAAGCAGTGTGCTTAACCCTCTGGCGGAATATACAGGCGATTGTCTTTCAGCAGTCGAAAGACCAATCGAACCAGTTTTCGGGCAGTTAAAGCGAGTGCACGTTTGTGCTGGAACCTGTTTACCTCTTTGAATTTGAGGTCATAGTAGCGCCGAAACTCGGAGTCGCATCTTCTCACAGAGTTGGCGGCTTCCAGCAGGTAGTAGCGAAGGTAACGGTTTCCGGTCTTAATCATCTGGGAGTGTTCCGCTTCAAAATCACCGGACTGGTGCTGCGTCCAAACGAGACCGGCAAACTTTGCGATCGAGGCCTGGGAATCGAACCGGTGGATATCGCCAATTTCAGCGATAATGCCGGCAGAGTAGACCTTGCCAATGCCAGGAATGGAGGTCAGTGGATTTGGGATAATTTCAAACTGCTGTTCAATGGCCTTGTCCAGAATCTTGACCTGCTTTTCCAAAGCCCGCATGGAGGCAATCGATACCGACATAGCCTGATTCACAGAATTATTTACAGTACTGGGCAGGCGGTAAGAATTTCTTGCAGCGACTTTAATAGCCTTAGCTTTGGTTTCCGGATCGGCGAAATTCCTGCCCTTTTCTTCCAGAAAAGCAGTCAGCTCATCCAAATCGGCATTTGCCAGGTCGTCCACGGTTTCAAAACGCTCCATAAGGGCAATGGTGGTAGCGCTGGTGTTCTGAATGTCCTTGTCTTGCGCCATGCCGGAGCATTTCAGAAATAAGTAATTGGCAAACCGCTGCTTCTCCCGGGTCAGATTCTGAATAACGTCGAATCTGGCTCGGGTAAGGGTTCTGAGGGCCTGGTAGCGATAGTCGTCCATGTAAACCTCCCGGGCAATCCTGCCAAAACGGAGATGGTCGGCAATCACAAAGGCGTCTACAAAGTCGTTCTTGGGCAGGTCTGGATAGGCTTCTTTGAATTTTTTGACCTGCTTGGGGTTGAGAACGTGGATCTTTCGCTGGAACCGGCCGAGCCTGCCATCTTCTCGGAGAGCATAGACAAGGCGGTCCCCGTAGATGGATGTGGCTTCCAGACCGATCACCACATGCTCAAGCTGCATGGAACTGAGTGCCGACACGATCCTTTCTGACAACAGTTTGGCGCCGCCAAGATTATTCTGCACAGAAAAACTGGAATGCTTGCTGCCGTCGGGATTCATCAGGTAGGCGACATTGTTCCTGCTGCTCACATCAATGCCAACTAATAGTGGATTCATAATTCTCACCTCCTCTTGCATGGGAATTTCAGGCCAGCAGGCTTTGAGATACCCATGATAACCGGAGCGTCCGCAACCTCGCGTATCAGAATCATTCCAGAGCAGACCAATGCGATATCCCTCACTGCTGAAAGGGCGATCTTGTTTCCGGCAAACAGCCAATGAGTTTGCAGCTGACTTCCGGTTCAGGGGAACGGACTTGCGATGAAGCAGCCTTGCGGCTCAACGAGGAACCCGAGAACTTGACCCTGCTGTCCTACAGCTATTGTATCATGGGCACCTTAAAGCCTGCCGATATCTGATTTAGTAACTTTGAAACTTATTATACGAGGAACCCTACATAAGGAACCCTTTGCCGGCTCTGGGCAAAAATCTACGCTCCATACCTAGAGCAAGCTGGGGAAAGCACAGCGAGAAAAATGACAGACCGGGCTTATAATCCTGTTTATGGTACTCGCATTCTGCTATGCTTATAAAGGGGTAGCAGAGATGGTTCACCCACCAAAACCTCCCTGTCAGAGGGTGGCTCGATTTGCAAGCATAGCGTTTGGATATCCAAACGCATTTTGCCTTGGGAGCACCCAAACCCCTGCTGCCGTTTTGCCCGAACTGCTGCAAAGGCGGAACACCAATGGCATGCCACGGCGCAGCAAACGTATTTTTTGAAGTGTCCGTTTTGGAGCAAGCACGCTGCAAGTCAACTAGGCGTATCGACTCCACAACGTGCGCGATATAAAGACGACCCTCATAAGGGTCACAGTCAAGGAGGTATGTGGAACGAGAAAAGGAACAGAAACAGAAAAAGCGCGGCTACGGGAGGTGATGTATACTGGCGGATGAGATGCGAAAGGAACCACGGGAACTGCCCCCCGCCGAGGCGGTGGAACTCAGCCTGGAACGGACGGAAAACGGAAAGGTAGCCAACACCATGGCGAACTACAAGCGAGTGCTGCAAAGCGATCCGCGGCTGAAAGGGGCCATCTGCAAAAACCTGCTTACCGGGCAGGTAGACGTGGTCAAGCCCCTGGGCTGGTACCGGGAGAGCGTCACCTTGAGCGACGTGGACATCAAGTACCTGCTGATGTACTTCGAGGAGACCTATGGCCTGATGGTGGAAAAGAAGCTGCAAGATGCGGTCATGGTGGTGGCCAATGAGAACCGCTACCATCCCGTCCGGGATTTCCTCAACTCCCTTGTGTGGGACGGTGAAGAACGCATTCGGCACTGCCTGCATCGCTTTCTGGGCGCGGACGAGGATGATTACACTGAAGCCGCGCTGCGGCTGTTTTTGCTGGGCGCAATCAGCCGGGTGTTTGAGCCGGGCTGCAAGTTCGAACTCATGCTCTGTCTGGTGGGCGGCCAGGGGTCGGGCAAGTCCTCCTTCTTCCGCCTGCTGGCGGGCCGGGACGACTGGTTTTCCGACGACTTAAAGCGCCTGGACGATGAGAACGTGTACCGCAAAATGCAGGGGCACTGGATTATCGAAATGTCCGAGATGATTGCCACGGCCAATGCGAAAAGCATCGAGGAGATTAAAGCCTTCCTCAGCCGGCAGAAGGAGACCTACAAGGTCCCGTACGAGACCCATCCCGCCGACCGGCTGCGCCAGTGTGTGTTCTGCGGCTCATCCAACACGATGGACTTTTTGCCGCTGGACCGCACAGGAAACCGCCGGTTCGTGCCGGTGCTGGTTCATCCCGAACGAGCGGAAATTCACGTCCTGGAAGACGAGACGGCTTCTCGAGCCTATCTCGCTCAGGTGTGGGCGCAGGCCATGGAGATTTACCGCTCCGGTGACTTCCGGCTCTGCTTCAGCCGGGAGATGGAGGACTACCTGCGCCAGCATCAGCGGGACTTCATGCCCGAGGACACCAAGGCCGGGCTCATCGCCGACTACCTGGACCGGTGCGGAGGGCGTATCGTCTGCTCCCGTCAGCTATTCAGGGAGGCGCTGGGGCGCGGGACCGAGGAACCGAAACAGCGGGACATCCGCGAGATTAACGACATCATGAACAACACCATCACCGGCTGGAAAGCCTTTTCCAACCCCCGTCATTTCCCCAGCCCCTACGGACGCCAAAAAGGCTGGGAACGGGCGTAGCCCGGCAACAGGGCCGGACAAAACGCGGCAACAAAGAGGCGATATCTCTTAAAGAAATGGTTTACGGAGAGAAAATCGCCTTTCGTTGCCATCTGTCTGTTGCCGGCGGAAATGGCGGAAATAAGCGACTTTTCGGTGATCGGCAACGGTGGCAACGGGCTTTTTGCAAAAATCCTTTTGGCCCTGTTTACATAAGAAAAGTTTTCAAAGCTCCGTTGTCAGCACCAACTGCCGGCAAGCGATTTGAGAGGAGGATGCGAATGGCGTCAATTCAGCAGAGGGGCGATCGGAAATTCAAGATCACCGTCTGCAACGGGTACCGCCCCGGAGGACAAAAGCGGATGCAGAGCCGTACCATCGACGTGCCCAAGGAGATCCCCAAGCACAGCGTGATGCAGTATGTTTACGCAGAGGCCCAGAAGCTGGAGAAGCGGTTTCGCTGCGGGATGGATGAGGACGACCGCACCACCTTTGAACAGTACGCTGAGAGCTGGCTCAAGCGCCAGACTCATTACAAGCCAAGTACCTTGGCTGGCTATCAGCGAGAGCTGAAAATCGTCTATCCCTACATCGGCGGCATTGCGCTGAACAAGCTCCGACCGTTGATCCTGGAAGAAATGTGTGCGGAGCTGCGCAAACGAAAAAAGCGCAACGGCGAACCGGTGTGTGAAGTCACGGTGCGCAAGTATCTCCAGACGGTCTCGGCGGTGCTGGAGGACGCAAAGCGGAACGACATTTTGCTCTATAATCCCGCCCATCGGGTACGGGGCATCCGGGTGGAAAAGAAGGCGCAGCCCATCCCCAGCGAGTTCGAGATGCGCAAGCTGCTGCAATGCATTTTGCAGGAGCCGCTGCTCTACCGGGTGTTTTATCTGACCGCTATTGCCACCGGGATGCGTCGGGGCGAACTGTGCGCCCTGCGTTGGAACGACCTGCACGGCGGCGGGGCCGTGACGGTACAGCACTCCCGCAGCTCGGTGCTGGGCCAGGGAATCGTGGAGAGCAGCACCAAAAACCACCGCACTCGCATCGTGGTGATTCCGGAGTTGGTGCACGACTACATGGGCGAGCTGTTTCTGGAGCAGGCAAGGGAGGGGAGAATCATCCGCCCAGATGACTACATCTTCTCCACCGCCGAGGGGCCAGCTCACCCCGACTCCTTTACCCGGCGGCTTCGCAGGCTCTACGAGAAAAACGGTTTTCCGCATGAGTATCATCTGCACACTCTGCGGCATTTCTTCGCCACCTACCTGCTGCAGAACAATACCAGCAAACAGGTGGCGGCGGATCTGCTGGGCCATGCGGATACCAGCTTCCTGGAACGTACCTACTGCCATCCCCAGCTGGAGAGCAAGCAGCAGGCGGCATCCATTCTGGAGAGTATGCTGGAACCGGCGGAGCAAGAGGCATGGGAGAAGGAACAGCGTGAAGTGCAGCGGGTGAGCGCGGCAAACTGAACAACAGGGGCGACGGATAAACCGTCGCCCCTGTTGCTGCTGGTGGGATGCGTAAAATACAGAGCCCATTTCTTGTTGGGTTTGGTGATAGCTATCTGTCGCAGTTGTCGGTATGCTTTGTGGTACCAAACAAAGAAGGAGTGGTCAACATGGCAAGCATCCGAAAACGCGGCGAGAACAGCTATCTGCTGGTGGTGTCCCGCGGGTACGATTATCAGGGGAATCGGTTGAAGCCGGCGCAAAAGACCGTTCACCCGCCCTTGGGCCTGACGGCGAAACAGACGCAGAAGTGGCTGAACGAGCAGGCGGTACTTTACGAGCAGGAAGTAAAACATACCCCTGCTCAGCCGGTGGACCGCAGCATCACATTGGCCAAATATATCGAGGTCTGGCTGGAACAGGTGGCACCCAAAAAGCTAGCAGCCAGCACACTGTCCCGCGACAGGCAGGACATTCGCCGCATCTTGCCTGCCCTGGGGCACTACAAGCTGACGGAACTCAACAAGGAGATCCTCCGGGACTTCTATGATGCCATGCGCCGGGAGAGAAATGAAAACACCGGCAATCTCTTGGCTGAGGGGACGGTGGAAGGGATCCACTCCTGTCTGTGTGGTATTTTGTCCGACGCGGTGGAAGCGGGATACATCACCCACAACCCCGCCTGGCGGGCCTATAAGAAGAAGGGAATCTCCAAGGAGCGGCCGGTGGCAGACGAAGAAACGGTGCAGCGACTTATCGCGGCGCTGGAGACCCAGAGCTTGAAGTACGAAGTGTACTACAAACTTATCCTCGCCACCGGGATGCGTCGGGGCGAAGCCTGCGGCCTGCGCTGGTCGGACATTGACTGGCGGCAGCGGGCGCTGCATATCCGCAGAAACGTGGTCAAGCTGAGCCGGCAGCCCATCATGGTCAAAGAGCCCAAGACCAGAGCAGGTGTGCGGGTGGTGTATCTTTCAAAAGATATGTGCAAGCTGCTGCGCGCCTGGGAAAAGGAATGTCAATGGGAAAAAGAGCAGCGGGGCGATGATGAACTGAAGCAGGACGACTACCTGTTCCAACAGCCCAATGGCGATCCCATGGTGCCCTGTACCTTCACCTATCGATTCAAGATGATCTTGCGGGAGAACGGCCTGCCGGACGATTTGAATGTGCACAGTCTGCGGCATACAAATGCCAGTATGCTCATTGCTCAGGGGGTGGACGTGCGCACAGTGGCCGGCCTGCTGGGCCACGCGCAGCCCAGCACCACCCTGGATATCTATAGCCACGCCTTCGACAAAAACAAACGCCTCGCCGGGCAGAAACTCAGCGAGGCGATGGGGTTGTGAGCTCAACTGCGCTGTTCAGAAGCGGGATTTACTCACGATAAAGTGTTTGGAAATGTTCTAATACGAACAGAAAGCAGCCGCCTTTGCCGGGAGGCTGCTTTTGTCATTCTTCGGGAATCTCCAGCCGGGCCAGGGCGTAGTCGATGCACATCTGCACCAGTTCATTGCGGGTGCGGCCCGTTTGGGCGGCCACGTCCTCCAGTTTGGCGAGCATTGTGTCCGGCAAACGCACTGAAACTACCGTGGATTTACCCACAGCTGGTTTGCGATGCGGAACGATAAACCTGTCCTCCTGCGCCATGTTGCACCTCCGCCAGTATTTTCTTGTAGTTATTATGGTGCACAATGGTGTATGATTTATATATTACAAATATGTAATATATAATGTATCGTGAGGAGGACGAGGCAATGGACAAGCGACCTTTTACCTGCTGTTTCACAGGGCACCGCAATCTGCCGATTGGGCAAGAAGAGGAAATATGGAAACGGGTGTATGCCTGCTTGAATCCGCTGCTGGAGGAGGGCGTGCGCTACTTCGGCGTGGGAGGCGCACTGGGCTTTGATACGCTGGTGGCGGAAAAGCTGCTGGTGCTGCGGGAGAGCCAACCCCAGATACGCATTATCCTGGTGCAGCCTTTCCCGGGCTACCAGAGCCGCTGGACGCCCGCCCAGCAGGCCCGTGCAGCCGCAGTGGAGACGCGGGTCGACAAGGTGGTCGTCTGCTGCCAAACGCCCAGCCGTGATGCCTTTCTGGCCAGGGATAGACACCTAGTGGACGGTTCCTCCTGCTGCATCGCTTGGTGTACCCGCGCCACCGGTGGCACCGCCTACACTCTGCGCTACGCGCAAAAGCAGGGCCTGCGGGTTTGGAACGTGGTAGAATCAGAATTATTTAAGTGACATGGCTTTTAATTGCTGCTCACGCAAAAACATGGTATAATTTATTCGCTTATAATAAGATTTAGAAATTCATTAGGATGACGCTTCTTTGATACTCTTCCCGTATTTCTAAATGTTTGTGAAAGGAAACTCAACATGAGAGTGGCGGATTTTTTCTGCGGTGGAGGCGGATTTTCCGAAGGATTTCGCCAAGCAGGTTTTGAAATCGTTTTTGCAGTTGATAAATGGCTTCCGGCAGTAACAACATATAAAGGTAACAAGCCTGGCGTTAATGTAATCCAGGAAGATGTCATACATATTTCCCAATTACCTGATGAGGAATTTGAGAGAATTGTTCCGGATTCAGAAGTTATCATTGGTTCCCCGCCATGTCAGGCATTCTCACACTCGAATAAATCTGGAAATGCGGATAAGACTTTGGGCATTGAACTGATTAATGCGTATTTGCGTATCATTGCGCGAAAAAAGTATAAAGAAGAATCAGTCTTAAAATATTGGGTTTTGGAGAACGTGCCCGGTGTAAGGGAGTATATTAAAGAAGAATATACTGCGGCGGATCTTGGGCTGACTGGCGACTTTATACTTCGACCTCATGGTGGAGCATCTGGCATTTATAATGCAAAATATTTTGGCGCACCCACAAATCGAAAACGCTATTTGTGCGGAGAGTTTCCGAAACCGCTAGAAATAAAAACTGATGAAACGGTCATTACAATGAGACAGCTGTTGGAATCATTAGGTGATCCTTTGGGGCAAGAACCGGCAGTAGTCATTGACGTTAATTATCCTGATTTTGCACTTCCAAGAAACCAGTTATCAGATCATCAGTATGTGCATGAATTGGCACCGTTTGAATGGGGGACTGCAAAGCGGCTAAAGCAGGATAAAGGTTATATGGGAAAAATGGCGTTTCCCGAAAATCTTGATCGTCCTGCTAGAACAGTAATGGCTACAATGTCAGCGAGTTCCCGCGAGGCGATGATTTTGGAATATGGTCCGGGAAGGTATCGTTTGCCTACAGTGCGCGAAGCGGCGTCTATGATGAGTTTCCCAATCGATTATCGTTTTTATGGGTCATCCCGCGGAATCAAACATACGTTGGTTGGAAATGCGGTTCCACCCAAAATGTCATACGCCATCGCGAAAGCTATGGCACGAGCGGAAAATGTTTCAGTTCCTGACCACTATTTACCAATCCATCATGATGCGAATATTCCATTTTTTAATTTGAATGGAATAGAGTGCACGATGAATAGAGAGCGTCCGCGGCGAGAAACTGCTAAATTCAAATATCATATTCCATATTTAATCATTAACTCGTATCGCGTAGAACTTACGAATTACCACTCCGATTTTGAAAAAAAGCTGTTTCACTGGACAGTGGAAATTCATTATAGTCAAGGAAAGAAAAAAGCCTGTGTTTTCACCCCGGAAGTAACAAGGCAAATCATCGACGAGCGATATCGTGCAGCTATAAACGAATTTTTGGCGCAACAACCGGTTGTTACATTTAATGAGTTTCAAAGAGCTTTTTGTATGACGATGTCCGATAGGCGAGAGAACAATGTGCTTGGACCATATGAAATGTTGAAACGCGTTAGAGAGTTCATCGATGCACATATGGACGATTATGAGAAAAATGTGCAAGTGCAAATTAGCGAATCCCCGTATAAGCTTCCACAGGCAATTTTAATTGGGTACTATGTTTTGCGGCATATCATACATAGAATGGAGGACCTGTGAAATGGATGCAGCGACTCGGAAGCAAAAATTGATTGAATTGCGGAATGATGAAAACAATGTTGCCATGACGGGAATACCTTTGCGTTATAAGGGGGAAACCCGCACAGAAAAGGTCTATCGCATTCCGTTGGATTTTTTAATCTATAATAAATACAATGGCCGCATTGGCTCGGAAGTGTTATCTTACGAGAAGCAAAATGGTGATTTGGATGCTGAAAAGCCAGAAGACAGAGAATTAATCGAGAAATTTTTGTATGAGTCAAAAGAAGACCGCAATCAGACTACTATGAAAAGTCTTCTCGAAAACGGACAGCAGAGGTATGGTATTGTTAGCTCCGATGGGAAGATTATTGATGGAAACCGCCGAGCTATGTTATTGAATCGCCTTTTCCATAAGCGTGATGAACTGGGATATTCTTATCAACAAGTAGAAAAATGCAAGTATTTCTTGGCCATCATTCTTCCTGATGATGCACAAGAAAAGGACATGCAACAACTGGAAACCATCTACCAGATGGGCGAAGATGACAAACTTGACTATAATCCCATTGAAAAATACTTAAAGTGCAAGGAGCTAAAACGGCTGGGATTCTCTGAAGAAGATATTGCTGGCTTCATGAGTGAGAAACCTAGTAAAGTCAGAGAATGGCTTCGGATTCTCAAATTAATGGAAGAGTTCTTGCAGCAATATGATTATGACGGTATTTATACTCGTCTAGAAAAAACGGAAGGCCCTTTTGTGGACCTGGCTGGCTATCTCGATTCCTATGAAAAGCGAGGAGCAAATGTTAGTAATGTGGATTGGGATTATCAGGATTCAGATATCTCGGATTTGAAACTTGTATGTTTTGATTACATACGTGCACGATATGAAGGAAAGGAATTCCGCGATATTGCAAAAACAGGAAAAGATGGAAGCATTTTCTTCTTTAAAGATCTGTGGGATGAGTTTTTTGCTAATCACCAAGAAAAAATACCTGTAGATGAAGAGTCAGTTCAAGAATGGCGCGAAAGTCATCCCAGGGAAGATTTAAGCATGCTCCTCAGAAGTCGTGATAATGAGTGGATGGCGAGAGCGAAGGGGCCACTCACAGGAAATCTTAGAAGATATTCGCAAAGACTTGATGATAAACGAGAATCGAATCGTCCCGGGTATCTAATAGAGCAGGCGTTGAATAAACTTCAAGCTGTTGATCAAGAGCAAGATTCTTTCCTGAATGATCCACACATTGAGGAAATGGTAAGAGAGATTAACAAGATTTCTTATGAGATGAAGAAGAGATTTGAGCGGAGATGATGTTGTGGCTACCGTTACAATCGATATTGACTCTTCGAAAAATGAAATTTATTTGAGCGGCGATATCAAAGCTTTGCAGCGTCACCGCTTTGCTTGGAGATATGCGAGAGATTATCTCCACCCAACACTGGATGGTAATCGCCTTGTTGTTAAAGTCGGTGAAGATGATACTGTATCTGTGCTGAGCAAAATTCATGAAATGCTGGTTAAATATGGCTTTGAAGAAGCTCGAAGTGATTCGTCAGAGAGAGTTTTGTACGACTTTTTTGAGGAAGAGAGGAAATTCTCTGCTTTCTCTGAAAAGGCGCGCCATATACGAAATAATGAATGTGATGTTTCTGATTTCCAAGAATTTGTCGATTCGGTTTCATCAAATTTGCCAGCACGTTCACTTTATCCATTGCAGTTGCTTTCTGCTTATCATCTGGCTTTTTCGCAAAATGCATGCAACTTTTCAGTACCTGGTGCGGGAAAAACTAGCATTGTCTATGGCGCATATGCATATTTACATGCACTCCCGAAAGAAAATCCTAAACATGTTGACTGCCTATTGATTGTAGGCCCCTTAAGTTCTTTCGGCCCGTGGGAACTTGAATATAAAGAATGTTTTGGCAGATCTGTTTGTGCCAAACGTTTGATTAGCGGATTAAGTAAAGAGGATAAGCGGGATTATTTATACTCAAAAACGCCTGCTGAACTTACACTTATTTCTTATGCGTCTGTTGTTTCATTGAAAGACGATTTAGGATATTTTCTTCGATATAATAAAGTGATGATGGTCTTAGACGAAGCGCACAAGATTAAAAATTCCTCGGGCGGTGTTACTGCGCAAGCGGTACTAAAACTTGCCCAGTATGCGAGTGGGCGTGTGGTTTTGACAGGTACCCCAGCACCCAATGGCTATGAAGACCTTTACAATATGTTCAAATTCATATGGCCAAGCAAAAATGTAATTGGATTTGAGGTTAACCAGTTGCGCGACATTTCTGCTCGTCATGATGAGTCCCGCACGGAACGGTTAATCAATAACATTTCTCCATATTTCATTAGAATCCGTAAGAGTGACCTGAATATCCCTCCGGCGACGGTTAATCCGCCCATCATAGTTCCTATGGGTAAGTATCAGCAGCGTATTTATGATTTCATTGAAAAAAAGTATGTCCAGGCAATTATAGAGGATGGGCCTATTGATTTGACCTCGAAGTTTAAGGCTGCATTAACTCAAGCAAGAATGATACGCCTTATGCAAGCGGCAACGGATCCAGCGATGCTGAAAACTCCGCTCAAGATGGTCGTACAAGATGATGAAACTCCAATTGAAGCGGATCAAGCAATAGATGATTCTGAGGTTTTAAGAGCTATCACGGATTACGAACAGATAGAGACACCGTCCAAATATGTTGCTGTGAAAGAGCTTATAGAAAAGATTGTTTCAGTAGGAGGAAAAGTTGTTGTCTGGGCAACTTTTATTCATACGGTCTTGGGTCTGAAGGACTATCTTCTGAGTTGCGGGATTGCTTGCCAAGAATTGTATGGCGCAATTCCAGTGGAGAAAGATGCAGAAATATCGACACAAGAAGATGAGGCAATTACGAGAGAGCGTATCGTCCAAGAATTCCAATCACCCGCTTGTCCATATAAAGTAATCATTGCTAATCCTTTTGCGGTTGCTGAATCAATTTCTCTGCACAAAGCCTGTCATAATGCTATTTATATGGAACGATCCTTTAATGCAGCTCATTTTGTGCAGTCTAAAGATCGCATTCATCGTTATGGTCTGAAAGAAGGAACAGAAACAAATTATTATTTTGTCTTGTCCAAAGACTCTATTGACGAAACAATTGATTTGCGTTTGTCCGAAAAGGAACGCAGAATGATTGAGATTATGGAAAGCATGCCCATTCCGCTTTTCGATAACGTCAGTGATGATTTAGGCGATGAAGATGTAAAGGCGTTGATTAGTGCTTATGTTAGACGGACTAAAAAACCTTAGAACACCAGGCAACAAAGAGGGCTTTTTGTTTCTTTTCGAGAATGTCATCGCGGATAAAATACTACCTTATGAAGATGTAAAAATATTATGCGCACACGCGCCAGGTAAATGCCACATTTTGTTGCCGGAGATGATTCAGTATTGCTCTGCTTTTGGATGGATACACACGGAAAATAATGTGATTAGCGTTGATTCTGACGTAATCAATTTGAACGGGGACAACAATGAATTGAATGGACAGCTTGTTCAGAGTACGCTTAAAGTATTATTTGAATTAGGCTGTTTTCATCCTAGAATGTTTTCGTTTGATACAATTTCTCGTAGGATTGTATTCCATAATGAGCTGTTTCCTCTGCATTACTCGGCTATACGCAATACATTAATAGATATGGGCTTCTTTGATGTTACTCGCTCGATACAGGGAACGACCTTTTTGGTGGCAGAAGCCTTTGAAAAGGCACTGTCAAAAGTTTGCAAGCAAGAAAAAAGAAAAATTACTTTAGAACAATTGAAGAAGAAGCTAGAAAGTGATGCGGAAATTGGAGAAAAAGCAGAGAAGTTTGTATTAGTCTTTGAAAAGGAACGTATTGGGGCTCCGTTATCAGAAAACATTAAAATTATCTCTGACATAGATGTTACAGCAGGATATGACATTGTCTCTTATGAATCAACTGCTTCTTACGAGCATGATCGGTTTATTGAAGTGAAAGCAGTATCGCATGACATGGATTTTTTTTGGTCTCGCAACGAATATGAAATTGCAAAATTAAAAGGGAATTCATACTATTTGTACTTGGTTGACATTAGGGTAATAGGAAAAAATGGGTATATGCCAACAATCATTAACAATCCTGCGGAAGTTATAATGGAATCTTCTGAGTGGATGGTTGAGCCACAATCATATCACATACGTCACATAAATAATGTCAATCGATAAGCAAGTGCTATTACTACTATTTCTGTTAGCATCAATATCGAAATTATGGTGCAACCGATTGCCGAGACAATGGTGTTTTGCCACTGCTCGGCTTTTTTGAGTGGATATGGAAGTGAGGTTAGATGTGGTAGTACATGGCGGTGAGTACATGGACGTGGGAATCTCTTCTAGTTTGCGACCGGCCATGTCATGCGATATAAACTGTATAGAACAGTGCCCACAACACCAACAGTTCCATGTGAAGGAATAGGGGCTGAGAGAGGGGATGGCGTTGTGGCGGAGATATGAGAAGAAAATCAACTGTGTCTTGCCCAAAGTAATTTGCTTCCCTACAATGGAAGTGAACAAGAGGGGAGATGGCGCGGATGGCTGAAGTAGTAGCAGCCTTGATTTGGGATAAAGACAAGTTTATGATCTGCCAGCGTCCTGCCCACAAGGCCAGGGGGTTGCTGTGGGAGTTTGTGGGCGGCAAGGTGGAGACGGGCGAGACCAAGCAGCAGGCCCTTGTCCGGGAGTGCCAGGAGGAACTAGCCGTCACGGTAGACGTAGGCGTTGTGTTTATGGATGTGACCCACGAATACTCCGACCTGACGGTGCATCTGACCCTCTTTCATGCTACCATCCGGGAGGGCGTGCCCCAAAAGCTGGAGCATAACGACATTCGATGGATCACGGTGGGTGAGATCGACCAGTATGATTTTTGCCCGGCGGATGAGACGATATTAGACAGATTGCGAAAAGAATACTTGCACTCATAAAAATTGGCAGGCAGTTTATCCGCGGAGGAAGCATTGCTATGGCACGCACATGGACTAGGGACGAAGAGATTTTGGCGTTTGCTCTATATTGCAAAACGCCGTTTGGAAAGATACATTCCCGGAATGACGAAATCGTTCGGTTGGCAGATGTTCTAGGAAGAACGCCTGGTTCTGTATCAATGAAAATGTGTAATTTTGCACGGTTTGATGAGCAACTACACGCCAGGGGCGTTGTAGGCTTAAGCAATGGAAGCCATCTCGATGAAGAGGTGTGGAACGATTTTAGCAAGAATATGGAATTTCTTGAAGAAAAGAGTAAACAGGTGCTTCTGAGATTACGCGTTTCTGAAGAGGCAAACGAACAGGATCCCGACTTGCCGGTGGGTGAAACGACAAGGGTTGAGGCTAACGCTCGGATAAACCAAAGCTTCTTTCGGCAAACGGTGTTGTCAAATTATGCTGGGGCTTGTTGTATAACGGGGCTAGCCATGCCATCCTTGCTGACGGCAAGTCACATCAAACCCTGGAAGGATAGTGACCCCCGAACAGAGCGGACAAATCCTCGAAATGGATTGTGCTTAAATGCATTGCATGATCGAGCGTTTGATAGGGGATTGATAACAGTCACAACAGATTATAGAGTTATCGTTTCAAAGCAAATCAAAGACTTTTACAATATGGAGGTCGTTCAAGAATTCTTCGGGAAGTATGACGGTAAAAAAATTGAATTACCGGAAAAATTCTTGCCGGCCCGGCAGTTCATTGAATTCCACAACACCAATATCTTTGAACGATTAGGTTAACAAGCAAGAGTAAGGCCCCGCAGCAAACGCTGCGGGGCCTTACTTGGTGCGCCCGACTGGATTCGAACCAGCGGCCTTCCGGGTCGGAGCCGAACGCTCTATCCAACTGAGCTACGGACGCACATCTATGAAAACCGTCCGAAGACGGGTTTCAGCTATTCGGTTGTAAGTGGTCAAATAGTAGTCAGACTACTACGAAACCAAGGGGTACGATACCGAAAAATGGCTTTGTTATGCGGTTTTTCGGCTGCGTCCAACTGCCTGTCGGAGTTGTCGGAGCCGAACGCTCTATCCAAGCTGAGCTACAGACGCACATTCATATAGTGCCCTCCCTTACAAGGAGGGCACTATTTATCATATCATAAGAATTCAATTTTGCAAGCGTTTGAAACGTTTTTTGTGCGTCGTCGGGGGAATTCTTATGCTGCGGGCCGCACAAAGCGTTCCAGCGCTTTGGCGATAGCCATAGTCAGTACGGCGTTTGCGGCCATTTCCACGACGCCGCCCAGCAGTGTGGAAGACCAGATTGCAAGCCCGAACGCGTTTTCTACGATACCATGGCAGAACAGGTAGATCATTCCCACAAACAGCGCTGTGTTTACAAATGAGGAGCCGCCGCCAGCCAGCAGATACAGCCAGGCGGGCTGCTTTTGGCGGCCTTTCATCACATTGTGCATCAGCCCGGCAAAAAGTCCGACGCAGACGCGCGGCACAATACAGACAAACGCAGTAAACAGACCGCTATAACTCAAGATCAACTGCCCCAGAGCCTCCGTAGGGGCTTTGATAAAACTCGTTACACCAAAGGTAAGACCGAGAATCAGGCCGGCCGGCGTCCCCATCAAAACGCCACCGATTGCGACAGGAAGTACCATGATGGTGAAGGACAACACTCCGGCGGGAATATAGCCCAACGGTGTGGCGGCCAGAACGATGGTAATAGCCATCAGAAGCGCGATGCGGACAAGATACGTGGTTTTTGTGCTTTTCATATTGTACTCCTTTACTGCTGTTCCGCCTAAAGCGGATACAGCGTAAGCTAATTTATGTACACGCCCCTATATAATGTAATATAAAGAAGCGGAACACCAAAATCATGTAAGATGTATTCTATTTTGTGTTTTTCTGGTAGAGCCTATACAGACCGTCCAGAACAAGGTTCTCACGATAATAGATCTTATGGAGGCAATGCGGCAGGATTACGGGAGCAAGCTCTCCGCTGGCAACGCAGGTGGGCGTACCGCCCAAAGCTTGGGCAAAGCGGTCAATCATGCCGTCCAGCATGGAAGCTGTGCCAAAAATCGCGCCAGCCTGCATACTGGCGGAACTATTCGTGCCCAGAACCCCGCAAGCGGGAGCGGACAAATCAATCTGCGGTAGTTGTGCGGTACGTGCGCACAATGCTTCAACGCCAATCTTTACACCCGGCAGAATGGCCCCGCCCCGCAGTGCGCCCCGGTTGTCCAGAGCCGTGATGGAAACGGCGGTGTCCATAGAGATAATAACGCAAGGAGGCGGATAGTCGGCCAGAACTGCAATGGCGCTGCACACCAGTTCGCTGCCAAGTTGGGAGGGATCATCTGTCCGGATGGAAAGCCCGGTTTTGAGGCCCGGCCCTGCGACATAGATGCGTCCCGTATAAAGGTGGTTCAGCGCCTTGCGGATACAGGCCAGCATAGAGGGCACAACGCAGGAAAGAATGACGCCGGAGATATCCTCCGGCTGCGCACCATAGAGAGACAAGACGGACCCAAACTGCACAGCATATTCGTCTGCGCTTTTTAACAGATTGGTATGCATACTGGAACAAAAACACTGCTTGTCATCCTGGTAAGCACCCAGCAGAATATTGGAATTGCTCACATTGACTGTCAGGATCATACAAAGACGCCCTCCCGGAAAAGCTCTTTTTCTTTCCCTATATATAGTAATATAAAGAAAGCCGGTGCGCAAGCGGAAAATGCATGCAAAATAGAAGACAGATATAGTAGCGAAAAGGACGAAGGACACTATATCTATCATGAGTAAAAAAGACGTAAAAAAACTTTCCCAAAAGTGTTGACAAGAAGCCGCTGCTATGATAATATAACTAAGCTGTCCCGAGGGGACAGAGCGGACCTGAGAGAAGAGAAGAAGCCGAAAGAAAGGTCAGAAAAAAGTTCTTGACAAGAAGGACGGAAGCTGATATAATAAACAGGCTGTCTC